>SESD01001864.1_pt1 | contig 11134 bp, 10 predicted proteins | sample 3171411 | NCBI WGS metagenome assembly SESD01 (sample SAMN06051880, study PRJNA518727) | freshwater metagenome | biome: subpolar coniferous forest; feature: holomictic lake; material: water; isolation source: holomictic Lake 442, 16.5 m depth | place: Canada: near Kenora, Ontario | collected...
CTGCGGAAGCAGATCTTCCACCCGATCCATCAACTCTACCTGCAGGCTCCTCGCTTTCCCCGCCGAAAGATACGGATCATAGGCCAGCACCCTCATCCCAAAAGCAATCGCCCGTCTGGCCACCTCCCCTCCAATCCTACCCATCCCTAAAATTCCCAACGTCTTTCCATTCAGCTCCGTTCCCTGAAAACTTTTCCGATCCCACTGCCCCGCCACCATTGAGGCATGGGCTAAGGGCAAATGTCGGGCCAGCCCCAGCAAAAGCGTGAAAGCCTGCTCCGCCGTGCTGATCGTATTGCCTGCGGGAGTATTCATCACCACCACGCCTTTTTCCGTCGCGGCATCCACATCCACATTGTCCACGCCCACCCCCGCCCGGCCGACCGCACGAACCGTTGGGCACCCCTGCAGTATTGCCTTACTGACCTGAGTTTGACTTCGCACAATCAAGGCATCACACCCCTTTAACTTCTCCATTAGCTCCTTCTCCTTGAGTGTCGGACTTTCGATCACTTCAATCTGCGGGCACGCCTTTAAAACGCCCACCCCACTCGGGGATACCCCGTCCGTCACAAAAACTTTGTACTTCGTTGCCATCCAAAAGTTCTAGCAGACCCTTCGGTAAGGGCAACGCTTCGGCTTCCTCCTCCGCACCATGCTCGCAGCATGCTCGCAGCATGCTGCGAGCACGATGTCCCTTAAGGGCTGATTAAGGTGTCCTTGCCCACCTTTTTTCGCTTCGGATAGTCCGCATTCGCATTCAGCCCCCGACTCTCCTTCCTCCTCAAAGCCGACTCCACAATCAGTGACGCGCATAATGCCAAGTTCCGTAACTCCAACAAATCACTCGTCACTCGAAAGTTCCAGTAAAACTCCTGCACTTCTTGCAAAAGCAGTCTCAATCGTGACCGAGCCCGCAATAACCGCTTATTCGTCCGCGCGATCCCCACGTAATCCCACATCAACTGCCGGATCTCCTTCCAGTTATGAGTCAACACCACCATCTCATCCGCATCATGAGCCTTCCCCTCCTTCCACCCAGGAATAGGGCCAGCCTTGCCCAAACCAGCTAGCTTCCCGGGCAGAGCCTCCGCCGCCTGATGGGCCATCACTAACGCCTCCAGCAAAGAATTACTCGCCAGCCGATTTGCCCCATGCAACCCAGTGCAGGCCACCTCCCCCAACGCCAATAAACCCTGAAGTTGGGTCGACCCATCCAACTTCGCGGGCACACCCCCACACTGATAGTGTGCCGCCGGCACCACCGGAATCGATTGCTTCGCAGGATCAATGCCTAACCCACGTAAAGTCGCCGTAATCGCAGGAAAACGCTTTTCCAAAAAGTCCGCCCCACGGGAACGAATATCCAAAAACACACAGGGCGCCCCCGTTTCCTTCATCTCCTCGTCAATCGCCCGCGCCAAAATATCTCGTGGCGCCAACGAACCCCGCGGATCCCTCTTTTTCGTGAAATCCTTTCCCTGCGCATCCACCACCACTCCCCCTTCTCCACGCAACGCCTCCGAAATTAGAAAAGTCGGCGCCGTGGGATGGAAAAGACAGGTAGGATGAAACTGGATAAACTCCATATTCGCAATCGCTACTCCCGCCCGATAGGCAATCGCCACCCCATCCCCAGTCGCAATCGGCGGATTCGTCGTGTAGAGATAACACTTCCCACACCCCCCCGTAGCCAAAACCACCATCCGCGCGGAGATCGCTAAAACCCGCTGCTTAGCACTCTCTAAAACATAAAGCCCCTTCACCTGATTCGGCCCCGACTTCTTCAGTTTTTTCGAGGTAACCAAATCAATCGCCACCAAATCCTCTCGGACCTCAATGTTCCGCGACGCACGCACCGCCGCCAAAAGAGCTTTCTCCAACTCCTTCCCCGTAATATCCCCCGCATGCAAAACCCGCCGCTTACTGTGCCCCGCCTCCTTACCCAGATCCAACCCTTGACCACTCCCAATCTGCTTCGCCGTAAACTTCACCCCCAGCGCAACCAACTCCGCCACTCGCGCCGGACCAGCCTGCACCACTTGCCTCACCACCTCCTCCCGACACAACCCCGCCCCCGCCGCCATCGTGTCCTGCACATGCAACTCGGAGGAGTCCTCCGCCGAAGTTACACAGGCAATCCCCCCCTGCGCATAGTTGGTATTCGATTCCGCCGCGTTCTTTTTAGTTAATAAAAGGACCCGCGCATGCCGCGATGCCTTCAGGGCAAAGCTCAACCCCGCAATCCCACTCCCCACCACGACTACCTCAGCCGTGAATTCCTGACTTGGTCTCTTCGCCATCGCAGGTATATTTCTATCTTGGTTGGAGCTGTAGCTCAATTGGTTAGAGCACCGCCCTGTCACGGCGGGGGTTGCGGGTTCGAGCCCCGTCAGCTCCGCGGGATTTCACGCAAAACACCCCGCAAAGAAGCGGGCTGAATTCGCTCATCCTGCAACTCTCCATCGTAAAAAAGCTGCCACGAGTATCCCACATATTTAGATTCCGCACTGGGCCGAGCTTCCGCCGAAAGATTCCGCCATCCATCACCCTCAACCAACGGAGGCCCCTTTTCCCAACGCGGAACTCCTCCCTCACTCTTTTGCAAAACTCCATTCGGCCCACGCTCGAAAAAAGTCACCCGCACCCCCACTTTGCTCGCATCCAACGGACGATTCCCACTCACCGCCCGTACATTCCAAGTAACTCGCCGCCCCTCCCCCCCGCTCTTCTCCTCCACCACCCCTGCCAAAGCCAGTTTCCGTGAGTTCTTCGCCAAGCTCTCCTCTCGCTGCCTCGCCACCTGCTCAAGTCGCATCCTCTCTTCCACTACTCTCGCTCGCGCCAAGGCCAGTCGCCGAGTCGTCCCGCTTGGATCACTCGCTCGAATACACTCCCGCCAACGCTGCAGCGCCAATGCCGAATCCTGCCGCGCCTCCGCCAACAAAGCCGACGCCACCCGAATCCGATTATTCTCAGGTGCCTTAGCCTGAGCTTGCCCCAGCAATTTCTCCGCCAAATCAAGTTGCCCCCTATTTTGCAGCTCCCTCGCCTGATCCAAAAGATCCTCCGCCTGCGGCGCCGCCGCCTGCGCCCCCGCCACCGTCAAACGCCTCGTCCCCTCAGGCAAGGGCAGATTACCCAACGCCTCGCGCGACTCCTTCTCCCGAGCCGCCTCCTCCACCGTCGCCTTCGGATCCAACGACCATTCTCGCGACTCATCCGTGTCCTGATGGCGCAACTTCAGTAGCCCGAACAAAACTAAAACTTGAATCCCCACCAACCCTGCCGCCGCCAAAATCCAAGTCCGACTTTTTTTCTCAACCATAAATGTTCAGCGAGGCGCGGACACCGGCGCATTCGTCTCTCCGCGCGGTGACATTATCCCTTTTTTTACTCGGGACTGCAAAAAGCGAGTCACCCCACCCCACCACTCTCCCGCTTTCGCTCTTTCACTATTCAATATTCCTTCGGGGGTTTTTCCTTGGGCGTAGGGTCTAAGAACAAATACCGAGATACAGAAAAGAACCTGAATCAGCAGAATTCCCGCCACCAGATAAAGAGCTACCCCATACAGCTTAGGTCGTACTCGGACTTGGTTCTGCGGCGTGGCACTTTTTCGGTCCCGTTCCATCGCTTCAATCTAACCTAAAGAATTCCCGCGTCACCTCTGGGTTGAGATGGATAAACGAGGATCCTGCTTAAGCTGCCCCACCTGATTCTGCGAAAGCAGACCTGCAAATTCAGCCCCCTCCACATGCACCGGAGCGAATCCATCCACCATCGGACGACCCACCACAATCCTCGCCCTTTTCCCCTTCTCCCCCTGCACCACAATCTCGACATCGGTTTTGCTAAAGTCACCCTTGCGCGGTTCTCCTGTCCACCGCGACACCTCCAGATGCGCTAATCGCGCCGCGTAGCCCGCCGCTTCCGGAACATCCGCCCCCGCCCCTTCGGCACGCCACCGCCCATCCGCTCCCGCAAGATACTCATGGCGTACTCCTCCTGAAGCCCAAATCAATCCCGTCACGGGTCCGAAATCAGCAGGAAGCAAATCCTGCCTCAGCCAGTTCCACGGACTCTCGGGAATACTTCGCCACAGAGCCATCGGCAACGCCATTCCTCCAGAAATCGCCGCCAACTGAGCGAAGACCTCCTCCTTGTTGGCATCATCTCCAAATTTCAAAGTCTCCACCCGATTCGTCGATCCCCCACTTCCCACGGTATTCGACCAAGAAAAAGTCACTGTTTGCCGCGGCTTATTCAAACCCATCCGCGCTGGATCTTCCGTTGAAAGAAAACGACTCGCCCGCGCCTCCTGCCAATACTCCAACCAAGCCCCCACTCTCAACTCATCGGCCACCCGCTCTTTCCCTCCCACCCGTAACGTCCACCGGTTTGTGCCCTGCCCACGCTCAAGACGATACTCCCCCCCACGCCCAGCAAAATCCACCGCCTGCACCTGCGCAGGAGAGGAAAAAGTCACCAAACGCTTATCCCTCACCCGATCTGACATTTTCCCTAAACCATCAATCGCCGACCGCGACAAAAGAAAAACCGAAGGCTGATCAGACACCCGGGCAAAAACCTGCTGCGTATCTTGCGGATTCACTTGCCCAATCTGCAGAATCCGATTCGTCGCCTTTGTCCGTAATTCGAAAACCAACCCCGGCGCATTCAACCCGTACAGCGCCAGATCTCCACCTGTATCCGAAACAAAAGACGCCGCCTTCAAAGTAGACATCTCCCCTAGAACAGTGCCCACCGCCACTGGATCCGCCGGCGCGTCCACCGGTTTGTGGATCGACCACTCTCCATCCTTCTTCCTCACTTCCACCTCCAACGCCCCCTGATGCAAAAGAATCTCCTCCACCTCAGACACCGCCAGCGGCAATACCCGCTTTTCTCTCCACCCGGTTAAGTCGCGATCCATCGATTCCGCTAACTGCTTTTGCACCACCGCGATGAGTTCAGGCCGACCCGGTTGCCGCGCACGAACGTAAATCCCCCCCGCAATTGGAGTTTCACGGCCCGTCTCAATCTGCAACTCCCCCTCCTTCATTCCCACCCGCACCGTACGCGTCGGTTGCCCAAGCCCGAACGATTGCAACAGAGCCTCCTCTTTTTTCCCCTCTGGCATTTTTTGCAGAGTCTCCACGAATTGAATTTCTGAAAGAAGCTGTCCCACCGAGTTCGCATCCGCTGCACCCTGAATCGGCTTTTCCAACAACCACTCCTTCTCCGCTTTTTTTCGAAAGGAAAAAGACCCCTTCGGCCCTGTCAGCTCGATACGTTCCGCCTCCCGAACAGGCAGATCGGTCATCCGACGGGATTCTCGCGCACCCCTCTCTGTTCCTGGCTCCTTCCGCTGCAACACGCTCAGGGCGATCAACAGGACTAGCACCAACCCCAGAGAAATCAGAAAAGACCGCGCACTCATCCCGCTATTTCCATCAACTACGCCTCCGCCACCAAACCAGAAATCCCAAGGATCCCGTCATTAGAGGAATGCCCAGCAAGGTCGCCAGCATAATGATCCTTTGCTGTCCCTCCTCCAAAGAAAGGGAAAAGTCCTTCGGCGTCTTCGGGGAAATTCCCAAGGATTCGTTTCGTCCCAACATCCAACTCACCGAGTTCACCATGAAATCCACTTCTAATGGAGAAATGTTTTGATTCGCAAATGCCGAAGCCGAGCCCACCACCACCGCCCTCAACGCCAGCGCCTCCTTCCCCTTGTCTCCAGGGGCAGAGCCATCAATCGCCGCCGCCACCACAAAGGGCCCATGCCTATCTTCCCCCTCCGCAAAATCGGTTTTTTTACCCACGGCCAAGGGCCAACCTTTCGCCCAATACCTGTCGGACGTCTCCACCAGCATCTCAGCCTTCGCAGTCGATGCCGCCGTTGCCGGCCGAATCGAAAGAGACCGACACGGCCCAAGACGAATCGACCCCCCCACATTTTCAATCCAACGTATCGCAGGATGCCCCGAGAACCTTGTGCCCACCGTCTCCTCGTTCACCCCTTGCGTCAGTCCACCCGTACTTAAGACCGCCACCTTGCGAAAGATTTTGTCTGGGTTCACCGTCACCCCCTGCTCCGCCAGAATGTTCTCCAGACCCGTTAGCACCCCAGGATCCAGCAACAAGATCAGCTTTCCTGGTTTCGCCAAATAGGCTCGCACCGCCGCCACCGAAGGAGCCGCCAACTGAAATTTAGGACCCGCCACCAAAAGTGCGTCCGCATCCTCAGGCACCCCCTCCTGCTCTGCCAATTTTAACGGCAATAACTCGAGGTTCTGCGAAGCCAGCCGCGCCGATAAAAGGGAATAGCCACCAGGATCTCGGTCGGTCGAGTTGAGGTTGTACTCCCCTGAGCCTTCCGTGACGTAAATCTTCGCTGGCTTGCCCTGCACCAAGGCCCCAATCGCCGAAGATATTTTCTCCTCTGCTCGGAAGGTTTTCACCCGCGCCGCACCCCCAGACATCATTGCACCAGAATCGATCTCTGCCATCTCCGCCACCTTCAACACCCGTGAACGCTCCCCATACTGAACCACGATGACATTCTCATTACTGGTTAGCTTAAACTTTTCCGCCAGCTTCTGCGCCGCTTGGAAATCCAGATAAGGTCGCACCAGCACCACCTTCACCTTCCCACCCCCCCGATATTGATACTCATCGAGCAGTTTTTGCACGTCCTCTTGAATCAAACTGCCCGTCGTATCCTGTTCCGGCGCGAGAAATGCCGTCAACGTCACCTCGCTCGCAAGATTCTTCAGAAGGTTCAGCGTCTGCCCTGAAAGCTCCTGAAATTGGTTCAGGGTGAAATCAGCCCTCTTGTAATGGCGCCAGCCGATGTAATTCACACCCGCAAGCAGGAACACCAGCATCGGTAAAAACAACCACCCCAAAAAGACCTGCTGTCGCCGTGCCTTGCGCAAAGGCGAAAGGGGCGGAGGGGAAAGAGGGGCAGCACTCATCTTGCCTTCATCCCTTCAAGGTACGGTTCGCCATCACCCGCTGGGTTAAGCAGAGAAAGAATATCGTCCCACTCAAGTAAAAGACCACCGGCCGAGAGTCGAACTGCCCCGCACTGAACGAACGCATCTGCTCCAAGGTGAAAATATAGGTAAGCACTTCCCGCCATCCAGGATCCCTCACTAGATAACTCAAAAATCCCGTGAAAAACAGCAGGGCAATGATCGTGAAACTGAGCATCGCCGAAACCGCCTGATTCTTACTCAGTACCGATGTAAATAACCCAATTGAGAGATAAAGCATTCCCACCAGCGTCACCATCAAGTAGGAAAGCCCCAACGGGATCCACGCCACCGGCACCGCTTGATGCGTTACCACCTGAAAGACCGCTAACCCCAACAAAGAGGGAATCCACAACAGAAGGTAAAAAGAGAGCGCCCCAGCAAACTTGGAAAGAATCACATCTCCGTCTCGTACTGGCGCCGTCAAAAGCATCTCAATCGTCCCAGTCTTATACTCCTCCGAAAAAAGTCTCATCGTTAAAATCGGCACGAGAATAATCAGGAGAAACCAAAAGTGGAAAATATAGAAATAGATCTGCATCACCGTGAACTCCCTTACGCCTTGCCCCAGGTAGGCCACACACTGGCTGAAGCTAAAGCCATTAATTAAGGCCATGCAGGTCAGGAGAACCCATGCGATCGGGGAAAGCAGGATCGCTCCCGCCTCTCGCTTCCATAACGTCCAAAATGCACGGGTCATCATTCGCTCCTATTCTTGCGTCAACTCGACAAAGACATCTTCCAGACGGGCCTTCTCGCGACGGAAATCCCGCAAAGGCCACTGCTCCCGCTTAATCAAACCGTCCACTTCTCCGCGAATATCCTTCCCTGGTAACGCCGTCACCTCAAAAGAAACCCACTCTCCCACCCGATTTAACTCCACCACCGCTCCAACCTCACTCAACTTTGACAACTTCTCCTTCGCCCCCACTGGATCTGCCTTCACCTCGATCTGCAAAGCCCCCGACTGCACCCTCTTGGCCAAGTTTGCCAAAGTATCCGACGCCTCAATCTTTCCTCGGTTGATGATGATCGCTCGCCCGCACACCATCTCCACCTCGGAAAGAATATGGGTGGAAAGCAGGATCGTGCGATCCCGCCCAAGATCCTTGATCAACTCACGAAACGAGCGAATCTGATGTGGATCCAAACCCGCGGTGGGTTCATCCAAAATCAATAACGGCGGATTATGAATCAAGGCATCCGCCAGGCCCACCCGCTGCCGAAATCCTTTCGAAAGGGTGCCAATAATTTTCTTCCGCACATCCGACAAACCACACTGATCCAGAACCAATCCTACCCGCTCCGTAATTTCCTTCCGCGCAACTCTCTTCAATCGACCCCGATACTCCAAAAACTCCTCCACTCTCATCTCGGGATAAAGCGGAACATTTTCAGGCATGTATCCGATCCGCTGGCGCACCAGCAAGCTCTCCTCAGGTAATTTCGCCCCCGCCACCTCAATCTGCCCGTCCGTGGCAGGCAAGAAACCGGTCAGGATCCGCATCGTTGTGGATTTTCCTGCCCCATTCGGCCCCAAAAATCCCACCACCTCCCCCTTTTCTACAGAGAAAGAAATGCCCCGCACTGCCTCTCCTCCCGCATACTTCTTTGTTAAATTTTCAACTCGGATCATGGCGAATCGTAAATTTTAGAAACTATACGCCAAAGGTCAAGCCCACCGCCGACAGAAAATCGCTCGACAAGACACCCCTTCCGCCGTTCTCCTTCTTTGTGCAAACCATCGCCATCTGCAACCAGAAAGGGGGCGTGGGTAAAACCACCACCGCTATCCACCTAGCCGCCGGCGCCGCCGAAGCAGGTCGCCGCGTTCTCCTCGTCGATCTCGACCCACAAGCCAACGCCACCAGCGGCCTTGGACTCGAAATCATCCAAGGCAAAAGTCTCTATCCCGTCCTCATCGGCAATTCCCATGCCTTGGACATGCTCCAACCTTCCCGGCAAGAGAATCTCCAAATCCTTTCCTCCGAGATGGATTTAGCAGGTGCCGAAATGGAACTCGCCACCCTCGAAAATCCCCTGCTCCGCGTCCGCGACGCCCTCGCACCCCTCCGCCACGATCCAGCTTTTGATCTCGTGATTCTCGATTGCCCACCCAGCGTCGGTCTCCTCATGACCAGTGCTCTCGTCGCCGCCGACAAAATCCTCATTCCTGTCCAATGCGAGTACTTTGCCCTCGAAGGAGTGGGAAAGATTCTCAGCCTGATTGAACGAATCAAACAGGGAGATCACAATCCCAGCCTCTCGGTTCTCGGAATTGCTCTAACCATGTACGACACCCGCACCCGCCTCAGCCAACAGGTCAGTCAGGATCTCCGCACCCATCTCGGAGAACAGGTCTTCCGCACTATCATCCCTAGATCCGTCCGTCTCGCCGAGGCCCCCAGCCACGGCCAAACCATTTACGAATACGATAATTCAGGAGCCGCCGCCGCCAGCTACCGCCAACTCACCACCGAACTTCTCAGTCGGCTTGGATTCGCTTCACCCCCCTAGGCGTCGCCAAAAGGAGCAGATCTGCCCGCCGTCGACCAAAGATCCCCGCGCAAATCACCCCTGGAATCGCTTCTAAATCCTTTTCCATCTTCGCAGGGTTGGAAATCTTCCATCCGTGCACATCCAAAATCTCCCCCCCATTGTCCGTCACAAATCCCCTCCTCCAAACCGGCCTGCCCCCCCTTTTTCTTATCTCCTTCGCCACCTGATCTCGTGCCATCGGAACCACCTCCAACGGTATGGGAAACTTGCCCAGACGCTTGACCAACTTCGACTCATCCACGATGCAGATGAACTTTTTTGCCGCCGTGGCTATGATCTTCTCCCTCGTTAACGCACCCCCACCTCCCTTAGTCAGCCTCAACTTTGCATCCACCTCATCTGCCCCATCCACATACAACTTCACTCTCTTCGCCTGATTCAAATTCATCACTCGGATTCCCCTCTTTCGCAACGCCTGCTCCGTTCCCTTAGAACTGGGCACCGCCCCCCTCACCCAGCCCCTCTTCAATCCCCTAATAAAATAAATCATCGTCGATCCCGTTCCTACCCCCAACAGACAACCCTTCGGCACATAAGCTAAAGCCGCCTCGGCCGCCGCTTGTTTCAGCAAATTTAATTCCACTCTTCTTTTCTGGGATTTCCTCACGGTTGCGTCAATCTATCTTCAATGTCCCATCCCGCCCATCTTCATCTCGATTGCCCCTCTGGAATCAGTGGAGACATGTTTACTGCCGCCCTCCTGGATCTCGGTGTTCCCCTCACCCTCCTTCAAGAATCGATTCAGAACCTAAACCTACCCGAAAAGGTTTCCTTACAAACAGAGCGCGCCATACGCGGTGGCCTCTCGGGCACTCGTTTTCTCGTTCAGGAAACGGCTCATCCTCACCCCCACCATCACGAGCATCATCATCATGAACATCATCACCACGGTCGTTCTTGGGCCGATATTCGTGACCTTTTAAAAAAATCGAAACTCCTTCCAGCGGTTCGCGACTCCGCCCTCGCCATGTTTCTGCGAGTGGCCGAGGCCGAGGCTAAGCTTCACGGCGTTCCTATCGAAACCGTCCACTTCCATGAAGTGGGTGCCGTGGACTCCATCGTCGATCTTGTCTGCGCCGCCGTCGGCATCCACTACCTCAAACTCGAAAACATCACCGCCTCCGTCCCCGTCGACGGCACCGGCTCGATCCAATGCGCTCACGGCACCTTCCCTCTACCAGCTCCCGCCACCGCCGAAATCCTTCGCGGCATCCCTATCCGTCAGCTCGATGTACCCCACGAGCTCACCACCCCCACCGGCGCCGCAATCCTTGCTCACTTCGTAAAAAAGTTTGGATCCCTCGACTCCTTTGCCGCCGACAAAATTGGCTACGGACTCGGCACCCGCGAACTCCCAGACCGTCCCAACGTCCTCCGCGCCTTTCTCGGCACCCCTTCTACGACTCCCTCCTCCTCACACGATTCCATCGTGGAAATACGCACCCACCTCGACGATATTACTGGGGAACACCTCGCCCACGCCATCGACCGCCTCATGGCCGACGGCGCCCTCGACGCCGCCGCCCTCCCCC
>SESD01001865.1_pt1 | contig 11133 bp, 7 predicted proteins | sample 3171411 | NCBI WGS metagenome assembly SESD01 (sample SAMN06051880, study PRJNA518727) | freshwater metagenome | biome: subpolar coniferous forest; feature: holomictic lake; material: water; isolation source: holomictic Lake 442, 16.5 m depth | place: Canada: near Kenora, Ontario | collected...
AGCCCGGATGGAACCGGCGGATCACCGCCGCCGAGTATGGCCGCGTGGCCCGGGCGGTTGAGGAGCTGGGGTTTGGTGATGGCTGGGTGCAGGAGTTTGATGACGGTGCTTCTTCCGCCGACCTTCTGGGGTGCAACATGCCTGCCGGAGAGGCCGCGGTTGGCCGGGCGCCGGCTGATGCGAAGAACGAAAACGATGCGCCGGATGCGCGACGCACATGACACGATGAGCTGAACCGGCGGACAACGCCGACGGATGGAAGGAAAGAGGGATATGAGCGGTCATAGCAAATGGGCCAAGATCAAGCATGCCAAGGGCGCTGCCGATGCCAAGAAGGGGAAGATTTTCAGCCGGCTGGCAAAGGAGCTGATGGTCATCGCCAAGCAGGGCGGCGGTGACCCGAGCATGAACGCCGCCCTCCGGAATGTGATCCAGAAGGCCAAGGCGGTAAACATGCCCAACGACAACATCGACCGCGCCATCAAAAAAGGCACGGGCGAGGTCGGCGGCGCGGTTTACGAGGAAGTCTCATACGAGGCGTACGCGGGCGGCGGCGTCGGCATCATCGTCAAGGCGCTGACCGACAACAAGAACCGCGCCGCGGCCGAAATCCGCAACATCTTCAAGAAGAACAACTCCGACTTCGCGGTCCTGGGCGCGGTCTCGCGCGGATTCGACCGCAAGGGGCAGGTCGTGGTGGAGGCCGCGGGCCAGAGCGAGGACAAGGTCATGGAGATCGTGCTCAATGCGGGCGCGGACGACATGGTCAGCGAAGGTGAAAGCTTCGTGATCTCCGTCGCCACGCCGTCGTTCGCGGACGTGTGCGACGCGCTGCAAAAGGCCGGCATCCAGCCGATCAGCGCCGAGGTCGGCCTGTTCCCACAGACTACCGTGCCGGTCAAGGACGTGGCCGTGGCCAAGTCCGTGAACAAGTTCATCGCCGCGCTGGAAGACTACGAGGACGTGCAGAACGTCTACACCAACATGGAAGTCGACGACAGCATCGTCGATGCGGTCGAAGCGGAATAGTCGCAGGCAATCAAGATAACCACCCCGCCATCAACTTCCAGGCAAACGCAAGCACCGCCTTTGTGCATGCTGTTTGCGGTGGTGATTGAGCGCACGCACGGCTCCGGGAATAGACCAGGCTCCAGGTCCTCGTTGACACAACGGCAGGCTTGCGCTCACACCTTCGAAGGTGTGCGCGCACGACCCCTGTCTTCCGGGAAAGGAAAACCGAGTTTAAAGCGAAGCGTTGTGCATTCCGCGCACGACGGCGCCCTTCCCGGGCCTCCGCACACGACCGGGGCGGCGCTGTGCGGACGCCGGCCGTTGGCCACGACCGGATTACGGCCTCGCACCGTTACTGCCGCGCCGCCGCCCTGAACGTGTCGCCGCCGAACTTGTGCTTGCACGTCTTTCGCCTTTCGGCCGCCCTGATGGATGTCTATACTCTCAGGCTATGAACCGTTTGCTCGTAGGCCTCGACATCGGCGGGACCAAGCTCATGGTTGCCGCGGCTGATCCGCATACGCTTCACGCGACAGCCACGGAGATGGCCGCCACGCCCGAGGGGCTGGAAGACGGGATCGACCTGCTGCACACCCTGATTGGCCGCGTCACGCGCGGCGTCCCGCTCGCCGGCATCGCCGCAGCCGTTGGCGGGCCGCTCGACTGGCAGACCGGCGTGGTTTCGCCTTTGCACCAGCCGGCCTGGCGCCAGGTGCCGCTCGGCCGCATCATGCGCGACCGGTGGCAGGTGCCGTTCCGTTGCGACGTGGACACTAATGTCGCCGCGCTCGGCGAATACCACCTCGGGGCGTACACCGAAAGCCGCCTGCTCTACCTCACCCTCAGCACCGGCATGGGCGGCGGCCTGGTGGTCGATGGCAAGATTTACCGGGGCGGCATGGGCGGAGTCCACCCCGAGGTCGGCCACCAGGCAGTTCCGTTCCGCTGCTCGCACCCCGAACGCGTGCAGTGCGAATGCGGCGCGCCCGACTGCCTTGAGGGGCTGATCTCCGGCAACGCCATCCGCCGCATCTACGGCAAGCCACCCGAAGAGCTAGCCCCGGCCGAATGGCAGGAGGTGGCCTGGAACCTCGGCATGGGGCTGCGAAACCTGGCTGCGATCTATGCGCCGGACGTGATCGCCATCGGCGGCGGCATGGCGCGCCAGGGCGAAACGCTGCTCGAGCCGGCCCGCAACGTGATGGCTGCCCATCTCAAGCTGGTCCCCGCCCCGCGCGTCGTGGTTTCGAAGCTGGGATACGACACCGCCCTGCGCGGCGCGCTGGTCCTGGCGCGCGAGGCCGCCGGGCTGGGGTGAGCTGCTTGCGGATCCCCTCACGGATTCAAACACAACGGACACAGAGGACACGGAGACTTCGGAGTGCGCAGAGCCCGCCGACCGCGGCTGAGAACCGGCCGCCAGGTCAGCCTTTCTCTGTGGTCTCTGCCTTTCTCCGTGATCTTCTGTGTCCTTCCAACAGGAAGAACACATGGCCACTGACCGTAAAGCCGACTACCGCACCATCATGGACGACCACTTTCCGCCGCAGCTGGAGATCAGCTTCGTGGACGGCGAGCACCGGCAGACCCTGGTCTACGACAAGGTCACCTGGGTGATCGACCGCGAGGAGAAAGGGCTGCGCTACGGCGAGAACCCCGGGCAGGAGGCCGCCATGTACAAGCTGGTCAACGGCAACCTGCTCCTCGGTGATGTCGCCAACATCCAGCCCGGCCGCTACCTTGCATCCGACCCGGAGCTCCTGCAGTTCGGCAAGCACCCGGGAAAGATCAACCTCACCGATGCCGACAACGCCCTCAACATCCTGCGCTACCTCACGGAAACGCCCTGCGCCATCATCGTCAAGCACAACAACCCCTGCGGCGTGGCCAAGGGGCAGACGCTGGCCGAGGCCTACGCCCGCGCCAACCGGGCCGACCGCGTAGCCGCCTTCGGCGGCTGCATCGCGCTGAACCGCGAGGTCGACGTCGAGACCGCCCGGCTAATCGCCGAGAACTACGCCGAAGTCGTGGTCGCCCCCGAGTTCGCCCCGGGCGTGATGGCGGTCTTTGCAGCCAAAAAAAATCTCCGCGTAATGAAGATCCGCAACCTGTCGCGCCTGGCCGACTTTGCCGTGCAGCGCTTCGTGGACTTCAAGTCCATGATCGACGGCGGCCTGATCGCACAGTGGTCGTTCGTGCCCGAGGCGCGCCGGCCGGAACAGCTCCTCCCGGCCGCCTGCGAGTACAAGGGGCAGAAATACACCACCTGCCGCGCCCCCACGCCGCGCGAGCTGGACGACCTGCTCTTCGGCTGGCTGGTCGAGGCGGGCGTCACCAGCAACTCCGTGCTCTACGTCAAGGACGGCGTCACCGCCGGCATCGGCACCGGCGAGCAGGACCGCGTCGGCGTGGCCGAGATCGCCCGCGACAAGGCCTACCGCAAGCTGGCCGACTGGATCGCGTGGGAGCGGCACCACACGCCCTACAACGAGCTCCAGGACACCGGGAAGCGCCGGGACATCGACGAGGAGGTCGCGGCCAGGAAAGGCGGCCTGGTCGGCAGCTGCATGGTCTCGGATGCCTTCTTCCCATTCCGCGACGGCGCCGAGGTCGGCATCCGTGAAGGCGTCAGCGCCATTGTGCAGCCCGGCGGCTCCCTGCGCGACTGGGACGTGATCGACTGCTGCAACGCCGCCAACATCGCCATGGTCTTCACGGGGCAGCGAAGCTTCAAGCACTAGCAGCCTGTCGGATTTAGGTTTTGCGCGTGCACACGGTTCGTGCCGACCAGGCTGCTAGTTAAGCAACCCGCTGTCCGCGGGTTGCGAAGGCTGCGAAGACGCAGAACATTCTTGCGAATCAGGATGACGCCGCCCACAATATGAGTCGCCGTGGGGCTGGCGGCGGCGGACAGCCGCCAGGCCGGAGGAGTCGGAGTGCGTTCCAACATCGAATCAAATGCCGGGGACGGGGTTCGGCGCGATTCCGACTCCTGTCGCCGGCCGGCCCAGCTCCCCCGCGTGCTTGTCGTGGGCGGCGAACTGACAGCCTGTGCCGGCACGGACATGGCCGCCTGGGCCACGGTCGGCTGCCGCATCACCGCCGTCCAGACCGGCGCCGAAGCGCTGCAAGAACTGCTGAACCGCCCGCATGCGCTGGCGCTGGTGAGCGCCAGGCTTCCCGACTTGAATGCCACGCTCCTCCTGGAGGAACTGGCCCTGCTGGCGCCCCATACGCTCCTCGCCACCACCGCGCCCCTGCCCGCTGCATCCCCTTCTGCTCCCGGGCAGATTTACCTGCTGAGGCCGCCACTGAACGCCCAGTCGCTGCGCGCGCGCGTGTCCCGGTTGCTGACCAGCCGCTCACCCTCCGAACCCGACACGTTTTCCTCCATTATTCACTGCCTCAACCACGTCGAAGACGTCATTGTCGACGCCTCCCGGGCGCAGGATGCGCTGGGCATCGTCTGCCTCGAACTGGCTGAACTGGCGGGCTGCGACGCCATCGCGCTCTACCTGCCGGGATCCGCGGTGCCTTGCTTCCTGCTGGCCTCGCAGCAGCCGCTCAACACGGAACATGTGCGCCACCTGACCCGCGAACTGGAGCAGGCGCTCTCCCGTCTTGCGCACGTGCCGGCACAGTTTCCGGCGCCGCAGACATTTGTCTCCGCGGACCCGCTCCAGACCGCCGCCGCGCCGCCCTTTGTCGAGACGGTCTGCGTGCCCCTGCTGGCCGAACATCAGATCAAGGGCGTCGTGTGCGCCGCATTCAGCACGCCCGGAGCGCGCGCCGGCAGCCAGCCATCCACCCTGTTCCACCTCGTCAATCATGCCGTCCTGATCTACCAGGAGGTCTGGCGTACGCGCAACATGGCCGCCCGGGACCTGCTGACCGGCCTGTACAACCGCAGCATGTTTGCCGAATCGCTGAAACAGAACTTCAGCCTCGCACAACGCAAAGGCACGCCCATCGGCCTGCTGCTCTTCGACTTCGACAACCTCAAGAGCGTCAACGACCAGTTCGGCCACCTGGCTGGCGACAAGGTGCTGCACGAGGCCGCCAGCCTGACACTCGCCATGGCTCGCACCTCCGACATCGTCGCTCGCTTTGGCGGCGACGAATTTGCCGTCATTCTGCCGGAAACTTCGATGCCGGACGCCCTGCGCGTGGCCGAACGGCTGCTCCACGCCTTCCGCGACCGCCTGTTCGAAGGCCCCGGCCAGCACCTGCGCATCACGATCTCCATCGGTGTGGCGGCGCTGTGCCCCGCCCAGGACAGCAGCAGCCAGACGCTGCTTTCACAGGCGGATGAAGGGCTGCTGGCGGCCAAGCGCAACGGCAAAAACCGGGTTTGCTTCGCACCCTCCGCGGCCGAAAGCGGACACGCCGAAGCCGAGCCCGCACCCGCCGCCGCAGCGGCGCCCGCACTGCGCGGGCGCGTGCTGGTGCTCGACGATGAGCCCGCGCAGCGGCAGATGCTCGTGGGCATGCTCAGCTTGATGAACTTCGCCGTGACCGCCTGCGACACGCTGCAGGAGGCCCTGCTGGCCATCGAAAGCGTCTCCGACGACTTCGACCTGGTGCTGACCGACCTGCACCTCGGCAACGGAACCGGCATCGACCTGCTGCAGGCGCTGAAAGAAAAGGCGCCCTGGACCGTCAAAATGGTCGTCTCCGGCTACGCATCGAAGAGTACGGCGATCGAATGCCTGCGCCATGGATCCTTCGACTTCATCGAGAAGCCCTTCGCCTACGCGCAGCTCTCTGCCGCCATCGACCGCGCCATGGAGCACCGGCGGCTGCTGGTTGCAAACCGGCGCTACCAGACCCAGCTCGAGGAGCTGGTGCGATCGCGCAGCGAAAGCCTGGCCCACGCGCTGGAAAACCTGCGTCGATCCTACTCGCAGACCATCCAGACGCTGGCGCTGATGATCAGCGCGCGCGAGGCGAACACCGGCCTGCACTGCCGCGTCGCGCGCGAGGCCGCCCGGCTGCTGGCACAGCAGATGAACATCTCGCATCACGATCTCGAAACCATCGAGATGGGCGCCGTGCTGCACGACATCGGCAAGCTCGGCATCCCGGACAACATCCTGCAGAAGCCGGGCCCGCTGACAGCCGACGAGCAGCTCATCATGCGCACCCATCCGCGGATCGGCTACGATTTGCTGATTGACGTGCCGTTCCTGCGCGACGTCGCCGAGATCGTCCTGCAGCACCACGAGGCCTACGACGGCAGCGGCTACCCGGCCGCGCTGAAGGGAGACCAGATCTGCATCGGCGCCCGCGTGTTTGCCGTCATCGACGCCTATCACGCCATGCGCTCCATGCGCTGCTACCGCCCGGCCATGAGCGAGGAGACCGCGTGCCACGAGATTGTCCGCTGCTCGGGGCGGCAGTTCGACCCGGCCGCAGTGACCGCCTTCCTGGCCTGCCGCCAGGAAATCGAGGCCATCTTTGCCGCCATGCACCCCTAGCAGCTTGTCGGACTTAGCGCTGTACCTTCACAAACTTTGTGCCGACTAAGCTGCTAGTTTGGGGGACGCAACCGCCAGGCGCCGGATAACAGTGTAATACGCAACCAAAAGAACAGCCGGAACAATTTTTTGTCTGTAATGGAGTCTTCGCCACACGCGGGCAGCGGGTGGCTCAACTAGGAGACTGTCGGCAGAAGGCCATGGACCGATCCGATGCCTTCTGCCGACAGTCTCCTAGTCGGCATCCACCCGTTTGAGCGACCGGGCCAGCACCGCCAGCAGCGCCAGCGCTGCCAGAATGATCGTTCCCGTCAGGAACGCCGGCTTGTTGAGCCACGCATAGCAACCGGCGCGGGCAGGCTTGTACGCGGCATTCTCCCGGGGCGCACCCAGCGTGCACGCCGCCGGCTGCAACCCCTGCCGGATGGGCGTCAGCACGGCGTCGAGATCATAGACCGGCGCCTGCAGGTTCTCTCCTCCATAGAGCAGACGATACGTTCGTCCCGGATCGGCCAACCACACGACCTGATAGACCGGCCCGAAGCCGCGAAGCGACACGTCCGCCAGGGGCGGATTGTCGCCGTTGACCACCGTCACACGCAGTTTCTCGACGCGCTGTTCCGGGAAATTCAGCTCCCGTTCGCTCCGGGTAAACCCCGGCAGATCCACCTCCTGCACCCGCGCCTCGGCCAGGTCACGCCACTGCGACACCCCATTCTCGACCACCGGGATTTGAACGCGTACCCGGCGGCTGAAGTTTTTGGAACGGCTCGTCAGCACCAGACGATTGAGCGGAAGCCGTCCGGTCTCCACCGTGATCTCGGTGCGCTTCTCACGTGCATGTTCCACCACAGTTGGCGCAGGCAGCGCCCATTCGCGCCGCGCCGCACGCTGCTTCTCCACCACCGTCTCGTGCCGCCAGAAGGAGATGCGGTCCATCCGGAACGGGGTCGTCAGGAGCTCCTGCGTGCGAATCTCGGCGCCCGCATCCGGCCCTCCCTTCTGGCTCACCAGCTTGACCAGGGGCTGAATGCGCGCCTCCGTGGCGTTTCCAATCTCCACCTTGAACTGCTGGCCCGGACCGGCCGGCAGCGTCACCTCTGTCCGCCGCACATCCAAATAACGGCTGTAGTCACAAATTTCGGCATCCTGAACCAGCATCTGCCAGGGTGCGCCCGTGACGCGCCGGCAGACCGTCACCGCACGCACAAAGTCGCGCAGGGGGGTGTCGACCGTAAAGCCGTCGGCCCGCTCCGCCGTGCCCTCCAGGACAAACTCGGCCTCGATCCGGTTGCCGGGCAGTTCCCGCAAGGCGGTTACACGCGCCGCCACCGGGCGGCGCACCGTGCAGGTCTCATTTACGAGGAGCTTCTCAACAGCACAGGGACTCTCCGTGCCGCGCTCATCGAGAACCCGGACATCCACATACCCGGCGGCCGCGAACCGGTGCAGCGCCTCATCCAACGGTGCCGCCACCGCCTCTGTGCGGGCCGGTGCCGCGCCCTCCACGGCGCGGGAAAACCGGAACAGGTCGACATTCACCGCTCCCAGCGCCAGAAGCGGCAGACTGGTCAACAACGCCGGCAGGGCAGTTTTCACGCACGGTCTCCTTTTGACACGGGTTGAAAACGCTGGCGGCTCTTCAGGTAGACCCACGCCGCCAGCAGCAGAATCACCCCAAGGACGATGAACGCCACAATCTTGTACAGCGGATCCAGGTGCGTCAGGTCCGCAAAGAAGATCTTCCATGTCACCACCGCGAACCCCAGCAGTCCGGCATAGCGCAGCCCGGGCACGCCGCGCCGCAACCCGAAGAGCAGCAGCACCAGCGCATACGCCGCCCAGAGCAGGGTGATGCCGCCCGCGCGCAGCCCCGGCACAAACCGCCAGAGCACCGTGTTGACCTCGAGCGTCAGGTAGAAGAACAGCAGCACCAGCCCGGCAACCCCCGTGGCCAGCCCGACACGCCGTCCCGTCTCCTGCCCCCGCGTCCCGGCAAAAATCATCCCGAACAACGCCAGGTAAAGGCCAACATCCGCGAACCGGATCAAGGCCTCCCCGGCCAGATACTCGCCCCCATAACGCCACCCATCGCAATTCAACCGCCAGCCATCCATGTCGAACCCGACCATCTTGATCACCATGCCAACCACGAGCACCACCAGCAGGATCGGGACCCAGCGCACGGCCGCCTGCCGCCACACGGCCAGCAGAAACCAGCCCAGCGCAAACCACACCAGCGTCATGGCCGGAACGGCCAGGGGCGGATAGAAGAACCCGCACGTCCGGTATAGCTCGAAATGGGCATATATAAACAGCACGCCGCACCCCAGCACCGCAATGATCCCGCCAGCCACGCTCTGCCAGGCGGCCGAGACCATGTCATTCTCCGGCGCCACGGCCAGCCCGCCCTGGGCCGGCGGGCGACGCAATAATTTCCAGGCCCCGCCCAGTGCGGCGATCGGCACCCCGATCGAAAGCACGCGCTCGCCGAAGATTTTCAGGTAGGCCGTCCAGGTCGTTTCCGGCGACAGCCGCCCCCCGAACTGCGCCTGCAGATCCATGAACGCCAGCCGCCCAATGGCCAGCAGGCAGGCGGCTGACCCGAGCAGCCGCAGGAAGCGGCTCTCAATCTTGCCGGCCAGCCAGAGCATCACGACTCCCTGCAGCGCCCAACTGGCTGTGACCCACTGACGGGACAACGCCAGCGGTGGCGTCAGCGCCGTGAAGAGTGCTGCCAGGGCCAGGAAGGTGTAGAGCAGCCCGCGATCTTTACGGCCACCCGACAGGAAGATCCGTGTCAGCACAATAAAGAACGCCGCCAGCGCCAGAGCCGGAAGGGCCGCGTACTTCTCCGGGTAGGCGACCGTGATGACGTGATGGGCCAAGCCGAAGAACATCATGGCATTGGCCATGATACCCAGCAGTTCCAGCAACCCGGCTTTCTCCCGATGCGCCAGGTTATGCAGCACCATCACCGCGGCATAGAGCACGAAGAATGCGGCCAGAAACGGCAGCACCGCGCCGAAATCAGCCGCGACATACTGTTTGGCAATCGCGGCCGTCGCCAGTCCGTAGGTCAACACCAGCCCGAGATAGTTCAGCAGCGGCCAATTCCGGCGGCGGGAAATTCCCAGAATGCCCACGCCGAGCAGCAGCATGTAACCGAACAGCCCGGGAAAATTCTTCGCGCCGGTGCTGAGCAGGATGGGGGTGCCGTAGCCGCCGAGAATGCCGAGCACGGCAACCAGCAGCGAATTCAACCGCACCGCCAGGGTGCCTGCCACCAGCGTGACCAGAGCCATCAGGCCGAAGGCGGTCAGAACCCCGACCAGGTGATAGAGATTGCTGGCGGAAAACATGCTGAAGTACAGGATCGCCAGCCCGCCGCCCATCAGCCCCTGCCCCAGCAGGTGGTAGGGCTTCCCGACCAGGCGCACGCCACCAATCAGCATGGCCACCCCCGTAAGGATGCTCAGCGCCACACGGGCCATCGGGCCCAGATAACCGTGCTCGATGGAATACTTCAGGAAGAAGCCGACGCCGACGACCACCACCACAATGCCGCCGCGCAGGAGCCAGTTCGTGGCCACGGCATACTCCCACGACGTCCCCGGGCGACGGAACTCTTCGCCAATCACAATCCAGTTCCAGATCTTCTTCATGGCCTCAAGCGCCTTGGCCTGAAAGGCATTGGGCTCAACCGGCGGAACAGAGCGCGGCGCAACCGGGCTGCCAACAGACATCGGCGACGGCACGTTGTCCACATGGACGGCAGGCGGCACGGGTACGCGCGCCGGCACAGGCGTCAGCACGGGCACAGACACGAGCGTCCTCGCTTCGACGGAAGCCGGTCTGACTACGGGAAGCGCGACCGGCAGCGGTGCCGAAACGGGCGGCGCTTCGCGATGCGTGCCCAGCGCCTCCAGCACGCGAGCCTGCTGCCGCACCTCGCCGCGAAGCTTGAAGATCTGCACCAGCGCCACAATCGGCACCACACCCACGGCCAGAAAAAGCAACACCGCAACACCCAAAACCGCTTCTTCCATCGCACAACTCCCTTACGTATTACACCCCGCCCCAAACCACCCCATGCGATGAGGGCGGCGCAAGCGCTTCGGGCCGCGCCTCATGCCCCCTGGTTTTCCGCGAGCCCAAGTATACGGGCAACGGCAGCCAGCCTGCGGTCGCGCGTCCAAAAAGGCAACTGGCTGATTCGCGCAGAAGCCAGCAGATGCATGTCGATCCACCCCAAGCCCTTGCCGCACAACTTGTATCGCGCAACCAAATGCAAGACTTCGTCGTGGGTCGCGAGTGTTACCCATGGCAACGCCGCCAGCAGCGCCAAGATTTCGGCCCGGTTGGACAGGTTCCCGCAGGCTAACTCCCCTAGGACAAAAGGGTGCGTTGCAACCTGGCCGGCGGAAAGAAAATCCAGTAGCAAGGGCTCCCCTCGCCGAAGATGATCAACCCAGACAGAGGTATCCACGAAGACGGTGTGCATCAGGCCGCTCTCCGGCGTGGAATCGGGCGCAAGGCCTTTTCAGTTCCCCCCAGGCGCGCCAAGCGTTTAGCACTTTCCAGTGCGACCAGCGCTTGAAGCCCCCTGTGAATCAGGGCCGTTTTCTCCGTGATGCCGGTAATG
>SESD01001867.1_pt1 | contig 11119 bp, 10 predicted proteins | sample 3171411 | NCBI WGS metagenome assembly SESD01 (sample SAMN06051880, study PRJNA518727) | freshwater metagenome | biome: subpolar coniferous forest; feature: holomictic lake; material: water; isolation source: holomictic Lake 442, 16.5 m depth | place: Canada: near Kenora, Ontario | collected...
TTCGTCACGCTGCACGGTCCGGGCGTAGCGTACCGCCGGCAGGCCGAACAGCATCGTATAGTAATACGCCCCCGGCGGCAGCCCCACGGCATCCTTCAGTTCCGGCAGCAGCTCCATGGCCATCTTGGCCAGGCCACACCAGACTGTGCCCAGGCCGGCGCTCTGTGCCAGAAGTTCAAAGTAGGCCAGCGCGAGGTTTACGTCCTCCGCAGGACAGACGGAGTCCGGTCCTGCAGAGACGACCAGCAGATGGGGTGCGCCCCGGAAGATCACGTCCACTTTCTGGTCAAACCACGCCGGAACAGCCTGCACAAGGTAGGCATACGGCGCCGGGACGCGACCCGCCTTCACCGCACCAGCCAGCGCGTCGAGCGTCCGGGAACGCAGGCGCTGCATGGCGTCCTTGTCGTCGATCACCGCGAACGTCAGAGGCATCCGGTTGACCGCGGAGGGCACATTCCCGAGCGCAGCCAGCAGTTGCTGAAGCAGCTTCGCATCCACATTCTCGTCCCGATATCGCCGCACGCTCCGCCGCCCGCGGACCAGGTTAATCATCTTGTCCGGGGCCGGTAACGCGCCGGCAGCCAGGGGCAGGCTCCTGGCAGGATCGCGCCCGAAAATGGAGACCGCCGCCACGGGGCAGACCGCCAGGCAGTGCTGACACCGGATGCAGCGCTCTTCATTCTCCGGACGGATGTGCGGCGCGGCATCACCCGTACGCTCGATGATCCGCGACGGACAATCCAGCACGCACTGATCGCACTTCGTACACTTGGCCTGATCAACCTTGAACTGCAGCATGTGCTTCCTCCTTGCCCGGCCAACCACCCGGGACAGATCGAACGCTCCGCCAGGCCCGCTACCCGGGAGTTGTTGTCAAAGAATACGCTTATTACGCTTTGACTCAAGGCTTATTGCCGACTCAAGACCGTTTGTAGTGACGCCGTAAGGCGTTTCGGCGCCATAATGAGAACTGATGGGCTGAATCGTACTGGCGACGCGTGAAAACAACAGGTATGCTACTTCATGAGTCCATCAAGGAATCTGCACATGATGACGTCTGGACATCTGCGATCGATCGTACGCCCCTGCCCCCTGGCCGGAATAATGGCGGTGGCGGGCCTCCTGTTGGCGGCCGCAACCGCGCTCCGGGCCGGGGACGGTCCAGACCTGGCTGGTGCCAGCCATACCAATCACATTTCCGCCAGCGCCCTGCCGCTCTGGATCGACGTACCCACCAACGCGACCCGTTCTGACATCCTGCGCCATACCGATCTGACGTCGACGAACCACGGGTGGTCGACGGACGCAGGCAGCGCCCTGGCAACGTCCTCCACCTGGCGCACCACCGCGACCATCGGCACCGGTTTTTTTCATGCCCGAAACGGCGGTGGGCCTGATTGTCCCGGCGAGCGACACCGCAGCGTGGATGGCTGGTTCCAGGAAGTAGGCGTCGGCATGGAGCGGACCCTGGACCCGGCAGATTCCGGGTTATCCGTAGGATTTGGCGTCAGCGTCGGATGGCTGCGGCTTCACTGAACGAAACGTTCCTTCCGCGGCAGGTCGGACAGTTCAAACTTCGCAAGATTATCGAGCGCCAGGTCTGCGGATGCGACATCCTGTCGGGGCGCGCCGGGGCGGACAAGCGCCACGCACCGCATGCCGGCGGCCTTGGCGGCACGCACGCCGGCGGCCGAATCCTCGAACACCAGGCAGTCCGAAGGCGCCACGCGCATCATCTCTGCCGCCAGCAAATAGCAGGCCGGATCCGGCTTGCCAGGGCCGTAATCTTCGGCGCCCAGGAAAAAACGCACACACGGTCCGATCCCCATGAGCGTCACGCTGTCCGCGATATCCATGCGCGGTGAACCGGAAACGATCGCCACGGGATGTTCCGCGGCCAGACGCACCAGCAACTCGATGGAACCCGTGATGCGCACATCGGAGACGGCGCGCAGACGTTGCAAATGCACGCGCAATTCCGCGCCGGCGCGGTCCATGCCGCAGTCGGTCTGCGGAAAACGCCGGACCATCTCCGCATAGACATCACGCCAGGAGCGACCGTAGACCAGCTCCGAGGCCTCCTCCGGCGTACAATCGGCGCCATGCGCCTGCAGAAAGCCCCGTGTGGCCTGAACCCAGAGCACCTCGGTGTCCAGCAGCGTGCCATCGAGATCAAAGAAAAACGCACGTATCATGGCGTCCCGTCATGCGGCCAGCTGCTTTACGCCTCCGGCTGCGACGCCGGAACCTCTGCGGTGGCCTGCCCGCAGCACTTCTTATGTTTCTTGCCGCTGCCGCAGGCGCAGGGATCGTTGCGACCGATCTTGGGCGTCTCGCGACGCGCCGGCGGCTGGCTGACGATCCGGCCGTCCATGAAGCGCCATTCGCCATCCACGCGTCCGAACTCGGCGATCTCGTGATGTTCCAGGTCTGATTTTTCGATCTGGTAACGGGCGACAAACTCAATCACGGCGCTGTCGTCCTGCGCGCTGCCACCTTCCGCCTGCCGGATCTCAAATCCCTTCCACTCCGCCGACTGCGCCCACTTGCGGCTGTTCTCGGCATCAAACTCCTTGCGCACGCGCGACCCGGACGTTTTGTAGATGTAGTCGATCTCAGCCAGCGTATAGGCCGTATAGCGCGAACGCATGAGCGCCTCAGCCGTGGCGGCGCGCGTATGGCCCAACAACAGCGGTTCGCAGCACTGCTCATAGGAACGGCCGCTGCAACAGGGACAATCGCTCATGCGCAGACTCCTCGACGTGTGGCAATTGCCGCACCGGGACCAGTAATCGATCCGTTATGGATGACAGGATGCGGCGGGTCTGCCCTGACGGATCCCGGCGGACGTTCCACAATGCGCTCCCGCCAAAACTGGTGGGGAATACTGGACTCGAACCAGTGACCCCTTGCATGTCAAGCAAGTGCTCTAACCAACTGAGCTAATCCCCCACGGGCAAAAGACGTCGACAGTGTAGACAACGCACACGCGGAAGTCAATCCAAGGGCGAAGGCAAAAACAAGAACCTGGAAGCAGCGGGTGCGCACCCCGCGGGGGCGCAGTCCCGTTTCGTTGACCTCCACAGATTTCTGATCGTGAGCATTGTCCGTATTACGACCGTAGGGACGGCTTTACGCCGTCCATTATCAGACCCATTGCGCGTAGACGGCATAAAGCCGTCTCTACCCAAGGCAAGTCAACGAAACAGGGGTACGCAGCCCCGCTGACGCTGCAAAGACCCGGTTGACGCGCCGCCGCCAACCGCCTACGCTAGTACCCGGCATGAGCGAAGACACGGCAAACAGGGTGAACGACCGGGTGGCGAGCCGGGATTTCAAGTATTACATCTTTGACTGGGATGACAACATCCTGCACATGCCGACGCGCATTCACCTGGAGAAACGGCAGCCGGACGGCACGTGGGCGCCGCAGCGGGTCTCAACCTCGGTCTTCAGCCTGATCCGGGGCGACACGTACAACTACCGCCCGCCAAACGGCAACTGGTCCGAAGCCTTCGCAGAGTTTCAGGACTATGTTCAGGCATCTGAAAACCAGTTTCTGCGTGACGCGCGGGAAGCCATCACGCGCATCCTGTCCGGCGACGAAAAGCCGGCGCCCAGCTTTCAGACCTTCCGCCAGACGCTCATCGAAGGTCGCCTGTTTGCCATTGTCACAGCCCGCGGCCATGCCCCGGAAACACTGCGCGCCGGGGTGCGGCTCTTCGTGGACCTGGTGCTAACGCCGGCGGAACAAGCCGAGATGATGGCCAACCTGCGCGGGTACCGCGCCTGCTTCGACCAGATCACGGCCTTCGGCACCGACGAGGAGGAGCTGACCTATTACCTCGGGCTCAACCACTACTACGCCGTCACGTCTCCCGCGTTCGACGAGTTGCTGCCACGGGCCGCCCCGGGCGCCGAATCCGCCGAAACGCGCAAGCAGGTCGCCATCTGCGCATTTGTGGAGCACGTGGTCCGCATCCTCGGACGCACACCGGAAGACCGCCTGCGGCATGCCATCAGTGTGGGGTTCTCGGACGACGACCCCGGCAACGTCAAGGCCGTGGAGGAATATATCCAGACCGAACTCGGCCGCCGCTTCCCCGGCGTGAAGTTCGTCGTCTACGACACCTCCGACCGCGCCCTCGAGAAAGGACGCAAGATCGTAGTCAGCGGGCAGATGGACCTGGGGCTCTAGGAACCTGTCGGTCTTAGGCTCTTGATCGTTCCGGCGCCCTCGTCCGCCCAATCGGCGCCAAGCGCCTCTGCAGATTACCCTTGTGCTGACATGAGAAGCGGCAAGCATCAGTCGAACGGTTTGTGCTTGGCGTGCTCTGCCGGAAGAGAGATGATACAATGCGAACAACGGCTTGGTACTGACCGCTGCCAGCACTTGACCGGTCCGTAGTTGCTGGTCAAAAAAGCAGCGGCCGCACAGGCCTGACTTTATACCTTGAAAGGAGAACGACGATGAAATGGTGTCAATTCGCGTTTGGAACGTTTTTCGCATTAGTCACGCTCGCCTATTCTGCCGAGCCGAAGAATGAACCAATGGAAAAGGATGTCGCCGTGAGATACTTTGCGGCGCTCACGGGAGGGGATGTCGTGAAGGCAAACGAACTCTCCACCACACCGTATTCGTTCGACGGGAAGGAGACCCTGACCAAGAAGGAGCAAGTTGAAGAGAAACACAGGAGTATCATCGCTGATAAAGGCAAGCGGGATGTTCCCAAGTACACCGTGACCGTCCCACCCAACCCAGACAAGCTCGATCTTGCGGTCTTTCCGAAATATGTGGTTTACCGTTTCACCATCGCGGGCGGAGACGAGCATGTTGATATTTATGTGAAGACAGGGGCGGAGCCAAAGGTAATTGGCTTTCGAGACTAACATGCGAGCGTCCGCCCGGACTTGCGCCCACGCCTACTTCTTCTCCGTCCACTTGCCATCCGCGCCCTGCAGCGAAGTCCCGGGCTTGGCCTTGGACGCAATCTCGGCGGCACGCATCTGACCGACTTTTCCGACCTCCGTGCCGTTTCTGGCGGCAATGGCGGCATAGACCGTCTTGCGATCCGCATTCTCCGCCTCCACGGTTTTCGCATCGGCTTCCACAAGCTTGCCGATCGCCTCCAGGAACCCGGCGCTGTTCTCGCCGACAGTCCGGGCCGCCAGCAACTGCTCCACAGCAGGCTTACGCTCCAACATGCTCTTCTTTAGCGCTTCCAGCCCCTGCGCCTGCGCCAGGCAGGCCACGGACAGACACATACCAACCGCCATCGCTAACCAACTGCGTTTCATTTTCATGCTCCTTTTCTGCTGTCGCGGACGAACAGCCCGCATTCCCGCGACCGACTCACTTTTTGTCAATCTCACCGAAGAAGTTGTCCAAGTCCTTCTGGACACGCACATTCACATCAATCGTAATGTGGATCGGCTTGACCTCGACCTGATTGTCAGTCCGGATACTCCCGCTGCAGCCCCCTGCCAACCCGGCCGCCAGACACAGCAGCGCGGACGCAGTCGCCCATTTCGTCAAACGTCTTTCTGTGTGTTTCAACACGCACGCTCCTTTCTGTTCCATGCAGGCAAATGCCCGTGTTCGAAATAGTACCACTTCAGAACCCCATTGGCACAGGCTGATCAAACAGCAGTTCTCGTTATGGCGCCAAAACGCCTTACGGCGCCACTACAAACGGCCTGGAATCGTCAAGAAGCCGTTCGTAGTGTGCCCTAATGGCATTCGCGTCCGTTTACTGAAACATGCCTGCCGCCTTTTCGCCCATCTGAAACAGATCATCCAGCGGCCCGTGCAGATTGACATTCATATCCACACCCTGTCCGGTGGGATCATCGGCCGGACGCCCTTCGATATGCACGCCCATGACGGCACTTGCGCCGCTGCCGGAAAGCTGCAGCCGGAAGACCGAAAGCTTCAGGTTCCGCAGCGCCTTTTGCACCCGCTCGCGCACGCCAGCATCCACTTTGCCTGCAGCCAACGATGCGTCGAGCAGGTCGGTGTTTCCCATCTTCATGACGCCTGTTTCCCCGGACATGGTGTGCAGGTAACTATCCGTCAGATGCAGTTTGCCGTACTTGATGTTGATCGGCATCCGTCCATACAGGCGTCCTTCGCCTGTGCCGTGCAGCGCCCGGGTCTGGGCCATCAGCGCCCCCAAATGGATCTGGTCGGCGTAGACAACAAAATCCAGGTCCGGATCGTGCGGATTGTAAGTCAGCCCGTACACATGCAGAAGCCCTTTGCACCAGCCCACGTCCGCCTGCTCTACCAGCAGCGCCTCGCGGCGATATTGCCACTGCACCGTGCCGGCGTCGAAGTGCAGATTTCCTCTTTTCGCCGAACAAAATGTCAGCATCTGCCCCTGCGACGTACGCCAGCCGCGGGGACCGTCCAATGCCACGTGCGTGGCGATTCCCAACACCTGCCACTGCTCAGCCGAACACCCCACGTCCAGGTTCGTGACCGTTGCCACGATCCGTAGCGTGGGCTGCCTATCCGCGGTCAGCAACGCGCTGGCCGTGGCCGACACCTGCCCCGTGATGCTCAACTCGTATCCGGAAAATTTCCGACTGAGGCGGCGCAGTTCCGCGTTATCAACCAGTGTGGCAGGTGGCACGTCCGCCGTTACCGCCACCTGCCACGCGTGGCTCCAATCGGCGTGCGCCTGCAGAGTTGCGTGCACGCCAACCTCCGGGACGCCCACCCGCATCTGCGCCGTAGCCGTTTGCCCGTTCAAGGTCAGTACAAAACCTTCCGGTACCGCGTGCATACCCTCGTATTCCAGGCTGGTCCAGATCAGGCCCGGCGTGTCGCGCAACGTAAAGGTCCGGTTCGAAAACGCCAGCGGAAAATCCGCCGTCACGCCATCCGCCCGCCATCCGCTACGGTCCTGCATCCAGGCACCACCCAGAGTCAGGTCCAGTCCCAGACCCTGTGGCGTCGCGCGACCGGTTTCCCTACTGCCTGTCAGGCGCAAACTGACACGCGCCACGCCGCCTGTCAGGCCAGGCACGCCGAACGCCACGTTTTCGGAAACGATTGCGACATAGTCCCTGCCTTGCGCTCCATACGCGCCATCTACTCGAATGCCGGCTGTCACGGTCGAACCGTCATCCCATCGCAAGAACATCGGCTCCGCTTCTTTGTCCAAAATTTCGACACCCGTTCTTATCGATCCACCGCTGAAAGGCACATCCAACCCCTTCGGCATCCCCACCTCGACACCTGCCACGCTGGCCTGCCAGGGCAAGATACTCAATCTCGACGGGATCACATCTACATTCGTGCCATCCACTACCAACGATAAGCGCGCTTGTATCTCCAACGGTCTGTCGCCATCGAGTACGACTTTCCCCGCCGGCAACGTCACCGCCTGTACCCGTGTCGTCACAGCCACGTCCACGCGATCGAAAGGCGCGCGCGCGGCAAAGGCCGCCCCTGCCTCTGCCGCACACAAGACGCCGCCGGCCGACGCCAGGAGGCCGGCGGCGTCCACCTGGCCGCGCACGGATACCAGTCTGGAATTATCCACCCGCGCCGTGGCGTGCAGCACCAAGTCATTGCCGGAGAGCGCAACGTCATGGGCCGACAACCGTGGGGACGGCGCCAGCAGCATGGCATTGGCCTCGCCCGCCCAGATCTGCAAGTCCGCACTCGTGAACGTGCCTTCCATCCGGAGCCGCAGCGCGCCGGTTGTCAGACCGGAGGCATCCGGCAGGCAGGCCTGCACCGCCTCGTGCGAGAGCATGGCGCGGACAGCCACCTGGCCTTCCCATTCGGTGCGTTGCGGCGTCAGCTTCAGGGCGATGTTGGCGCGGGCCGGCAGTTCGCTATCGTCGGACCAGGCAAAGGCCGGGCAGGAGGCCATGCGCACGCCGAGCTCAACGTTGGCGGAGAGGGTCGGGCGCAGCGTCTCCGCCTCTTCCCATTGCGCCACGCCATGTATGCGCAGATCGTACGTGAGGCTGGCGTCCGGCAGCAGGCTGGCTGCCCGTAGCGCAAGATCGCCCTGAGCCACCACGGGGCGCCACTGTTCCATGCGGGCCAGAAATGTGGCGCCGCCGTTGCCGGCGCAGAGGTCCGCGCCCCCGAACCGCGGGTCGCGCACATACCACTGCGCGACACGCAGCCACGCCTGCACCTGGCTTTCCGGCAGCACGGCCACGAGCCAGCCGTCGCCGGATTCCAGGCGCAAGGATCCATTGACGAGCAAGCCGGCGCTCCCGTAATCCGAGATGGACACGCGCGTCTCGCCTTGCGGGTCCGTCACAGCAGAGGCGTGCAGGCAGAGGTCGAATGGCAGACGGTCGCCAGCCTGCGCGGACGCCATCCCATCAGCTCCTGTCGAGGCGTTGGTTGTTATAAGGGAAGGCGAGCGTCCTCGCGAGCCGTCGATTACCTCCGGCGGCAGCAGGCGCAGCGTGACATTGTCCAGCAACCCCTGCCCCACCTGCCACGTCGCAGGAACATCCTCGTCGTCTGCCAGCGGCGAAGCGCCCGGACGCAAGCGCGCCAGATCCGGCGGCAGGCCGCACAGCGTGAAGCCGTTAGTCGTGACAGCCACCTGCAGCAGGCCGCCCATCACCTCTACGCGATCGATGCGCGCGTGCCATAAGCCGCCCGGGGAAAACCGGATGTCGAGGCGATCAATCCGCGAAACCGGAGCGTTCGTTCCGAATTGCAGCGCGGCACGCAGATGCCAGGGGGTCAGCCGTTCAACGCGAACCTGAATGCCGCTGAGGTCCCGCACGCTCAAGTACTCGCGGAGCAGGGCGTTGGCCAAACGCGGCAGCCAGCCGGAAGGGGCTGTGGCTGTGACCGTGACCAGCAGCAGGAGAAAGCACCACCAGCCCCAGCGACGGCGAGGCCACCGCACCCGCGCAGGGACGGGACGAGCGGGATCGGTTGGCGATGTCTGGATCATGGATCAGTAGCCCGGTTATGCACAACCACATGATGCCGTGACGCCACGCGCAGGGCAAGCGCCATCGGAGAATCAATTCACATGCCAACAAATGTGCGTTTTTTGTTGTTGACCCGCAGCCCTCAATATAATACAACAAACGCCATCGGACGCATTGTCGTCGCGACTAAACCATGCGTTTTCGGCTGTTCCGCCTTGCGCGGAATGGCAGAAAACCGTGGCTGTTGTGCGGCAGAACGCCGGAAAACCTCCGCGCGGACGCGTGCGGCGGCAAGGTATAACAACAAAAAGAAGGGGTCCCTAGATGAACGTTACACGTATTGTTGCTGCTCTCGTTGCTGTTGGCTTCGTGGCCGGCTCGGCGATGGCTCAGACGAAGGCTGCGGCGCCTGCTGCAGGCACCGAGGGTGGTTTCCTGAAGCAGGGCACGATTGAGTACGGCGGAAGCTTCGGCTACTCGTCGATGAACGTCGACCAGCGCTCCAGCAGCGTGGGTGGAAACCTGAGCGTGCTCAAGGCTGTTGCGGAAGCCGATTATTTCGTAATCGACAACCTGTCCGTTGGCCTGGCCGCCAATGTTGACTGGGTCCGTGGCGATCTCGGCGGCGTTCCTCTGGTTGGCGGCGGTATTGCCAATGCCACACTGGTGTACGGCGAACTCGTTGGCCGCTACCACTTCCCGCTGTGCAACGACCGTATCATTCCGTACGTTGGCGCCTCGGTTGGCGCAGGCTACGGCATGGCCACGATCAACCTGCCCCTCGCCCTCGGCGGCGGCAAGCTTGAAGCCGACGACACCCTGACGAGCTACGGCGTGCAGGCCGGTTTCCTTGTGCCGCTTAACGCCAATGTGTCGCTGGACACCTGCGTCAAGTACACGAGCTACCAGCTCCCGCGCGCTTGGCACACGGACCTGGACTCCACGCAGGTTCTGATGGGCTTCAAGATGAAGCTGTAATCGAAGACAGCCAATCCTGCGGCAGCGCAGGGTAAAGCGAGAAAGGCGGGGGAAACCCCGCCTTTCTTTTTTTGTGTATGCTTCCCCCGGTTTCGATCCCTGTCATCCGCTGCGCCGCGACCTAGCAGCCTGTCGGACTTAGCGCTATTTTTCAAAGAGAGCGACCAGCCCACGCCTTAAGTTTCAACGTCCAACGCGCAACGCCCAACTTCCAACGCCCAACGGAACTTCGTACAGCCCCGTTTCGTTGACTTGCCTTGCGTAGAGACGGCTTTATGCCGACTCTACGCAATGGACCTGATCATGGACGGCGTAAAGCCGTCCCTACGGTCGTAACAAGGACAATGCTAACGATCCGCAATCTGTGGCGGCCACCGAAACAGGATCAAGGGAGGTCGAAGTCGCAGACCAGCGGCAGGTGGTCGGAAAGCGTCACCGGTGGAACCGCAAAGCGTCGCAGCACCAGCTTCGGACTGTAGCAGATAAAGTCCAGCTCCCGACGCGGTCGCCAGCTGGGGTAGGTCGGCAGATGATCCGCGTTGGCGCTGACCAGTCCGGCGGCCTTCAAAAACAACCGCAATTCGCGCGGGCCGAGAAAGCTGTTAAAGTCTCCGGCCACAATACACGGCTTGTCCGAGTTGCCGATCAGCTCATGCAATTCAGCCAGTTGTCCGTGCCGGACGCGGAACCCCAGCGCGAGGTGCACCAGGAACAGACGCACAGACTCCAATTCGAGTTCGATCACCAGGCGCTTGAACCCGCCGGTGAACTCGTGGAATGTTTCGCGCTGAATCGCATCACGTGTAAGAAATGCATTGGCCTGCTTATTCAGCACCGGCAACCGGCGCCCCACCCCCAGACCGCCCACCTTGCGGTATTTCATCCGGCAGCTGTGATAGTGGCCCAACGCGCCAGCCAGCAACTGGGCCTGGTTCTTCCGTCCGGACCGGTACGATCCGGAATCCACCTCGACCAGGCCGACCACGTCCGGATCCACCTCCCGGACAAATTGCGCAATTTCAGACAGATGGCCGCCGGTAGGCGTAAAGCAATGCAGCCAGGCCCAGCGCGTGCGCCGGCCTGTGCCGTAGCGGATGTTGTAGAGCAGAAAACGCATTGCCAGATTCGGCTACAGAGCGCCCAAAGCGCGAGAAGCTGGTAACGGATAAGTTCGTAATCCAAGTGGTCAACGTTTTCATGATAAACGATTTTTCCG
>SESD01001869.1_pt1 | contig 11118 bp, 16 predicted proteins | sample 3171411 | NCBI WGS metagenome assembly SESD01 (sample SAMN06051880, study PRJNA518727) | freshwater metagenome | biome: subpolar coniferous forest; feature: holomictic lake; material: water; isolation source: holomictic Lake 442, 16.5 m depth | place: Canada: near Kenora, Ontario | collected...
TAACGCTGATATTTGAATAAGACGTTGACACATAGGCATCAATTTCTGTTTGAATTTTGGCGCGAACGGGCGTAAAAAATCGCACGCGGTAAGAATTATCAGCCTCAAGAATCTTTGCGCGAATGGCTTTTTGAATGCCAGTCAATTCAAATTCTTTTAAAATCCTGCCTGTTTCGCCTTCACTCAAAACAGTTTCATCATTACTTTGCGATAAAACTGAAACAAATAACGTGTTGATATTGTCCAAGCTCGCACCGCGTACCACTTCTTCAATCGTTTCATTCCACACCGACAGGAATCTAAGCGTGGGAAATGTGCGACGAATCAGAAAGTCGAACTCGCCTAAATACACCGCGCTATGGTCATAAACAGACGGATAACGGCACAAATCACGCAACGTTGAAATATCGGGCGGATTACTACCCGCAGTTATCAATGAATCAAAACTAATTTTGACAAAGTTATCAAACGGCGTGAGCAAGTAATCAAAACTCATGGGCGACGCGGCTTTAGGCTTAATGTCACCCGCTGTAAATCCTAACGTTAAAGTCAATGAATCGCCGTCACGCGGCTGAACCCCAACAACATTTTGATAACCTAAACGCACCCACATTTGTTTTCTATCATCGGTTTCAACGTGAAACACGCGCTCGTCAGGAAGCGTATTAACAAATCGTTCACGGTATTCAAATTCGCCGCGTGCATCACTCAAGGCGATATTGGCTAAAAAGTAACCGCTTGAATTTGTAGGAACTTGAATGGCGTAAAATGGATAAGTCCCCGTGACATCGTGCGTAATAATTTCGGTGGTAATTTGCACCGCTTCAATAAACGCTTCGCTTACGGCGGGTATCGTCAACGGTGTTTCAACCCGCCATTCATAACCGTTTGAATCTAAAATTGTGCGTAAATTACCGACTTGAAAAGGTTGCTCATTGTCGTTAAAAATCCTAATTTTTGCCCGTGCGGGTGTGGCTTTGCTGATAATGCCACGCATTGCAGCATCCGCTAAAATCGTTGAATCACGCGCTTTTTCAAACGGTTCGGATAATGACACTTCAATCTGTTGCGAGAAATTAGACAATACCGAGGCGATAGCGTCTAAGTGCTGCATGATGCGCGGGTCTTCGGCTAGGAATAGAGGCGTTATGACGGGATATTTCGCAATAGAATCCGCGATTAACTTTTGAAAATCGGCTTTAGTTTGCATTAGACATTACCTTGAATTTGTAGAGCAGTTCCCGCGACTTCGATAAAAATATCTAAGCGGTCAACGCCATTGGGTACGGAATATAAATTTACCGAATTTGCGGGTAACATTGCCAAAATCGGCAAATCTTTTTTGAGTTTCTTCAGGAATGTATCCGCCACGCCGATTGATTGCGGATTTTGAAGTAAAGATTTTGGGTCGCAACCGTAGCCTGAGCCGTGATATGAATTGATAGGTGTTTTCAGCCAGTGCCTGACCATTTCCTGCACTTCCAAACCTGTGATTGATGCCATGAATATAATCCGAGAATGTTTATTATAGAATCAATTATAGGCGGCGGATTTACTGTATTTTCGCGGTTTTTCTTAAAATCCTGCTGCTTTAGAATCAGTCCTATCCCAAGCATTCAATGTGCAAATCGTCAAAGGAATGGACATCTCAATATATTTACCGTCCTTGGTAATTGGCGAACCAATGGGAATGCCGATATTTTCAATTACCAGCGGCGCGTAAAGTCGATTTTTATAATATAAGCCCACCATCGACGGGGCTTTAGACGGTAAAAGGGCATCCATTAACGCGCCATCGCCTTGAATCGCTTTTAATCCTGCAACTAACGCGCCGTCTTGAGCTAATTTTTCAGGCAATGCCCACGCCAATAATTGCGCCACAGGTTCTTCAACTTCGCTTGCAGCATCGCGCCACGCCCTAAAAAACATCGTTATTTGAATCTTAAACGGCGGCATTGAAGCAAAAGTTTGGATGGAATTTAATTTGGTTATTGGAGTTTTTCCCACGAAACTCGCTACCGCACTACTCGCCTTTTGATTGATTGCACTGCCTTTTGTTGTCGTTGCATCGACAAACCCTTGCGCTTCGCCACTTTGCAGCATATTGAATAGCGTTGGCATTTTTGACTGCAACCCCGCATCTTCAAACGGACTAGCCCAATTCAACGCAATATCTAAATTAGCTTCTAAAAGCGGGGCTGACACACCCCCGCCCGTTGGCGCACCTTCTTTGTCGCATATAAAAACCGTTGCTAAAAGATTCTCGTTTAAGCCTTCCCACACGCTGCCTGACATTGCATAATTCCACTGATATTTGTTTTATTTATTATCAATGTGTTTACTATCAATCAATCCGCCACTTTCCTACGCACACAAAAAAGCCGCGCTGAACTTAATCAACGCGGCTTTTTTTGTTTTATTGCTAAATAATTCCCGAATTCAAGAATACTAAGCAAGAATCAAATGCTGCTTTTTCATCAATATCATTGTCATTATTACGCAATGAATTATATTCGGACATATCAAAAGGCATCATATAAATATCCTTAAATGTAAAACCAAGATTATATTTCTTGATGATTACATTGAATACTTCTTCCAGCTCATTTTCATGATCTGCACAATTATTGATGATAATCTTTAGACAATCTAAAACTACACACTGCTCAATTTTCACTATGTTTTTTTTATTCATCATGAATGCCTTTATCTAATCTAAGCCACGGGAAAATTGTAAACTTAATCAAAATCTAAATCCGCAAACATATCGGCGGCGGTTGCGAGGGCATTGTCCGTAGCAGTGAATTCGGTTTTAAATTCGCTGTTGTCTGTCGGTAAATATGAAAAATCGTCACTAAAACAAAACGTCACTGCGTCCCACAAATCGGGCGACCCTAAACCCTCCCACGCCGTGCTACCTTTTGGCGGTACTCGAATCTTACCCGCGTCCGTAAATTCTTTAGGAATGCGTGACGATTGACCAACCATGACACGCTGATAATCATGCGTGAGAATTGAAAGCCGCCCTTCTTTTACGGCGCGTGCCGCTTGGTGCATAGCTTGAGCGCGAATGTTTAAATACCGTTCACTATTTTTGCGCTTAAAACACGGTTTGCCCCACAACACACGATGCACGGTTTGGTTTTTATCTTCGACATCCTGACAAACATTCACACCCAAACCCCCCGCATCAATAACATAAGTCAAATTGCTGTAACCACTGCATTCATCCACAACGTAATCCGCTAATTTATTGGCTCGAATGGTATTTGTCAGTAATGGAATTTTAACAATTTCAACCCTGCGAGCGTCTTCGCCTCTATCGCCATAACCAATAACCCGCGCCAAAACTACCGCCGATTTATCGCGCAAACCTTCACCACTCGCAACGTCCATCAATACCGCCCAGCCGTAAGGTTCATGGTCTTGAATAATCCGACCGCGCTTGTACATTGAGTTTGCATCTGCCAATGACATCATGACTTTGCTTGAATCCTGTGGGAATTCGCCCAATAAACGCACGGCGCGTTCATCCGTGTCGTATTCTTCCCATGCTGATTTCAACCATTCATCACTAACCCACGGGCTATCGAATGAACTGAAAACTAACGCCTTCCAATCGCCGCCATTATCCGTACAAATTTCGTTTTGAGTTCGCCAAAAATAACCCGCGTTGCGCGTTGGTTGTGACGTTAAAATCATGCGGTTATGTTGTTCGGTCAATGCGCCTGTCAACGTGGTTAAAACCTCATCGGGAACAGTGCTTGCTTCGTCCGCAATGATTAAAAACCACTTGCCGTGGCGACCAGCCAAACGATTTGAATTTTTCGAGGAAGCCGTTTTAGATTCGCACATCCACGTTTTTTCATGCCCTTTAATCCGCATCACACCGTTAGCCAAAAGCTCAATATGCGGATAAATCCATGAATGCACGCCGCGCCCGATATGCTCGATGCTGGTTGCGATTTCCTTCCAAAGTGTTGCGCGGAGTTGGTCAGCATCATTGGCGGTAATTAGCGTGACGGAATTGTAATAACACAACAAATGCCACAACGTAATGACAGATAGTGACTTCGTTTTTCCCGTACCATGACCAGACGAAATACTAACCCGCGACCGTGAAACTTGAACCGCTTGCAAAAACACAAATTGCTGTGCCGACAACTCAAGCCCCACGACTTCAATCGCAAAACGTGGCAAATCCGCGCAATATCTATCGACGAATTTTAACCAGCGTTTATCTTGCTCAAGTGCTGTCATTCTGTACCGCGTGTAATTCGCTCAAAGCGTCCTTCAATAACCGCTTGCGTTTCATTGATTGAACCCACTCGCAACTCGTACAGCTTATTCAAATTTTCTTCAGTATCCTTTGAAATATAAACCTCGGTTTCATTCACTTGAACATCACGATAACCATGATTATTTTTCAAAATTAACGCTGAAATGTTGGGATTGTAAACGCCTGCCATACTTCCCTCTAAAATCATTGCCGCCTGCATCGTCATTGCGGCTTTATAAGCACTGAAAAAGTCGGGATTTTCTAATCTGCCATTTTCATCACGCGCGTTCGCCCAATTGGCAACCGTATCAACATCAACACCAATCTTTTGAGCGAATCCATACATTGTTATCGGGCGATTTAAAAAGGCTTTGCGCTTTGTGTCGTCGTCATCATTATTCAAAACAACATAGGCTTCATTGTTTGAAAAGTGATTGATGATTTGTTGGCAGTATTCGGGCTTATATTTAGTCGGACGACCCATTTTAGACAGTTGTATTTCGGTTGTAGCGGGTTGTATTTCTACCGCTTCAATTTCAATCAATACTGCGTCGTTTCTGGTAGTTTCATTAGTTGTAATAGTGGTATTTTTTAGCCATCCTTCGCTTTTTATTTTTCTGCTTAAATTCGACTTATCCACACCATACTTTGTCGCCAGCCACACATAACCTTCTTGATTACTTGATTCCCATTCGGCGCGTAATTTAGCCCAATCTGTTTTCGGTTTAGTTGCCATTAGAGACTACTCTAAACTGTTGCGCTCCTGAATTGAAAGCAGGAATATCTCTACATATAGCCCAAGGCGTAACGTATGAGTATTGTGGCACAACGACAGAGCGAAACCTGTTCAATTCCAAATCGGGGATAATTTTACGCGAACTTAACCCGATAGACCTTGATTCAAACATAGTCCATGGATTGTCCATTTCTTGTGCAAAGATTGCGTACTGCATGATTAAATCTGCATTTCTAGCCGTCATCAAAAACCCCCAATTGCTTATGTCTTAAATCTCTATCAACTTTAACATCCGCTTTATAACGCTTCAGTTGAGCCATTGAATTATAAACAGCATTTTCAAGCCCACACACTGCATTAACTAACGATGCACCCGATTTCATATCGTTAAATCCTTTGTTTCTATCCATAAAAATGTTGAGCGATTGGCGACAATACATAACGCTGTTTGAGTAAGATTCGACCGCACCGCATAAGGCTTTAACCTTGTTTTCGTTTTTGCGGATAGCATTTAAGTCATTCAAGTGTTGCTCATTCCATAATTCCAAAATATGCGACATCGCGTTAGATTCTCCCGCCACCCGTGCATCACGCTCCCATTCGTCACTACTTCCCAGCAAAAAATCCGTACTGACATCATAAATTTTTGATGCCTTTAGAATGATATGCAGTGAAATGCTCGATACATTTTGTGCGTTTTCGATTTTGTTTAAGCGCGAGCTGTTTTGATAACCTAATAATTTTGCCGCGTGAATCTGCTGCATTCCTGCAATATCTCGCGCCTCACGCATTCTTGAACCGATAACACTTATCAACCTGAAATCAATACGACGACGCATTTTTGTCCTTTGAACCATGAATAATTAAATCAAAAGCTTGTTTTTCATATATTAAAAGAATGCGCCTAACAAAATAAACGCGCAAAAGTTACAAAAAATGCGCGTTTTCACACTTCAAAATCATGTCGTTTAAATTAGGAAAACCCCCGCCAAAACTTCAAATCGCCCCACGATAATAAGCCTACTTTTTACTATCTTTGGAACGCCAAAAATGTCAGTCAATTTCCCAGTCTTACGCACCAAGAGACTTACGATTCAACTTAAAGAATTAACGATTTCAGAAAGCATTGCTTTAGCCAAAATACCGCCACATTTAGAGCAAGTCGCCGTCACGCAATTCTTGAAATACTCTATCGAATCAGCGGGTGAGCATACCGACGTAACAGCGTGGACAGTATCGGAGCGCGTGTTAGCGGTTTGTCATTATTTAAGTTGCGTAGTCGATGACGCGCCAAACTTTAAAGTCGGTGAAAACGGCAGCTACATGGATTATCTAAACGGCGAAAAGGATATTAAAACCACCGACACGCTGATTGATTTAGGTGATTTAGGCGGTGACTTTTGGCAAATCAGACATTTAACAGGTTGGGCGGCTGAAACGATTGAGCGTCTAGACGGTGAATTGAACGGTATCACAGGGCGTTTGCACTGGTTATTGGGTTCAATGGCGGCGCAATTGGTACGCAAAGGCGAAGAATGTCCTACAAATTTTGACGAAGATTGGCTACTTGCCCGCATGAACGTCATGGCAAATTTGAGTGAATCCGATTTTATTACGCTGTCATTCATGCACCAAACAGGCATTGAAAAACTCACGCATTTATTCTCAATTGATTTTGATGACGCGGGGGTTTTAGTTTTACCAGCGGATAAGGAGGCGGATTTGCCGCCTGCCCGATTTCGCGTTTACGCCGTCATCTCAGGATTCGCGCACAGAATGGGCAGCCAACCTCAACAACCTAGCGAGTAGTTTATCGCTGTACTCTAACACGTCGTTAAAAGACGCCTTATCTATGTCATCAAGTGATGCCGTAACGTTCTTTGAATCCAAGAGCTTTAGTGATTGGAAAAAAGGAAAGGAATCAGAAATGAAAGTCCACGTTGCGGGTGTTAATCGAATGAACGAAGTCATACGCGCAATTGGGATATTGGCGAAAATTATGAATAGATAGAGGAACTTTAAAATGCTAGAAAAAACAGCTTTAGATTATCCATTTTTCACGCTTATGTGGGTTGGCGGATTGTCTATTTTAGGCGGTGTCGCGCATTACATTAAGCGGGTAAATAGTGGTATGCCATTAAAATTCTCGATTACAGAATTGATAGGCGAGCTTTTTATTAGTGGATTCGTTGGATTATTAACGTTTTTTATCTGCGACGCGCAAGGCATTGATATTCGTATGTCAGCGGCGGCAGTTGGGATGGCGGGACATTTTGGTTCACGTTCAATTTTTATTATCGAGCAATATCTGCAAAAGAAAACAGGTATTGATGTTAGCGACAAAAAACAGGGGGATTTATGAGTTTAGAAATACTGAAAAGACACGAAGGATTTCGTGCCACTTGCTATAAATGTACGGCTGGGAAGCTCACAATAGGATACGGATATAATCTTGAGGCTAATCCGCTAAAGCTAAGAGCAAGTGAAGTTGAAGACATGATTGAGAATGGCATAACAAGGCATTTCGCTGAAATTCTGCTAACAATGATGGTGTGTGAAATCACTAAAACATTGCAAGTAAAGATTGAAGGCTTTGAAAAACTCGATGAGGCGCGTCGGTGGGTGCTAATCAATATGTGCTACAACATGGGCTTGAATGGCTTGCTTGGCTTTAAAAATACGCTTGAATTCATACGCAAAGGAAACTACGAAAGCGCGGCGTACAACATGATGAAATCGAAATGGGCGGCACAAGTAAAAGGTCGCGCCTCTGAATTAGCGAAAATCATGCGCGACGGTATTTAGTCATGTTCCAACCCGTAAAAGTAGCATTTGGTGAGTATATCGGTGAGTTTTACCGCTCAATTTCTGCGACCACTAAGCCAATGATTGAATTTCGTAATCGCGGCTTAGAAAAATCAATCGCGTGGTGTCCAAGTCGCATGGTCGATGCCGCTGAAGAAATGCTTTCCACATGGCAACGTAACGACACAGATAACGCGCCGACAAATCCTGCAAAATTACCCGTAATTCTCGTGGCAATGGCAAAAGATTATGTGCCAACGTCACGCGAATACACACGGCAAATTGCAGAACGTCAATTCGTTGGTATTCCTGAAGACACAAAAGGGCGGATGTTTGGCTTGCGTTATATTTCGGCGGATATTCGCACACAGATTGCTATTTTTGCGGCTGACGAACCAACGGCACGGTCGATTGCGGCACAGTTTTGTTTATACATTGACGCTATGAGCAATCGCACGTTTGATTCCTTTCACGAATTCGCAGGGTTTAAATTGCCGTTTGGTATTCAACTCGAAACCAGCGACACGCCCGCAATGAACATTCAAACAGACGCGAAAAACTTAACGATTTTGGCAATTGATTTAACGCTACGTTGTGCGATTCCGATGTTTGATAATCCTGCTGATAATGAACCGAATGACGGTTTAGGCACAGACGGCGATATTAACGACCCACACGGGTATTTAACCGTAATGACAACAACCACAACTGGAGAAATTATTTTATGATTTTAAACGCCATCAACCTATCTCTTTTTGTGCTTAACGCGCTGTTAATTTTCGGTATTTTTTAAAATATATGATTCCCATACAGGCTACCGTGGTGGGGTATTTGGGCAAAGCCGCGACGGTATTTTCTGCTTATGACGAAAGCTCGCGGATTTTAGTTGTGAGCGTTGAATCCGCCTATCGCAAAGAAAGGCGCGATAACTGTATCGTCATAACCAATGACAAAAACCTAGAGCGCGATAGCCTTTTTGATAATGAGAAAATTCAAGATTCAATTATCGCGTTCTACGGACTTCAATCGGGCATCGCTGAAGACGGCAAAAGTACCCGTTTAGTTTTTTCAGACAAAGCCCAGCGTGCAAATCCCAATGATTCAATTGAAAAAGATGGCATCGATTCACGCGGTCAACGTTATCGCATTTCAGATGATATTTCATGTGCCAAAGTCGCTACATTAGCCGCCTGTTGGTATGCGTACCATCGAGCAGGTTTTTCAAATTCTGCAAAATCACTCAGCGACAAGCTACTTTCGGCACAGCGTCTGAATCAAGGGTTTATTTTTTCAATTTAGCCGCTACTTTTTCAGTAAAAGAAAACCAAAAGCCACCCGCTATTTTCCCCCCTATAATTTAACTCAAATTTAACGTGAGGCTGAAAATGATTGAACAAAACACCATTGCCGCCAAAGCCTTTTACCGTGCCGTGCGAGAATTCTCACAGCGTACTAACGGTTGGGATAACGCCGTATTTTACGAAGTGAAACCCGACGAAAAGTGGGATTTAACACTGGTATCGGAACGGGTTTATGGCAATCGATATGAATTTCTAACGATTATGGCGGCGGCGGGTTTAGATCGTGCTGATATGCCGTTGCCACAAATTAAATTGATTTTGCCCGTTCAAGGTCAACTGCTAAAGTTTAAACGCGCCACGGGTTTTGAATCGAATCCTGATTTACGCAAAGATTTTAAAGCGACGTGGGATAAGTAGATGGCTGAAGGTTACGAAAGCCCCAAAGATTGGCTAGGTAATGTAAAGGGTTCTGCGGCGGACGCTAAAAAGGTTCACGATGCCGCGAATAAACAACGCCGTGCCGCTGAGACAATTCCCAAAATCCTAAGCGTCAAAGACATTCAAAGTGGCAAATGGGATGCTGATAGAACGTTAATGACCACGCTCGGCGGTGTATTGCGTGAAATTACCCTCGAAGATTTAAAGGCATTCAAAGAAAACATTAAAACCGTCAAAGATAATTTCACTGGCGGCATGACCGCGCAACAAATTATCAATCACTCGCAACAAATCGACCGCGAGCGTGCATCAAAACAAATCACAATGGCAACACCTGTATCGGCTTCAAAAGGTACGGTGCGATTCATTACCAATGCAGGTGGCGAAACACCAAACGTACATCGTCATCATGTTACCGTTGAATTTTTGCGTTATGAAAGTGAAGCCTCGTCAGCCGATACCACGCCAAAACTTGCCGCAAACCGCCTTAGAAATTCGCCGCTAAAGATTGATTGTGACTGCGGGAGATTCCGATTTTTTTATTCTTACATTGCATCAATTGGCGGGTTTAAATTAGGCACACAAGAAACGGGATTTCCAAAAATTCGCAATGCCAAATTAAAGGGCGTGGGCTGTAAGCACTTGTTGCGCGTCATGCAAGAAATTAGAACGGGCGGTGCAATCACTGTATTTTTAGCCAAGCAAATGGAAAAAGGAAAGGCACATGATACGAATAAATCCGCCTCTTTTACCAGCCAAAAACAAGCCGAAAAGATAACGAAAAACCAAGCCAAACGCACATCGGATAAGCACGCCGTTAAAATAAAAGCCGCAATTGAAAAGGCTCGCAAAGAAAACCCTAAGGCAACCAAAAAGAAAGCCCCAGCAACTAAAGGCGCAAAACAAACTCGTTATGATGTGCAATTTGCTAAATTAAAAGCCCTAAGCATGAATGACGAGCAAATTAAAGAAGTCCTTAACGCACTCGGAATTAAAAAATAATGCTAAACACAGTCCCCGACGCAACCAACAAAATGGCACGCGCTGTCATTATGAATCACCCAAACGCTTACAACTGCGAAATTTACCGCAAAATCATCGACCGCGTAAATCCTGAAACAATGGGCGGCTTAGGTGTTTTAGGCAACGATGACGAAGAGAATGTAAGTTTTGATTTTGTTGGTATTGGTTACGCGCTACAAGCTGAAACATTCCAGCAAAGCGCAATGATGGATAGACAAGACGCTAACAATTCCTACGCTAACGAAATTCGCTTTTTAATCGCGCCTGAAGACGCTGATTTTGAAATAATTAAACATGACGTGCTTTATTTGTTATTTGGCGATACCGTCAAACTGGCGTGGGAAATTGTGACGGTTGAAACAACGGTAAACATCGCGCCATATACGAAACGCTACGTTTGCAATAAGCGAAACGATTTAGATATTATTATGTGAAAATAATTTTAGTTAGTGCGACAAAATGCCGCACTTGTTGCCGATACAAAAAACCCGCGTCGATGTTGTCAACGCGGGTTTGATTCTTGATTTCGTTACAAG
>SESD01001871.1_pt1 | contig 11096 bp, 7 predicted proteins | sample 3171411 | NCBI WGS metagenome assembly SESD01 (sample SAMN06051880, study PRJNA518727) | freshwater metagenome | biome: subpolar coniferous forest; feature: holomictic lake; material: water; isolation source: holomictic Lake 442, 16.5 m depth | place: Canada: near Kenora, Ontario | collected...
TTTATCGATTAAATCTGTTTATAACCGATAAATCGGTGGCAACTTTTGCAGGGGTGTATTGTTGGCGAGTCAATTAACACTTTATTTTGGCTATCAAATTAACACGTGGCAGACCTTTCAGATTTAATAAACCTGAAAGGGTCTAACTTCGGTATTTTTGTCCTGACTAAAGTGGGTAGACCTTATTTTCCAATAAAATTAGGTTTTCTTTTCTCAAAAAAGGCGGTGAGTCCTTCGTTATAATCAAGACTGTCATAGACGTATCGTCTAAGCCCTTGAATTCGCTCAAACTCATCCGGATTAATGGCATTTGCCTCACACAAAACGCGCATCTCTTCTTTGATGACCGCGATGGCAAGTGGTGCTTTTTCACAGATTAGATTGGCAATGGCAAGGGTTTTACTTTCCAACTCCTCATCAGGAACAATATGGTTCAATATGCCAATCTTTAAAGCCTGTTCAGCAGAAATCGGGGTCGCCGTAAAAATAACTTCTTTCATCACATGCAAACCCGCGTCGCGAATCAAATTATGAATACCCACCACATTATAAGGAACCCCCAAATTAACCGGTGTCATGGCAAAGGTGGATTTATTACTGGCAACAACGATGTCGGTGCTCATGACCAATTCGAAAGCGCCGCCCCACACGCTCCCTTCAATCATGGAAATAACCGGTTTCGGATAGCGCTGAATGGTACGTGTAAGAATACGCAACGGGTCTTGATAACTCAGCGGCAGTGGATCACGCTTGGCCTTGGGAAGTTCACTGATGTCATGGCCCGATGAGAATACCTTACTGCCCTTGGGCGCTCGCAAAATAACACAGCGAACCTCGGGAACATTTAGCTCTGTCAAGGCGTTTAAAATATCTTGAATAAAGCATTTGCTCAACGCGTTCAATTTTTTAATATAATTAAACTCAATAATGCCGACTCTGTCTTTGAGTTCAACGCTTACAAATTCATAATTATTCATTTCAAGCCATCATAAGTTAATTTTTCAGCAATGTATTGACTGACAGTCTCTACGGCGTGTCGTGGCGAAAGCTGATTACTCTCAACACTGGCTTTGGTTTTACCATACAACTCTTTAATATCCTGAGTGTTGTAAATCATATTGATAACATTTTCCTCAATTTTCCGCTTCATCCAGCGCACATTTTGCCCCTTCCGCAACAAGGCCACTTTTCCGGCAGGCTCCAGTGTGGCATAAAATAGTTCGACAACCTCCCAAATATTTTTTATTCCCGTATTATCTCTTGCACTACACGTTAACGCAGGTACCTGCCACTCCGCATATTTAGGCTTCAAAATATGCAACGCATTTTTAAACATAGCTCTGGCAATTTCAGCCATCATTTTATTATCGCCATCACACTTATTAATAACAATAACATCGGCAACTTCCATGACGCCCTTTTTAATACCTTGAAGCTCATCCCCTGCCCCGGCAATTTGCACCAGACAAAAAAAGTCAACCAAATCGGCCACCTCAATTTCAGACTGACCCACCCCCACGGTCTCAATAAAAACGACATCAAAACCCGCCGCATCCAAAAGAAAAGTCAGTTCTCGGGTTCTTCGACTGGTGCCACCCAAATGCCCCCCGGCGGGAACCGGACGGATAAAAGCGCTATACTCCCGAAGTAAAGTGGTCATTCTGGTTTTATCAGCAAGAATACTGCCCCCGCTGATACTGCTACTGGGATCAATAGCAATAATGGCTACTTTTAAGCCACACTTGATCAAATACATGCCCAAGGCTTCCAGCAGGGTACTTTTGCCAGCCCCCGGAACGCCGGTAATACCAATCCGTTTGGCTTTACCGACCAGCGGCATAATCTGATCCAAAATGTCACCGGCCAGTTTATGGTGTTTGGGGTGCGTACTTTCTATGAGTGTCATTGCCCTGGCAAGAATGGCTCTATTACCCTTTAAAATCTCGGCGACGATTTCATCGGCACTCATGGCGTTGATCATACTTGGCTCAACAACTCCATTGCTTCACGGACACACTTAATCATCTGCGTACCCGGCCCATAGATTTTGGCGACGCCTCGTTCCAGCAAATAATCATAATCCTGTGGCGGAATCACACCGCCAACAATGACTTTAATATCTCCCCGCCCATACGCCTGTAATTTTTCAATTAACGCCGGCACCAATGTCTTGTGTCCTGCCGCAAGCGACGAAGCGCCCACAAAATGCACGTCATTTTCTACGGCCAGCTTGGCAATTTCTTCAGGTGTGGAAAACATCGGACTCAAATCAACGTCAAAACCAAAATCGGAATACGCACTGGCGATTACTTTTGCCCCCCGATCATGACCATCCTGCCCCATCTTGGCAATCAGAATCCGTGGACGACGACCTTCATTGTCAGCGTAATCATCAACCAACTGCTTAACGTCATCAAACTCGCGAGCCCCTGCTTCACTATTATGATAGGCTCTGGAAATAACACCGGTTACGCACTCGCTAGGCACCAGGTACCGGCCAAAAACATCTTCCATCGCATCAGAAATTTCACCCAAAGTCGCCCGAACACGTGCCGCATCAATAGCGGCTGCCAGTAAATTCCCGCCCTCTTTGGCAACCACACGAATTTTGTCCAACGTCTCTTTAACCTCCGAACTGTTTCGGCTCAGCTTAAGCTTTTGCAAGCTGGCTATTTGCGCTTCACGAACGGCTTGATTGTCGATTTCCATGACATTAACGGCTTCTTCTTTTTGCAGCTTATACTTGTTCACGCCCACAATAACGCGTTTGCCTTGGTCAATCTGCGATTGGGTTTCTGCCGCCGCTTCTTCAATCATGCGCTTGGGAATACCCAATTCAATTGCTTTGGCCATACCCCCTGCGTCATCGATTTGCTGAATTATTTTACGGGCTTCCTGCACGATATTATCCGTCAATGATTCAACATAATAAGACCCTGCCAAGGGATCGACAGTCTGACAAATTTCAGACTCTTCTTGCAAAATAATCTGGGTATTACGGGCAATACGGGCAGAAAACTCCGTTGGCAATCCCAACGCTTCATCAAACGCATTGGTATGTAAGGATTGCGTTCCACCCAGCGTTGCCGCCAAGGCCTCAATGGTGGTTCTGATAATATTGTTATAAGGATCTTGCTCGGTTAAACTCCAGCCAGACGTTTGGCTATGGGTACGCAGCGCCCGAGACTGCTCATTGCCGCCTAACTGTTCAACTGCGTCGCTCCACAGATAACGCGCCGCACGCAACATGGCCACGTTCATAAACAAATTCATGCCGATGCCGAAAAAGAACGACAGACGCGGCGCAAAATCATCAATTTTTAAACCGGCATTAATAGCCGCCTTAATATATTCAATACCGTCGGCAATAGTAAACGCCACTTGCTGAACACAGTTGGCACCCGCTTCACCCAGATGGTAACCACTGATGCTGATGGTATTGTAGCGGGGCATGTTATTTGAACAATATTCGATGATGTCGGAAATAAGTCGCATCGAAGGCTTTGGCGGATAGATATAGGTATTACGGCACAGATATTCTTTTAAAATATCGTTCTGAATCGTACCGGTCAATAACGCTTGCGCTACACCCTGCTCTTCTGCTGCAACGATATAAAAAGCCAAAACCGGAATAACGGCTCCGTTCATGGTCATGGAAACCGACATCTGCTCAAGAGGAATCTGGTCAAACAACACCTTCATGTCTTCAACGCTATCAACCGCTACGCCCGCCTTGCCTACATCACCTTCTACACGCGGATTATCAGAATCGTAACCACGATGAGTTGCCAAATCAAACGCAACAGAAAGCCCTTTTTGACCTGCCGCCAGGTTCTTTCGATAAAACGTATTGGATTCTTTGGCGGTTGAAAAACCGGCATACTGCCTGATTGTCCAAGGCCTGGCAGTATACATGGTGGCTTTTGGACCACGAACAAAAGGAGAAATACCAGGCAGGGAGTCGATTGTTTCTAAATTCTTGGTATCTTCAGCAGTATAAAGAGACTTGATATCAATACCTTCCAAGGTCTTGGAAACCAAATCATCGACCGTCTTACCCATTCTTTTTACTTCAGAGTTAGCTAATTCTTTCCACTGATCTAATTTCCCATCCATCTTATCGCTCCATTAAAATCTTCAATTTCATTAAATACAACAGCGCATAAACCGGTTATAGATGCCGGGAGACTGTCCGGCAAAAGAACACTTAGCCTTCTAACTCATCATGAAAGATAGCATATTTATTATGCGTATAAGAAAAAATTTTTTCTTGGTGAGATTACCAAAGAGTTAGAAGGTGTAGAAAATTTTCTACCCCTACCAATGGGAACCAAGGCAAGACAGGTTAATTAATCAACATGCGTGTTAACGGACTGTCGCTAGCGACGGATAACAGCTTATCGGCATCCGTTTCGGAGCATAAATCCATAAGAACCGAGAGTTGATTCACCTGTTCTTTATGTTGTTGAGCCAGATTTTCGACGGTACTTACAACTTCCACTTCTATCAGGCTAAAGGCGGCATGTAGACCTTTATTAAGGCCTTTTAAGGCACTCTTTTGTAAAGAGGGTTGCGATTTTTTTAGAATAAAAAACGGGATTAGCCAAGTCAGTACGATTAGCAGACTGCTATGGATGGCAAAATCAACACCCAAGTAATGATTGTCCGTCATGTTACTGGTGTAATAGCCCATAAATACTTTATAGCCAACCCACGTCATGGCAGTCAAGGGCAGAACTATTTCGCACAACCGCATGCCTTTTAAAAAGCCCCGTTGCAAGGCGTTGCCGGGATTAGCCAACGCCATGCGGGTTGCCAGTTCAGTTTGTATTTGCATGATGTTGGGCGCTTTCTCCCGAAGCCGCGCTGACTGTTGTTTAAACGGTAAAGTAGGTAATCCCAATTCGTCAATATTGCTAATAAATTCATCCAGCGCATCATCAAAACGTGCTTGAGCCCAGGCATCCCATAATATATGGTGGGGGCTATCCCGATGAGTCATTAAATCGGAGGCGTGTTCTGCGTAATAGACGGCAAACTGCTTTATGGGCCAGGCAAAGCCTTCTTGCAATTGCTTTGTAGTTCGCTGCCATTGTTTGTGCCACAGTACCGCTGCCTGTTGAAATATGTGTTCTGAACCTAACGATTCGGCAACCTGTTGCAATTTTTTCTGTAACTCGTTTTTCCGTACCTGCAAGCCTCTTTGTTCCAGTTGTTCAATAATATGCGCTGTTGCCAAAGCCTGTATAGTGGTTTCCAAGGCGGCAAATTCGTCTACTTGCAGCCCTTCTGCACACACTGTTTTAAAAATAATGGGCTCTACAAAACCCGCTTTATGTAACTGCCGGTTAAAATCTTCATATTGCGCTGACTGCCCCCTGTCCCATTGGTTTAACACAAACAGCCAGGCATGGCGCGCACCTTCTGCAAGCAGTAATCGCCATGCCTTTTCATCGCGGTAACGCTCTGGGCTAACCACATAAATAAGGACGTCAATATGGGGTAACCACTGCAAAACCAGGTGCTTGTTAGGTTGCTCGGTACTGTCAAAATCGGGCATATCTATCCAGACGATATTTTTTTTACTCTCATCGTCATGTTGCGAGATATTAATTTTAGCCAGTGGTAAGGCTTCCGGAAGATTTTGCAGGGCAACACTGTGATGATGATATAAAGTTACTTCCCGCGAAGTGGGTCGTTCTATCCCTGCCCTAGCTATGGCCTTGCCTGCCAGGCGATTAAGCAAAGAACTTTTACCCACCCCGGTGCCCCCCATGAAAGCAACGATAAGCGGTCTTGCAGCACTGCCTGTTTCTACACCATAACCTGAAAACAAAGCGTCTGGGGTTCGGGTATGCAATTGACTTAAGCTCATAGCAGCATCAGCATTGATCCAGCCGGACGCGCTCGCCTGTTCAGCCCAGTGTTTGGTTTTTTCTACTAAATCAGAGTAATCGTAAGCCATGTCGCTTTTCTATAAGTTGATGTTCAGCCGCCTGTAGTTGCTCAGGAGAAATATTAAAATGCGCCTGGGTCGACAATTGTTCAGGCAGCGCCAACAGCTTTAAGCCAATACTGTCAACAAAAAGCGCTTGGTTTACCACATGCAGCTGATGCTGTTTTAGCTCATGCTCTATTTTGTGCATATAACTGCCGATGGCGCTTTCGGCTAATAACGAGGTGATTGTCAACATCGCCGGGGCAAAAATCAAATCATGCACGCCAATACCGCCCAAGTGTATCGTCAGCGCAATTGCCGCCGCATCGGTCGTTACGCGGGTGGCGCGTAAACTGTTTAAAACCAGGGGCTGTTCTTGTAGTTTGCCATATAATCGCTGTGCGGTTTTTTCAACCTCTTGCTGAAAACCCAGATGATAAATTTTTGCCGCACTACTAAAATCCTGCAAAATACCCTGTCGTTGACGGCGTAATAAACCGCTAAACTCTTTCCACCAAAGTCGTTGACTGCCCTCTTCAGCGTTATCAAGCAACTTATCTGCCAACTGAATCAATAAATGTTCAGCAATTTGATTCAATAAAATGATTTCTTGATTGCTATCGGCAACCGGCCCTCTTTTGCGCCCCAGCTTAAGCATTTTCCTTACCGGCCAAGTAAGTACCTTGCGTGCACCGGTTAAAACACCTGCCAAACCAGGGACTTCCAATAACGTCAGTAACTCTGCCAACGCCCGTTGAAAAGTTTCGTAATGACGAGGATGATTTAAGTAATCACGCTGATAATTGTCCAAGGCCTGCTTGATTGACTCATCAACCCATGCCTGCCAATCATTCAAAGCCTGATGCTCGGCAATAACCGGTTCCAGCCAGGTTTGCCAATGTTTTTGCAGTAAATCCTGTTCATAACGCATCTGGTTTTTAGCCGCGACTTTACTGGCCAACTGCTTAAGCAAATCCTGTTGCGCGACAGGCCATACCGGCAAACCTGCTTGTTTTTGATAATACAAAGGCACGATGTCGGGAAAACCGTCTTTTCGGGCAAGTTGCCATTTCTCTTTTAAGGAGTCAATCAGTAACGCTTCCGAGCCTTCGCTCAACTTGTTTAAACAAATAACCGTTGGCTGATGCAACGGTTCAAGCGCCGCCATCATGTCCCAGACGGATTGATCGGCATATTTTTCTTTGCTGACCACAAGAATAATAATATCAGCCAACGCCATCGTTCTGATGACCCCTTCCCGATAAACAGCCGAATCTATTGAATCAAAATCCGGCGTATCCCATAAAACACCGTGCGGTAACAGCGCAGATGCCAACGTTGTTTCAGTTAAAGAATAACAATCATGCCGGTCTCGTGGCATCTGTGCCTGTTGCAATTGTTGAAAACGGCCAAAATAGCGCTGCAAACCACTGCAATCATCCCTATTTACGCCCAGGCAAAAACCCTGTGGATGAATGGTATAACCCGCCAAAGGACTGACCCCTGCAACATCACTATTAAGCAATACATTAACCAGTGAACTCTTGCCAGCCTGCGTCGGGCCTACGACAGTAATTTGTAACGGTTGCTTAGACAAGGCATTATTAAACTGACCTTTGCGCAGAAAAGCTTCCGTTAAAATCAGCTGATCGATGCGTTGTTGATAGTCACTTTTGCCAGACTCGTTGCCCGGTTGATTTAAAACTGACTGGTAACGCTGATTTAGCAGTTGAATAAATTGCAGCATATAAGCGTGGCTCAGGGTTATAATAATTGACCATTTTACTTTGTTTGGTGATCTGGCGTTAAAATACCATAACATGAACCCGTACCTAACTTCGAGGTTATCTTTAATGAAGAAACTACCTGTACTGCTGCTTATACTTTCCTGCACCACTTTACTGGCTTGCAGTAAAGGGCAAGAAATAAATGGTCACAACACCTCTACTGCTTATCGATCAGTAAAGGCACTTAAAAACCGCTTGTCTCCGGATAATCGCATTGAATTTGAAGTCTCTTTCTGGACGATTAGGGATGCAAAAAAAGATGATAAGGAATTCTTGAATGTCGTTGATGGTAAAACGCCTGAGGAAATTATTGCAACAGGCAAGGAAATCTATCAAGAACGAAAAGCAGCCGGTTTTAAAGGCTATGAAGAGTATTCTAGCTGGGAAGAAATGATTGCCAAATTTGGCAAAGAGAGAATGGATCAGGATAACCGGAAAAGCAGATCCAAAGAAGATCAAGAAAAAGATAAAGCCAATGACGTGACATACAAACTCTAAAATAAAACCCTATTTAAATAAAACTTATCGGGTTTCAAAAAATAAAATACTAAAAAAACCAGGTTTGTGTGAGTTCGTAATAATAAACAACCCCTTGTCATTAAATAATGTCCAAGGGGTTTTTTATTTTCAACGACCCGGCAGGGCCTTCTGATTGATTATTTTTTGATCTACCAAAGCAGAAACAAACTGACTGGCTTCAGCGATGGTTTGTTCCATTGCCTGAATAAGTTGTGAAATATCAATACTGATTTCAATAAACTCGTGCTGCAAAGCCGCAATAGCACGCGCATTGAGATTATGCTTTAGATACAAGACCTGATCTTTAAAAGCTGCCAACACCGGCTGAATTTTACTTTCAGCACGTTGCATCGCTTTAATCAGTCGGGCATAATTTTTTCTGGCTAACTTTAGTTGTTGCTTGCTACTGTTACGTAAAGCTCGATTAGTGTATTCATTTAATTCACTTTCCCATTCCACAAATAACGCTTCACTGACTTCTTGTATCGCCCTTATTTTAGTGCTGACCGCATCCGACTTTGAGCGGCAGAACTGATATTGTCTATTAAGCCGGTTATATTTATGTTCTAATCCTGCTTCATTAACATGCACCAGATTTTTAAAGCGCTCCAGCGCATCCTCAAACTCATCCCGTGTTTCTTTAAGACTGACGCAAGCTTGCTCAACCTGATAAACAACAATTTCCCGCTTATGCTCACCAATCGATTCTCTGGCGCTGTAATAAACAGTTCTTATTTTTTTTGAAAAAAAACGGCTGATTAAATTTAACGGTGTTGATGATTTGTCAGCTTCAGCCATTGGATATTTCTGCTTTAAAGGTATCGCATTGCGGTTTATTTTTAAATTATTATAAGCGTTTACTGGTTTATGACCAATGATAAGCTTGCTTACACCCAGCAGGTAAATAACAGCCATCATAAGTCACCTTTAATTTCACCATAAACATCCACTTAGTCGTCAGGTGTAACTGACTGTTTATTCATTGGTTTTAATGTGTTATCCCTCTGGACACAGGCTTGTCGACGTCGACGACGTCTAATTGCGGTATAATGATCAGTTATCTGCTGTTCGCTTACTATTCCATGAAAGTCATCTTAACCGAAAAGCCCTCCGTTGCTCGCGATATCGCCAAGTGTCTAAATATTAACGCTAAACGTGATGGTTATTTTGAGGGCAACGGCTATCAAATTACTTGGGCATTCGGTCATTTAGTTGAATTAAAAGAACCTGACGAATACCATCCCGAATGGAAACGCTGGTCGTTAGACGCCTTACCTATCATTCCTGAACAATTTGGCCTGAAAGCACGCGGTGATGAATCTGCCCAAAAACAATTAAATATCATCAAGCGCTTGTTTGAAGCGGCCGACGAAATTGTTTGTGCGACCGATGCCGGACGCGAAGGTGAGCTGATTTTTAGATATATTTTGGCGTGGACACACTGCTTGCAAAAACCGTTTACACGCTTGTGGATCAGTTCGTTAACGGATGAATCCATCCGCAAAGGCTTTGCTCAATTACAAGAGGGCAGTGTCTATGACGGGCTTTATCGAGCCGCAAAATGCAGGAGTGAATCGGATTGGATCGTCGGTTTAAATGCGACGCGCCTGTATACCCTTAAGTTTGGTCAGCAGGGTTTATTATGGACCATCGGTCGTGTGCAGACGCCGGTGCTGGCGCTTATTGTGCAGAAAGACTTGGAGATTGCCAAATTTATTCCCAAGGATTTTTGGGAATTACATAGCCTTTATAGAGCGGCTGATTTTCAGTATATCGGTGGACGCTTTGATCAAAAACCCGATGCAGAGGCGTTGTTAAGCCAGATTGAAGGTCATGATTTTGAGATTACCTCGGTTAAAGGCAAGCGTGAATTGGTCAATCCGCCGTTATTGTATGATTTAACGGAATTGCAAAAAGACATGAGTATTCGTTATGGTTTGACGGCTGATCAAACCTTAACGTGCGCCCAGCAATTATACGAAAAAAAACATATCACTTATCCCCGTACCGATAGTCGTTGCTTAACCAACGACATGAAGCCAGGCATTAAGCCCTTGCTGGAAAAATTACGCCTGCGTTTTCAATCACAAATAGCTGCACTGGATTTTGACAAGTTGCCCTTGAGCAACCGTTATTTTAATGATGCCAAAGTCAGTGATCATCATGCCATCATTCCTACGACGACTCTGCCAGGATCATTGGACCATGATGAAGCTAAAGTGTATGAAGCGATTGTCTTGCGATTTATTGCGGCTTTTTATCCGGCTTGTGTCAAACAGATCACAACCGTATTGGGCGCCGTTAAACACATAAAATTTAAAACCACCGGCACAATTATCGAAGCGCCTGGTTGGCAGGTACTGTATAAAAACGACTCGCCCGGTCAAGCATCAAAAGGGGATGAGATAAAAATTCTGCCCAACTTTATACAGGGCGAAACGGGGCCGCATCAACCCACGATTAATCAGGGTAAGACCACGCCGCCAAAGCCGTATAATGAAGCCAGTTTATTGGGTATGATGGAGTCTGCCGGCAAAACTTGTGACGATGAAGAGCTTAAAGAAGCCTTAAAAGAAAAAGGTTTGGGTACACCAGCGACCCGCGCTTCTATTATTGAAGTGCTAATCAAACGAAACTATATCCAGCGGCAAAAAAAGCTGTTGCTCAGCACCGAATCAGGACGCCATCTTATTTCCATTATTGCGGATGACCGTTTAAAGTCGGCAGCCATGACCGGCGAATGGGAAGCCAAGCTAAAAAAAATAGAACACAACACCTACAATCCCGATCAGTTTATGGCGGAGATTATTCAGTTTACCCAGCAATTAAAAGATGAATCGACCAAGCCACTT
>SESD01001873.1_pt1 | contig 11093 bp, 9 predicted proteins | sample 3171411 | NCBI WGS metagenome assembly SESD01 (sample SAMN06051880, study PRJNA518727) | freshwater metagenome | biome: subpolar coniferous forest; feature: holomictic lake; material: water; isolation source: holomictic Lake 442, 16.5 m depth | place: Canada: near Kenora, Ontario | collected...
CAGTTCAGGGACCTGGATGGTGACGCCGGCGACATCATGCAGGTTGATCACCGCCTCGTGAGTATCCGCGGTCAATTCCATGAGACGTGAAAAAAGGAGATGACGTCAGACAAATTCAGGCGCTTCCGGGTTTGCGGGGGATTTGTGACTGCTTCATTTAAACGTTGCCGCTGTTCAGGGGTTGCCAACAACCGCGCCGGGGGCTTGTAAGGCCCCCACAAGGCGCGGCTGTTGACAACCCCGGCGGACTGGCGCGTGTTTCACCTGTTTTGCGCCCATCAAAAAAGTCGCTCGACCCGCAGCGCAACAGCTCCCCGGCGGGTTTGCCCTGGCCGCCGGGGGCGGTGCGCAAAACACCCCTTAGCCGCATTTCAAAGCGTGTCAGGCGCAAGCGGGGCTGCTGGGGTCGCCGTTTCGCAAATGGAAGGCGTAGAGCGCAAAACAGGAACGCAACGGGGAACGCACGCGGCAGAGCCGACAGACACCCTCGGCGCGGGGCGTACAGCACCCCGGTTGTAATGCAGTCCTGGAACTCCCGCGCCGATGGCTGCCGTGGCGCGGCTTGGTAATTCGGGCGGATTGGGCGCGATAGACCGGCCCGGCTGCCAGGCGACGCAGGCCGAGTCTGGATACATATCCGCGAGGCCTGCGGCAACACCGCAGACGGGCCGGTATCGCGCGCCCAACTCCGCCCCCAAGCCGCGCCACACACGCGCGCATCAGCAACACCTGTTTGCGCTTTTCTCATCGAGTTGCCGAATTCCAAATATGACACCATATTTTTCGCCAACTTTCACGACCTTGCGCGCCACAAAATGTAGATATCGCGACCTGACCACGAAGCCTTTATGACCCCGAAGCCTTTATTTGTTCCCTTCAGGGCCCCCCGAGGCGAATTTCCTCGTGAACGTGCCGATGTCGGGATCGCACGAGGGGAAATCCGGCCGCCACCTCACTTGGGATTTTCCGCGGCTGTCCACGTCGTTCATCATGACATTCAGCCTGAACGACGCCCATGGTTTCTTCTGCATTTCGTTCACGTAGCCGATGGGGACCGCAATCTCGGCATTGAACCCGGAGGGGGTTTTCACGCAGGCCGCTTTGCAGTCCTTGGGGAGCAAATCCTGCCGATACCAGATCATCCTCCCCTTTTCGCTCGGGCTCAGGTCGAAGAGAAGGTGTGTCTTGAACTGGTGCTGCAGACCCAAGTCCTTTCCACGCCCAGTCTCATCCCTCGCATCAAGAGTGATGGCGACGGCGTCCTGATCCCAAGGGTTTTCGCTTCGGTCAACGAGCAGTTCGTCGTCCCGAAGCTTCACAGCCACATACAGATAGTCCTTGTCATATGCGGTCGCGAACCGGAACGAAGCATCCTCCGGACCTGTCCAATTTTCTCGCCACGTCACCTTTCCCCCAATGTCCGCCTGATACGGCAACTCCTGCCATTCATCAAGATTTCCGTCCACCGTCACCGGAGCTTTCGCAGGAGCGCACGAGTGCTCCGTGTCAGCCAGCAAATCCGCATAGTATTTATATGACAACTCCTTCTTGAAGCCCGGAGGGGTGAAGAACGCCTTCGCCTCAATTGTGACAGGCGGCATTTCCTCAACCGCGACCGGCTTGAGCATTTCAACGGTCAACTCGGCATCTTGGACGGTATGCGGCTTCAGATGGAAAACCATTGTCTCAGGTTGGAGACTCACGATGGCGTTGGCGGCAATGCGCGACTCGATCCGCGCCGGGAAATCGTTGTCGTTCTTGAACTTCATCCGCACGTTATGCCGGCCGGAGATGACGGCTTCCGTGATGACGAGAGGGGACACTGTGACCCCAAAAGCGTTCAGGTATGATGACATTTCTTTCTGGCTCTTCTCGGTGACGACATCTTCATCCAGCACTCCGTCAAGCAGGAGATTGGCGATTACAGGCCCCTTCTGCGTCATCGTGATCCAGACCAACTGGTCCATCTCGCCGAAGTACTCGCCGTTCAAATTGTTGCCGCCGCCGGTGGTGGAGAGGATGAAATGTTTCTGATTGTTGCGCACAGACTTCGTGTACTCATGCCAATGTCCGGAGATCACAGTGTAGTTCCGGCCCTCCAGCGCGGTTTGGATATCTTTCCACCCGCTCGGGCGCGCCTCATCCTCCTTGAACCAGATCGGGTTATGCATGAACACCATGATCCATTTTGCGCTTTTGTCGGCGGCGACCGCATTTTTGAAATACTCTATCTGCGCCTGATCCAGCTTCCCATCCTTGCCTTTCGCCTCGGTGTTCACACACAAGAACAACGTGCTCTTATAAGAAAACGAATAGTAGGATCGCCCGTACCGCTCCTTCCATTTCCGCGCCATGACCGGATTGCTGTAGTCATGGTTGCCCGGTAGATAGAAAAAAGGCGCCTCCAGATTCTTCACGATGCCGGCAAATTCATTCCACTGGCCCTCTATGCCCTTCTCATCCTCAAAATAACCCGTCACCAGATCCCCGACGCACATCACGAACTCGGGCTTCAGCAAATTCAGTTTCCGCACCGCGTCCTCGAACACGCCCGTCCGCAATCCGCCCGTCCGGTCGGCCACCACCGCGAAGCGAAACAAGCCTGGATCTTTTTGAGTCTCCGGCGTTGTCCATGGGTTCACGCCGTCGCCTTTGTCGAAAATAAAACCGTCGAGGGCGGGAGTGGTTGCTGTCTTGTTTTGAGCCATCGCGACCTGGGCGGAAAGAAACCCTGTCCAGCACAAAACCGCAAAGACGGTTTTCATTCGTGTAAGCATATTGCCTCCGTAAAAATGGATATCAACTCAAGGCAGCCAACCGGGCCCGCAGCATCAACCTGGAACCGTAAGTTGAGCCCCACTTTGGCCTTCAACGGCGGTCTCGCCCCCGGCGGACCTGCGGTGAGCGAAGTCGAACCGCTTGCGTCGCCGGCCTGCCCGCCGTAGCCCTGAGCGACAGCGAAAAGGCGAAGGAGGGGGCGAAAATTTCGCAAAAGACCAAGAAACAGAACCGGAATGTGTTCAGCAGAAAAACCTGTGTGAGATGAAGCCCGCAGGACTACACCTCGCGCATATCCTTATTCTCCTCAGGTCAACCCGGCATAGATCTGCTCGGCGATGAAGAGGGCGCCGGCCGGGCCGGGATGGACGGCGTCTTCAGCGAAGACATCTGGCGACAGGTCGTTGAGCAGTTCGCTGACTGCGGCGTGAAGATCGAGAAACCGGCAGCCGTGGCGCAGAGCCGTGGTGTGGGCGGCCTCGACATAGCCGGGGATGGTGGCGAGCACGCGCGCCCGGTAGGAATCGGGGGTCGTGTCGCGACTCGCAAAGAATGGGGAGACCAGCAGGATTTTTGTCTCGGGAAGGGCGGCGAGAGTGAGTGCAACGATCTGATCGTACATGGCGGCGAACTGCTCGCGCGACTGGTGCGGGTTGGTTTCGGGGGCGACGAGCCAGCGGTTGATGTCATTGATGCCAATCGTAACGACGAGCCAGTCCGGGCGATGAGAGAGTACGTGGTCGCTCCAGCGAGCGCGAAGGTCCTCCACCGTGTGCCCGCTAATCCCTCGATTGATGATGCGGACGCGTTTGGCTGGTTCGCGGATGGTGAGCAGGTCAGAGAACATGCGCACGTAGCCGACGCCAAGCGGAACGTCAGCCTGGTTGCGTGCGCAGTCCGTGATGCTGTCGCCGATGAAGAGGAGGGTTTGATTGGATTGGAGGGTGGTGGGCATAGGATTAGTCGTGTCGTTTTGCTAACTCGCTTCACATCGAGACAAGCGAGAAAACCGTTCGGCCTTCGATTTTGCAAGCCTTGTACAATCCCGTGATGCCGATAAGTGAGACTTCTCCATCGGAAGGAATTTCGATGGTGGAAGCGCGCACTTCGCCGGCCTTGATTTCAAGACGGGCGCCGTCCGCCGTCTGAAAATACGTACCGTAGGCACCTGGCAGCAGCACACACCAACGTCCGACAGGGAGCGCACGAGCGGGTGCTATGCGGAGGGTTTCGCCATCATAACTGAGGCCGAGGACGGCGTTGGGGATGGCGAGCGCAGATAATGGACGGAAGTAATGGCCGCCAAATTCCTGATGATCCCAGACCATGCCCCAGCGACGGTGACGCTCATCCACGTTGCGGATGACTTGCTCGGCATTTTCGGAGAGCCCGGCGTAATAAAGCTGGGCGGCGAAGTTGAGCTCCACGCCCGTCCAACAGGTGTTGGCCTGATCCACCCAGCATGCGGGGGCGACAGCGTGCAGGAATGTGTCGCCGGGCCACTGGCAGTTGCGCAGGCCTTGGTCGGTTTTGTAGTTCATCTCAAGAATCGTGTGCAGGGCGGTGTGCGCCTTCACGGGATCTATGATCGGGGGCAGGCCGAGTTGGCGAACGAAACCATCGCCGATGATCTGGTCGGTCAGACAACCGAGGTGGCCGTCTGGATCCTGGGGCTGCGGGTTGGAAGAGAGATTGAAGTACCGTCCGTTCCACGTTGTGAGCTCAAGGGTGGCTCGGCCTTTTTCGTAGAAGTTCGCGTATTCGGAAACAAACGCGTCGTCGCCGAGACGCTTTGCCGCCGTCAGCGCGAGAGAAACGGCGGCCAGCCACTGCGTCACGACATAGGGAGCCACCCCGAACATCGGGAAATTATCGTACGAGCACATGATGCCCTCCATGTCGGGCAGGTGGTCGACGTTCCGGTCGCGTTCGCGCAGGACGTAGGCAAGTGCCCGCTTGGCATGGGACCAGATGCGTGAAAGGTAGTCCGCATCACCGGACCAGAGGGCGCCTCGGAGGGCCATGAAAACGTACTGCCCCGGCATGTCCAAGCGGTGGCCGTCGGCCTCGCCGGGAGAGATGGCCGCGGAATTACAGGAGACGGAGTGAACGACGGATCCATTTGCGTTTTGAAACTTCGTCCAGAGATCAATCGTCATCCGATCGAGCTCGGGGAACAGGAGGCTCGCTGCGATCTGGCCATACATGGCGACATCGGTGGTTGCGATACCTGCAAAGGATTGCGATGGGCTCAGGCCTTCCAGTACGCCAAACATGCGCGTCCGGGTCAGCCACGTGCTGGTGCGCAGCGTGTTGAGTTGGGAATTGACCTGATCGAGAACGAACCCGGGCAACGAGCTGTCGAAGAAGGTGCGATGGAACGCTGCGGTTTCCCTGAGAAGACGCGACTGTTCGCTCAGGGCGTAGCGGGCGACAGCCTCGGCGGAATCAAAGAACTCCGAGTAGTAGTGGCCTTCCAAGCGGCTGGGCCGTGCAGTTGAGGCATGGGGAACGGCTCCCGCACCGCCCTGCTTTCCCTGGCCTGGAAAGGTCGCGTCCTCAAGATAACCGGCGCGGATGTCGTCCTGAGGCTTGGCATAGTTATTGGGAAAGTGCCACGCGAGGGCAAAGGTGCGGCGAAAGGTGTCATCGCGATTTTCCAGGCGGCCGTGCGCTGCCAAGGTGACGAAGCAACGAGGGTCGGCACGTTTTTTTCCGGTGGTTTTATCGAGGCTGTTACGCCCTTCCGTATCGTCGTATTCCGGCAGAGGAAATTCGCGCAGGCATCGCTCGTAGTAGGGATGGGGGTGTTCCCATCCCATATAGGCCGTGGAGTTCTCCGCGTGCGAGGCAAGGCAAAGGGTGCCGGTAGTCGCGGCTTCAGGCAGGGCGGAGGAAGCGTCGCAGAGGATGCCAGAGAACGCGCAGTCGCGGACTCGGGTATTTCGATAAAGCCTTTGGGGCTGGTCGTAGGCTACGGAATTGCGCAGCACGGCGAGCACCTGGACATCGACCGGGCGATTGCTTGTGGAGCGGATATCGATGTCAAACAAAGCGACCGGCAGGGCGGAGTCCTTGACGTTGCCGGGGATGAAGGGCGACCAAGCGCGGAGGGAGACCCGCAGGGGGAGCCCGTCCTGCTCGAATTCGAGATCGGCGAAGGGGAAGCTGGCCGTGGTGCGAATGGTGTCGACTCCGGACAGCCATGGGAAAATGTATTGCGCCTCATGGTGCTCCATCGTGGCAATGGAATGGCTGTCCTCGATCTGGAGAAGGACAAGCCGCGGGTTTTCATTTTCGACGCGTACCCACAGCTTGAAAAAAAAGCTATGTTTCGCGTGATGCGGAAATGGCGCTCCGGCAAAGCGCGGGGCGTTGTTAAAAAGGCTCCAATGGGTGAAGCCCCCGTCTTGGCGAATTTCAAAACCGCCTGTGCCGATGCCGCCGAGGGCCATGCCAGAACGAGGGAGCTGGGAACGATGCATTGTGTTTGAATACATAAATCTAATCGGAGAAATGAAAGCGCGCGGGCTGGATGTTCGACAAGTCTTTCCAACTGGCCATGAGCGAGGCGTTCGAAAGAGCCAGAGTTGATAAGAAATCGCTTTTCGACCGGCACCGGCTCACATAAGCCGAAAGCATGTCTGCACTGGTCTGGCGTAGCAGCCATGGCGGTCACCCTGCCAGAAACGTGGATAAACGTCAAGAGCATCACGAACAACGGCTTTGGGGGACCTCCGAGGACCAACCGGAACTTGACCGCGGGCCGTTCTCGCCTATACTTAGCCTCTGTTGCAGCCATGGCACGGACGCACCATTCCCAAGCCTTCGCAGCTGCCACAGAAAGGAACCCTGTCATGGTGACCATGAAAAAGAGCAAACCAAAGGCCAGGCGTGTAACCTTCAAGGTCCGCGCCGATCCCGACAGCCGCGTGTTTGTTGCCGGCGATTTCAACAACTGGGACCCGAGCATCAACCCGCTGTCGGACCCGGGCGGCACAGGGACTTTTTCCGCCGTGCTGTCGCTGCACCCGGGCGCCCACGAGTATAAGTTCGTGATCAACGGCACCTGGTGCGTCGACCCCGATTGCACCGAGTGGGTCCAGAACAGCCTCGGCACGCTGAACAGCATCTGCAAAGTGTAGATGGCCAACACCCCCACACGCATCGGCATCACGCTGGGCGACCCGGCCGGCGTCGGCCCGGAGCTGGCCCTGCGCCTGCTGAGCGCGCCGGAGTGGTTGAGCCGTGTGCAGCCTGTGATTTACGGCAGCGAGGCGCTGCTGCGGCGCGTGGCAGAAGCCGTCCGCCTCCCGTGGCCGGCTGATCTGCAGGTATCCCGCTCGTCCCACTGCGCGGACAAGCCCGCCCCCGGAAAGGCCGGGCCGCCGCTGCTCCTCGACTTTCCCTTCCCGGAAGCCGCCGCCCTGACGCCCGGACGCGTGCAGGCCGCCTGCGGCCGGATGGCGGCCACCTGGATCGAGGCGGCCGCCCGCGATGCGCTGGCCGGAACGATCGACGCGATTGTCACCGCCCCCATCAACAAGCAGGCGCTGCACCTCGCCGGAATTTCCCATCCCGGCCACACGGAGATGCTGGCCGCGCTGACCGGCGCCACGCGCACCGCCATGCTCTTCTGGAGCCCAGACCTCGTCGTCAGCCTCGCAACCATCCACCTGCCGCTGGCTGACGTGCCGGCCACGCTGACCGCGGAGCGGCTGCTCGACACCATCCGGCTCACAGCCGGGGCCTGCGTGCGATTCGGCCGCCCGAATCTTCCGATCGGCGTGCTCGCGCTTAATGCGCATGCCGGCGAGCACGGGCTCTTCGGTGACGAGGAGGCGCGGGTTATCGCGCCGGCCATCGCCGCGGCCAACACCGAAGGGATCCCGGCCGTCGGGCCGCTCGTGCCGGACACAGCCTTTGCGTTGGAGCGCCGCGCCGCGCACGCGGCCTACGTCGCCATGTACCACGACCAGGGGCTGATCCCGTTCAAGATGCTGGCCTTTGCCGAGGGCGTGAACGTGACGCTCGGCCTGCCAATCGTGCGCACCTCGCCCGATCACGGCACGGCCTTTGACATCGCCTGGAAGGGAACTGCGGACCCCTCCAGCTTTTTTGCCGCGGTCCGCTGCGCCGTCATGCTCGCCGCGGGAAGGCCTGCAAACACGGGGCCATGATCGCGCGGCGGGGCGGTGCTCCTGCAATTAACCGCGCGGGACGTCCCTACCGGGAAGCGGCCACCGGAATCACATAGGGCCCTTCGGGGATCACGGCCAGCGCGTTTTCGCCCGAGGCCGCCACGGCAGCCGCCAGCTCCGCGTCGAGATCCTTCACGCGGTGCACGCCCGTATCCGGCCAGTCGGCCTCCGGAAGCCCGGCGGAGCAGAGATGCACATCCCCCTGCCGCAGCGCCCGGCACAGCATTTCGGTCTGCCAGGCATCCACGGGCGCGCGCGGCAACGACTGCAGGTGCGCCAGAAAGCGCTCCGGCCCTTCGCGCACCAGCCTGCGCTGCGCCTCGCGGAACTCCGCGGACCCGAGCCCCTCGGCGCATGCGGAGACGACGAACAGCCTGCCGCCGGGGCGCAGCGCACCGAGCGCGCCGACCATCCCTTTCACGGTCTGGTAGTAGGTCTGGTCCAGGGGATACCCGGCAGCACTGGTGAGCACCACGCCATACGACCGTCCCATGTTTCGCTCGGCATACTGCCGCATGCACGCTACGGCCGCGGCGTGGCTCGGAAGCAGCGCGCCGAAGTTGACGACCGCCATGCGGCGCGCCTCGTCGAGCAGCGTGTTCACCGCATACACGGCGCCGGCCATGGCTGCGATCTGCAGCAGTTCGTCCTGCAGCGGGTTCCCCTCGAGAACCGTGTTGGCGGCCAGCGGGTGCTCCAGCAGGCGGGCGTGGTGGAAGGCCATGATCGTATCCGCGTGCGCCACGCCCGGTGCCAGCAGCTTGCGACCGCCGGAGTAGCCAGCCATCAGGTGCGGCTCAACCAGGCCGACCACGATGCGCAGGTCGGCATCCATCAACCGCCGGTCCAGGCGCACGGGCGTGCCGCGCGTGGTGGCGCCGAGCGCGATGTGGTCCTCATCGCGCCGCGCGAAATGATTCACCACGCGCACGGTGCGCAGCACGGCTTCGTCGCCAACCACGGCCGCCAGCTCCGCGCCCTCGTTGGGGCGGTGCAGGCCGGTGGCGATCAGCACCGTGATGGCGTCCGGCTTCACGCCGGCGGCCAGCAGGCGCCGCACCAGCACCGGAAGGATGACGCCGTTCGGCACCGGGCGGGTGACATCGCAGATGACAATGCAGACGCTGCGCGCCGCGGCGGCGAGCTGCGCCAGCGGCGGCGCGCCCACCGGCGCATCCAGCGCCGCCTCGAGCGCGGACACGGGATCATCCAGCACCGGCATGGCCGGCTTGCGGATCAGATCCACCTGCCACGCAGGATCCAGCTTCACACACCGGCCGGAGCGGCCGCAGGACATGGTGACTGAGTTCATAAGAATGTCATGGGGCACTACTTGCCGCAGCGCCGAGCGCCCTCGACGCTCCCACCCCTTCGGTCGCAACCGAGAACGGGTGGAAGGGAGCGTTCTGGCTTCTCGCTTCCAGGAAGCTTGTTTCTCACATATCCGGATATGTGAGAAGAATAAAAGACTCCTCTATTCATTGCTCTTCGTGCGCCCTTTTTCCCCTTCGCATCCGTATTGGAACACCGCGCGAAATTCGCGCGTGACCGCGGCCTTCACGTGCGCCATGTGCTGCGGGCTGCCGGTCACGCGCGCCAGGGAGGTCACGCCGGCATCCTTCAGGCCACAGGCCACGATCCCCTGGTAGTCCTCCAGGCGCGTATTCACATTCAGGGCAAAGCCGTGCATGGAAACCTGCCGTGAGATCCGGATGCCGAGCGCGGCGATCTTGTCGTTGCCAACCCAGACGCCATGATTGCGCGGATCGCGCCGGCCGGATACGCCGCAGGCGGCCAGCGTGCGGATCAGCACGTCCTCCAGCGCGTGCACATAGTCGAGCAGCTTCAGGCCGGCCTCGCCCAGGTGGATCACCGGGTAGCCGACCAGCTGGCCCGGGCCATGGTAGGTGACGTCTCCGCCGCGCGTGGCCTGGTGGCGCGCGATCCCGCGCCGCGCCAGTTCGGCATCCGGCCAGAGAATGTGCGCCGCGCCGCCGGAGCGGCCGAGCGTGAAGACCCTGCGGTGCTCCAGCAGCAGCAGGGTGTCGACGGTGCGTCCGGCAATGCGGTCGGCCAGCAGCGTCTCCTGCAGCGCCGCGACTTCCACAAAGTCGGCGTCGCCGCCCAGGTCGCGTATGAGAAGTTGGCGCACGGGAAGGGGGACGTGCCTTGTTTCAGACAGCTATGAGCCGGGTTACGGGGTGTCGCCCCTGGCACGCGCTGCTTTGCCACAAAGCCAAGACCGCGCCCCGGCGATTGATTGCCGGATGCGCGGTCCATAAACTTAGCAGCCAGGTCGGCAGACGGTTTGTGCCTCGCAGGGCCACCTCCGACTGGCTGCTAGGCCAGGGCATTCAGCTTGAGCTGGATGCGCGACTTTTTGCGGCTCGCGTTGTTGGCCTTCAGGATTCCCTTCTTGACCGACTTGTCCAGCTCGGACGCATAGGCCGTGAAGAGCTTCACAGCCTCGCTCTTGTTGCCGGCCTCAACGGCCTCCAGCAACGCCTTGCGGCCAGAGGAAACCATGCTCTTTGCGGACCGGTTCCGCTTGTTGCGCTTGGCCGACTGACGGACGCGCTTGCGTGCACTTTCGATATTGGGCATGAAACAGGACTCCTTCGTTCGCCTTCCTAAAAACAGCGCCCCTATGATAGCGACTTGGCTGGCATGGTCAACAGCAAACACGGGGTCTTGACGGACCGAAAGCGGTGGTCTACCTTCCCGGCATGGACCACCCCTTCATGAGCCCTGGAACCATCGCGCAGATCCGCGAGCGGATGCGGGTGGCAGGTGTGCGCGAAGAGGACCTGGAGGAGCGCTTCGTGCTCGGATCAGGATCGGGCGGGCAGAAGGTTAACAAGACCTCCTCCGCCGTCAGCCTGCGGCACGCTCCCAGCGGGTTGTTTGTGAAGGTGCAGTCCAGCCGCTCGCGCGAAATGAACCGCTGGATGGCCCGCCGCACCATCGCAGAGCGCTTGCTGGCGCAGCGCGCCGGCGTACGCACGGCCCGGCAGCAGGAGTCGGAGAAGCTCCGCCGGCAAAAGCGGCGCAAGTCGCGGCGGCAGCGGGCGCGCATGCTGGCCGACAAGCACCACCACGGCGCCAAGAAAGCGG
>SESD01001876.1_pt1 | contig 11087 bp, 10 predicted proteins | sample 3171411 | NCBI WGS metagenome assembly SESD01 (sample SAMN06051880, study PRJNA518727) | freshwater metagenome | biome: subpolar coniferous forest; feature: holomictic lake; material: water; isolation source: holomictic Lake 442, 16.5 m depth | place: Canada: near Kenora, Ontario | collected...
AGGTTACGTAATAGATCACATAACCGCCTTGGCTTTTATAAAGCATGAGGATATTAAAATGCTGGGGTGACAGTTTTTTTCTAGAGTATGTATTGTCTTAATTATGCTAATCTTAGCGTTGACCGCTTTCCTAGTCGTTCACTGTTTATAAGGCAGATTATGAATTCCCCTATTGATCAAAAAGAAGAAGTCAGTCAGCAATTACGCGAGGCAGCGCTGGAGTATCATCAGTTTCCCACGCCCGGCAAAATCAGTGTTACCCCTACCAAGCATTTAACCAATCAACGCGATCTGGCTTTGGCTTATTCGCCCGGTGTTGCAGCGGCTTGTGAGGAGATTGTTGCTGATCCTGCTAATGTTTATAAATATACATCTCGTGGTAATTTGGTTGCCGTCATTTCCAATGGCACGGCAGTGCTGGGTTTGGGTAATATTGGGCCGCTGGCCTCCAAACCGGTGATGGAAGGGAAGGGTGTTTTATTCAAAAAGTTTGCGGGTATTGATGTATTTGATATAGAGATTAATGAACTGGATCCGGATAAGCTTTGCGATATTATTGCTGCCTTGGAGCCCACTTTTGGCGGTATAAATTTGGAGGACATTAAAGCCCCTGAATGTTTTTATATCGAGCGTCAATTACGAGACCGTATGCAGATACCGGTTTTTCATGATGATCAGCATGGCACTGCGATTATTACCAGTGCGGCCATTTTGAATGCATTAAAAGTGGTTGGTAAAGATATTAAAAGCTGCAAGTTGGTGGTATCTGGTGCCGGTGCGGCGGCCTTGGCGTGTCTTGATTTGATTGTTGAGTTGGGATTTCCGTTAGAGAATATTTTTGTGACTGACCAAGCGGGTGTTATTTATAAAGGTCGTATAGAAAAAGATCAAAACAAGGCGCGCTTTGCACAAGATACTTCTGCGCGAACATTGGCAGAAGTGATGCCCGGTGCGGATATCTTTTTAGGCTTATCGGCCGGCGGTATTTTAAAGCCGGATATGGTTAAAAGTATGGCTGCCAAGCCTTTGATTTTGGCGTTGGCTAATCCAACGCCCGAGATTTTACCCGAACTGGCTAAAGCGGTTCGTGAGGATGCCATTATTGCGACAGGGCGCTCTGATTATCCTAATCAGGTTAATAATGTGTTGTGTTTTCCTTATATTTTTCGTGGTGCCCTGGACTGTGGAGCAACCACCATCACGCGTAAAATGGAAATAGCGGCTGTTATAGCCATTGCCGAACTGGCACAGGCGGAACAATCGGATATTGTCGCCAGTGCTTACGGCATTGCTAACCGATCTTTTGGTCCGAACTATCTGATTCCGTTGCCTTTTGATCCCCGCTTGATGACCAAGATTGCGCCGGCGGTTGCCAAGGCAGCGGAGGAGTCTGGTGTTGCCCTGCGACCAATCCAGGATATGCAGGCCTATATCGAGCGTTTGCAGCAATTTGTTTATCATAGTGGCACGTTTATGAAACCGGTCTTTCAGTTGGCTAAAAGTGTGCCTACGGAGAAAAAACGGATTGTCTTTGCAGAAGGTGAGGAAGAACGAGTTTTGCGAGCGGTGCAAGTGATTGTTGATGAAAATATCGCAACACCTATTTTGATAGGTCGCCCTGCAGTATTGCAAGCTCGTATCGAGAAATATGGTTTACGTATTCGACCAACCATTGATTTTGAGGTAGTTAATCCGGAATATGATGAACGCTACCGAGATTTTTGGCAGACTTATTTAAGTATGACGGATCGTAAAGGGGTAACGGAGCAATATGCCCGCATGGAAATGCGACGCCGCCATACTTTAATCGGTGCGATGTTGATTTATAAAGGCGATGCCGACGGGATGATTTGTGGTACTTTTGGTGATAATGCTTTGCATCTGAATTACATTGATCAAGTATTGGGTAAGCGGTCGGGTGCCAATGTTTATGCAGCAATGAATGTGTTGATCTTGCCGGAACGGCAAATTATATTGGTTGATACGCACGTTAACGAGAATCCAAATGCTGAACAACTAGCCGAAATAACCTTATTGGCAGCAGATAAAATGCGTCAATTAGGCTTGGTGCCCAGAGTGGCTTTGCTTTCACATTCGAGTTTTGGTTCGAGTAACAGCGAGTCTGCAAAAAAGATGCGCGCGGTTTTGGCTCTTATTCAAGAGCAGGCGCCGGAGTTGGAAATTGAAGGTGAAATGCACGGGGATGCGGCGTTAAATTATGATATTTTAAAAAGTATGATGCCTCATTCAAGCTTAAAAGCTAGTGCTAATTTATTGGTTTTGCCCAATATAGACGCGGCCAATATTGCTTACAATTTACTGAAAGTTGCTGCAAGTAATGGTGTTGCAGTGGGGCCTGTGTTATTGGGTTGTGCCAAGCCTGTGCATATTCTTACGCCATCGGCGACGGTACGTCGTATTATTAATATGACGGCGTTGTGTGTTTTGGATGCGAAGGTGGTTTGATTAAAGATTACTGGTTTTGAATCAACCCCAGTGTTCTTTGGGGGAGTTTTTCTGTGCTGGTTCCTTCCAGATGTAAACGGGTATCTTCATGTAGGGTGGTCATGAAGTTAATCAATTGCATCTCATGAAGCATTTTTTGTTCAAAGTCTTTGGCTTCCCACATTTGGTTTAATAAATGTTTGGCATGATGATGAATGGTAAAGGCGACCGCTTCGGGTAGGTGCTGGTAACTGGTTTGTATCGACTGTTTTAGTTGATCCAAAGCACTGAGGTATTGCTTATAATCTTTGATATCTTGTTTACATTTGGTTTTGAACAGGGTTAGTTCAGTTTCATTTTGGGTTCTTATTACCGAAATTTCATGCTCTAACTGGAGGCTTTTCTTTTTTAATTCAGCTTCCAATGCTTTTGTTGCCAGTATGCGCGAGTGCTTGAGTTTGTTTTGCTGCTCTTGATTGTTTTCTTGCCATTGCAGATTTTCATTTTTAACGGTATGAAATAACTTAAGCAACGTTAATGTCCAGTTTTTTAAGGTACTCATGGCTATTCACTAGTCGCTATTTTATTTTGCAGTTTTAATAACGCCTCAATATCCTTTTTTTTGCGATGCAGTCTATTTTCTTGCTGAAAAGCTAGGTAGTTGTCTGCCGGTAGTTGGTTTTTTAACGAGCGTAAGTCGTTATCGATAGCTTTGGATAGTGACTGGAGGTGGTGATGATTATTGGCGATCAGCAGCTTTTTTCTTTTGACTTCATTAAAGTAATTGATTTGGATCTTTTTAAAAAAGAATAATTGCTTAATTTGGTGTTGTTTCGCTTGGATGAACAATAATCGACGGTGCGCGCGATTGGGTGCTGAAAGATAATCTAAACTGGTTTGTGTTGTTTGTTTGATGATGACGAATAGGCAGTTAAAAATAAGTATTGAGAAGGCACTAAGGAGAAGTGCCAAGCCGATTTTTGTTAATAACGGGGGCAGTCCGGGTAGGGTAAGCCATAGTAAAAAGTCGACCGATAAAAAAACAGCAAATGCAGCAAACAATAATAATAGAGCTATTTTAATAATCATGGACGATTGGTGTTTGTGTTTATCTGTTAGGTATTGTACCCAATTTATTGTCAAAATCCTTAATTCTTAATACCAATAATGTTTCTAAATCCAACTTGGTATTCATACTGCCAGCTAAAGCTGATGTAGAGTATAATGCAGAATATTTTAAAATTTTTTGAATGGTAATGATGTCCCAGTTTTTTGAAATTCATCCGGAAAATCCGCAACTGCGTTTGATTCACCGTGCGGTGGAAATCATTCGTAAAGGAGGGGTTATCGTATACCCGACGGATTCATCTTATGCGTTGGGCTGTCAGGTCGGTGATAAACAGGCTTTGGATAAGATACGACGTATTAGGCAGCTGGATGATAAGCATAATTTTACCTTGGCGTGTAAAGATCTGACTCAGGTATCGACGTTTACCAAAATAAGTAATGATGCTTATAGGCTTATTAAAACATTAACGCCGGGGCCGTTTACCTTTATTTTGGATGCAACGCGCGAAGTGCCCAAAAGGCTACAGCATCCCAAGAAAAAAACCATAGGCATACGTATTCCCGATCATGCGGTTGCGCAATTATTACTTCAGGAGTTGGGTGAGGCGCTGTTTAGTTCTACCTTGATATTGCCTGGCGAAACGGAAGTAATGACGGATGCTTACGAGATCAGAGACAAGCTTGAGCATGAATTGGATTTGATAATTGATGCCGGTATTATTGAAGGTGGCGAGACAACCATGATTGAGTTTTCCAGTGATGGGGCAGAAATTATTAGGCAAGGCAAGGGTCTTGCTCCTATGTTAGATTAATTGGGGTTTTAATATAATGGATGAGTTAACTTTAATTCAGCGCATAGTGGTTTGGATATTACCAGTAGTTTTTGCAATTACTGTGCATGAGGTTGCGCACGGTTGGGTGGCTAAAAAATATGGCGACAACACGGCCTTGAGATTGGGGCGCTTAACGTTAAATCCAGTTAAGCATATCGATTTATTTGGAACCATCATTCTTCCCGGGTTATTGCTCATGACAGGGACGGGTTTTATTTTTGGCTGGGCAAAGCCGGTTCCTGTCGATCCCCGAAATTTTAAAAAACCTTTGCAAGATATGGCTGTTGTAGCCCTAGCGGGGCCGGTTTCTAATTTATTGATGGCTGTTTTTTGGGCGTTAATTGCACGAATAGGTGTCACTATTGGTGCCGGGAATGAAGCAATTGCCCACCCTTTGATTTATACCGGCGTTGCCGGTATTTCGATTAATCTGGTTTTGGCTTTAATTAATTTATTACCTATTCCACCGCTGGATGGCAGTCGTATTTTGACGGGTATTTTGCCCAGTTATTGGGCATGGCAATATAATCGCTTGGAACGCTATGGTTTTATTATATTGTTGGCGCTTTTATATTTTAGGATATTGAATGTGCTAATGGAATATCCTTTGTATATCGCTCAAAATGTGTTTTTCACGATTGCAGGTTTATGATTGTTCAAAGTCTAGCTTACTTTATAATTTTAGATCGTGTCGTTTTGCCATACCTAACTAATGACTGAAATTGTTGAAGAAGCTTCTGATTTGGTACCATCTTTTGCATTGGTTAATGGTGCGCCTTTTAATCAATTGCCGGTTGATCTTTATATACCTCCGGATGCGATGGAGGTTTTTTTGGATTTGTTTGAAGGACCTCTCGATTTATTACTGTATTTAATCCGAAGGCAGAATCTGGATATTGTTAATATCCCTATTGCCCAAATTACGCATCAATACATCACTTATATACAAATAATGGGTGTATTAAATCTGGAGTTGGCAGCAGAGTATTTGGTAATGGCGGCATTATTGGCAGAAATAAAGTCAAGAATGTTATTACCGAGACAAACAGAACAAGAAGACGATGAAGAAGACCCAAGGGCTACTTTAATACGAAGATTGCAAGAATATGAACGTATTAAAGCGGCTGCGGAAGAGATTGATTTATTACCCAGAGTTGAACGTGATATATTTGCAATAGATGTTGATGTATCACCCTTAAGCGTTGAGCAGCAGTTACCTGACATTCAGTTAAAGGATATGCTATTGGCATTCCAGGATGTTCTGAAACGGGTTGACCAACTTAGTCATCATCAAATTACCAAAGAAGCTTTATCTGTCCGTGAACGAATGGCAACCATTTTGGCAAAACTTAAAGGAGAAAATAGTCTCCTTTTCTCTCAATTATTTATCCGACAAGAAGGTCGACACGGAGTCGTTGTCTCGTTTCTGGCCATCCTCGAACTCGGCAAAGAAGGACTCATCGAGATCATCCAGTCAGAGCCCTTTGCCGACATACGAGTCAGAAGCGCCGGTTTCGCCTCCTTTAAAGAAGGTCTCTAAGCCAAGAAAAAAGACTTTTGTCGCTGATGCCGATTTAATAGCAGTCCAAAATAACGTTGTTTTAGATACTGTTGGGCTTGATAGTTTTGAAATAAAGAATAGTCGACCACTTAGACTTAGACCTTTGGGCAAGTTTAGAAACCGAAACATTCGGTTACAAACAATTACCTTAAATACACCCAATCCAGTTATAGAGCCACTAGAAGCGAACGTGAAAATACAGCGAATAGTCGAGGCGATTCTATTTGTCGCCAAACGTCCCATGACAGCAAAGCAAGTATTGCAAACTTTTCCTGAGCTTGAGCAGCCGCAATTACAGGAGATACAGGTTGCTATAGACGCTATTATTGAGGATTATAAATATCGGCCCATCGAATTAAAACAGGTTGCCAGTGGCTATCGATTTCAGATTAAGCAGGATTTATCAAAGTGGGTTTCACGTTTATTTGAAGAAAAACCGCCAAAATACTCGCGGGCTTTACTCGAGACCTTGGCTATTATTGCTTATCGGCAACCTGTAACTCGGGCGGATATTGAGGATATAAGAGGGGTTGGTGTGAGTTCAAGCATTATCCAGACCTTGCTTGAGCGTGAATGGGTGAGGGTGATTGGTCATAAGGAAGTGCCTGGAAGACCCGGATTATATGGAACGACCAAGCAATTTCTTGATTATTTTAATATTACATCATTAAATCAACTGCCGACTTTAGAGGAGATTAAGCATCTTGAAGGGTCGATAGATAACAAGCAACAAACCACGCAGGTAACGAGTGAAAAGCAAGAAACCAACTAATGATTCATCAAAGCAGCCAGGTAATTCTCCCAGTAAAGTGAATAAATCGCCGAAACAGCAGCGTAAAAATCAGGACAGAAATCAACCAAAAGAAGCAAGCTATAAGCAAGGCGGTAGTTCTCCAAAACAGTCTGCTGAAATAAAAACGGTAAAAAAGAGTGGTCATGTTGTCGCAGGTGAGGGCGAGCGCATTCAAAAAGTATTGGCTCGGGGCGGTGTCGGTTCCAGAAGAGAAATAGAGGGCTGGATCAATGAAGGACGTTTCAAGTTAAATGGAGAGCTTGTAAAGCTGGGCGATCGTTTAAAGGTGGGGGATTATTTACAGCTCAATGACAGAGTGGTGCATTGGGAGAAGTTTGCTGTTCAACCTACGCGTGTTTTGCTTTATCACAAGCCTACCGGTGAGGTAGTGACTCGCCGTGATCCTGAAGGTCGGCCGGTCGTGTTTACCCAATTACCTACTTTAACAACGGCTCGCTGGATTTCAGTGGGCAGATTGGATATTAATACATCAGGCTTGTTATTGGTTACCAATAATGGTGAGTTGGCTAATAAATTAATGCATCCGTCAACTGAAGTCGAGCGTGAATACGCCGTGCGTATTTTAGGTGATGTATCTGAAGCAACTCTTGAAAAGTTAAAGCAAGGTGTTGAGCTTGAAGATGGAAAAGCCAAGTTTGATGCGATTCGGTTTTTTGGTGGGGAAGGCGCTAATAAATGGTATCACGTCATTGTTAGTGAAGGACGTAACCGTTTGGTTAGGCGCTTATGGGAATATCAAGAGGTTGTTGTTAGTCGCTTGATGCGTGTTCGTTACGGACCTGTGGTTTTGCCGGAGCGTTTAAAGGCTAGCACTTTTTATGAGTTAACCGAAAAAGAGTTGGAGCTGTTATTTGAATTTGCAGGCCTTGAGCGTAATGAGCCGGTAATGCCAAAGGGTCAGTCTGAACCTAAAAATACCGCGCCCAGAAGAAGATAGTTGCCATTAATAAATGGAGTTCAATGATTAAGCATTAATTCTACTTTAAGACCGCTTGAGTGATTGGATTTACCGAGTTTTAAGCTGGCCTTGTGTAGGTCAGCTATTTCTTTGACAATCGCTAGTCCCAAGCCACATCCATTGCCTGGGCTTCCGGGGATGCGATAAAAACGTTCAAATACTTTATCCAGTTCACTGTCCGGAATGCCTTGACCATCATCTTCTATCGTTAAACAGGGGGCTGGAGATCGCGTTAACTTGATCCAAATATTCCCTCCGAATTGACCGTAAGAAATAGCATTATCCAAGAGGTTGTTTATTAATTCTCCAAGCAGTATGGCGTCCCCCTTGATGTATAAGGGCTCATTCTGACCATCAAAATTTAGTTCTATTTTTCTTTGCAGTGCTTTCGGGGCCCAATCCATGCAAATTTGTTTGGAAAGTTTATAAAGATCAATGGTCATTAATTCGTGTTGACCACTGATGGGTTCAGATTTTGCCAAGACTAATAGTTGTGATGTTAAATGCGACATTCGATCAGCAGAGTACTGAATCTGCTGAAGCGCTGGCTGCATGGCTGACAGATCTTGTTCTCGTAATGCGCGTTCTGCCTGAAGTTTTAAACCTGCTAGCGGGGTACGGAGTTGATGAGCGGCATTGGCAATAAAACGCTGTTGAGTTTCAATTGCCTGTGTATGGGCTTCCAATAACTCATTAATGGTGTCTGTCAGTGTCCGAACTTCGAGGAATACTAGCTTTTCAGGTATAGGGCTTAGGTCACGAGATGATCTCTGTGCAATTTTAGTAGCTAATAAGTGTAAGGGTTTTAAGCCTTTTGTTAAGCCGGTTAGTAGGTAGATGCCGGTTAGTAAAATTAATATTAATTGCGGAATTAGGTCGGCCAATAAAATATCGACCATCATGGCCCTACGTATATTCATGGTTTCTGCTACATGAACAAAAGCTTTGTAGGGTGTTGAATCAATTGGGATTAACATGGAAACCACTCTAACAGGTTCTCCATACATCTTGTCGTTAAAATAGATCGGTTTAGTCCAATCAACTTCTGGATTTTGAGGTATAGGCACAAGATTGTCGCCAGCCAATAGCTCTTGGTTGGTAGAAGCGATTTTAAAATAGGTTTTATCGCCTTCATCCCACTTAAATATTTCCAAAGCGGCAGTGGGTAATTCGACTACTATTTTACCGTCCCGGACTTTGATTTCCTGCGTTAATGATCTGGCAGAATCGAGTAACCAGCGATCATAAGCCTCATCGACATAATGCAGGGTAACGAAATAAGATAGAAATGCATCAAATATTACAAATAAAATCAAGGGAATGACTAAGCGAAAAAGCATTTCCGATTTTAAGCTTCTGTTTTTATTCATTTACTGATTTCTAATAAGTAACCCAGTCCTCGAACCGTTCGAATTACCGCTTGGTAAGGTTCTATGCGTTTACGTATGCGATGCACGATAATTTCAATGGCATTGTCGGTGAGTGCGTCACCGTCAATTGATAAGCGTTGGGCAATCCGATCCTTGGCGACCACTTTTCCGGCTTGTAGCAGTAAAATTTCTAAAATGCCATATTCACGAGCGGATAGTAAAATCGGTTGTCCATCTGCTAATACTTGGTGGTTATGTGTATCCAGTGCGAGCTGTCCAATAGCAATTGCGTGACTAAAACCACCATAACAGCGACGAATCAGGGCATTAATCCGCACTTCCAATTCTCTTAGTTCGAACGGCTTGGTCATGTAGTCATCAGCGCCTTGCTCAATACCGGTAATTCGGTCATTGATACCATCGCGAGCAGTTAAGATCATAATTGGTAAAGGCACTTTTAGTCGCCTGAGTCGACGTAATAATTCCAATCCATCGATATCCGGTAAGCCTAAATCAAGAATTATTAAATCAAAATCTTGGGCTTGTAGTAATTGTTTAGCATAAGAGCCTGTTGTTGCACAGGTAACTGTATAGCCACTATTCGTTAATGTATGTATTAAGCCGTCAGCCAAAACAGCATCGTCTTCTATTAATAAAAGTTTCATAAGCTGGCTTAACTATTGTGAAAGGTTCGTGAAAGGAAGTGAGGTTAATATACAGATTGTAATGTTTATTATAAGGTTTTGAAAATGATACCGTTAAAAGTTGAGGCCCAAAGCAAAAACCTACTTTATTATAGATGGCTTAATTTGGTCGTATAAGCTCTAAAGAAACTATTTTGCATTTGATGTTAATTGCACAGGTAATAAAAGTACTTCAATGGATTATTGGACATGATACATAAGCATACGCAATATTATTTTCGTCATCTTAAGGATGATATTCCTGCAGGTGTCGTCGTTTTTTTAGTTGTGCCTAGGGATAGCGCTTGCGTCTGGGGCGCCTTTGTTTTCGGGGTTAATCGGAGGTCTTGTAGGTGGTCTGGTTGTGTCTTGGTTGAGCGGTTCGCAACTTGCCGTTTCTGGACCAGCCGCAGGTTTGACCGTTATAGTCTTTAATGCCATTGAAACCTTGGGTAGTTTTCAAGGGTTGCTAGTTGCGTGTATTTTAGCGGGTGTCATGCAGTTGGTGTTGGGATTTCTCAGGGCTGGAATTATTGGTGCATTTTTTCCTGCTGCTGTCATTGAAGGTATGTTGGCAGCAATTGGTTTGATTTTGATTATAAAGCAAATTCCTCACGCCACAGGTTATCATTCCAGTTATGAAGGCGATGAGAGCTATATGAAAGAAACTGCTGAATCGAGCTTTCTTGAACTGTTTGATTCTTTTAGTGGTATATCGCCAGGTTCCGTTGTTATCAGTGTTGTGGCATTGTTAATCTTAATATTATGGAATACAACTGGATTTAAAAAGCAGAGATGGTTAAAGCTAATTCCTGGTCCTTTAATGGCGGTGATTTCGGGGGTTGGCTACAATAGTTTTACCCAGCAATTTGTGCCTGACTGGGCGGTTAGTAATTTACATTTGGTTAGTTTACCAGTTTCGGAAAAAGCCACTGATTTTTTTAATAACTTTGTTTTGCCAGATTCAAGCTATCTAATGCATCTTAGTAATCCAAATGTTTATATAGTTGCTGTGACAATTGCAATTATCGCTAGCCTGGAAACTTTGCTAAGTCTTGAAGCGACGGATAAGTTGGACCTCTTGAAACGGCTAGCGCCAACAAATCGTGAGCTAAAGGCGCAAGGTGTTGGTAACATCATAAGTGGCTTTTTAGGCGGCTTGCCGATAACTGCTGTTATTGTTCGAAGTGCAGCCAATATAAACGCGGGAGGCCAATCACGGATAGCGTGTTTCAAGCATGGTGTGTTTTTGTTGCTCAGTGTTATGTTTTTTGCTCATTATTTAAATGCTATTCCACTCGCTTGCTTAGCCGCTATCTTGTTGCATACCGGTTATAAGTTGGCTAATCCAATTT
>SESD01001877.1_pt1 | contig 11086 bp, 15 predicted proteins | sample 3171411 | NCBI WGS metagenome assembly SESD01 (sample SAMN06051880, study PRJNA518727) | freshwater metagenome | biome: subpolar coniferous forest; feature: holomictic lake; material: water; isolation source: holomictic Lake 442, 16.5 m depth | place: Canada: near Kenora, Ontario | collected...
GCTGTTGGTGTTGAGCCCGATCATGCTTCCCAACAGTAGCAATAAGTCGTTTTGTTGATTCATACTTTTGCATGAACGCATACATGCAGTAACCTTTTCATTCAAGCTTCAGGTTACTGCATGTTTTAAGCGAAGTGGAACAGATATCAGCCCATCAAGATTTTGAAGAACGGCTTTTTGCAGGCTTTTCTTGCCGTTCATGCGTTGTGCGTGTTGAAATCTTCAGCAGTGTATAAAGAGGACAAAATCCTGTAAGGGAAGTCAGAAGCGGAACAAGTCCGATTGCGACCCACCACGAGGGGATTACGATGCCTGCAAGAATAATCGTTAAACCGATCACCGCCCGGATTATCCTGTCAGTTTTCCCTATATTTTGTTCCATTGATTCTTCCTGTTAAAAGGTTAATTCAGAATAGACTGCAGACTGGTCGTCTTGAGCCGCTCTATGCCTGCTATGAGCCAAAATCACGTAACCGTTTTGATGCCTCGGGCATCTTGAGGGAGACAACTCCCTCTCAGTCATTCTCAAAGAGTCGCGTATCGAAGAGCTTGCGCTACAAGAGGGCGGTGTACAGCAGAACACCGATGTTCCTGAAAACTATTTGCCCATTTACCTCCTTAAGGATTTTAGCAGAAAGAGAGAACCCTATGCGCTTTTCAGCGCTTTTGTCCAGCTTTCCATTGCTGCGTTTGCCGCAGGATTTGGGGCTTCAAGAAAGGTGATGGCAAAAGTGTGCTCGAGTTCTACAACGCCGATTGAGCGAGGCCTTACTGCCATTACTCCTGGATTCTTGATTTCCTTTCCGAAGCAGAAAATAATATTTTTTGCATCCCTGATTTCCGGGGCAATAAAACCGTCTGGCAACCCTCTTGTATGTGCATAGTGGTCAAAGATCCCAATAAATTTGACAACAGGATTACTCTCAATCAATGCCCTGAAGTGAGCTAAAATTTCGTCAACGTTCTTGCATTTTGTTTCATTTTTATCAAGTTCAAGGGAGTAGACCGGATATTTCTCCTGTAAAAGTGTCTGTCGCATAATTTGTCCTCCTTTTTTGCGTTACAATAGAATTTCAGTTTAATGGCAACCATGACCCTGACAGGCATGCAGGGTAGTGGCCTTGGTCAAGGTTTTATTGTTGAATCGTAGTAAAGCCTCCTCCAGAGTCGGCGATTGTTCCGCCATATAGACATCAATGCCCATCCTCTGCAATTTTGCAATGGCTCCAGCCCCGATCCCTTTACACAGCACGACGTTGATTCCGAGTTGTGAAAAAAAATCGGCAGGGGTGCACTGACCATGGTCATGATGCATCGAAGCGTTGGGTATAAATTCAACTGAATTTGCTTCCGTATCTGCAACAGCAAAAAAGGGAGCGCTCCCGAAGTGCTCACTCACTTTTGAGTGCATACCGGCTTGTTCATGTAAAGGTACAATTATTTTCATTGCGACTTCTCCATTGGTTGTTAGTGTGAACTCTTTTAGCTTTTCTGATGGCTATCTTTTTCTGCGATTAAAAGGTGAAGAGCTTGATGCCTTCAGCTCTCATTTTTTGTGCAATAACCGGAGGTTTTGCGATACTGATACCTTTGATGAGTTGAGATTCACTCACTTTGGTATTTGGCAGAAAAAGTGGACAAATTTCAACCTCGACGTCACGAGCAATCAATCCGGCAAGAAGCATCTGTGGCGACTTGTTTATCGGCTTGAACATCGTCTGCTTGCTGTTTTTTAATGCAAGTTTTCCCGCTGGACCGCACAGCAATATCTGCAGCGATTTACCCTGTTCGAGTGTTTGTGTTGAAAGGACAAGGGCCGTCATTTGAGTCATAGGATCTTCATCCGTGAGGATGACAAAAATTCCTCTTGTGTTATCAACGCTTGTCGTTGTTAGAGCAGGGTGCGCTATGATCGGCTCTGCGGCCTTTGTTTGTATCGGTAAAAGCAAGGCAAGTCCAAAAGCAAGGCTGGCTGTTTTTTTACTAAAAAGTGACATATCAAGGCTTTCTTTAAGGGTTTACGATAGTGGTTATACTTTTTTTGATAGAGTGCAACGCTTTATTATAAGCATATGCTCATATTAAACCTAATTGATTTCATGATTTTCTGTGCTCAAGTTGGTGACAAAAGCACAGAAGAAAAAGATCTGCTTTTTAATAAGCTCCCCAAAAAGGCTTTCGCAGCAATATTGGGGAGCCATGGTAATGAAGTTATCCAATCTGGATGTATGAGGATGCTTTCACCTTGCAGATGGGGCAGCATTCCGGCGCCACACCTAATTCGATATGACCGCATACAGGGCATAGCCAAATGTCTGCAGTATCAAGGTCTTTGCCAGCCTTGGCAGCTTCAAGGGCAACGCTATAGATGGCAGCATGAACCTTTTCTGCCTCTACGGCATAACCGAACATGCGTTTTGCTTTGTGGCCTTCAGCAACAGCCTGCTCATACATCGGCGGATACATTTCGTTATGCTCATAGTTCTCACCGTCGATAGCCGTTTGAAGATTCTCGATAGTAGATTTGATGGCATCGTCAGAGGCAAGATGTCCCTCTGCGTGGATGCGCTCCGCTTCGGCCGTGGTTCTGAAGAGTTTGGCAATGTTCGTCAAACCCTCTTTGTCAGCCTTTTTTGCGAATGCTGCATATTTCTGATAAGCTTGGCTTTCTCCCGCAAAAGAGTTTTTCAGGTTTTCATGTGTCGTCGGCATTATTTTTTTCTCCCTATGAATTTGATGATTAGATTCTGATAAAGATGCATTTACACGAAAGTGTGATAGGTTTGTCCGGCGAAAACAATCAGGAACCTGAGTACAAGCCCGCCGATGAGCACCAGTACAGGCGCAATCGGGGGGATGTGGAGGTGAAATCCTGCATTTTCAAGGAATTCAATCAAGAGTGGAAGGAGCAGACCTGCAACAATAAAAACTCCCCAGAACCAGTACATGTAGGGCATGCCTGCCATGAGATGGTCGCCGAAGATAAGGTGCATCATGGCACCGTGCGTGTTTGCTGTTCCGGTGATGCCTCCAAGAATGAAAAGACCAACGATGACCAACTCTATCCACATGGCGTTGGCATCTACGCGGCTGTAAATGTGTTTTTCATCTTTTGGTGCGAGCAACAACATAAGGGCGGCAGCGCTTGAAATACCCGAAACCAGAAAGAGCATTCCGAGAATAGAACTCGACCAGAGGGGCCTTGCAGAGAAGAAGGAGAGCAGTATGCCGGTGTAGATACCGATCCCGACGCCGATATGGGCATTGAGCAGGGCAACTTTGAGAAGGTGATCATCTGTCCACAGGATCAGCTTGTCGAGCAGCCCAATTTTCAGGGTATTCAGGTACTTGCGATTAAGGACCATTGCCTGAAGCACTGCCAGCGGAAAGAAAGCAACGAGAATCCAGCTACCGGCCGACATTGGTGAGGTTGGCTGAATGGTGGTGTAAAATGCCCAGACGTAGAGTTTGTGGGTTAAGTCAAGAAAAAGAAAAATCATACCGACACCAAGGAGTGCTGGGGAAAGGATCGAACCGATTCTGACAGCACCGCACGGGCATCCGTCACCTTCGTCCTTTGGCCCGATACCGAAGTGACGTCGCATGATAATCATGACAGAGGTGATCAGCAGCAGACCACCTGCTATACCTCCAAGAAAAAGGTAGAGCGGAATGTGCCACTCCCAGATGTGCAGGTGCGGCAGGACATTCGGATTCATTTTTGTTGAAACGAGTTCATGTATTCCGTCAATCATAATTACGCTCCAGGTTTGTTTCTTGCTGAAATCCAGTAGAGTTGTGGTTCGGTTCCGGCATGTTCCTTCTGTCGGTAGACCTCTTTGCCGATGAGCAGGGCTTTGTCTTCAGGGGTCATATTATTGAAATCGACAAGGTGCAGGCTCCCTGTTGGACAGATTGAGACACAGGCGGTCTTCAATCCTTTTTCGATACGGTGCTTGCAGAGCGAGCATTTGTCGATAAATCCTTCGGGGTGCACATAGCGCGCATCGTAAGGACATGCAGCCATACAGGCCTTACAACCGGTACAGCGCGAACGGTTGATTTGTACCGTACCGTTTTCATCGTAGTGCGATGCTCCCGTCGGACAGTAGGTGACGCATGGTGCATTGTCGCAGTGTTGACAGCGTTCCGACCGGTTTTCCATTGCGAGTACAGGGAAATCACCTGAGGTCTCCTGTACAACCCAGTCACGACTATTGCCTTCGGGGACAGCGTTTTCTGCCTTGCAGGCATAGACACATGCCGAACAGCCGACGCAGACACGGGTGTCGATAATCATGCCGTAGTTCTTTTTGTTACTCACCGTTTAAATCTCCTTGACAAATGTCACAAAATTGTTCTGAAAGCCAACAGCGCCCATGGCAGGATCAATGTCTGTTTTTGAGATTAACTGATTGTGTGATGCACCTCTCTTATAGGCCCACTTGAGCTCTTTTGCGTTGTGGCCGAAGCCATGCACCATATAGACCGCATCAGTACGGATGCGCTGGGTCACCTTGACCTTGACTGGAAACTCCGATACGATACCGGCCTGATTTTTCAGATGGACATACTCTCCATGGGATAACTGATGCTTTGATGCAACGGTTGTGTTGACCCATACCTCATTCTCCTGTGCAGTGGCAAGGTCACCGAGAAAGCGATTGTTTGACGTGCGTCCGAAGGTCAGCATTGGTTTCCGTCCGGTCAACATGCGGTAATACCCGGTCGGTGCTTCAGGATGCGGTTTATAGTGGGGAACCGCGTCGAATCCGCCATCCTTGAGCTGTGCGGATGCAAGTTCAACTTTGCCACTTGGTGTTTTCAGGTTGAGCGGTTTACCGGGTTTCCGGTAGAGATCGGTTGCCGGCATGACCAGAACCCCTCTTTTTTTAATCTCTGCGAGGGAACTGCCTGCAAGTTTAAGCTTCTTGTCGAGCCCCGCTTCGACGGTCGGAGCGAATGCGCCATGTATGCCCCATTTATCGGTAATCATTTTGGCAATCTCATTGCCTGGTTTCGAATCAAACATTGGCGCAACAGCCGGTTGCCGTAGCGCGACAAACGGAGTCCGGTAAGCACGACCATTGTCGAGATCGTCATAACGCTCCAGATAGGTACACTCAGGTAGTACCACATCAACATAACCGGTCACCTCCGCCGGCAAAACATCAACAGCGACTGAAAAATCTACCTTCTGCAGTGCATCGAGTGCGGCTTGCCTGCCAAGGGTCATCGTTTCAGGGAGATTGACACCATAGATGAAGAGAGCCTTGACCTCTCCGGAAATCGCCTGTTGAACAATCTCGTGTGAGGCAATGGTGTTGGAAGGTTCGTCGTTCGGGAAAAACGGATATTTGCTGTAAACCTCTTTTTCGTAGGCTGGGTGCTCATGTGCTGCCGGAGGTTGTGGCAACGGGAACTTCTCAAAGGCAACGACACCACCAGGCATCTTGAAATTGCCGACCAAAGCGTTAAGAATCTGGATAGCCCTGATGCGCTGCAAAGCATCTCCATACCAGTTTGTTCGCCTGCCAGTGTGCACCAATGCTGCTGGTGCATGGAATGCAAATTCACGGGCAACCGTTCTGATGGAATCAGCGGAGATGTCGGTTATCGTGGCCGCTTTTTCAGGAGTCATCTCTTTCACCTCTTCCCATAGCTCATCAAATCCGACGGTATGCTCTTCAACAAACTTTTTATCGTACAGGTTTTCGCTGATCAGTACGTGCATGAGCGCTTGCATCATGGCAATATCAGTTGCTGGTTTGATGGGCAGCCAGTGTTCAGCCTTGCCAGCCAGCGTCGAAAATCTTGGATCGAAAACCACAATCTTTGCACCGCGGCGTATCCCTTCCGAAATCTCCTGGACTGCGGTGTTGTGCATGTTTTCTCCGAAATGAGTGCCAAAGAAGATCATGTATTTGCTGTTCATCATATCGAACCCTTCAGGCGTGTCGCTCGGGTAACCATATGTCAGTATGGTTGCCTGTCTGGCTGGGCCACAGCAAAGGTCGTATGAGGGCTTGGCAATTTTATTGACTCCAATTTCCGAAAACATTTTTTTGAAAAATGAGACACCGAAACCGTGATGGATCATGGCAATTGCGCTTGGGCCATGCTGCTCGTGAATTTTATACAGTCCACCGGCAACAGCGGTTACGGCTTCATCTCAGGAGGCTTTCCGATAGTACTGTTTCCCGCCTTTTTGTTCACGAATCAGTGGATGAGCCAGTCGGTCAGGATCGTAGAGAAGCCCTGTTCCGCCTGTGCCTCGAGGACAGAGTTTTCCATTGCTCAATGGATGGTATTCTGAACCTGTGATTTTGGTAACTCTGCCTTCGTTGACATGTACAGCTATGCCGCAACGCCAGAAACAGTGCTCGCAAAACGAATAGACAATCTTTTCACCTTTTGGGTTCGTCGGAATATTTCCAAGACCGGAAACAATACCTTTGGGAACCGATAGCAGGGCGGCTGATCCTGCAAGAAAAAGTGAAGATATTTTGATGAAATCCCGTCTGGTTAACTCAGCGCCATGATTCATGCAAAAACTCTCCTTGCTGATAGTTATTGAGTTTTAAAATAATCTTTTGAGCCCCTCCACCCGCAAATGCATCCTTTAAGTCACTTGACGGGGCTGGCATCTGCGGCTCCGAAGAGCCGGTCAGTTAGCTTTACATACCAGGCTGCAGACTGCACTTGAACGATATAGGCCAATGCAATCAACAGCGCAGCATCGGCACCTTTTTCGCCGAACACACCCAAGGCGATAGCAAGTGCAATAGAGAGATTCCGCATAACCGTGCCATAGACAAGGGCAATAGCATCGCCTCGTTTGAACAGTGCCTTGCCAATGAGAGTGCTGATAAAAAAATTGATCGCATAAATAAACATCAGCGGCAGGAGCAGATTCGGGAGCAACTCTGGTTGCGCAAAAATAGTTTTTGCTTTGAGAGCTATGGATACAAAAACAATGCCCAGTACGCCCAAAGTTGAAAACGGAGGAAACTTTAGTTTGAGTTGCTGATTGAACTCCTTCTCGCCATAGGTCGTAACCAACCAGCGCCGGGTAAGCGAGCCGAGCAGCAACGGCAGAAAAACAATTAAACCTATTTGCAGGAATACCTGCAATAGCGGTATTTCAACCACTGCACCCAGAAACATCTTGAGATAGATCGGAGCCAGTAGAGAGCCTGCGATTAAGCCGATCACAGTCATCTTGACAGCCGCAGGAACATTGCCCTTCGCAAAACCAGTCCAGGAGATGGTCATGCCCGAGGTCGGCAGCAATGAGGTGAGCAGTAAGGCGAGCCGAATCATGGGCTGATTGTCAAAAAAAAGCAAGCCCATGCCATAGCCGATAGCGGGCATCAGCAAAAAGTTGATGGCTAATGTGATACCCTGCAGTTTACTCCCGCCAGGTTTGAAAAGCTCTCGCATATTCATGGTGACCATCATAGGATAGACCATGAGAAATGTAAGAGGAAGAATGCTCCATTTCAGAAAAGCCGGTTCGGCTCCTATACCGAACAATAAACCGGCAATCATGGCAAGAGGAATGCTCAAGATCAGGTTTTTCTGAAGCCAGGAGAGGAAGTTCCACATAGTTAATGACCTTTTTGGAAAATTAATTATTGCTTGTTAGCATATGCTCATAATATAAAAATGAAGGTTATTTCTCTAACCTCGAACGGAAAAATTAATCTGTCGGCGGGCTCTTCTTCCATTTAAGTGTAATAATAATGTGTTGAAAAATGCTTAAAATTGAGTTTATCGCAGCTCGGGTTCACTGGTCGTCGAAGGTGAGCAATAAAAAAGAGAGATAATTGATTTGATTTGTTTTGTTATTAGCATGTGCTTATAATTGCCTTTATGTTTACAGAAACCATTAGAAGGATACTGATTGTATGAAAAGCGAAATGATCATCACGATAGGGGAGGGGAAGAAGGTCGATGCGGAAATCAATGGTTTTACCATTCATACTGATCAGTCAGTTCAGTCTGGTGGAGAAGGTTCTGCACCTGAGCCATTCACCCTTTTTCTTGCCTCAATTGGCACCTGTGCAGGAATTTTTGTCTCCACATTCTGTCAGCGCAGGGGAATCTCTACAGAGGGTATACGTCTCGTTCAGTCCCATTTCTTCAACGAGTCGGGTCATGGCATCGAGAAAATAGAGCTTGCCATTGAACTCCCTCCAGATTTCCCGGAAAAATACAAGGATGCTGTTATCAGTGCAGCCAATCTCTGTACCGTTAAAAAACACATTCTCAATCCTCCAGAATTTGTTGTTACAGCGCGATGATAAATAATCGGGTCGGCAGGCCAACACTATGCCGCTGTGTGCAGAATTTACCAAAGATCACCTGTTTCAGGCCGGATGGCATACCTCACAATGAGCTAACGACAGTTCTTTTGACGATTGATGAACTGGAGGCTATCCGGCTTGCGGATAAGGAGGGTTTATACCAGGCAGTTGCTGCCCTGCAGATGAATGTCTCACGCCCTACCTTTGGTCGTATTCTTGATTCCGCCCACAAGAAGGTAGCCGAAGCCATTGTTGATGGCAAGCAGCTCTGTATCCAGGGAGGAGTTATCCGCTCTCTTTGCGACTCTCTTCCAACTGACCGTCCGGATATTTGTGTCTGTTCTGAATGCGGTTTTGAGTTTCCGCACATCAAGGGAGAGCCTTGCAGGGAGACTCGCTGTTCGCAGTGTGGCGCCCCCCTGAAACGCAAGGGTGGCTGTATGACGGAGCTGCAACCCTGATTGCTGCTTATTTTGTTGAATAACATTTTACATTTTTTCACTATGGCTGGTATATGGAACAGTCCTGAAAAATTTAACCGCGAGGCATCGCAATGGGATGAAAATCCGCAACGAAGAGCCGTTGCCCTTGGCGTTGCGCAAGCAATCATAGCGGCTGTAAACCCCGACAAAACCATGCAGGCCATGGAGTTTGGGTGTGGTACAGGTCTGGTCAGCATGGAAATTGCCCCGCTTGTGCAAACCCTTTCAGCAATTGATACTTCCCAGGAGATGCTCGCGGTACTCCAGGAGAAAATCGGCACGTTTGGAATAACGAATATTGAAACGAGCTGTATTAATCTTGCAGCATCCTCTGAAACCGCACTCAAGGAAAAACGGTTTGAGCTGATCTACAGCAGCATGACGCTTCACCATATTGATGATACTGCAGCTTTTTTAAACAGTATTTCCGCTTTTCTCTCTCCCGGAGGTATTGTCGCCCTTGCGGATCTTGATCTGGAAGATGGCTTCTTTCATGACGACCCGCATGAAAAGGTGCATCACGGATTTGACCGCAAAGAGCTTGCCGCCTTTCTGAATGGTGTCGGGTTACAGGTGAGGTCGTTTGAGACTATCTACACTTTTAACAAAAAAAACAGGGCTGGCATCATTGCACCATATCCAGTATTTCTGGTGACCGCCACAAAAATCCAACCAGTAACTTAAGAATGATGTATAGAGGAAATCAGATCCTGATAACCGGAGTACTGGCCCTCATGCTTTTATCAGCAGCGGGGTGCGGCGGTCGGCCAGAAAAGCTTGTTGATCGTGATGGCAACAGCTACACGGCGCTACAGGTTGGTACCATGATTTGGACAGGAAAAAATCTTGGTGTTGCGCACTATCGGAATGGCGACTCAATTCCTGAAGTAAGGGATCACAAAGAGTGGGCAAACCTCACAACGGGCGCCTGGTGCTATAACGACAATAAGCAGGAAAACGGAGCAACCTACGGAAAGCTCTATAACTGGTATGCTGTTAACGACCAGAGAGGTCTTGCCCCGAAAGGCTGGCATGTAGCTACCGACGCTGAATGGAGTGCTCTTGGCGATGTGTTTGGTGGATCGGAAAATGCCGGTAGCGCAATGAAGGCGCCAAGACTCTGGAAAGATCAGAAGAGTGAAGGGGAGAGCCAAAGCGGTTTTGAGGCTATACCTGCCGGGGCACGGAGGGATAGTGACGGACAATTCATGCAACCGGGCGAATACAGCCGATTATGGTCTGCGACAGAATATACTGCAAAAAGTGCGTGGAGTCGGTCGCTTGGTTATTTTGATGGAGCATTGCGAAGAGGGAAGGCCAATAAAAATACAGGGTTTTCAGTCCGATGCGTCAAGGATTAACCAATACCCATAAACAGAAATCATGAGAGAGGCCCATAATCCATATTTTTTTAACCTTCACCCATTGATCGTGCTGCCTTGGCTCTTGCAGGTTTTTTTGTGCTTTCAAGCGTTTTACTGCTTGAATCCCTTGATGCCATCATCGGGCCATATATTCAGGCCATGAAGTAGTTCACATGCCGTCCTTGTTCTCTGAAAAAAGAATCGACCATATCGTCGAGCAGACGACTGACTGGTCGAAAAACAGGGAATAATTCAGCGGTCGGATTATCAGAAATAATCCTTAAAAGGCCTTATTATTTACTTGTTATGGATATCAGTCCATTTGTGGCACGGTAATTGTTATATGATAGATAGCGGAGCAGATACCTCAAAATATGGCTGCTGTCTGCAGACTCAAATAACTAATGCAAGGGAGAATGTCCATCATGAAAAAATTTATTGGAATAGCGATGATCGCTGGCTCAATCGTTAGCCTTTCACTATCAAATCCTGTTTATGCAAGGGGACCTCAGGGGGGCGGCGGGGGTAGAATGGGCGGAAATGGCGGTGGCAGCAACAACAGCAGCAGCAAGACGGGCTTTGTTGATGCCGATAATAACGGGATCAATGACCGTGCAAGGGATGCAAACAGTGACGGGGTTCCTAACGGCCAGGATCCAACTTATGTTCGTCCTCAGGACGGATCCGGTACGGGGAGAGGTGCGGTTTTGGGTACGGGCACAGGAACACCTGTTCTTGATGGTACGGGACCACATGGAGCAGGCAAGGCTGCCCGTTAAGGGTTAACATATTAAGTAGTTTCAGGTTCGGGATGTTGTCAGCAACATCCCGGCTTGACACTTTTCAAAATAAGGATATATATAGATCGTAGATCGGGCGAAATCAAGGCTGCGATCTTTTCCGGTATTTTACCGGAGCATCAATTCTGATA
>SESD01001880.1_pt1 | contig 11077 bp, 8 predicted proteins | sample 3171411 | NCBI WGS metagenome assembly SESD01 (sample SAMN06051880, study PRJNA518727) | freshwater metagenome | biome: subpolar coniferous forest; feature: holomictic lake; material: water; isolation source: holomictic Lake 442, 16.5 m depth | place: Canada: near Kenora, Ontario | collected...
TGGCCCGGCTGCGGAGGTTGCGCACGCCGGCGCGGATCTCGATGCGGTTCAGGTTCAGGGTGCGGAAGCCGTGCCGCACCAGGGTGGTGACCGCCCGGGTCATGAGGCCGTGGCCCTCGGCCTCCCGGGCCAGCCAGTAGCCGATGCCACCACTGCGGTTGATGGGATCGATCCACACGAAACCCGCCACCCCCACCAGGGCGCCTTTCCACCAGAGGCCGAAGGACTGGGCGGCGCCCCGGCGCTGCAGGGCCCGGACCCGCAGGATGTAGGCCCGGGAGTCCAGCACGCTGCGGTTGGCATCGGGCCAGGGCAGCCAGCGGCGCAGGCGCTCCCGGTTCGTCTCCACCAGGGCGAAGATGGCCTTGGCATCCCGCAGGTACAGGGGGCGCAACTCCAGGCCGCGCCCGGCTTTTACGACCGGTTCCATCACTGCCCCGCAGGGTCCCGCAGGGCGGCGGCGCGACCGGTCCGCCAGAGCGCCTGCAGCTGATCCAGCAGGCCTCCGAACTGGTCCAGGCGCATGGCATTGGCGCCATCGCTGTGGGCCTGCTCCGGGCACTCGTGGACCTCAAAGAAGAATCCATCCACCGCCGTGGCGGCGGCTCGGGCCAGGGTGGGGATCATCTCCCGTGCACCGCCGGTGCTGTGCCCCAGGGAGCCCGGCTTCTGCACGCTGTGGGTGGCGTCGAAGACCACCGGGCAGCCGGTCTGGCGCAGGTGGGGGAAGGACTGGAAGTCCACCACCAGGTTGCCGTAGCCCAGGGTGGTGCCCCGCTCGGTGACCCACACGGGGCCGTGCCCAGCCACCGACTGCAGCTTCTCCACGCCGTGGCGAAGGTCCCAGGGCGCCAGGAACTGCCCCTTCTTGAGGTTCACCGTGCGGCCCGTGGCAGCGGCGGCCTGCAGGAGGTCCGTCTGGCGGCAGAGGAAGGCGGGAATCTGGAGCACATCCACTGCCTCCGCAACGGCGGCGCACTGGGTGCTCTCGTGGACATCCGTGAGCACCGGCACGCCATAGCGGCTGCGCACCTCGGCGAGGATGTCCAGGCCCTGGGCCATGCCGGGCCCGCGGTGGCTGCCGCCGCTGGTGCGGTTGGCCTTGTCGAAGCTGGACTTGTAGATGAACGGAATGCCCCGGGCTTCCGCCAGGTCCCGCAGGCTGGCGGCCATGTGGTGGGCGTGGTCCCGGCTCTCGATGACGCAGGGCCCCGCAATGAGGAAGAAGCTCTGATCGGTGAAGGGGCGGGCGAAGTCCATGGACACCTCGGGAGCCAGTTTAACGGCTCACCGAAGGGATTGACGGGTTGTCATTGGGGACGGGGGATCCCCTGGCATACTGTGCGAGCAACCTCCCCCACCTCCCCTGGAGCAAGGCATGGCGAAGCTGTTGATGGAAGACGATCTGAACCGGCGCCTGGTGGCCCTCCTGCAGCAGGATGGGCGCATGAGCCATGCGGAGCTGGCCGAGCGCTTGGGGGTCAGTCGGCCCACCATCATCGACCGGGTGAAGCGGCTCGAAGCCGATGGCGTGCTGGGGGGCTATGCCGCCCGGGTGCGGCCGGCGGCGGTGAACAAGCCCACGGTGGCCTTCGTGGCCGTGCGCTACAAGGACAACAACGAGGCCATCGAGCAGCGCTTCATCAAGGCCCTGGAGGACGAGGCCGACATCCTGGAGGCCCACACCATCGCCGGTGAGGACGCCCTGCTGCTGAAGATCGTGGCGGACACGCCGGCGGGCATCGCCGAGCGGCTGCGGCGCATCCGCATGCTCGGCCCCATGGTCACCACCCGCACCACCATGGTGCTCGAGACCCACTGGGAGAAGCCGGGCCCCAGCCCCTTCCCGGTGGAGGGTGCGGGGAAAAAGGTCAAGCGTTGACGGACCCCATCGGCGACCGGGCCTGATGCTCGCCTGGCTTGCCTTCCTGACCGTGGCCGTGGTGTGGGGCTCGACCTACTTCGCCATCGCGCTGGGCATCGAGACCTTCACACCCTACGGCATGGTGGCCGTCCGCTTCTCGGTGGCCGCCCTGCTGGCCCTGGGCTTGGGCCGGTGGCGCCGGGAACCTTGGCCCACCCTGGCCGAGGCGCGCCACCTCATGATCGTGGGGGCGCTGTTGCTGGGCATCGCCAACGCCCTGGTCTCCTGGGCGGAGCTGCACGTCAGCTCCGGTCTGGCGGCCATCCTCTCGGCCCTGGTGCCCCTCTGGCTGGCGCTGTTCTCCATGGCCCGGGAGCCCCTTGGCCCCAAGGGCTGGGTGGGCCTGGTGCTGGGGCTCCTGGGCGTGGCCGTGCTGGTCTGGCCCTCCGGCGGGACCCGGGTCCACCCCGGTGGTCTGGCCGCCATGGTGGCAGCCCCCCTGGTGTGGTCCTGGGGCACCCTGCATGGCCGCCGCCACGTGCGCGGGGGGGGCCTCTTCACCAACGTGGCCTACCAGATGGCGACAGCGGCCCTCATGGGCCTTCTGGCGGCCCCCTTCACGGGCGGATTCCTGCGGGGCCCCGCCACGCCGAAGAGCCTCCTCGCCATCGGCTACCTCGTGGTGTTCGGGTCACTGGTGGCCTTCACGGCCTACGGCTACCTGGCCAAAGCCTGGCCCCCGGCGAAGATGGGCACCTACGCCTACCTGAACCCCCTGGTGGCGGTGCTGCTGGGTCGCTTCGGGCTGCACGAGACCTTTGGCCTGCGCAGCTATGCCGGCATGGCCATCATCCTGGTGGCGGTGGCCCTGGTGCAGCTGCGGCCGGCGGTGCCACTGCCGGGGCAGGACTAAGCTCAGGGTAGGAGCCGCACCGGGGCCAGAAAGGTGCCGGACCGGGCGGGGTCCTGGCGCAGTAGGTCCAGGCTCGAGCTCGCCACCAGGAGGTCTTGGCGCCCATCGCCGTCCAGGTCCGCCGCCAGGAGGGCCCCCGGCACGGAGAATCCGCCCCGGTCCGTACGGGGTCCAAAGACCCCGGGGGAACCCGCCTGCTGGAGGGAGATGCTGAGGACACCGGGTCCCACCTGGGTGTAGGCCAAGTCCCCCCGGCCGTCGCCATCCAGGTCTGCGAAGACCAGGCCGCTGAAGCCGAGTCCGCCGGTGAAGGTCAGCCCCGTGGCCACCGCCTGGAAGGAACCCGCTGAGCCGGGGGCTTGGGCGTAGACGACGATGGACCCGGCCGAGGGCGATACGGTCGTCCGCAGAGCCAGGGCCAAGTCGGGGCGCCCATCCCCATTCAGGTCCCCGGCGCAGAAGGCCAGGGGAACGCCTGCCAGATTGTGCACCGGGCCAGCCACCAGCGTTCCGCTGGCCGGGTCCTGCAAGAAGATGCGGAGGGTCTGGTCCGCGGCGGCTACCGCCAGGTCCGTGCGGCCGTCGCCGTTCAGGTCCGCTGCCACCAAGAAGCCCTGCGGGATACCAGGCAGAGCCACCGGAGCCAGGAAGGTGCCCCGACGGACGGGATCCTGGTGGAAGCTCCAGGTGCCTCCTGCCCAGGTCAGGAGCTCCAGACGCCCATCCCCATCGAGGTCGGCGAGGCAGAGGTTGCCGCCTCCTGCGGGCAGAGCCACCACCTGGGGGGTGAGAAAGCTGCCTGGCCGGGCGGGGTCCTGGAGGTAGATCTGCAGGTGGCTCGGCTCGTTGTACTCTGCGGTCAGAACCACCAGGTCCTGAAGGCCATCCCCGTCCAGGTCCCCGTAGACCACTGCGTTTGGTGACTGGGTCAGGGTCAGGCGGTCTGCTAGGCGGGGCACGCCGCCCCCGGCGCCGGCCAGAAGGGCCACGGAGTGACTGTGGTTTCCCGTGCCGCTCAGGAAGTCGGTGGCGGCCACCTGGACCTGCCCCCGGCCGTCAAGATCTGCTGCTGCCACGGCGAAGTAGCTGTGGAAGGTGGGGACTATGAAGTCGTCTACTCCGATGCCGGAGGCGCAGCCCAACAGGGTGACGAGGAGGCCGGCTGCCAGGGTCCTTGAAGGCGTGCTCCGGGCTCCGGGTTTCATGGGCGCACCGCTTGGCGTCGGCGGTGGGCCAGGATGGCCGCAGCCATGCCCATGGCTCCCACGGCCAGGGAGGCCAGGGCCCGCAGGGGCGTATCGGCCCGGTCCAGGTCCACGGCGATGAGCTTGAGGCTGGCCGCGGCCATGAGGGCGTAGCCCGCTGCTGCCAAGCCCCGTCCCCCGTCGGGTTGGCCCAGGGAGCGCATCCACTGCCAGGCGCCGCTGGCGGCCCAGACCAGGGTCATGGCCACGGAGGCCTCCCGGCTGAAGAGGCCGCCCCCAGTGGCTGGTCCCCGCAGCGCCTGCACCGCTCGGGCGGCTTCCAGGGCCAGGGTCAGGTTGGCGGTGAGTTCCAGGGCCACGAATGCCAGGGGACGCAGCCACCCGCTGGGGCGAGCCAGGAGCGCCCAGCTTCCCGCCGCCAGGAGCCCCTCGAGGAAGGCCGGGTTCAGGAAGGGCGTCAGCCCGGCCACTTGGCCCGCAGGGGCCCAGGGCAGGTGGAGGGCCCAGCGCAGGGTGGTGAGCAGGGCCAGGGCTCCGGCGATGCCCCGGAGGACCGGCGCATCGGCGCGCCTGGCTCCGTCCGCAACCTTGGCGGAGGCCCAGGCCAAGGCCAGGGCGAAGATGCCCCAGAGGGAGCCGACCCAGCGGTCGTCCAAGGCCACGGGGACGGCCAGGGCCAGATGCCCTGCCGCCAGGGCCAGGAGGCCCCAGTCCGCCGACTCGGCCTTCATGCGCCGCTGGAGGGGCGCCACCAGGGCGAGGTTGAGGCCCGCCGCAGCCACCAGCAGGAGGGCGAAGGCCTCCGGGCGCAGCAGGGTCTTATGCCAGAGCACCCAGGCGGAGGCCGTGGCCAGGAGGTGGCCCACAAACCACAGGGCCGTGGGGGTGCCCGGCAGGACGGGGACCCCCGGCAGCCAGGCCCAGAGTCCCGCCAGAACCAGGTGCAGGGCCAGGAGGGCGCTCAACATTGGAAGGTCGGCCTGCAAGGCAGCGCCGCAGGTGGCGGGCCAGAGGAGGGCCGTGCCCAGGAGGGCGGTCCAGCGGACACCCAGCCAGGCGGCGGCCACCGGGGCGCGGAAAGGGACCACCAGGGCAGCCGCGAGGAGCACCACCAGGTAGAGGGCCAGGGCCACTTCGTGGTGGCCGCCCTGATTCAAGGCCAGCGGGGCTGCCAGGGCGCTGGCCAGGGCCACCGTGAGGGCGCCGCCACAGGCCGCGCGCACGGCCAGGGTCCCCGCTCCCAGGGTCACCAGGGCCATGGCCGCCAGGCCCACCGAGGCGGGGTAGAAGTGGTAGGTGAGGGCCCCGGCCCGGCAGGTGAACTGCAGGGTGCCGAGGCCCGCCACCAGCAGGGCTATGCCCAGGCGGCGGCCCTCGCCCGGCAGGAGGCGGGCGGCCCAGGCGGTGATCCCGCCCCCGGCCAGCAGGCCCAGACCGAAGCGGGTGGCCGGTCCCAGCCAGCCTTGCTGGGCGGCCCAGGTCAGGAAGAAGGCCGTCCCCAGGAGGAAGATGCCCCCCCCGATGCCGGCGATCCAGGCCACCGGGGTGATGCGCAACCGGGGCCGGGAGAAGCTCGTGGCCGGGAGCCGAGGCAGCGGGGCCGAGGGGGGCCGCTGGCCCTGAAGGAGCCAGGCCACCTGGGCTTCCAGGCGGGCCACGCGCTCGGCGAGTTCCTGGGGTGGGGTGGGTTCCATGGCGGCTCCATACGGGTGCGTATGGAATAGTCGGTCCGCAGGCTCTCCCCGTCAAGGCCCTTCGGCAGGGGGCCTCAGCCCATCACGCAGTTCCGGCCCTCGGCCTTGGCCTGGTAGAGGGCCTGGTCGGCTCGAGCCAGCATGGCGTCGGCGCTGTCGCTGCTGCCCTCCCACTGGGCCAGGCCGATGCTCAGGGTCACGCGGTCGCCGGGGGGCAGGCAGGGGAAGGGGTCCACGGCGACATATTCGCGTAGCCGCTCGGCCAGGGCCCGGGCACCGCCCAGGTCCGTCTGGGGACAGAAGGCCAGGAACTCTTCGCCGCCGATGCGACCCAGCTGATCCACCTTCCGGAGGCCGAAGAGCATGCGCTGGGACATGATGCCCAGCACCTGATCGCCCGCCGGGTGTCCGTAGCGGTCGTTCACCGCCTTGAAGTGGTCCAGGTCCATCATCATGATCGACAGCTGCTGGCCGAACCGCTCGCACTTGTCCAGCTCGATGGAGAGCATGTCCAGGATGTGCTTCCGATTGTAGAGACCGGTCAGGGGGTCCTGGATGGCCTGATGGTAGAGGCGCAGGCGGGAGTCCTCCAGGCTCAGGAGGCGCCCCAGCTCCTCGGCGGCGATCTCGAAGAGGCGCTCGAAGTCCTCGGCGGCCTGGCGCTCGGCAATGAAGGCCAGCGCGCCAATGGCGGGATACCCGGGCGTGGTGGCCGGCAGCACCCGCAGGACCGGGTTGCGCAGGCTCTTGCGGCGCTCGTCCTCGTCCGAGGCCGGATGCCAGTGGCACTCGGGGGTCAGGGAGAAAGGCCCTCGCTCCACCAGGTCCTGAAGCAGGGCGGTCCGGTCCTCGACGCTGGCGGAGCTGCCATGAACTCCGTGGCAGACGAGCCCTTCGTCCCCCTGGTAGGCCACCACCAGGGCGCCCGGCAGGACCAGCTCCTGGAGCACCTCGAGGAAGCCCTCGATGAGGCGGGCGGTGTCGTGGTCGGCGGTGTAGAGGCGGGCCAGGGAGTCCCGCAGGGCGGTCTCCACCAGGCGCTGCTCCAGGGCCTTGGCGAGCTGGAACTGGATGGCTTCCACGGTAAAGCCTTCCTGGGCCAGCTTGGAAGGCGTCCGGGGCACCCGGGATGGGGGGGTCTGGGCGGCCAGGGTTTCGGTGACTTCCACCACGTGGTCGAGGTCCCGGCCCTTCACGAGGAAGCGGTCGGCCCCACAGGTCTTGGCCCAGAAGCGGGCCAGGCCGGTGCCCTGGGCGGTGAGCAGCAGGACCGGCAGGTGGCGGGTGGCGCGGTCGTCCTTCAGGAGGCGGCAGAACTGGTAGCCGTCCAGGAGGGGCATCACGCAGTCGCTCACCACCACGTCCGGCGACTCTGAGGCCAGCACGATCAGCGCTTCGGCGCCGTTCCGGGCCTCCAGGGTCATGTGCCCGTGCCGCTGGAAGAGGTGACGGAGCAGGCTCAGCTGGATGGGATTATCGTCCACCAGCAGCACCTGGAGTGCCTTGGGGATACCGGAAGCTGCGTTCGTCATAGACTCCATCTATCGATGTCTGGAGGGGTAAGCATGAGTATGACCCCCCGGAATTTGGTAACAGTATCCAGCAACGAAGGCGGAGAGAGGCCCCCATCATGACCGGAGACCTGAAAAAAACAACATTGGGCCAGGCCCGCCGGCAGGTTCGGTAGGCATGGACGGGCCCCTGCTCCTGGCGCTGACCAGGGCCTGGCTGCGGGAGCGGAGCGACGTTCCGCTGGACGGGGCTTGGGCCTCGGGCCGGGCCCTGGGGCTCCGTTGGGCGGGGCGCAAGGGCGCCGAAGCGTGGGTCCTGCTGCTCCAACCCAAGGCCGAGCTGTGGCTGCTGGGGACCGATCACCCGGCTTGGCTGCAGCTCCAGGCGGAGGCCCCGAAGGACAGCGCCCGGCTCTGGGGCCCCTGGCTCCAGGGTGCCCGCCTCCGGGCTGTGGAAGGCGACCCTCGGGAGCGGTGGCTGGGCCTCGTGTTCCAGCGGCGCGCCATCACCGGGCGGGCCGAGACCCTGCGCATCGCCTACCAGGCCATCCCGGGCCGGGCCGGCATCCGGGTGGATGGCCTGCTGGACACCCAGGTGCCGCGCCTGGGCCTGGGCAGCCCCTTTCCCGCCGCCCAGCCCGAGCCGACGGTGGACCCGCCGCCCCTCAGTCGCTGGCGGGAGCGCTGGGGCGCCGGTCTGGACGCCGCCCTGGCGGGCCTGGAGCCCGAGGTGCTGGAGGGCGAGGGCGAGCTGCTGGCCCGGCACCGCGCCTGGTCCGAGGGTCGGGCCGAGGCCCTGGTGCTGGGGCCCTCCCGGGCCGCAGCAGAGCGGCGCCTGCAGGTGGAGTCCGCGCGCCTGGAGCGGCTAGCCCAGGCCCTAGAGCGGGACCGCGCCCGGCACGGGGCGCTGCTGACTCTGAAGGGGCAGGCCGCCCGAGTGTCCGCCGAGCTGTACCGCCTAAAGGGGGCCACGGGCGAGGTCCAGTTCCTGGATGGCTCGACCCTCAAGCTGCCGGAAGGCAAGTCTGCCGAGTTCGCCGTTCAGGAGTGGTTCAAGGCCGCCAAGAAGGCCGAGCGGGGCTTGGCCCGGGTGGCGGAGCTGGAGTCCGAGCTCCGCCGTGAGCGGGCGGCCTGGACCCTGCGGCAGGCGAATCCAGCCTCGGCCCTTGCGCCGGGGGCGCCCCCTGCGAGACAAGGGAAGGCGAAGGCTGCGGACAAGGGGAAGGGGGCGAAGCGGATGGAAGCGGGCGGCAAGCGGAAGGACGGCAAGGGCCTGGCCTTCCGCAGCGTCATGGTGGATGGCTTCGAGGTGCTCATCGGCAAGGGTGACGCTGAGAACGACCAGCTTACCTTCAAGGTGGCCGACAACCTGGATGTGTGGTTTCACGTGGCCAGCGTGCCCGGCAGCCACGTGGTGATCCGCAATCCCGACAAGCTGAGTGAGCTGCCCCGCCACGTGCTCGAACGCGCCGCTGAGCTGGCCGCCTTCCACAGCAAAGCCCGAGACGGCGGCAAGGTGGAAGTCCACATGGCCCGCATCGCCGACATCAGCAAGCCCCGAGGCTTCGCGCCGGGCAAGGTGATCCTCAAAAAGTGGGTGGGGATTCGGGTGTATCCCAAGCCGTGAGGGGTTTCCCTGAAAAAAAATGAAGAAATATAAGCTGAGGGGGCGGAGAAGCAGAGGAAAGCGGAGGCTCTGGGCCAGCTGCTTTATCCCCTGCATCCCCTTCATCCCTGTTTCAAATTGCTTTTTTTGACGGGGATCAAAGGGATGGACGGGGATAAGGATTTCCCGGGTTTCGGCCATCTTCAGCCTCAGCCATTCAAGGTCAACAGCGGAACCACAGATGGCGCAGATTACGCAGATGGGCGCCGACCCACTCCAGTGGTTCAAACGCAAAAGCGAGCCGCAGATTTCACGGATTACACAGATTGCGCGCCGACCCACTCCTGCATGGGCCCGCCTACGGCGGCTTCCGGCGAGGCCGGAAGTCACCCCGGTGTGCCGCTGCCGCGCCCCCCAAGAGGCGCAGCAGCGGCGCCCCGGGATGGAGCCCATGCTGGACCTGCGCCACGCCCTATCCCCGCTCTCCCCGTCCATCCCCGGCTAAGAAGCTTTTCCGACCCAAGCACCCAGGCCGTTCTCCGCTCTCCTCAGCTCCTCGGTTTTCCTCCGCGTTCCTTCCTTTCTTTTCAGCCACCCCTTGCCTGTTTTCCTCTGGGTTCTCTGTGCTCTCTGCCATGAGATTTCTTTCCCTGAAATCCCGGAAGATCCTTTTTTTATCTGCGGCATCGGCGTCATCTGCGGTTCCGCTTTTGATCTTGAAAAGCCGGAGCTACTCGACTTTGACCGGGCTGCTCTTGAGGCCGGCCTTCTTCAGCTTCTCGGCGGCCTTGTCCATGACAGCGCGCTCGGCGGGGGTGGTTAGGCGCACCTTCCACTGCCCCTTTTCCTTGAGGGTGGCGGTGGGGAAGCCTGCAGCCTTGGCTTTGGCGGCCACGCGCTTGGCTTCGCCAGCGTCGCTGGTGGCGACCAGCTGCAGTGTCCAGGACTCGGGCTCCGGCTTTTTCTCTGCCGGCTTGGCCTCGGGCTTGGGCTCCTCCTTGGCCGGGGCGGCATCCACCTTCGCGGCAGGCACCAGCTTGTCCGGGCCTTCGCCTTCGAAGATCTTGAGCTGATCCAGGAGCGGCTCGGGCAGATCCTTCAGTTCTTCCTCCGCCCCGCGCTGGGCGGGCCCGCGCCAGGAGGCGCTGTTCTTGCCGACCTGGATGCCCAGCACGAAGGTCAGGGTCAGGGCGCCGACGCCCAGACCCGCCACCCAGAGGATGTGCTGGCCGCTGACGCTGATCTGGTCCCGTTGGCTCATGGTGTTTCCAGACTAGCGGCTTCGAGCAGCGCAGCGAACTGGGCGCCAGAGGATGCGGGGGCGGTGAGGAGGGTGCGCCCCCCCGACCCCAGGAGGGCCGCTGCCAGCAGCTGGCCTCCGGACCCGGCGAACTCGCCCCAGAGCAGCTTGGGGTGGACGGTCTGGGGCCAGTGCGGGTGCAGGTCTGCCAGGGCCGCCTCGGGCCCGTCCAGCCGAGTCAGGCCGCTGGCGCCGCCGATGCGGTGGTCCGGGGCCGGCTCCCCCAGGGCTGCCACCGCCGCCGCTAAGGCCCGGCTGCGGGCCTCGGCTGAAGGCTCAGCCGCCGAGCGGGAGGTCAGGGCGCAGAGGGTGGCCCGGGTCCGGGCACCCCGGGCCGCGGCGTCTGGAGCCCGCTCCAGCAGGAAGGCTTGGGCACCCTCGCCAGGCAGGAAGCCCCGGCCGGAGCCGGCCTCGGGCAGGCCGTGGCGGTCCAGCATCCCGGTGCCTCGGCAGAGGTCCAGCAGGAGGGGGAAGAGCCCATCGGCGCCCAGCACCAGGGCCGCATCGACCTGGCCGCTGCGGAGCCAGCGGGCCGCCTGCTCCAGGGCGGTGAAGGTGGCGTTTTCGCGGTCCACGAAGGTGGCGCTGGGGCCCTTGAGGCCAAAGGCCAGGGCCAGGTGGCCGCTGGCGGCGTTGGCCACGGTGTTGGGGAACACCATGGGCGAAGCGCCCTCGGGCCCGCGCTGCAGGTAGGGGCGCATGAAGGCCTCGCTGGCCTCGCTGCCCCCGGTCATGGTGCCCACGCACACGGCGATTCGCTCGCCCAGGGACCGGGGCTCCAGCCCCGCATCCTCAAAGGCCCGGTGGGCGGCCACCCAGGCGAAGCGGGAGAGGCGGTCCAGCCTGCGCAGCTGCATGGGGGGGATGATGCCGGCGGGGGCGAAGGCGGTGCAGGCGGCGCCCCGGCCCGAGCCCAGGGCCTCGGGCAGGTCGGCAAAGCAGGGCTGGCCACTGGCTAGGCTGGCCCGGGCGGCGTCGAGGCCG
>SESD01001881.1_pt1 | contig 11075 bp, 6 predicted proteins | sample 3171411 | NCBI WGS metagenome assembly SESD01 (sample SAMN06051880, study PRJNA518727) | freshwater metagenome | biome: subpolar coniferous forest; feature: holomictic lake; material: water; isolation source: holomictic Lake 442, 16.5 m depth | place: Canada: near Kenora, Ontario | collected...
AGTCCAGCAGCAGCTCTTCCAGGCTTGCGCGCGCCACCCCCACCAGCTTCAGTTCGAACTTCTTGGAGGTGCCGCTGGCTTGGCTCCCTTCTGCAATATTTTGCCGGCCGCTGCGCGCAGCCTGTACCATCTGATCATGAGTGCGCGACCGTTTTTCAATGAACCGGTCGCAAAACTGAACCGTACCATCGTACACGATTTCGGACATTTTTGCGCCCTTGCCGCCGCCATCCAGCCGCCGTACCATCCCGGCATGAAAATCGCCGACATTCCCGCCGTCCACCGCGCCCTGGCCCGCGCTTTCGGGCGGGTGCGCGCGCCGGTGATCGACCTCGTCGCTGCGCAGACGCATGATCCGTTCAAGGTGCTGGTCGGCACGATCCTGAGCGCACGCACCAAGGACCAGACCACGGCCGCGGCCTGCGCCCGCCTGTTTGCGCGCGTACAGACCGCCGCGGCGCTGCGGCAGGTGCCATTGACGGAACTGGAGCGCCTGATCTTTCCGGTTGGCTTTTTCCACACCAAGGCCAGGCATTTGAAACAGCTGCCGGACGTGCTGGAGAAAAAGTTCAACGGCCGCATTCCGCAGACAGTTGAGGAACTCTGCGAACTGCCGGGCGTGGGGCGCAAAACCGCCAACCTCGTGGTGGTGCTGGGCTTCGATCAGCCCGGCATCTGCGTGGATGTGCACGTCCATCGCATCTGCAACCGGCTGGGCCTCCTCTGCACGCGCACGCCGCTCGAGACCGAAATGACGCTACGGCAGATCCTGCCGCCGCGTTTCTGGAAGACCTGGAATTCGTATCTGGTCGCCTTTGGTCAGACACAGTGCCTGCCCGCGCGCCCGCGCTGCGAGGCATGCCCCGTCCGGAAATATTGCCAGACCGGACGGAAAGCCGGAACTGCCTGACCGGAACAGCCTTCCGTTCGGCCGGCAGCGCTGGTATGGTTGTCTTGAAAGAAAAAGGAATTGTCATGAAAGAACTTCGCGTCCTCGGCTCGGTCCTTATGATCGCCCTCGTTTCCACGTGCGTGTTTGCACAAACGCCGCAGCCGGCTGCGCCGGTTGTTGTTCCGGCGGCTGTGCCGGCAGGCGGCGCAGCCGTTGATCCCGCGGCTGTGCGCGCCGAGTACAACGCGATCGTGTCGCACCTGGACCCGGGCGGCAACCTGATGGTTGTGGCCAACACCGACGGCATCCTTGAGGATTTGGTTGAAATGGTGCGCGGCTTTGCGCAGTTCGTGCCCCAGGGGCCGTCTGCCGGCAACTCCTTTGTCCAGGCGCTCGAGCGCTTGCCGGCGTTCCTTACATCCAGCGGCCTGTATGCGGTGGACGGCTTCGGCATGAGCGTGGTGCCGCGGGCCGACGGCCGAAGCGATGTAAAAACGTTTGTCTACCGCGACCCGGCAGCAGCACAACTCCCCTTCTGGCAGGGCGTGGTCGGCGGCGCGCCGAAACGCCTGGCCACGCTGGACTATCTGCCTTCAGACACGGTGATGGTCCGAGCCGGCACGGCTGATCCGCGCCAGCTCTGGAAGTTCATCGGCGAGGCGGTGCGGCAGGTGGGCGGTCCGGATGCAGCCAGGGCCTTCGATGGTGTGCTGGCCGAGGCCGGCAGGAGCCTCGGCACGAACCTCAGCAACGTAATCGCCTCTCTGGATTCCGAGCAGTTCTTCTCGATGCAGCTCTCCGCCACGCAGACCATCGAGTTGCCTGCGGCCGGTGCGGACGGCGGCACGGAGGCGCTTTCCATCCCCGCGCCCTCCCTGCTCGTCGGGTGCGCGGTGCGGGATGCCACCTTGATGTCGGTGATCCAGCAGAAGCTGCGGCGGGAGCGCGTTCCCGTCATCATCAGCACCAATGGCGCCACGACGCTCTACACCATCAATCCCCCCATGCCCATGATGCCGGTTCCGTTTGCACCGACATTTGCCGTGCATCGCGGCATGTTTTTGTTCGGCTCGACGGCCGAGGTGGTCCAGAACGCCATTGCGACGGCCGAGAAGCCGGGCGGTGCGCAACTGCCGGCCGGCATTCAGAAGGCGTTTGAGGGGCTGCCGAAGCAGAACAACGGGATCGCCTATGTTGACCGGCGGTTTTCCGACACCCTGGCAAAGGTCCAGACGTATTTTCTGAAGCAGTCTGCCGGCAGCGGCGGGATGAATGGAATGGCGATGCAGCAGTTGTTTCAGCGCCAGCAGCCCGGGCAGATCGCGATTGTCTTTGTCAACGAGAAGGACGGCATTTCCATGCGCGGCACCACTTCCCAGAGCGGACGGCAGATCCTGCTGGGCATGACTGTGGCTCCCGCGGCCGTGATGGCCGCAGTCGCCATCCCTGCTTTTATGAAAGTCCGGCAGGTTTCTGCTGCGAGCTACCGGACGAATGAGCAGCCCAGGCAACCGCTCTGCCGCAACAACCTGCGCCTGATCGACCATGCCAAGCAGCAGTGGGCGCTCGCAAATCGAAAGACGGAGGCGGACACGCCAACCGCCAAGGATATCGCGATCTATATCAAGGGTGGCATGCCTGTCTGCCCGCAGGGCGGGACGTACGCCATCAAAACCGTGGGTGAAGCACCGGCTTGCTCCCGGGCGGGGCACGTGCTGGCAGAATAGGTTTTCCGGAGCGGAAAACCCTAGCAGCCTGGTCGGCAGACGGTTTGTGCCTCCACAAGGCTAATTCCGACAGGCTGCTAGAGCCTGGCGCAAAGCTCGGCCATGACCTGGCAGCTGTGGAACGGAAAGCCCGCGTCCTTCTGCCTGCAGCCGAGCACCCGGCAGCGGCTGTTGGCGATGGCCCAGCAGCGGCGGCCGGTGCTGAGGCGGCCCACCGGGCATTTGTTCACGGTCTCGCGCCGGCAGCGGTTGATGGCCCAGCATGGTTTGCGCTCCGGAAGCGAGCGGCGCTGAAAGTCATCCAGCAGAATCAGGAGATGGCTGAGCACGTGCGTGGGAACTGTCCGCCAGCCCTGCTCGTAGCTCTGGATAGCCTTGCCTGAGACTCCCAGGATGCGCGCCAGCTCGGCCTGAGAACAGGCAAGCGCCTTCCGTATCCGTACGACGAACTCGCGCTTGGTGCAGCTCGCGTCCGGAGTGTCGGCTGCCTTTTTTTTCGCCGATGTTCCTTTTCCGCACTTGAACGCCATGCCGGTGACGCTACCATCAACCCGGCAGCGAGGCAAGGCGGATGTCCCGAAACGGCGGGAGTTACGCGCGCGGAATTCCAGCTTCGGCCACAGAGAAAGAAAGGGAGCACAGAGGAAAATTCATGCTGCTGCGGCCGGCTCGCCGGCCGCAGCCAGACATTTCTCGGTGGTCTCTGTTTCTCTCTGTGCTCTCGGTGTCCTTGATTTGTCCATTCATTGGGTTGCGGGCTGAAGGCCGCCTTAACTGTGCCGGATGTCTTCTCCGCGCCCTTGTCCTCGTCAGGCTCGCCAGCGAGGCGATGGAAAGCTATCATGATGGCGCATTTCCCGAAAGGATTCCGCCATGCCCGCTCGCAAAGACAGGCCCTTTATCCATGACGACTTCCTGCTGCAGTCCAAGCCGGCGTGCGCTCTCTATCACGACTACGCCGCCAGGATGCCGGTCGTCGACTACCACTGCCACCTGCCGCCGCAGCAGGTCGCGCAGGACACCCGCTGGCAAAACCTGGCCCAGGTCTGGTTCGGCGGCGACCACTACAAGTGGCGCGCCATGCGCGCCAACGGCATCGACGAGCGCTTCATCACCGGCGACGCCCCGGCGCGCGAGAAGTTCCAGAAGTTCAGCGAGACCATGCCATGCCTGCTGCGCAACCCGATCTACGACTGGTCGCACCTCGAGCTCGCCCGCTACTTCGGCATCACGGACCTCCTGACGCCCGCCACGGCGGAGTCCATCTGGGAGCGCGCCGCGGCGCAACTGGCCGCCCCCGGCTGCTCCGCCCGCAGCTTCATGACGCGCAGCAACGTCAGGCTCGTCTGCACCACCGACGATCCGGCTGATACGCTGGAGCACCACGCGGCCGTGCGCGCCGCCCCCTTCGGCGTGCAGATGCTCCCCACCTGGCGGCCGGACAAGGCGCTCGCCATCGACCGTCCGGAGTTTTGGAACAGCTGGCTCGACAAGCTTGCCGCCGCCGCCGGCTGCGACGTGCGCACCTTCGGCGACCTTCTTGCCGCGCTGCAGAAGCGCCATGACTTTTTTGCCTCTCTCGGCTGCCGCCTGTCGGATTACGGCATGGAGACCGTTTACGCCGAGCCATATACCGACGCCCAGGTGCGGCAGGTGTTTGCCAAAGTCCGCGGAGGCGTCGCCGCCTCGCCCGAAGAGGTGGCGCAGTTCCGCTCCGCCGTGCTCTTCGAATGCGGCCGCATGGACGCGGCCGCCGGCTGGACCTGGCAGATTCACTACGGCGCGCTGCGCAACAACAGCACGCGCATGTTCCAGAAGCTCGGGCCGGACACCGGCTTCGACTCCATCGGCGACTGGCCCGTGGCCCAGGCCATGTCGCGACTTTTCGACCGACTCGACCAGCGCGACGCCCTGCCGCGCACGGTCCTCTACACGCTCAACCCGCGCGACAACGAGGTCCTGGGCACCATGCTCGGCAACTTCCAGCGCGGCCCGGTGGCCGGCAAGATCCAGCTCGGCAGCGGCTGGTGGTTCAACGACCAGAAGGACGGCATGCTGCGCCAGCTGGAGGCGCTCTCGCAGCTCGGGCTCCTCAGCCGCTTCGTGGGCATGCTCACGGACAGCCGCTCGTTCCTGAGCTACCCGCGTCACGAGTACTTCCGCCGCATCCTCTGCAACCTGCTCGGCAATGACATCGTCACCGGCCAGGTTCCCAACGACCTCCCCTGGATCGGCAACATCGTGCAGGACATCTGCTACCGCAACGCCGTGCGTTATTTCGGATTTGATTTGCCGGTGGAGGGGTGAGCGCGCCGGGTTGGACACAGAAGGCGCAGAGGAAGACACCGAGTGCCCCGTGCGGCGTAGCCGCAGCCACAATCTGGAACTCAGCCAAGGTTGGCTGCGGAGGCATCGAGGCGCGGAGCATTCGGTAGCCGCCGCCACGAGCCGCGGTCCGCGACTGCTCACCCGAACAGATGTAAGGCCGGTTACGACCTGTAATTGAGACTGAACTGCAGTTTCTCACCTATCCGGATAGGTGAGAATGGCGGAGATTCTGCCGAGGTGTTACAAATCGCCGGCAGGTGTCTGATCGGCTTCGCGTCTTCGTGTAAATCGGAATTTGTTGGCTTCAGGAAAAACCATGGGCGCGTATGGCTGCTCCGTCCCAAATCCTCGCCTAAGACGGAACTTCATCCCGTTGGCGAACCACGAAACGTACGCCTGCTTGGCGTCGCGGAGCTCCGCTCTCCAAAATGCGTCATAGAGCAGAGATCGATGATGAAAAATGGAGGGCGGAGCTCCGCGACGCCAAGCGGGCAACAGGCGAAAGGCATGTTTACAAGCGAAGGGGTCGGTCTTAGGCGAGGATTTGGGTCCGTCGGGGTGCCTTGCTAACTCGCTCAAGTTTATGTACGTTCTGGGCCGCGCCGTAGTCGGGCGCCTACTTGCCTGCACGGTACATCCGGGATATCGGCCCGGACGTCTGAAACGCGTTTAGTCCCACCTCGGGACACATCATCCAATGCCTGAACCGCACAAAATGGGCAGCGACGCTGCCGCCACCCGAGAGTTGACGGCCTGCTGCTCGCCGGAGGGGGCGTGGCGGCTGGAGTGGCAAGCGGCGGAAACAGCTCCGGCGATTGCTTCGCGCCGTTTGCAGGAGGCGCTCGCCACTGCCGAAGGCGACGCCTGGCTGGCGCGCCTGGCGTTTGCTGACCGGAGTGTCGTCTTGTCCCCCGGGCTGCAGTATCTCCGCGGGTTCCTGGGTGCGTTTGCCGACTGGCTGCGGCACACGCCGGAGATCGAGGCGCAGCGTGAGGCATTTGTTTGTCCGGTTCCTGCTGAGGCGCTTGCCGAAGCCTGTGCGGCCGTGCCGCCCATGGACGGGGGCGAGTATGTCACAGCTGACACGCTGACCGCGCTTTGGGATCGCCTGGTGTCCGCCATTCGCGTGGCATTGGCGGCGCACCAAGGCTCGGTCGCTGCATTCAGTCAGCAACTCAACCCGGATATCCACCTGGCGGGCCGCGTCTATTTCCACCTGGTGGAGAATCGCAAAGGCAGCGCCTCGCCGTTTGCCTTTCTGGCCACCTATTCGCACGCCGATTCCGCCACCGGGCGCGTGAGGCATGTGCCGCTGAAGCATGCGTTGACTGAGTTTGCCGCGGATCAGAAGGCGTTGCTGCATCTGCTCGGCACCGTGCAGCGGGCAGCGGCTGACAGCGCGCTTGTGCAGGGGCTGCTCGACTCCGGCGAAATCTTTCACCCGCTGGCGTGGCAGTCGAATGAGGCCTTCGCCTTCCTGCGGGAGATTCCGCTGTACGATGCCAGCGGCATCCTCTGTCGGATTCCGGATTGGTGGAAAACTGCGGCGCGTGGCGTACAGCTTTCGCTCTCCGTGGGTGGCAGTCCGCCGGCCGGTTTTGGCCTGAAGGCGCTCCTCGATTGCCGGCCGGATTTGATGATCGACGGCGTGCCCATCACCGAGGAAGACGCCCGCCGCATACTGGCGGAGAGCGATGGTCTGGCGCAGATCAAGGGGCGCTGGGTGGCGGTTGATCCCGAACGGCTGCGGCGCACCCTGGAAGCCTATGACCGTTTGCGTGTTCAGGTCGCCGCCGGCCTGTCGCTGCGCGAGGCCATGCGCCTGCCGCTCGACGCTGGGGCTCCAGGCGAAGCCGGCGCGGATGATCGTCCCGAGGTCACGGCGGGTCAGTGGCTGGCAGAGGTCCGCCAGCGACTCACGGACCCGGCCTCCTGCACCTCCGTCTCACCGGCGTCGGCTTTCCGCGCCAAGCTGCGTCCCTATCAGCAACAGGGGCTCAACTGGCTGGCGTTTCTGTGGCAACTCGGCTTTGGCGCCTGTCTGGCGGATGACATGGGTCTTGGCAAGACTGTGCAACTGCTGGCGCTGCTCAGCACGCAATATTCGGCGGGGTTGGCAACCCCGCCGAATGCGCCTGCGCTGCTGGTCATCCCTGCGTCGCTGCTGGCCAACTGGCAGGCGGAGATCGCGCGCTTCCTGCCCTCGCTGCGCGTGCGGGTGCTCCACGCCTCGGCACAGGAAGGCGGCAAGGTCAGGACGCCGGATGCTGCTGCGCTGCGCAACGTGGACCTTGTCATCACCACCTACGCCCTGGTGGCGCGGCTCCCCTGGTTCGCGGAGCAGGCGTGGCAGGTGGTGGTGCTGGACGAGGCCCAGGCCATCAAGAACCCCGGCACGCGCCAGACCCGCGCCATCAAGAAGCTGCGCGCCGAGCGCCGTATTGCCATGACCGGCACGCCGGTCGAGAACCGCCTCAGCGACCTTTGGTCCATCTTCGACTTCCTCAACCCCGGCCTGCTCGGCACCGCGGAACAGTTCACGAAGTTCAGCGCCGCGCTGCGCGACCGGCCGCAGGGCGTCGTGCGCCTGCGCCACGTGATCAAGCCTTACGTGCTGCGCCGCCTCAAGACCGACCGCACCATCATCTCCGACCTGCCGGACAAGGTGGAGACCAAGACCTTTGCCGCGCTCAGCCGCAAACAGACCGTGCTGTACCGACAGGTGCTCGAAGATCTGGAGCGCCAGCTCGAGGCGCTGGACGGCATTGCCCGCAAGGGGCTGGTCCTCTCCACGCTGCTGCGCTGCAAGCAGATCTGCAACCACCCGGACCACTACCTCGGCACCGGCGCGTTTGCGGAGGCGGACAGCGGCAAATTCGAGCGTCTGCGCGAAATCTGCGAGACTGTGCAGGCCAAGCGCGAGCGCATGCTGGTCTTCACGCAGTTCCGCGAGATGGCTGCGCCGCTGCACGACTTCCTGTCCGGCGTCTTCGGCCGCCCCGGCCTGGTCATGCACGGCGGCATCACGGTCAAGCAGCGCGGCGCGCTGGTTGCACAGTTCCAGGGGGACGACTATGTGCCGTTCTTCGTGTTGACCGTCAAGGTCGGCGGCGTGGGGCTCAACCTCACGCGGGCCAACCACGTCGTGCATTTCGACCGCTGGTGGAATCCGGCCGTGGAGAATCAGGCCACGGACCGCGCCTTCCGCATCGGGCAGCAGCGCGACGTGCTCGTGCACAAGTTCGTGGTCAGCGGCACCATCGAGGAGCGCATCGACGTCATGCTGGAGGAGAAGAAGAAACTGGCCAGCGACGTCGTCGCCGCCGGCGGCGCCGAGGCGGCGCTCACGGCGATGGACAACCAGGAGCTGCTCAGTATGTTCCGGCTCACTTTGTGAGGACAGGCGCCAGGTGTCAGGCGCCAGGTGGCAGGCGTACGTGTTCGCGTACACGTACACGTTCACGAAGATTCGGCTATTGCTGGTCCCGACGGCGATCTCAAGGCAAAGATTGATGAGGCATAACCATGAAACAAAGGGCTGGTGCGTCCGGGCTATCGTTCGCACGGCCGTGACATCGCAAGCCCGCCCCCTTCGCCTCGCCTGCCGCAGGCCTCATCTCGTCCAGTCCAGCTCGGTCAGCCCCGGGATGCGCGCAAAAGGGGTGCGGTTGCCGCTCACGAGCGTACCACCGCAGGTGAGAGTCGTGGCGGCGATCAGGAGATCCGCGTCGGCCAGGGTCTCGCCGCGCTCGGCGAGGTCGGTCCTCGTGTGATCAACAGGTGCTGGATATATTTCGGGGCGTGTCGCTGCCGTTGCCGACTCCGGCAACGTTTGGTACGCTCGCAGCACGTTCTCACCCGATCCGGAGGTATCCATTCTATGCGCCATCGGTATGATCGCTATTCCTCAAGTCGCGGCTGGGGCGGGTTTGCGCCGTATGTGCCGGTAGCAGAGCGGAAGGTCAAGGCCGCGAAGCAGATCGCAAAGCTGCAGAAAAAAGGGGGCGTGCTGCATCCGGTGCTGCTTGCCGGTCATGCCATAGCCTCTAGCTGGTGGGGCAAGGCCTGGTGCAAGAACCTGGAGCGCTATGCCGACTACGCAAACCGCATCGGCCGCGGACGCAGCTACGTGCGCAGCGGCATGGTGCTGGATTTGCGCATCGCTCCGGGCGTGGTGACCGCGTTGGTGCAGGGGAGCCGCGCGCAGCCATACAAGATCAACATCAAGGTCGCGCCTCTTGCCGCCGCCGCGCGCGCCCAGGTGGAGACGGCCTGCCGTGGACAAATCGGGTCGCTGTCCGACCTGCTGGCCGGCCAGTTTCCCAAGGCGCTGGAAGCGCTCTTCACGGCAGAGGGTTCCGGACTGTTTCCCGCGCCGAAAGCGATCACATTCGATTGCAGCTGCCCGGACTGGGCCAGCATGTGCAAACACGTCGCTGCAGCGCTGTATGGCATCGGCGCACGATTCGACGAGGATCCGGCTCTTTTCTTTTCCCTGCGCGGGATGGATCCGCAACAGTTGATCGGTGGCGTGGTGCAGCAGCGCGCGGATGAACTGCTCGCCAAGGCGAAACGGAAGTCCCGGAAGGTTCTGGCCGATACGGATCTCGGCGCCGTGTTCGGTATCGAGATGGCAGCACCTGCCGCACCGGAGCCGGCGATTCCGCCTGACGTGGAAGCTGCGCCGGCCGCGAAGCCGCGCGGCCGCAAGACGAAGGCCACGGCTCGTCCGAAGCCGAACGTGTGATTGAGTGCCCCTTCTCACCTATCCGGATAGGTGAGAATGGAAGAAATACGGCTCACGAGCATTCTCTGCGGTCTCTGCGGCTTCCGCTGTGCCCTCTGTGTGTCCTGATTCTCTTATGATCCAGTGGCTTCGTCCGAGGGGGCCTTCTCCTTGCGCCGCGTTCCCTCGTACATTTCAAAGCCCACCAGCCGGCATTCGATGGGGCCGTTGAAGAAGATCTTGCGGCTGGCGCTGCGCAGGCCGATCCGGCGCGAAAGGTCCATGTTGCCGGTGAAGACAAAGCCGCGCCACCCGCCGCAGCGCTGTTTGAAGAAATCGCCGATGCGTCCATAAAGCAACTCGAGCGTGGCGGCATCGCCCATGCGTACGCCATATTCCGGGTTCAGGAAGACCACGCCGGGCTTGACCGGTACCTTCGTGTAGGCGAAGTCGCAGGTGTCGAACTCGAGATCCTCCAGCACACCGGCAGCCTCGGCATTCTGCTTGGCAATCTCCACGGCCTGCGGATCGATATCCGTGGCGATGATGGGCGGCAGCCCTTCCGAGCGTTCGCCCTTCCGCGCGTCGGAACGCAAGGCGAGCCAGGCAGAATGCGGACACAGAGGACGCGGAGAAGACGCAGAGGCCACAGAGGACAAGCTCGCCGCGCCGCAGGGTGGCGCGCCCGAATGATTCTGTGTTCTCTGTGCATCCTCTGTGCTCTCTGTGTCCCGAAACCCATTCAATCCCATGAACGTGAATCGCTCGCGGAAGATCCCCGGCGCGCGGCGGCGCGCGATCAGCGCGGCCTCGATGGCCGGCGTGCCGCTGCCGCACATGGGGACCACGAACGGCGTGGTGCCGTCCCACCCCGTGGAAAGAATGCACGCCGCCGCGAGCGTCTCCTGCATCGGCGCCTTGCCCGGCAGCTTGCGGTAGCCGCGCCGGGAGAGCGGCTCGCCCGTGGTGTCGAGGTAGACGCGCAGCTCATTTTCGCGCCAGTAGACGAACACGGCCGCGCCCGTGAACTCGGGTCCGGCATCCGGCCGGCGTCCGCACGCCTCGCGCATGCGGTCGGCAATGGCATCCTTGGCGCGGAGCGAGGGCATGCGCGTGTCGCGGATCGACTCGTTCCAGACCGCGGTGTTGACCGTGAAATAGCCGGCCGGGTCCAGCCACTCCTCCCAGGCAATCTGCTTCACAACGGCATAGAGTTCATCCAGGTTGCGGCCGCGTGTGGCGATCAACGGCCAGAGCACGCGGTGCGCGCTGCGCAGCCAGAGGTTCAGGCGCATGGCATCGACCAGCGTGCCGCGCACCGTGACCATGGTGTCGCCGGCATCGATGACGGCGTAACCAAGCTGCGTCAGCTCCAGGGCAGCCGCCGGCGCCAGCCCGCGCG
>SESD01001883.1_pt1 | contig 11060 bp, 8 predicted proteins | sample 3171411 | NCBI WGS metagenome assembly SESD01 (sample SAMN06051880, study PRJNA518727) | freshwater metagenome | biome: subpolar coniferous forest; feature: holomictic lake; material: water; isolation source: holomictic Lake 442, 16.5 m depth | place: Canada: near Kenora, Ontario | collected...
CACCCCTATGAAACGCCAGAGATTGTCGCCGCCGAAATAACCGGTGGCAGCCGCGCCTATCTGGACTGGCTCCGGGGGCAACTGGCGGCGCCTTGCGATATAAAATCTTTCGGTTCTTGATTTAAGTCAAACCAATCAGGTGGTGTTCCGTGTAGGAGATAGAAAAACGCGGACAGCGACGTATTTCGGAAAAAATAGCGCTGTCCCCATTTCACACCAAGGAGGTACACACCATGTTTTGTTATCAATGTGAACAGACGGTCAAAGGGATTGCGTGCGACAAGTCGGGGGTCTGTGGAAAACAGCCGGACGTGGCTGCCCTGCAGGATCTGCTGGTTTATGGGCTGACGGGGATGGCGCAGGCCGCAATCGCGGCTCAAAAAGCCGGCATCCGCGACCGCGCCACAGATGTTTTTGCCTGCGAAGCCCTCTTCGCCACGGTGACGAACGTCGATTTCGATCCGGATCGACTGACGCCGATGATCCGGAAGGCCGCAACCCTTCGCGACGCCCTTTTGGGAAAGCTCCGGACGGCGGGCACTGTTGCCGATTTTCCGGGGGACGCCGTAAAATTCAACCCCGCGAATGATCTGCCGGGGCTCGTCGCCCAAGGCGAGGCGCACGGCATTAAATCCTATCCTTCCGCCAACGCCGATATCCTTTCTCTTAAGCACACGCTTCTCTACGGGATCAAGGGGCTTGCCGCCTATGCGGACCACGCCCTGATCCTTGGCCAGGAGGACGAGGCGATCTTCGCTTTCCTGCATGAAGCTCTGGCTGCTCTCGTTGACGACAAGCTGGATTTGGGCGCGATGCTGGGGCTCGTGATGAAATGCGGCCAGGTGAACCTCCGGGCGATGGAGCTTCTGGACGCGGCGAACACCGGTGCCTATGGCCATCCGACGCCTGTGAAGGTGCCGCTCGGCGCGAAGAAGGGGAAGGCGATTCTGGTCTCCGGGCACGACCTCAAGGATCTTGAAGAGGTGCTGAAACAGACCGAAGGGAAGGGGATCAATGTTTATACCCACGGCGAGATGCTGCCCGCCCACGGCTATCCCGGGCTCAAGAAATACGGCCACTTTTATGGTCATTACGGGACGGCCTGGCAGAACCAGGCGAAGGAGTTCGCCGCCTTCCCAGGGGCGATCCTGATGACGACAAACTGCATCCAGAAACCGCAGGAGGCCTACAAGGACGGGATCTTCACGTCGGGTCTCGTCGCCTGGCCGGGTGTGATGCACATCGCCGACGGGAATTATGCGCCGGTGATCGAAAAGGCGCTGGCGCTTTCCGGATTCGAGGCGGATACGGAGGGGAAAAGCGTGATGACGGGATTTGCCCGAAACGCAGTCCTCGGGGTGGCGGGAACGATTATTGAGGCGGTCAAGGCCAAGCAGCTCAGGCATTTCTTCCTGGTTGCGGGCTGCGACGGGGCGAAACCGGGCCGGAATTACTACACCGAATTTGTGGAAAAGGTTCCTGCGGACTGCGTCGTCCTGACGCTCGCCTGCGGGAAGTTCCGCTTCTTTGACAAGGAGTTGGGCGCCATCGGCGGGATCCCGCGCCTCCTCGACATGGGGCAGTGCAACGACGCCTACTCCGCGATCCAGGTGGCGGTCGAGCTGGCCAAGGCATTCGGCGTCGGCGTGAACGACCTGCCGCTCTCGATGATCCTCTCCTGGTATGAGCAGAAGGCGGTGGTGATCCTGCTAACGCTCTTGTCGCTCGGGATCAAGAACATCCGCCTGGGGCCGACGCTGCCGGCCTTCATCACACCAAACGTGCTGGGTGTTCTCGTCGAGAAATTCGGGATCAAGCCGATCACGACGCCGGATGAAGATCTGAAAGCGATCCTCGGGTAAGCATGAGCACAGCGGGGAAGGGTTTGGGGAGGCCTTCGTGGCCTCCCCATTCTATTTTGTCCGGTTTGCTCTTTCGTTTCCTTCGCCCGGATGGCGTAAAACCTGTGCGATCACAAGAGCCGTCAGCGGGGTTGGCAGTAGCTTGACTTGAAACGGGGTGTCAGGAAGAGGCCGGTCAGGACAAAAAATACGATGAGGAACAAGATGATCGTAAGTAACCGGTATTCAACAGCAATTATGATTGGGGCAAGTATGATCCTGCACCCGGCCCGAAGCACATCATGCCGGGCGATAACCTCCGCGAGAGGAGGGCTCAGGCGGTAATAAAGCGTTACCATGATCCTTCCCGGCGCATTCGTCAACAGGTGCCTGTCTCGAAATTCCCGCAGAATCAAGACCTTGGGGTGGAGATAGCTGCCAAAGGCAGCGGTAGCGATAAAACAACCGCCGCCGCCACCGCCACTACTGCCCGAAGATTCAGAACTTCCAGTGCTACCACTGCCACTGTTTGACGGTAGAGGCAATGCAGAATTGCCGGCAGTAAAATTTGTTGTCTGGTAGTCGCTTGTGCTGCTATTGGCAATGAGAAGCGCTACTTCGGCAGTGCCGGAAGAACCGAACCCCGGTATGGTTATCGTCCCCGCGTCCGGCTTAAGCGAATACTCGGTAATGATGCCGCTTGTATCCTTTTTGAAAGCAAGCGCTGTTGTGCCATTGTTCATTCCCAGGGTAAGCACCAGGTCCTGGGGAGCGACTGTCGAGGGGGTAAAGGTAAAGGTAAAATAGTCAAAGGCATTGTGGGAAAGTGTTACCGACGGCCTTGGGAGGCTGGTGGCCGTTACCGGATAACTGCTATAGTAGGCATCAGGGAAAATGGTGCTGATGTTCGCGATCTCATCCGTGTGACTTGTCCAGTTCCGGACATAGAGCTTTTTGGTGAACAAGAGGAAATCGCTGGCCAGACTGCTTCCGTTGCTTTTCAGAACATCGTCGATGATCGGTAGCATCGGGATGTCGGCGCCGTCGGGTGCCGGGAGGGTTCGCAGCCTCTCCCATACGGTTTTTACCACGCCCGATCCATACCGTTCGGCCAGGTGCCGGTTGAAGATCCAGCGACCGTACCCCCCGCCTGTTCTCACGCTGACGGGCGTATCGAGGCTTGACGTGCTGTTCCGCAGGTAGGCCGACAGGTAGGTATAGACCTGGTTGATGGAATCGTACACCTCGTCCTCGATCCACGTGGCCGTGGCCTCGGCATACCAGATTTGAAAATGGTTATTGTAGCCGTACTGGATGGCATGGTGGTATTCGTGGGATGCTGCTATTTGCAGACCCTTGAGCCCCGTATAGGGGGCATAGAGGGCGTTTGTGAAATTGTTGTCAACAACGATGAAGCTGGTGTAGGAATTGGACTCCGGCGTCACCGGCGCATCCCACTCGGTGTATCCGTATTCGCTCAATCCGGCCAAATTCTGCAGATAGACATCATAGGGCTTGCCGGAAAGGGTGGGGGCAGGAGTATATCCCAAAGTACCCGTTTCGCTGCTATAGACAAACTCGAAGACGGATGCCACCGTTTCCACCCAATCGGGAACGAGATTGCCATTCGCATCGGCCGGGGGCGGCGCGTCGTTTCCACTGGCGGTGTAGTGTATCGCAAAATGCCCTCCAGCCGAAATAAACGGAGCGGCCTCTTGACCGGAAAGAGCCGGCTTTGCCAACTCCTTGGCGAGGATTTTCTGTGTCCCCGTTGAGAGCTTGGTCCAGTCCCGTCTGAGTTCGTGATAGAGGGGAGTTCGGCAGCGTTCTTTCAATCCATCGTCAGGAACCGCGCTGAGTAGGGATTTCTGCTCAGCGGAACTGTCCGATCGGGAGTTAAACCGGCTCAAATAGTAATCGTCGAGGCTTGCCGCAGACGCGCCAAAAGGGGTGAGTGATAGCAAGACAAAGAAAAAGAACATCCACCGCAGATTTCTGATCACCAACCCACCATCCTTTTCCCCGTCCGGACCATCACGCAGGTGTCGTTGCCGATTTTTTTGGGGAGGCCTTTGCGGCCTCCCCAAAAAAAAGCCTATTTTGTTTTCTTCTTCGCTTCCTTCGCCTTGAGCTTCAGACTTTTCTTTCGCCTTCGGCGCCTGCGGTCCAACTCCTTCTTCCGTTCGATCTTCTTGTGCTGGCTCATGATACCTCCTTGGAATATGTAAATACGGAAACAGGGGCTCTACCCCCTATCCACCTGTCGCCCCATTTTCAGGAGCGGATGATGTCCACCGGGTGGATCTGCGTCGCCTTGAACGAGGGGTAGATCCCCGCCACAATGCCGGAGAGGGCGGAGGCGGCGAATGCGAGCAGAAGCCCCGGGACTGAAACAGTGGCAGGATAGCCTAAAACTTTCGCAATGGCAAGGCTCATCAGAAAACCCGCTGCCATGCCGATGATCCCGCCGCTAACGGAGATGAAGGATGACTCCAGCAGGAACTGGAGGATGATGTCCCGCTTGCGCGAGCCGACGGCCCGCCGGATGCCGATCTCCACCCGCCGTTCGTTCACGATGAGGATCATGATCGACAAAATGCCGAGGGCCCCGATCAGGAAAGAGGCTGCCGCCGCGATCCTTCCGAGGACCGAAATCAGCCCCATGGCCTGGCTTTTGAGCGCCGTCACCTCCTTGAGATCGAGGACGGTGAAGTCGTCCTTCATCTCCTTGCGTATTCCGTGTCGCACCCGGAGCAGCGCTTCGATCTCCTTCCGCAGCGGTTCGATCGCCTCGACGCTCACCGCCTGGACGTAGATAATGTTCACATTTTCCTGGTTTACGAAGTTTCGGAGGAAGGTTTTCAGCGGCACGAAGATCTGGTTGTCCTGGTCGTTTCCCGCGATGTCCGCCCCCTTTTCCGCCATCACGCCGATGATCTGGCACGGGACCCGCCAGATGAGGATCGTCTTCCCGATGGGGTTCTCCTCGCCGAAGAGCTTTTCCGCCGTCGCGGAGCCGATCAGGGCGACTTTGCGCTGGAGCCTGTTGTCCTCCTCCGTGATGGGGGTTCCTGCCGCGATCTCGAAATTCCTCACCTCGCCAAAATCAGGTGTAACGCCATTCACCGCGATCGTCTTGAGGACCGTGTTGCCCCGCCGGACTGGGAAGGCCTTGAACCCGGAGGGGGCGGCCCTTGCTGCGGCCGGGAGGTTATTTGCGATCGCTTCTGCGTCGCCCGGCGTCAGGTTTGTTGCCCGGCTGATCAGCGGGGTGCTTGGCCCGTGTCGCCGAACCTGGCCGCTGACGACGATGATCAGGTTGTTGCCGAGGTTTGCGATCTCCTGCTCCGTTTTCAGCGCGAGGGAATCGGAGAGGTTCCCGACCACGACGAGCGAGAAAGTTCCGAAGACGACGCCGAGCGTGGCGAGCGCGGTCCGGAGTTTGAAGTTCCCGAGGGAGCCCAATGCGATCTTCAGGTTCAGAAATATCCGTTTCATGTCAGCTCCGGATCGCCTCGATCGGTTCAAGGTTCGCCGCGCGGGAGGCCGGCTGGAGACCGAAGGCGATTCCGACGATCCACGACAGGCCGAGGCCGATGGCAAACGCCTTCCAGGAGAAATGGATCGGGAACTCCGCGACGTATTGCAGCAGAGTGGAGGCTGCGACCCCGAGCAGGAATCCGCAGAGGCCGCCCGCCGTGGTCAAGAGAATCGCTTCGCCCAGAAACTGAAAGAGGATGTCGCGTCGTTTCGCGCCAATCGAACGGCGGATGCCGATCTCTCGCGTCCGCTCCCGGACGGAGAGGTGGAAGAGGTTTGCCAGCACAAAACCTGCCACGACCAGCGAAATGATTCCGACGATTCCGACAAAGACGACAAGCGATCCTGTCAGCGCGACCAGAAACTTGATGATGTCCTTCGAGGAGAAGATCTGGAAATCGTTAGATTCTCCATCGGGAATCGCGTGTTGCGACCGCAGGAAGGTTTTCAGCTCCTCGACGCGGCGGTCAAGGTTCTCCTGGTCTTCGAAGCGGACCCGCAGGGCCGCCACGTACTTGGCCTCGTTCTGGATCTTTTTCATGACGGTCGTGATCGGCATCACCACCCGGTTGTCGAGGTTTCCGCCGCCAACCGAAGCGCCCCGCTCCAGGAGCACGCCGACGATCTGGACGGGGATCTGCCGCACCTGGATGAATTTCCCGACGGGGTTCTCTTCGCCGAAGAGTTCACGCATCGTTTCGTGGCCGATCAGCGCAACATTGGCCGACCGTTTCAGATCTTCCTGCGTAAAATCAGACCCTTCGACGACAGGCCAGGTCCAGGCGAGGCTGTAGTCGCTCGATGAGCCGACAATGGGAGCCTGATAGCGGTTTCCCTTGTAGGAGACGATTACGTCACGGACGCTGCTCAGCGGAACCACCATGTAGGCCGTCCCGAAGGCGGAGCGGATCGCTTCGGCGTCCGTCAGCGTCAGGCTCTTGTCCCGCCGGGCAATCCCCTGCGACTCCTCGGCGCCGCCGACAATGAGAACGGAGTCGGGGCCGAAGGTGGCCACGATGTCGAAGGCCTTCTGATAGGCGCCTTCCGTGGCGGCGACGATGATCGTGATGGCCGAGATCCCGATTGCGATGCTGAGGATGCAGAAGAAGCTCCGGAGCTTCAGCGCGATGACCGCCCGGAGGGCCTGGGAAAGGATGTTAAGCAGCCTGTTCATCGACGATGACCCCGTCTTTGATCCGGATAATCCGCTTGGCGCAGGCGGCGATCGCCGGGTCGTGGGTGACCACGATCACGGTCTTGCCCCGTTCGTTCATTTTCGCAAGCAGATTCATAATTTCCGCGGCCGTCTTGCTGTCGAGCTGGCCGGTCGGTTCGTCGGCGAGGAGAAGTTCCGGATCGTTCATCAGCGCCCGGCAGATCGCAACCCGCTGCTGCTCTCCGCCGGAGAGGCGGTTCGGCCGGAAGCGCATCCGCGCCTCCAGACCGATCAGGCGAAGGAGCTCCACGGCCCGTTCTTCGGTATGGGCCACCGCCTTTTCGCGGTAGAGCGTCGGCAAAAGGACATTCTCCAGAACCGTGGCGTAGGGGAGCAGGTAGAAGCTCTGGAAAACAAAGCCGATGTGCGCATTCCGGAGCACAGAGAGATCGTCGTCCTGAAGCCCCAGCACCTCGCGGCCGGCCAGGAGGTAGCGTCCCGATGTGGGGACGTCGAGGCAGCCGATCAGGTTCATCAGCGTCGATTTTCCTGAGCCCGAGGTTCCCATGATTGCGGCAAACTCACCGGGAACGATCTCAAGGTCGATTCCCTTCAGAACCTCCACGGCGTCGTCTCCCATCCGGAAGGTTTTCCGGACATCTTCCATCAGGCACAGGGGGGTCATGGCCGCTTTCCGTTCGCGCTTTTCTTGGCTTCGACCTCCGGGGCGGCGGGCAGGACGAGCTTGGTAGCGAGCTCCGTCCCCTCCGGAACGCCGGAGAGGATCTCCGTTCGGTCTTCGCCGCGGATGCCGAGTTTCAGCTCCGCCTTCTCCACTTTTTCCGGCCCCTTGACCACACGGTAGGCGATCTGGCGCCCCTTCTCGAATTTGACGGCCGCATTCGGGACCGTCAGTACGCCGCTCTTTTCAATGGTTACGATCTTGACATGGGTGGTCATCTCCGGCCGCAGGAAACCGGCGTCTTCCGGGGAAACCTTCACGGTGGAGAGGTAATAGACGATGTTCTCCTTGACGACCGGCTGGGGGTTGATTTTCTCGATTGTGCCGGTGAAGATCCGCTCCGGGTAGGTATCCACCGTGTATTCGACCTTCTGGCCAATCTTGGCGCGGCCGATGTCCGTCTCGTCGATGTAGATCCACATCTCCAGGCGGGTCGGGTCGAGGACCGTGACGAGGTTTGCCACCTGCAGGCCGGCGACGATCGTCTCCCCCTCCTGGGCGGTGACGTCGGAGATGATTCCGGGGATCGGCGAGTAGATCCGCGCGTAGGTGAGGCGGATCTCCTGCTGCTCAAGCTGTGCCCGGGTTTCCCGCATCGTCGCGGCGGTGATTTTCTGCTGTGTCACAAATTCGTCCCGCAGCCGCTTCAGGATCGCGTCCGCCGCCTGAAACTGGCTTTCCGCCTTGTCCAGGGTATCCTTCGCCGTGTACTCCTTCTTGAACAGCGTCTTTTCCCGCTCGAAGGTGAGGCGGACGTAGGTAAAATTCGCCTCCGCCTCGCGGATCTTCTCGGGGTAGGTTAAATTGATCTGGGCAAGCGTGCTCTCCGCAACCTGGAGGGCAGCTTTCTGCTGGTCGAGCGTCTTTTGCGTCTCCCGGTCGTCGATCTGGGCGATTAGTTGCCCGGCCTTTACGCGGTCGCCAACCTTGACGTGCATTTTATCGACTTTTCCCGTCGCGCGGGCGCCGATCTTCACGACTGCACCGACCTGGGACTTGATGATGCCGGTCTCGACGAGAACCCCCCGGATATCACCCTTCTCCACGCGTCCCGTCTCCAAAACGCGGATCTCCGGTTTCGTGAAAAACTTCTTGTAGGCGAATCCTCCGCCCGCAAGAAGGGCGACGACGAGGAGCGCAACCACGATGATTCTCTTCTTCACCTGTTTCCTCCCTGTTTTATATGAGGGACAGCGCCCTGTTATTCCTGGAAATAATAGGGAGCTGTCCCTGATTAAACCGACTTGGGACCATATCATGAATCAGCGGGGAGGGGAAAAAGAATGATCTGCAGCCGTGGAAAAAACAATGGCCGGGGCTGGTTCAATCTTCCAGATTGAACCACAACGTTAATGAATGGTTCAGGCTGCAAGCCTGAACCAGCAGTAGTCTTGTCATCCCCGAATGCTCTTATCGGGGATATGGTTTTACGTTGTTGAATGACAGCATTCAAAACCGGCCAATAGCCGTTTTGAAGATTACCGCACGATACAGCCGGGATCGTTTTTCTTGGTTTCACCACCACTTTTTGGTGTATCCGCAACGGCAGCGGGCAGCGTGAAGTCGATGCCGGGGTTGCCGGGCAGGATCGTCGGAACGGATGTCCCTGACTGCACGTACACATACTGGCCCGCGCTCAGGCTCTGCGCGCCGGCAGAGTTGCTGACATTGACAACTCCCTGTAAAACGAATAAATACAACCCATTCGGGATCGATCCGCAGTTTCCCGCGCAAATTTTACATTCGTAGGTGGTTCCCCTGACGCCTGCAACCGCAGTCTCCGTCATCAATTTGTAGCTATCCTGGTCCCCTCGCTTGCCAATCATTCCGGTGACGGCCCGTATTCCTCCCTTGACCATATTGTAAATGGCTTTGTCCTCTGTCGGTTTGGTTTGATCAAAGTTATACTGTGATACCTTTAGCTGAGTGCCGGGACGAAGATTCATCTCACTGTTGTCGGTAAACTTCACCCGGGCAAAGGTCTTTTTCTCGGTGATCAGCGTATCTCCCTGTTCAACGGCAGAATTTATGGACAAGATTCTCGTCGTCGCGTCAGCCTTTTTTGCAAATAGCGGCCCGCTCAAATGCGTCACCTTTCCGACCTCTGCTTCGGCGGCAAAGGACGCAGAGCTGAAAACGAGCAAAAAAGCTAACAATAGCAAGCTAATTGCAATATTTTTTGGTGTCGTCGTCCTTTTTCTTTTCATCGGTCTTTTGTTCCCCACCTTCCTTTTTCTTCTTTTCTTCCTCGTCCTCTTTCTTTTTCTCCGAATCGCTTTTGGTTTCAGCCTTCGCTATGGTTTCCACCTTCGCAATGGTTTCTCCCTCGGTTGTTTTAAGTGCGACGATCGTATTGTCAGCAGCCGTCACATTGCCAACCTCTTTGGTGGCATCAGGTGTATTGAGATTATCCTTCAGTATTATCGTGCCTTTCGGGGCGCTCAAGCCGCCTTCCGGACCGACGACAATACCGCTGCCGGCCTTCAGGGCAATACCGCCACCGGATGACGCAAGGGTTCCGTTGATCGTCAGGTTATCAGAACCGTCGCTTGCTGCGGCCTCCAACGATATGTTTCCGGCGGCTGAAACACCGCCGGAGCCGATCGTCAGAGGGCTGTGGGCGGTGATGGAGACAGAGCCGCCTGATGCGGTAACGGTGGATGAATCGGTGGTGATGGCCCCGATATTCTGAAGGATGACGTTTCCAGTGCCGAGGTTTTTCATGCCGGTCACCGCGAGAACACCGGTGTTATCGATTTGAATATGGTTGGCGGTGGTGTTCAGGGCGGTAAGCTTGTTCACGCCGGTCATGAGTGGATCGCCGCTGCCGATGCCGTTCGCTGCTTCGGCCGCGAGAGACCCGGCATTGATGCTTCTCGCACCGCTCATGCCGTTGATGATTGCACCGCCAGATTTGAGGGCAACATTACCCGTACCGGCGTCGATAAGCCCGTTCAAGGTCATGTCGCCGACGGCCGTCATGGTCAGATTGATGCCGCTACCGAGAGTCACGTTGTTGCCGGAGACGCTGTAGGGGATATCGGTGGAAGCAAGAGATCCCTTCGCATTTCCAAAAATGGTGTTGGAGATTGCTCCGCCGCTGCTTGCCGTTACGGTGTTGGATGCAAGCAAAAGATTGGCAATGTCACCGCCCGCCGCAAGATAGACGGAGGCGCTCTTCATGCTGCTGTCACCGGCAACATAAGCAAGGAGGGCGCTGTTGTTGGGAATGGAGCTCAGGGGAACCATTACGGAGTAGTTCCCGCTTGCGTCGGTGGTAGCCTGGTCAGGAAGAAACGTCCCATTCGCATTGAGACCAAGCTGCGTCCCGTTCACTGCGAAATCAATGGTTTTTCCTGCCGAGGCGACATCGAGCTTCCCGGAGACGATCTGCCCGGGGTCGATTATCCCCGTGGTGTTATTGACGTAGGTGACCAGGTAGTTGTTGCCGCTGTTGCCATCGGAAATAACGGCTGTCGGTGTCAACGTCTTGCCGGTTCCCGCAATCTTGTTGTCATAGACCTCGGTCAGTGTCGCCGTATCGCCACCAAGCAGGCTCCCCAAGGTGATCGTCGGCTTGGCCGCGGCGCTTGTTGTGCGGTCATAGCCTTTGGTGTTTGTTGCTGCGATGATGGTGAGCGGCGCCGGGGTGATGTTTGCAGTTGTTGCGGCTGTGGTGTTGAAGGCGTAGTTGCCCGCATCGGTACCTGTGAGAGTGATGCCGTTTACGCCGACCGGTTTGCCTGCGCCGACGTTCTTGTCGTTGAATGCGGCGCTACCG
>SESD01001888.1_pt1 | contig 11031 bp, 8 predicted proteins | sample 3171411 | NCBI WGS metagenome assembly SESD01 (sample SAMN06051880, study PRJNA518727) | freshwater metagenome | biome: subpolar coniferous forest; feature: holomictic lake; material: water; isolation source: holomictic Lake 442, 16.5 m depth | place: Canada: near Kenora, Ontario | collected...
CATTTTGTGAAATGGTTGATTTAAAAACAAGGTTGCAAGGAGTGAAATTTAGCTTTCTCACGACAAATGGCACGGCGATTGCCTCATAAAAATTATAGTGCGATGCCATGACAAAGCACATGACAAATCGAATAAAACTAGACGACGATTTCGATTAGTATTTTAGGTGAAAAATCATTGGAGCGAACGAAAATTTTAACTAGAAATTCGCTAAGCCATTTATTTTAATTATTCCCAATAACGCCCTTTTTTTAACCGCGATAAACACCATTATCGGCAACAATAGGTCTCTTTTCTAAGCACGCCATTTATAGAATGTGCTTATAAAATATGCCATAATGACTCTTTTATTAAGTAAATTCTAACTTTGTACAATATGAAAACACTCAACAAGTCTGATTTAGAAGAAGCACTAAAATTATGCAAAGGCGCGTTTATTTCCGCTGCTGGGTTCAGTTTAGTGATTAACATTTTGCAACTCGTGCCAACTATTTATATGTTGCAACTGTACGATCGCGTCGTACCAACCGGAAATCATTCGACTTTGATAATGCTAACGCTAATTATGATGGTGTTGTTTATCACGATGGGAACGTTGGAATGGGTGCGGTCGCAAATTTTGGTTCGCGTGAGTACCCGCTTGGAAACGTTGCTCAATGAACGTTTATTCAAAGTGGCTTATAAACAAGCTCTTTATACGGGCGGACAACGCGCTTCCTCGCAGCCACTCGATGATTTAACCGCATTGCGTCAATTCATGACGGGTAACGGTTTGTTCGCGTTTTTCGATGCGCCTTGGTTGCCGATTTATATCGCATTGATGTTTGTCTTCCATTCAATGTACGGCTGGATGGCAGTATTTACCGCTGTTTTGCTCATTATCGTCGCGATTGTTCAAGAAAAAGCGACCAGCAAAATGCTCGGTGAAGCCAATAATTTGGCGATGGCGGGTCGTGGTTTGGTCAACAAAAACCTCCGCAACGCAGAAGTTATCGAATCAATGGGTATGTTGAACAACATTCAAAAACGTTGGTTAAAAGGCACCAATCAAGTTTTGGTTTTACAAGCTACCGCCAGTTCACGCGCGGGTTTAATCAGTGCGACATCAAAATTGATTCGCCTTTCGTCGCAATCGCTAATTCTCGCTGTCGGTGCTTATTTAGTAATCGAAAACGAAATTACGTCTGGATTGATGATTGGCGGTTCGGTGTTATTAGGTCGCGCACTCGCGCCTATCGATATTGTAATCGGTTCATGGAAAGGATTTATCAGCGCACGCGGACAGTATTCGCGTTTGAACGATTTGTTGCGTCAAATTCCTGCCGATGCTGAACGCATGACATTACCTACTCCTGAAGGCAGTTTTCAATTTGAATCTGCGGTTGTTGCGCCACCTGGTGCAAAATCGGCAGTGCTAAAAGGCATCACACTCAACATTGCGAAAGGCGACGTGATTGGCGTAATCGGACCCAGCGGTGCAGGTAAATCAACATTTGCACGCGCATTATTAGGAATCTGGCCCTGTAATCAAGGCAAAATTCGTTTAGATGGCGCGGATGTATTTACTTGGAATCGTGACGAATTAGGGCCGCATATTGGTTATTTGCCGCAAGACATCGAACTATTTGAAGGCACCATCAGCGAAAACATTGCCCGTTTTGGCGACATTGATCCCGAAAAAGTGGTTCACGCCGCGAAAATGGCAGACGTTCACGATTTGATTTTGCATTTACCTGAAGGCTACGACACCATGATTGGCGCAAGTGGCGGCAATTTATCGGGTGGACAACGTCAACGTGTTGGTTTGGCGCGTGCGTTATATGGCGAACCGCGCATTATCGTCTTAGATGAACCAAATTCAAATTTGGACGAAATCGGCGAAGCGGCGTTAGGGAATGCAATTCAACGTTTAAAACAAAATCAAGCCACCGTCATTATCATTACACACCGAAACAATGTGTTAGCGAACGTCGATAAATTACTCATTTTAAACGATGGTTTAGTATCGGTTTATGGCCCAAAAGACCAAGTTATCGCGCATTTGCAACAACAGCAAGCGCAAGCTCAAGCGGCGCAGTCTGCTACGCTTGCCAACTAAGGCGGCAAAATTATGAAAGTAGAAACAGCGAAAATACATCCCGATAAATTAAAAAAACAAGCTGACGTTTCGCTCGTCACAAACGATATGCCGATTCGTACCCTTGGCATGGCGGTTGTAATTGGCACCGTTGGCATTTTAGGCGCGTGGAGTTATTTAGCTCCCATCAGCAGTTCCGCTGCGGCTCCAGGGTTCGTGACGGTCAAATCACACAGTAAAACCGTTCAGCATTTAGACGGCGGTATTGTGAAAGAATTGATTGCGAAAGACGGCGACATCGTCAAAGAAGGCGACGTGTTGCTGGTTTTAGACGGTACAGAAATCAAAGCGCAATTAGAAATCTTACGAGGACAACAAATCACGCTCGCGGCGCAAGTAGCCCGTTTGAACGCTGAACGTGACCGTGCCGGACAAGTTAGTTATCCAAAAGAAGTACAAAATCTGAACGATGCGCGGGTGATTGAAGCGCGACAAGGTGAAAATCAAATTTTCAACGCTCGCAAAAACGCGCATGATGGTGAAGTTTCCGTGTTGAATCAACGTATCAGCCAATTAAATTCACGCATTCAAGGTTTGCAAGGTCAAAAAACCAGCAAACAAGAACTCCACCGTTCTTATGGCGAAGAAGCGAAAGATTTACGCGAATTACTCGCCGAAGGGTTTGCCGATAAACAGCGTTTGCGCGATATGGAACGTAATTTAGCGGCGACGACGGGTGAAATTGCATCGTTAAGCTCCGAAATGGCTAGCAGCGAAATGCAAATCGGGGAAACTCGTTTGCAAATTTTACAAATTCAAAAGCAATTCCAAGAAGAAGTTGCGGATAAATTGGGCGAAGTTCAAGCGCAGTTGTATGACATCAACCAGCGCATGACGGCGACCAACGATAAAGTGAGCCGAATTCAAATTAAATCACCGGCGGCAGGTCGTGTCATGGGCGTGTCAATTTATACCGTTGGTGGTGTAATTACACCTGGAAGACCGATTTTAGACATCGTACCGCAAGGCGAAGAGTTAGTGGTTGAAGCGCGAGTTTCGCCGATGGATATTGACCGTGTTCACGTTGGTTTGGTGGCAGAAGTGCGTTTCAGTGCATTTAAACAAGCTCTTGTACCAAAAACAGAAGGCACGTTAATCGGTTTATCTGCGGATAAAATTACCGACGAACGTACCGGTCAAGCGTACTACAATGCGAAAATTGAACTTACGCCAGACAGTTACACTAAGTTGGGTAATATGGAGTTACTACCAGGTATGCCTGCTGACGTATTGATTAACACGGGCGAACGCACCGTGTTTGAATACTTAATGCAACCACTTAGCAATGCGTGGGCAAAAGCGATGATTGAGGACTAATTTATGAATAAATTGAAATTAAAACATTTAGTCGCCTGTATGATTTTGGCGCAAGCTCCCCATGTTTTTGCTGAAGATTTAATGACGATTTATCAGCAAGCGTTAGAGGCTGATCCCGAATCGAAAGCGGCGGCAATCAGTATAGCGATTACCAAAGAGCAAACGGGTTCAGCGTTGAGTGAAATGTTGCCGCAAATTAGCGGTAGCGCGAACTGGTCAGGAAATGACAATACGAATCCTGCGGCAAAACCAGCAAATAGCACATATATGGGAACTCGCTATTATGTTTCATTGAATCAAACTTTATTTGATTTTGGAAAATTTTGGAATTGGCGACGCGCAAATACCGTTGAAGAGCAATACAGTGCCGAAAATATCGAAGCCCAACACGCGCTAATGCACAAAGTGGTCGAGAAGTATTTCGGTGTTTTAGAAGCGGAAGATCAGCTGTATTTTTATCAAACTGAAAAAAATGCGATGGCAAAACGTTTAGAACAAACGCAAAAGCAATTTGCAAAACAATTAGTCAAAATTACCGATGTTTACACGATTGAAGCCCGCCTAGATCAACTAAAAGCCTCGGAAATTGAAGCCGAAACCATTGTTGTTACGGCAAAAGAAAGTTTAAAAGAGCTGACAAATACGCCATTTTCGGATTTGTACAAACTCAAAGATAACGTGGATTACAAACCGTTAGACGGTCAATTAGAGCAGTGGCTAGAAGTCGCGAAAAGTGAAAATCCCAGTTTAGCCGCACAATTAAAAGCAATTGAAGCTGCACAAACGGGTGTGATTGTGCAAAAATCCAAATTTATGCCAGTTGTTGATTTACAGTTAAATTATTACGATACCAATACGGGTTACCAAAGCTCAAAAATAACGAACAGTGGTAGCGTCAGCACACAAGTGGCGGCAATTAACGTTTCTGTGCCGATATTTGACGGAGGTTCGAGCATTCACCGTTTATTTGAATCGGAACACCGTTTGGAATTAGCCAAAAATGAAAATGAAGCTAAAGTTCGAGCGTTGATTAAAGAAACCAGCGATTCCTTTTTGAGTTCAAACGCCAGCGTGCGCCGAATTGCGGCATCGCGTAAAGCTGTCGCTTCGGCAGCAAAATCGAGTGAAGCGACAGACAGCGGTTTTAAATTAGGCGTTGGCACGGTGACGGATATTTTGAACGCACAACAAGAAGAATTCAAAGCGAAACGGGAATTGTCACAAGCGAAATATGCGTATATTAAGCATCGCGCTCGTTTCATGCGGTCGGTGGGAATGATTACGGAACAGAATATTCAGGAAGTGAACAATTGGTTGCAACCTAAAGCGTTTGTTCCCGCTGCACCGATTATTGAAAAGAAAGAGGATAGAACGAAAATTAAACCGACAGTTTAAAATTCGGCATAATGACGATACGCGCGAATGACTTTTTGACCTTGCGCCACTGATAGAAATTGTTTGAGCAGTTCGGTTTTTTTAGACTGAACTGCTTCGATAAAAAGTCTGTCCATAGCTTGAACAGACTCCAAAACGCCTTGAACAGTGCGCTGATCTTCATCAGATAAAGACGAGTTTAACAGCACTTCCAATCTCGATTGACGCTCTGCCAACACATTCGAGAGCTGTTGCCAATCACCTATTTCAATGGCTTGCGTAATGCGTAATGAAAAAGCATTCAATTCTTGCAGCAACATCGGCTTATTATCGATGTTCTGGCGGAATGGCATCCCACGCTTCTTTCACTGAGCGCATTAAATCGCCCACTTCATCCAAAATCTCAATGCTATTTTCGGCACTGGCTTGAAATAATTTGGTGTTAATGTATTCGTAAAGTCGGGTTAGATTTTCAGCAATAATGCCACCGCGTTCTAAATCAATGCCGTCAATCAATCCACCGACAATAGAAATGGCGCGAGAAATATGGGTACTTTTTTCTTCAAAACTTCCTCGTGTAATGCCGCCTTTCGCCGCATTAATTTGCATCAAAAACCCGCCCATTAACATTTGAATCAACGCATGCGGCGTGGCTTCATCCACAATGCTTTCCGTATGCACGGAGGCGTATTGATTTGTATACTTTCTGTTATTCATTACTGCAGCCATGATTCGCTCTTAATTGCTGGTTGTTTTTGGTGTGAGTGCTTGAGTCAAATAGGTTCCCGTGTTTTTAAACTGAGCCACGGCGGCATCCATTGCAACAAACTGTGCTTGTAAAGTTTTTTGCGTGGCAGCTAATCGGGCGTTGACTGCCGTCGTTTGCGTCGTTAAATCCGTTAGTGTTTTATTCAGACTGTCTTGTTGCACACTGAGCGCACCTTTTGTGTCTAAATACTGCGTAATTTTAGTATTTAACTGCGTTGCTACCCCGCCAGTAGAAGTGAATACATTTGCTACTGACGTAGGATTCCCAGCTAAAGCGGTATTTAGTTTGGTGCTATCTAGCGACATTACGCCTTTTTTATCAAAGGTAATACCCAATTGATTTAAAGAATTGTAATCACCCGTCGCCGAACTGACCGTGCTATTTATGGTTTGTTTGACCTGAGAAATAATATTTTGAACTGTTGTATCGCCTAACAATGCACCGTTGCTCGGACTGCCTGGCGAAACGTAGTTCGTTAATTGTTTAAGTGAATCATTTAATTTGTTGTACGCATCAACAAAGCCGCTGATTGGACTGAGAATAGACGAAGTATCTGAATGGCTATCAATCGTTGAAGTTCCGGTCGTCAATAATGTTAATGTCACTCCAGGAATTGCATCGCTGATTGAATTTGATGTGCGAGTCACTGACTGTCCACCATCATTCGCGTTAGTGGCATCCGTTGTATCAAAAGTTGATGTCGTGGTTGTTGAGGTAAAATTCGGCGTTGCCGCTGAATCGACTGCCACTGTCGGATCAAGCGTAAACCTGGTATCGCCTGCACTTGCATCAATCCTAAAACCGTTATTTATCCCTGCCGCCAATGCGGTCAACACTAATTTTGACATCGTTTGAGCAGGCGTAATGGTCAGAATTGGATTTCCACTTGCATCGACTTCACCCGTATCAACGGTTGTAGCTCCAACGTTAGTTGTCATAATGCTTGCTGAAACTAACTTATTTTCGGGTGAATAGTTAATAGCATCACGCAAATTTTCTAATGTGTCATTACCAGTTGTTGTCGTAATAGTTTTAGTTGGAATCAACGTTCCAGAGGAATCAACAAGAATCGGACTACCATTTTCATCGACAGCAAGTGGCGAACCATCAGTATTAACCGTTGTTGTGGTATTTGCAGAAATAGTGACTGAAAATTTAGTCGCCCCAGACGCATCTTTAAAGCTAATTATACCTGGTGCAACTTTATCGGTGGCTGAGAACTCTACGGTGGAGACTGATTTTTGAGCATTGACCGGTGCCGAATCTAAACTCAACTGCATGTCACCTTGTGACGCATCAAGCGTAAATTTGTTATCAACACCTGGTTGTTTAGCGGTAAAAACTAATTTTGAAACCGTTGTTCCAGGGTTAGTTTTAGAGTCAACGTTAATTATGCTTGCTGTAACGCTTGTATTTCCTACTGCATTGTTAATCGCGTCTTTAACTGCGAACAGTTTGTCATTATTCCCTTGCGTAATAGTAACGGAAAATTGTTCGGCACCCGCAAGATTTTTAAATGAAAGCACACCCGGTGCAATCACATCTGTAGCGGAAAATTCTTTGCTCGATACACTACGTTGAGGCGTTGCAGAAACAGGCTGTGCATCAATGGTAACATTCGCGTCTACTGCTGCTATGGTATTGAAATTGGCGGGCGTTTCCACAGTATTCAAATTAAAGCGTGTGTCACCGAGAGAGGCATCCACGCTAAAGGTATTTGCAATACCTGCTGTTTTAGATGTTAATACTAATTTTGAAACCGTTGTGCCAGGTGTGGTTTTCGAATCAACATTTACAATGCTTGCAATAACACTATTGTTTCCTTTTGTGTTGTTAATTGCATCACGCACACCAGCGAGCGTGTCATTAGTCCCAGCTGTAATAACAACTGAAAATTTAGGTGCGCCCGTATTGTCATTAAAAATCAGCACACCATCTTTGACAACATCCGCACTTTTAAATTCTGTAGTGGAAACAGATTTTTGAGCCGTTGCTAACGTGTTCACTTTAATGATATGGGATGAAGCGGTTATTCCAGGCTCACTCGAAACTTTTACAATTTTTTCGTCACTAGAGGTAACGACCTGTGAAGCAAACGCTGTACTTTTATCAAGTGCGTTAACCGTACTTTTAAAAGCTGACAAGGCACCTTTTAAAGTGCCTAATCCACTGAGTTTGGTTTGCGAAAACGTTGTTTTAGCTGTAATAGCATCAAGTTGGGGTTTACCTTCGGCAGCCGTTAATTGACCTACTGTACCGGCAATATCGATACCGCTGCCGACACCTACTGAAGTTGTTATAGCCATGACTCGCTTCCTCGCTCAAAAATTAAATTTACACTTTCCCGTTCACAATCGATCCGGGCTTTCCTTCCAACTCTTTCATGTGTCGAATAAAATCGAGCATTTCAACTGTTGGGATTTGACGAACTAATTCGCCTGTTTTGTTATCTACAATTTTAATCACAACTTGTTTGGTCGCATCATCAATCTGAAATTGTAAATTGTGATTCGCACTTTGAAGCAGAGCGTTACCCACAACTACCGCAGCTTTTACATTTTCCGCGCTCAATAGTTGTTCAGTTTTATTTTTGAACGCATTAACCTCTGTTGCCAAAGATTGTGCGACTTTTTCCGTCACTGAAACCGCTTGACTTGATACGTCTGCAAATTGAACGGGCGCATTTTTTTGAACTTGGATAGGTGGCGTAGTCGGCGTTATATTTATTACATTGTTCATGACACCCTCGTTTTTCATCTCGCGTGAGACTTACTTTTACTGAAATACCACGCAGATTTTGATTAGGAACATTACAAAGAACTTACCGGTTAAAGCTAATAATCGGAACTCTAACCGATTCATTGTAAGTATAAATCCTTATCTCAACAAAGTCATGACACTTTGACCAGACTGATTTGCTTGTGCCAACATCGCTGTTCCAGCTTGTTGCAGGATTTGAGCGCGGCTCAAGTTGGCAGTTTCTACAGCAAAATCTGCATCCATAATGCGTGATTTAGCAGCAGACTGGTTTTCAATACCGTTTTGCAAATTCGAAATGGTGGTCGTGAAACGATTTTGAGTTGAACCCAAGTTGGAACGTTCCGTGTCAATTGACGCAATCGCCGCGTCAATACTATTCATTGCAGATAACGCATAATCCGCCGCCACAGCATCCGCTGCTGTTGAAACACTAGTGACTAATTTGTTATTGGTTACAAAAGAGGCTTTGTCTGTGTCATTTGAGGTGGTTGTCGCCAATGGATTACTCACATACGATGCTCCGGCGATTGCTTTGGCAATTTGTAGACCCGCAAGCGTTTTTTGCGCTTCTCTATCAGCCCCGAAGCCATTGCCCGTTTTTTGCGCTCTATTTACAGCGTCGTTCAATGTATTGGGCAATATCAATTCGTTGCTAGGGTTAGCGGCTGTTGCTTTTGTGCCAAGAGTGTCACCTGTCAATGCGTTCATTGTCGTAACATATACGTTTTGACCTGAAGCCGCTATATCTGCAGTTGCCGCTGTTGCCAATTGTGAGGCTGTGGTCAGTAATGAAGCGGCTTGATTTGAATCCGTCACCGTAGCCGTTTGCATTGTTGCGTCTGTTGTACTAATAGCCGTACTCGCCGCTGTATCCGATAAAGATGCTGCAGTCACACCGTCTAAAAATGCTTGTGAAACAAGATCCAATCCTTTATTAGTTGAGCTACTTGCAAGAGTAACTGCTGATGATCCAGCCACTGCTGTAGCCGCAGCAAGGTTTGCAGTAGAAGCGGCTTTTGCTAATGCTAAATCTGTAGGTGCTGCCATCGCCGCTTTCGCCGCAACAACCGCTGCGTTAGCTAATTTAGCCGCAGAATTAGCAGCACCCAAATTAGCATCTAATGACGCAGTGTTCGCATTATTGGCAACCGTAGAAGCCAGTGTTGAATCAATAGGTTGTTGAGCAGGACTCAATGTTGCGCCCGTAACAGGTGTCAACAAGGTAGTCATGTTTGAAACATTCACGTTAATGCGGCTGTTGGTGTCAGTAGTAGCACCCACTTGAATGTTCAAACCACCTGCCAAATCACCATTTAAGATTTTTTTGCCGTTGAATTCACTGTTTTGAACTACACGAATCAATTCATCGTTCAATGCTTTAAATTCTGTGTTCATTTTAGCGCGATCAGAAGATGACACACCTGCGTTGCTTGATGACTGAACCGCTAAATCACGCATACGTTGCAAGGTATCCGTTAATGAACCTAACGCACCCTCAGCAGATTGCGTTAATGAAATGCCATCGTTAGCATTTCTAACGGCAACCGTCATGCCGCGAACTTGTGAAGTCATTCTGTCTGCGATTGCCAAACCTGCTGCATCGTCTTTCGCGTTATTCACACGAACGCCAGATGACAAACGGTTCATTGCAGTAGAAAGCGCACTGCCGGAAGTGTTTAAATTACGTTGACCGTTGATTGAGCCAAGGTTGGTGTTGATTACGAGTGCCATGATATATCTCCAAAAGCCTTTTGAAGCGAAATTGCCCAAAAGTGATTTAAATTAAAACGACTAAAGATTTTATGCTGCAAAAAAGTTTGTAATTCGAAACTCGCTGGGTTATCGGCTCGTTTTTTCGTTACTTTAATTTTTTATTTACCAATGTTTACATCTTACAAAAAATAGTTTCCTCTTGCCTATCAAGAAATCAAACAGGCACAGAAGCGTTCTTTTTCAATCCGTGTGACTGGCATTTTGACGCTATCTCAACAAAGTCATTACGCTTTGACCAGATTGATTTGCCTGCGCCAACATCGCAGTTCCAGCTTGTTGCAGGATTTGAGCGCGGCTTAAATTCGCCGTTTCCACAGCAAAATCCGCATCCATAATGCGTGATTTAGCAGCCGATTGATTTTCAATGCCGTTTTGTAAATTTGAAATTGTGGTGGTAAAACGATTTTGAGTCGAACCTAAATTTGAGCGTTCTGTATCAATCGCCGCAATCGCGGCATCAATAGAATTAATGGACGACAGCGCATAATCTGTCGCTACGCCATTAGTTACCATGACGGTTTCAGTAACTAACTTATTACTGTTAATGAAAGAAAATTTATCGGTATCATTAGCTGATTGTGTTTTAGTCGGTTCATCAACATACGATGCCGCCGCAATTGCCTGTGCTATATCTGCCGCTGCTAACGCTTTTTGTGCAAGTCTATCCGCGCCAAAAGAACCTTCAGGCGATCGAGCTACCGCCGAATTAAATGTGCTGTCGGCTGGTGGTATCACTGCATTAGAATCAGTTGTCGCAATGGTATCGCCAGTCAGTGCATTCATCGTTGATGCTAAAATATTTTGTCCAGCGAAGCCAATATCTTCGGATGCCGCTGCTGCCAGTTGTGTCGCGGTGTTTAATAATGCAGCAGCTTGACTTGAATCGGTTACCGTTAACGCC
>SESD01001891.1_pt1 | contig 11025 bp, 8 predicted proteins | sample 3171411 | NCBI WGS metagenome assembly SESD01 (sample SAMN06051880, study PRJNA518727) | freshwater metagenome | biome: subpolar coniferous forest; feature: holomictic lake; material: water; isolation source: holomictic Lake 442, 16.5 m depth | place: Canada: near Kenora, Ontario | collected...
CGGGTTTCAACCACTTCAAACCAGCGCATGTCCCGGATAGTTTCCGCTGCTTTACTGATAGCATTTTCAATAGCTTCTTGGATGCCAACCGTTGATGAACCGGTTAGTTCTATTTTTTTGTAAATATGATCAGGCATGAGGTATTCTCGATATATATAAATGATTAAGTTCCTGCAAGCGTTCCGGAGTACCAATATCCATCCAGAACCCTGCAAATTTTTGCCCTGAAACACGCCGGCTTGGCATGGCCTGGCGTAACAAAGGACCTAGCTTGCTGCTTCCAGCGGGAATGTTGCTGAACAGCTCGGGACGGTATAAGCCAATACCGCTAAAAGTAAATTTCTCTGCATCTTTTTCAGTCACTTTTCCGGCGTCATCCAAGCCAAAATCTCCTTGAGGATGATGCGCAGGATTATCAACCAGTACTAAATGGGCTAAATCAACCGTCCGGTTTTTGAGTTCGGCAAAAGGAAAATCTGTCGCAACATCACCATTGACCACCAAAAAAACGGCGTCACCCAATAAAGGTAAAGCATTAATAATACCGCCCGCCGTTTCCAGTCCCTGTTCGCCTTCGGGAGAGTAGTGAATAGTTGCCCCATACTGCTGACCGCTGCCCAAGTGCTGTTCTATCTGCTGACCCAAATGCGCGTGATTAATGATAATGTCGTTAAAACCTGCCGCAACCAGTTGCTTAATGGTATGTTCAATGAGGGTCTTTCCTGCCACCGGCAAAAGTGGCTTGGGTGTATGATCGGTTAAGGGGCGCATTCGTTCGCCTCGCCCTGCGGCTAAAATCATCACTTTCATGGCGTTATCAAAATCTGTCTACCAGCGTCTTTCTGAGTTAAAGCAGTTAACTCATCCAGTATAGGTAAAACTTGAGCTTGCAGAAAATCACTGAATCCGGTCAGTTCCGGATAAGCTTTGCAGATTGTTGTAATGTAATTAAGGGTGCGTGGAATATCATTTAAATAACCGGATTTACCATCCCTTAAATGTAACCTTGAAAAAATACCAATCGCTTTAAGGTGACGCTGCATACCCATCAAATCAAACCAGCGTTTAAAACAAACAGGCGAACAGGTGATGATTTTTGCTTGTAAAAGCCGCTGATAATAGTGCTCCCGCCACAAGTCAACCTGTTGTGCTGGCCAAGCGATATAACAATCCCGCAATAACGACACCAGATCATAAGTAATCGGCCCGATAACCGCGTCCTGAAAGTCGATAACACCAGGCGAATCGTCATTTAAAACCATCAGATTGCGCGAATGGTAATCCCGATGAACGCAGGTAACAGGCTGCTCCACGGCTGAATCAACCAAAATAGTGCACACCGCCTCCCAAAGTGAGGCAGGAATCTGAATATCCAGCCATTGATTTAAAAACCACTCTTCAAAGATACCCAGTTCGCGCTGTAAAAGTGGCTCGTTATAACGGGGTAAAGTAACGTCTTGTATAGACGTATTGGCCTGTAACTTAAAGAGTGCATCAAAAGCGCTTTGATACAGCTCGGTGGCGCACTCTGGATTAAGCCTGTCCAAAAAACACGTCGAGCCAAAATCTTCCAGGAGCAAAAATCCGTCAGAGAGGTTTTTTTGAAAAATAAAGGGAACATTAACCTGAGAACCTGCCAATAAGGCGGCAACTCTTATAAACGGTTCAATGTTTTCTTTTTCCGGCGGCGCATCCATAACAATAAATTGCCCCTCTGCTGCCTTGATTCTAAAGTAACGTCGAAAACTGGCATCACTGGAGGCAAGTTCGCAAGAAGCAATAGTAAGTAACAGATCATTCTCCAGCCAATCGAGCATGGATATTTTTCTTAAGTTGTCGAGCATCATGATGTTTGGGTTAGATTAGTTATAAAGCTGGGATAAATTAAGGTAAAATGCATTTTAAGCATTTTATTCGATTTACGATCCATAACGCTACTAAACTTATGCCGCCTATGCTTCGCCGTTTATTTATAGTATTTTTACCCTCCTTAACTGCATCTGTCAGCTATGCCAATGAAGCATCGTGGAATTGCGAGCAAAATAAAGACAGCAAAGAATGGATTTGTGTCGGCGATAAAAAATCGGCGATTAAAACCAGTGCGGTAACGACACCCGTTACGCCGGAACCGGCCAAGGCAGAGCAGCCTGATTTAAACGAGCCCTTTGAAAACACGCCTCCGGTTGCGGCTAAATCAGCTGAACATAGCCCAACCGCATCCGCCCAAGTGACTCCGCCTGTTGTTACTGAAGCCGTTAAAAGCACTCAACCGCCACTATCAGCCTCCCAAAAAACAACGATCGATAGTAATAAAATTATCGACCAAGAAGCTAAAAACACTGGCGGGAACTGCGGATCCAATAAAGTAGCTGAAAGCCGGGACTGTCAGTCAGTGGCCCCTAATACTGAAAGCAATGCCGAAATTGCGGCCGAATCCCCCATGATGAGGCTACTATCACCTGCATTTGATCGACAACAAGAACAAACCTTTAAGACCCTAACGTCACAACTCTCTTATGATCCTTGGGAAAACTGCAATATGAAACAACGTGGCACAAAACGTGATTTTGTGTCGCAGGCCGATAAAAGAGAAACCTCACCGATGGACATCAAATCGAATTATGCAGAAGTTTTCGATGGTGAAATCAGAAATTTTGTTGGTAATGTCAAAATGTCTAGAGCCGATCAGCAATCATCGTCCCGCACCGCTAATTATGATAGTGTTTCACAGGTACTGGATATGCACGGCAATGTCTATTACCGCGAAGATGCTCTAGCCTTGCACAGTGAAACAGCCATGCTCAATCTGGCTTCTGATCAAGCCAAACTAAGAAATGTTCAGTTTATTGCACCCGAGACGCCCTTAAGAGGCATGGCAAAATCGTATAATCGACAAAGTAAAACCTTGTCGCAGTACCAAGATGTAGCTTATACCAGTTGTCGTCCTGGTAATCAGGACTGGGTTATTCACACGCCGGAATTAAAAATGAATAAAACCACCGGCAAAGGAACGGCTAAAAATGCCTGGATGGAATTTAAAGGTGCGCCTGTGTTTTACACGCCTTATATATCCTTTCCTATCGATAATAGACGGCTTTCCGGCTTTCTTGCGCCCTCATTTGGATCTACAAAATACGGCGGATTTCGTATAGCGGCACCTTATTACTGGAATATTGCCCCTAATTATGATGCCACTTTAATCCCTCGCGAGTTAACAACGAGAGGCCCTTTATTGGCCAGTAAATTCCGTTATCTAACCGAGCAATCAAGCGGCAATGTGGCGTTCGAATTTATGCCGCATGATAGTGTTCTTAACACCACACGGTATTTGGGTTCGATCAAGAACACCTCACGAATTACGCCTCATATCAGTTCAAACATGGACTTGAATTATGCGTCGGATAAAACCTATTTTGCCGAATTGGGCAATGCACTGAGTTTCTCTAACTATAATTACCTTAGAAGCTTTGCCAATCTTAATTATGCAGGTGACGGTGTCTCCCTTTCAGGCCTGGTTGACAATTATCAGTCCATTAATACCACTATAGTTGATGCCGCTCTCCCTTATCGAAAACTGCCCCAAATTAACCTTAATCTGAATCATAGCTTTCAATTCATGCCGCTTAACACCGCCATGGAAAATGAATATGTCTATTTTCAACAAGCCAGCCTGGTTAATGGTCAACGTATCAATACCAAACCCTCAATCAGTATTCCACTGCAAACAGCCAGTTCTTTTATTACGCCCAAACTTTCTGTGCAACATACCCAATATGCACTCAATAACTTACAACCCGGCTCATCCAGCTCCAGCTCCGCTTCCAGAACCTTACCTATTTTTTCTACGGACAGCGGCCTGTTCTTTGAACGCAATCTAAATATAGCTAACACTTCATTTGTACATACGCTGGAACCCCGGCTATTTTATTTATATGTTCCTTATACCAATCAACAGAATATTCCTGTGTTTGATAGTGCATTGTATGATTTTCAATACTACTCCATGTTCAGGGAAAACAGTTTTAGCGGCAGCGACAGAATACAAGATGCCAATCAGATAACAACCGCGATTACTTCGCGACTGATTGATGATACATCCGGCTTGGAAAGACTAAAATTAAATATTGGGGAAATTTTTTATTTTCGTGACCGAAATGTTACTTTGCAGTACGCAGGAACTACCACTCAGATACCCGGCAGTACCACCGTACCAACCGGCAACTATTCAAATCTGGTTACTGAATTATCCAGCGAATTAACTCATGATTTATCACTTACCTCAGGTTTGCAATGGAATCCTCAACAATATACTGTTCAACAAAGCACTACTGTTAAAGAACCTTTCAATGTCAATGCTGGAATTCAACGTATCAATGCTGGGATTCATTATAGTAACCCGGCTAACGAGATTTTCAATATCGGCTATCTTTATAGAAAAAACCCGTTGATTCCTGATCAAACCAATGACATTAAGCAAAGTGACATGTCGTTTCGTTATCCAATTTATGACAACTGGTCGGCAATGGGGCGCTGGCAGTATTCGCTGTTGTATAATAAAACCCAGGATGCTTTATTCGGCGTTGAGAAAGAAAATTGTTGTTGGCGGTTTCGCATAGCGCTGCGCCATTACATTAATAACATTTCCAATGCCAACAGCAGCCAGGTCATTCCAAACTCCAATTTGGCACTCACCGGTACCGCCCAAAACGGCATATTTTTCGAAGTAGAACTAAAAGGCTTGTCCGCCCTTGGCGACGATATGGACACTTTTTTACAACGCGAAATTTATGGCTACCGGAAATCTCAACAATGATTAATCAGAACACAATGAAAAAAGCCGTTATTTCTTTACTGACCAGTTGTTTACTACTGGGCAATGTGCCAATAACGGCAGAAGTTCTTGGCAAAATTGCCGCCGTGGTTGAAGACGATGTTATTCTGGAACAAGAATTAAACCAGGAAGTATCGACTATTGAACAAAGAATACAAGCCAGTAAAACACAGATGCCGCCTGAATCTATTTTACGAAAACAGGTGCTTGAAAAAATGATTATCGATAGACTTCAGCGTCAGTTGGCAGAAAAAGCCGGGATTACGGTGACAGAGGAAATGCTTAATAATTCTGCAGCCGATATTGCCCAAAGAAATAACATGACCCTTGAGCAATTTAGAACAGAACTGGAACATCAGGGCATGACCTATAAAAGCTTTTTGGATAATATGCGCAATGAAATTATTATTAACCAATTACGTAGCAGAGAAATAGGCGGACGCATTAAAGTGACCGACAGAGAAGTCGATCACTATCTGGAAACTCAGGGAAAAGTGGGCGAAGAGGCGGCTCAGTATCATTTAGGTCATATACTGATTGCTGTTAAAGAAGCCGCCTCAGCCACCGAGATACAAAAAGCCCAAAGCAAAGCCGATAATCTGGTTAAAAAACTACGGGCAGGTCAGGATTTCAGCCAAGCCGCCATGAGTGAGTCAGAAGACGACAATGCCCTTAAAGGCGGTGATCTGGGTTGGAGAACGGCTAATGATATACCCACACTGTTTGCTGATAAAGTCAGTCAAATGCGTGCAGGCGAAGTCGCCGATGCGGTTCGTAGTCCCAGCGGCTTTCATATTATTAAAATGCTGGAAATAAAAGGTTTTGATAACCATATTATTACCAAAACCAAGGTGCGTCATATTTTAATAAAAACCAATGAGTTGATCGATGACGAAGAAGCTAAAAAACGCTTGCTGGCATTAAAAGCGCGTATTGCAGACGGTGATGATTTTGCCTCGCTTGCCCGTGCTCATTCAGATGACAAAGGTTCCGCATTAAAGGGAGGTTCACTTGATTGGGTAAGTCCCGGTGATCTCGTTAAGCCATTTGAAGAAACAATGACCAAATTGGACATCAATCAAATCAGTGAACCCATACAAACGCAATTTGGTTGGCATTTAATTCAAGTTCTTGACCGGGAAAATAAAGATGACAGTCTTGAGCACAAAAAGAACCTGGTTCGAGATGCCATTCGCAAACGAAAAATTGAAGAAGAAACCGAACTTTGGATGCGCCGCCTGCGTGATGAAGCTTATGTTGAAATTGTTCAATAAGCTTTATAAAATTGCCATAGTCATTAGGGTCATACAGAAGTAATTATCACTTCTAAAAATAAAAGTACCATGACTGGTCTCTAAAATACCTACAGATTTTCAGATAAATAATTTCGATACTAACGGATACCATCCCAATGCCGTTAAGTTAAGTGCCTCTTGACAAGATAAACCGTTGACTGAGCGGAGCCGAAGCCAGCAAAATCGCTTCGACTTCGCTCAGCGAACGGCTTAACTTAATGACATTGGATAATATCCCTTTAAGGGATATTATCCGTGCCGACTCAAAACGTCATGTAATGGAAGTTTAATTTCTGAAAGACTATACATCGACTTTTTTAAATCCACTCTTGGGATACGTTGAGTTGCTCATGATTAAACCAGTAAAGAATTTATGAACAACGACTTAAACAAAGAAGAACCGTTGAAAAATCGACTACAACACATTATAAACAGCAAAAATATCGACAGCCAGCGTGAATTTATTAGCACCCTGACTGCTGAACTGCAAATCGATATCGTAACCTGCGCTGCGGCGCTGATGTATTTAACCCAGACAATTGAAAATACATTACCGCCCACATGCCAAGAGGATAAAAAAACAGAGTTTCAGTTACCAACAGACAACTCGCCGTTAATCCTCAAAATGGTTCGTTACCGGTTGGACGTAGGCTCTAAACACCGAATCACACTGGAACAGCTTAAAAAAGTACTGATTGAAGAGTCAGGTGTCGACAAAAAAAATATTCATAATGTTAATATTCAACACTTATATACACTGCTTGAACTTCCCGATGAAATGCCTCCGGATATATTTCAACATTTAAAACTCGTAGAAATTAATCAACAAAAGCTGGATATCAGACGAGTAAAAGCACGTAATAAAAAACGCGGAAATATTCATCTACGCAGGGGACGAAAGCGTGATATCAAAACTGACAATCATATTTTGGATCAGGGCAATAGTAGCAAGCCCGTTGATTGATTACTTAAAGGAGTCATTATGACGCACATATCTACACCACCACTGTTGGGTTGGCGCGAATGGGTAAGTTTACCGGAACTTAACATTGCCCAGATTAAAGCTAAAGTAGACACCGGAGCACGTTCATCGGCTTTACATGCTTTCGCTATTGAACCCTACCGAAAAGGCGGGCAGCGCTGGGTTATGTTTACCATTCATCCCATACAAAACAATTCAGCCGTGGCGATTGAATGCCACGCGCCTATTAAAGATAGGCGCGTGGTATCGGATTCTGGTGGCCACAAACAACGCCGTTATGTGATAGAAACTCGGCTAATTTTGGGGCAATCCATTATCACCGCAGAAATGACGCTGACTAATCGGGATAGCATGCTGTTTCGCATGTTAATAGGCCGGACTACCATGAATAATCGTTTTATTATTGATCCCAACGCGTCTTATATACAGGGAACACCTGATCCGGCTTTAAACAAATCAGAAATATGCGCTATTAACCATTCCCTTATTTCCTGATAGGCAGCGATAACCAACAATAGACGATGACCGTAATAAGACCACCCAAGCGTAGTGCGTGGTTGCGTTTCCGGCACTCTCGTAGCTAATACAGGTAAAGCCATCAAGATACTTCATTTTTATCTATTCGTGTCCTGATACCGACCGGCATTTCCAACTTATCTCTATCCCAGCCTTCCAAATCCAAAACTTCATCCAGACATTGCTCCATGAGCTGATGAGCCTGTTTAGCGACTTCGGCAATTCGCTGATGAACTTGTATGTCTACCGTATTTTCGGATGGCATATCCATACAGGTCTGCTGATAATCGAATAATTTACGCAAATTGGTAATTTGCAAACTGATATGAAGAGGGCATGCGCAGGTATAAAGAGCGGCTTGATTATTGATGATGGCAAGTTGTAGCGCAGTAAATTTGTTATTAAGATTCATAGTCATCCCCTCTTATTATTATAATTATCAGATATATTCAGGTCGTCGGTTTTTTTAAGGCTTGCTCTGCCGCAAATCGACCCTTATTGCGGCGTTAATCATAACCCCTATTACGGATTATTCTCATCAAAAGTAAGTATTCAGTCCCCTCGCCTTGCTAGCCTACCTTTGAAAAAGGCGGGCGCGGGTAATGCTGTTAATTTAAGCAATCAACCGGAGTAAAACAGCTTTAGTTTTTTACTGGCAATAGCTGAAGCGATTACACTCCAGGTATTTAAATAACTTGCGCTTAACTTAACGGCATTGCGGCAGCTGTGGTGAAATAGTGCTTTAAACAATAGCATAAGTAAACTTTGCAGCCCTAAGCGCTAACCTTACCCTTTAAAACAATTTTACTAATGGCGGGAAGAACAATAAAGGTGCAAACCATAATCCAGAAAATACCTATGGTGATAATCAAACCCATACTGGCAATGCCTTCATGCGATGAAAAAGCCAAGCCGCCAAAACTGGAAGCCGTGGTTAAGGCACCATAAAACATGGCTCTGGCAGTACTGGATTGGTAAATATTTTGCTTTTCCGATAATGAGTGATGCAACTTTTCAACCATGTGTATGCCGTTATCAACACCCAGTCCCAGTAACAACGGCAAGGCAATGATGTTGGCGTAGTTAATGGGCGTATTGGTCAGTACGGTACTGGCCATGGTGAATAATCCCGCCAAGATCAGGGGCGTCATAACTAATAAGGTATCGGTTATATTGCGACGTATGCCGTACAAAAGTAAGGCAATAATAATTAAGGCGATGGTAATGGCTTTTTGAAAAGAATAAACCACTTCTTTCATCGACTCCCAATAAATGATCGGCAAATCGGTTGTTTCAGGCGCAACGGATTGAACATCTGCAATAAATCCTTCCAGATTGCTTAAATCATTTAAATCTTTTTTGGGGAATATCTGGATACGGTAACTGCCATCCTTACTAAGCCACCGGTCTTTAACATCAGATGGCAAATCGTTCAGCGTAACTTCCTTGGCGTTTAAACCTGCCAATAGTTCATTCATGGTGCTTGGCAAGGTACCCAGTAGCGTTGTTTGTATTTTCTCAATAAACATGCGTCGACTGGGTTGTTGCCGTGTATCCAGTTCGACCAATACATCCTGTAACTCGTCTTTAAAGCTTTTTAATGCCGCTATTTCGTGGGCATCCGTTTTAGCCGGCAAAATATTGTCAATCGTTTTTATCAGTCGATTAATGCCGGGAATAGGATCATTATCCGTTTTCAATGCAGGGAAATACTGTGTTTGTGAACCCAGCAACAAAGCCATTTCTTCAATGATCACCAGCTTTTCTGGTTGTTGAGAAGGCTCAAAATCAAAAAGACTGACGGTTTTATCAACAGACCCCAATACCGACAGTTTTTGCTGCATGGCCTTGGCTTGTTGTTCGCCCGCTGCCAGCACCGTCAACGTCATGGGGGTGGTGTCAGGATCTTTATTCAAGTTTTTAAAGGCAATGACCGACTCGGTATTGGGATCACGCAGATTAATGGGGTTAAAATCAATTTTTACCTTAAACACCAGTACGACAGAAATAACGGCTATCAGGAGGGTTAATAACGAAATAGGTTTGGCATAATGAAGCGTAAAGGTCGCCATTTTTTCTGCCAACGTTGCCAACAAAGGATGAGTTGACTGGGGCTCCAATTTTTCTGATACCGGAATAAATCGTATCAGTGCCGGTAAAACCGTCAAGGTTATCAAAAGACAGATAAACAAGCTGGTTCCTGCCAACAAACCCAGCTCGGATACGCCTTTGTAATCGGTGGGTACAAATGCATAAAGCCCGATGGCTGTAGTGCCTGCGCACAATATTAAGGAAGGACTTGTCGAAACCAACGTACTGCGTAATGCCCTGTCTTTATGAACGTGGTGCCGCAAATTATCCTGATAACGCAAACAAAAATGAATGGCGTATTCAACCCCTAAACCAATATTGGATACCGCAAAAGCCACTGAAATCAAGTTTAGCTCTTGCACGGAAACAGCCGCAAAAGCGCCACAAAATATCATTCCTAAAGCCAGGGAAATCAGTGTTGCAAGAGTCAGTAAAATGGAGCGATAAGCGATCAGTAAAATAAATAAAACCAAGACTATCGAGAAAATACTGGCATTAAATGTGCCACTGCTCATGCCTACCAGCTCATCATCTTCCAACCCTACTTCACCGGTAATCCAAACCTTAACCTCAGGCACATCGGGTTGTTGAACCTCGGCAATCGCTTTGCGTATGGCATCAATTGCATGCTCGGCCGGACGAATTTGGGTGTAATCAAACTTGGGTGATACGGTAATAAAGCCTTTATCCATCCCGTTACCGCTTAATTTTTTCTCCGCGATTAAGCTTTCCCACGACAATAAGTTATTTTCACCATTCATGCTTTTATGCAAGGCCAGTGAAACTTTATCAATTAAAGAAGGCAGATCAATGGGAACCGCCTGATCTTTATTAGCCGAACTTAAGGCATCCTCAAATATTGAAAAAAAGCCGGTTAGATTGGGCTCTTGTGAAATTCTGCCGATAAATGACTGCGCTTGAGACAAGTTGTTTGACAAACTTTGCAGCTCAACGCTATCTAGGTAGAGCAAGCCGTTTTGATGAAAGAATTCATTCTCGTTGGGGAGGTAAACTGTTTCAAAATTGACTTTGTCTGCGCTTAATAAGCGTCCCAGTCTTTTAGTTGCGGCCTTGGTTAATTCCGGGGTATTGGATTCAACCACCAGTAAAATGGTATGTAAATCTTGCGAGAAAGCCTTTTCATAATTACGCAGATTTTTCTGAAAAGGTGCATTAGGTGCAACCATGTCAGTTGTGTCGGTATCAATGCTTAAATGACTAGCGGTATATTGCCATGCAAAAAAAGTGAGCACACTGATAATTAACAACACAATAACGGGATTGCTGAGAGTCCAGTTTCCCCAACGAGT
>SESD01001892.1_pt1 | contig 11019 bp, 2 predicted proteins | sample 3171411 | NCBI WGS metagenome assembly SESD01 (sample SAMN06051880, study PRJNA518727) | freshwater metagenome | biome: subpolar coniferous forest; feature: holomictic lake; material: water; isolation source: holomictic Lake 442, 16.5 m depth | place: Canada: near Kenora, Ontario | collected...
AAATTGATACGAAGGAGAGATTAAAATGCATCACAACATCTGTATGCAGGATCAAGTTACCAATAAAATTGAAGACATTATGAACCATTACAAAAAAAAACCTATAGATGGAATAATGAATAAATTAAAGAAAATTATAAAAAAAAGCTTGGTAGTCATTCACTGAATTGTTAATAATAATGGAAAAACGGCTTTAAATTGATATTCAAGGACGAGTGTGTAAGTAATAGCGTCATGCACCAAATAAGGGAGTATGACGGTATTGCTTATGCATCCTATGAGTTGTCACTATTTAATAGTGGATCTGCAATATTTACCGTTTTCTAATTTCATTTATTAAATTTTGTTACATTTAGATACAATTTAGTCAGTGGTTTTAGTCGCTTTTTAGGTTAAAATAAGCCTGATTAAAGAGGCAGACTAAAGCCATGGATCTAATTAATTAATATTTAATTACTCTGGTTTGTTTGCAATTATATTCATCTATTTTTATAGAAATATAGCCAACATGAAAATCACATCCATTAAAATTAGCGCATTAATTCTGTCCGTGAGCATAATATGGGTAGCAGGGGGGATGTGTGTTAATAGTTACGCTGGCCCTGCTTCAGCTAACTTGTCTGTTTCTGCCACGGTTGTCGCAAACATCACGGTTGTTTCCGAACCTGCCGATTTTTCTACTGTTGACGTAACGCAAAAAGAGGCTACTGCGAAGTCCGCGTTAAATATACATTTATCATCAGGTGTAGCTGCCAGTATATCCCTAAGCCAAGGTCAGCATCCACACTCATCATCGACAGAAGCGGCTCCGCAGCGAGAGATGATAAGTTCCGCCGGGGACAGACTTGCCTATACTATTTTACAAAAAGACGGGAGCACAGAATGGGGAGATACAAGCGAGACCAGTGAGGCTTATGAAGGCACTGGCCTTAATGAAGCCTTGATGGTCAACTTCAAAATCACTGCCGGTCAAAATGTCCCGGCTGGCACTTACACCGATACAGTTATTGCCACTATAAAATTCTAATCTCCACTGCAATGTTTTGGCTACCAACTTAAGTCGGGACAATTTTGACTATGAACAATCACGGTGAGCCCAGAAAGAGTAACAAAAGGTTGTAGGGGTAGACCCAGAAAGAGTAACAAAAGGTTGTAGGGGTAGAAAATTTTCTACCCCTAGGGCGCATCGTAATTTGCAAATCGAAGTGTCAATAATTTAATTGTATGCTTTAGTAATTGCCATCCATGGCAACTGGATTCCGGCCAACCCTCGCTTCGCTCTCCCTGCCGGAACGACGGACTTTTTGGTACTTGGCGAATCATTCTCCTGCTCAGTGCCCCGCCTTAAGTTGGTAGCCAATGTTTTTAAACGAGCAATATGCAGCCGTGATTAGGGTTTTTCGTTTGGTAGGGTTTAAAGTTGCGTGTCATACACAGAGTTTATCAGTCATGATAAGAGGGTGTGCTGCTTTTAGATGGGCAAGATCAATAACCTCAATCATCTAAAATCAGGCGACCCGCTAAGCTTCCACTCCGCATCTCATAGTCTATCGGCACTGTCCCATCTTAAAATCGATAGCCAAAAATCAAAACTCCCCCATCACCCACAATCCACACGCTTACTCGGTAACCAGCTGATTATAAGTGCTGCATAGCTTTTCTGTTTGTATATGTCTATTTATAGTGTTTTGTTACATTTGGATACAATTCATTGAGTGATTCAGTTTGTTGTATAGGTTATTGTACTTGCCAATAGGATAGCTTTAGCCCTAACTAAAGTCATTTCCTGAAGCAAATCACCCTACACTAAACTAAGAGACAATCGCCATGAGTCAAGCCAACCAACTACTGATTATCGACAACCACGTAAATAATTGGCAGGCTTTAGCCAGCGGTGTCAGTCCCGATACTGCCGTCTTAATCCTTGATTCAGCCTCTGATGGCTTAACCCAAATCAGCAATTACCTGGCCACTTGGTCAGCGATACCCGGCTTTGTACCCTTGCAAAGCATACAAATAATTTCCGATGGCAGCATGGGTAGCTTGTTATTGGGCTCAAGTACAATCACCATTGGTAATATTACCCAATACACCAATCAATTAACTGTTATTGGCAATGCGTTAACGACAACGGGCGATATTTTATTGTACGGCTCTAATGTTGCAGCAACCTCGGTTGGTGTGCTGTTTATTAACAGGTTGGCGCAATTAACCAGTGCCGATGTTGCCGCATCGTCTGATTTTACCGGATCAGCATTGTTAAGTGGTAACTGGCAGTTAGAGGCCGCAACCGGCACCATTGAGTCAACCCTGGCTTTAAGTGCGGCTACGCAAAGCAGTTATACCAATCTCCTCCTTAATGTTGCACCGGTTCTTACTGCGCCTACTGCAATTAGCTACACCGATACGGCGATGGTTGACGCCTTTTCCGTGGTTACCGGCTCATTAGTAGCTACTGACATTGCCAGCACTACCTTGACTTACGGCATTGCCGGCGGCACAGACAATGGCGATGGCACCATCAGTCTGCTTAAAGAGTATGGGGTATTGACAATCGTCAAGGCGACCGGCGCGTACAGTTTTCAACCCAATTCAGTCGCTATAGAACCTTTAAACACGGCTGCAAGTAGCAACTATACCGTCACTGTATTTGATGGGATGCTGTCTGACAGCAAAGTACTAACGATTAATATTGTCCAAAACGGCGTTACCGAATCTCTCGGTAATGATCTGTTAAATGGAACAACAGGCAACGATACCATTAATGGTTTATTGGGTGCTGATACCCTAATAGGTGGTTTAGGTAATGACACTTATTATGTCGATAACACCGGCGATGTAGTCATTGAATACGCCAACCAAGGGCTTGATCAGATCATTAGTTCGGTATCGTACACCCTAAGCGTTAACGTAGAAAATTTGACACTGTCCGGCACAGCGGCGCTTAACGGTACGGGTAATGCGCTTGATAACGTGTTAATCGGTAATGATGCCTCCAACATTCTTGATGGAGGTATCGGAGCTGATACGTTAATTGGCGGCTTAGGCAATGACACATACGTGGTCGATAACACCGGTGATGTGGTCATTGAAAATGCCAATCAAGGCGTCGATACGGTTAAGAGCTCCATCACTTACACCTTGGGTGATAACATAGAAAACTTGACCCTGACCGGCACCGTTGCCCTTAATGGTACCGGTAATGCACTAAATAATGTCTTAACCGGCAATGTCGGCGATAACACCCTGGATGGCGGCTTAGGCGCGGATACCCTGTTGGGCGGCCTGGGCAATGATACCTATGTGGTCGATAATGCCGGTGATGTGGTGATTGAAAGCGCCAATCAAGGCATTGATACGGTTAATAGCTCGATTTCTTACACCTTAACGGATAACGTAGAAAACCTTAACCTAACCGGTACAGATCCCCTAAATGGTACGGGTAATGCACTTAATAACGTGTTAACCGGCAATGCCGGAGATAACACATTGGATGGTAGTTTAGGTGCGGATACCCTGATAGGTGGCTTGGGCAATGATATCTACCTGGTCGATAACATTGGCGATGTCGTCATTGAAAATGCCAGTGCCGGCATTGATACCGTTAATAGCTCTATCAGTTACACTTTGACCGATAACGTAGAAAACCTGAACCTGACCGGTACAGATCTTATTAACGGTACAGGTAATGCCCTTAATAACGTGTTAACCGGTAATGTCAATAGTAACGTTCTGGACGGTGGTCTTGGCGCTGACACACTGATAGGCGGTTTGGGTGATGACATTTATATGGTTGATAATGCCGGTGATGTCGTCATTGAAAATGCCAACCAGGGGAATGACCTGGTGTACAGTTCAATCAATTACACCTTAACCGATAACGTAGAGAATCTCTTCCTGACCGGTACAGCGGCACTTACCGCTACCGGTAATGTGCTTAATAATGTGTTAACCGGCAATGACGGCAATAACACCTTGGATGGCGGTTTAGGTGCTGACACAATGCGAGGGGGTTTAGGTAATGACACCTATATTGTCGATAATATCGGTGACGTGGTGTTTGAAAAAGGCAATGAAGGGATTGACATCGTTCAAAGCTCAATTACTTATAGCCTGACTGATAACGTAGAAAACCTGACCCTATCAGGTACAGCCGCCATTGATGGTACAGGTAACTCACTGAATAACCTCATGACCGGTAATGATAGCGCCAACAAACTGGATGGTGGCATCGGGACTGATACGATGATCGGCGGATTAGGCAATGATACTTATGTAGTAGACAATACCAGCGATGTAGTGATTGAAAATGCCAATCAAGGTATCGATACGGTAAATAGCTTAATCGATTACACGCTGGGCGATAATGTAGAAAATCTCACCCTCCTTACCGCTAATGACCTAAGTGGTACCGGTAATGCGCTTAATAATGTGTTAACCGGCAATGACGGCAATAACACCTTGGACGGCGGCACAGGTGCTGACACAATGAGTGGTGGCTTAGGCAATGACAGATATGTCGTCGACAACACCGGTGATGTCGTCATTGAAAATGCCGCCTCAGGCATTGATACCGTCAACAGCTCAATTACTTACACCTTAACGGATAACGTAGAAAATCTTAACCTAACCGGCACTGCGGCGCTTACCGGTACCGGAAACAGCCTTGATAATGTAATGACCAGTAATGCCGGAGCTGACACTCTGACAGGTGGTTTGGGTAATGATACTTATATAGTCAATAATACAGGCGTTGTGGTCATTGAAAATACCAACTCTGGAATTGATACCGTTAAGAGCTCTATCAATTATACCTTGGGTGATAACCTTGAAAACCTGATCCTAAACGGTTCCGCAGCACTTAATGGTACGGGTAACGCGCTAAATAATGTCATAACCGGCAATACTGGCGATAACATCCTGGATGGTGGTTTAGGTGCCAATACCCTGATGGGTGGCTTGGGCAACGACACGTATATCGTCGCCAACGTCGGTGATGTGGTGATTGAAAATGCTAACTCTGGAATTGATACCGTTGCCAGTTCAATTACTTATGCCTTAACGGATAATGTAGAAAACCTGACCCTGACAGGTGCGGCCGCAATTAATGGTACCGGTAACGCGCTAAATAACGTGTTAACCGGCAATGCCGGAGATAACACCCTGGATGGTGGTATTGGGGCTGATACTCTAATGGGCGGTTTGGGCAATGATACCTACCTGGTCGATAACCTTGGTGATGTCGTCATTGAAAATGCCAGTGCCGGCATTGATACCGTTAATAGCTCTATCAGTTACACTTTGACCGATAACGTAGAAAACCTGAACCTGACCGGTACAGATCTTATTAACGGTACAGGTAATGCCCTTAATAACGTGTTAACCGGTAATGTCAATAGTAACGTTCTGGACGGTGGTCTTGGCGCTGACACACTGATAGGCGGTTTGGGTGATGACATTTATATGGTTGATAATGCCGGTGATGTCGTCATTGAAAATGCCAACCAGGGGAATGACCTGGTGTACAGTTCAATCAATTACACCTTAACCGATAACGTAGAGAATCTCTTCCTGACCGGTACAGCGGCACTTACCGCTACCGGTAATGTGCTTAATAATGTGTTAACCGGCAATGACGGCAATAACACCTTGGATGGCGGTTTAGGTGCTGACACAATGCGAGGGGGTTTAGGTAATGACACCTATATTGTCGATAATATCGGTGACGTGGTGTTTGAAAAAGGCAATGAAGGGATTGACATCGTTCAAAGCTCAATTACTTATAGCCTGACTGATAACGTAGAAAACCTGACCCTATCAGGTACAGCCGCCATTGATGGTACAGGTAACTCACTGAATAACCTCATGACCGGTAATGATAGCGCCAACAAACTGGATGGTGGCATCGGGACTGATACGATGATCGGCGGATTAGGCAATGATACTTATGTAGTAGACAATACCAGCGATGTAGTGATTGAAAATGCCAATCAAGGTATCGATACGGTAAATAGCTTAATCGATTACACGCTGGGCGATAATGTAGAAAATCTCACCCTCCTTACCGCTAATGACCTAAGTGGTACCGGTAATGCGCTTAATAATGTGTTAACCGGCAATGACGGCAATAACACCTTGGACGGCGGCACAGGTGCTGACACAATGAGTGGTGGCTTAGGCAATGACAGATATGTCGTCGACAACACCGGTGATGTCGTCATTGAAAATGCCGCCTCCGGCATTGATACCGTCAACAGCTTAATTACTTACACCTTAACGGATAACGTAGAAAATCTTAACCTAACCGGTACAGATACCATTAATGGTACGGGTAATGCACTGGATAATATTTTGACCGGGAATTCAGTTGCTAATATGCTGGATGGCGGTTTAGGCAATGATACACTTAATGGTGGATTAAGTGCGGATACTCTGATAGGAGGTTTAGGCAATGATACTTATGTCGTTGATAACACCGGCGATGTGGTCATTGAAATTGCCAATCAAGGCATTGATACAGTTAATAGCTCGATCAATTACACCTTGGTCGACAATGTTGAAAACTTGACCCTAACCGGGAGCGCGGCGCTAGACGGTAACGGAAACAGCCTTGACAATGTGATCACCAGTAATAGCGGCGCTGACACCCTGACCGGTGGCTTGGGTAATGATACCTATGTAATCAATAATGCCGGTGTTGTGGTCATTGAAAATGCCAATCAAGGCATCGATACCGTGATTAGTTCCGTGAGTTATGCTCTGAATGCCAACGTTGAAAATCTGACCCTAAGTGGAGCGGATTGGATAAATGCTTACGGCAACAATCTTAATAATATATTAATTGGTAATGACGCAGGCAACGTCCTTGATGGCGGGTTGGGCGCAGATACCATGATAGGTGGTTTAGCCAATGACACTTATGTGGTCGACAATACCGGTGATGTAGTGACTGATAAAGTCAATCAAGGCATCGATACGGTTAAAAGCTCGATCAATTATACCCTGGGTGATAACCTGGAAAACCTGACCCTAACCGGTTTGGCAGCGCTTAATGGTAACGGTAACGCGCTTAATAATGTACTAACCGGCAATGTCGGTGATAACACCTTGGATGGTGGTTTAGGCGCGGATACCCTGCTGGGCGGCCTGGGCAATGACACCTACATTGTAGATAATACCGGTGATGTGGTCATTGAAAATGCCAATGAAGGCATCGATAGGGTTAATAGCTCAATTATTTATACCTTAACGAATAACGTAGAAAACCTTAACCTGACCGGCACAGCCGCGCTTAACGGTACCGGCAATGACCTTAATAATGTAATAACCGGTAATGCTGGAGACAATATTCTAGATGGTGGTTTAGGCGCGGATACACTAATAGGTGGCCAGGGCAATGATACTTATATAATCAACAATGCCGATGTTGTGGTCACTGAAAATGCCAATCAAGGCGACGATACGGTTAAAAGCTCTATCAATTACATCTTGGGTGATAATGTAGAAAATCTAACCCTAACCGGCACAGCGGCGCTTAGCGGCATCGGTAATGCACTAAATAATGTATTAACGGGTAATGCTGGAGATAACACGTTGGATGGTGGTTTAGGTGCGGATACCCTGCTGGGCGGCCTGGGCAATGATACCTATAGTGTCACTAACACTGGCGATGTGGTCATTGAAAATGCCAATCAAGGCATTGATACAGTTAATAGCACAATTGCTTACACCTTAACGGATAACGTAGAAAACTTAAACCTAGTTGGTAGATCATCAATTAGCGGTACCGGTAACGCGCTTAATAATGAATTAACCGGTAATGCCGCAGATAACATCCTGGATGGTGGTTTAGGCGCAGATACCCTGTTGGGCGGCTCGGGCAATGACACTTATATTGTCGATAATACCGGTGATGTGGTCATTGAAATTGCCAATCAAGGCTTAGATACGGTTAAAAGCTCAATCAATTACACCTTGGGTGATAATGTAGAAAACCTGACCCTAACCGGCACGGCAGTTCTAAGTGGTACCGGTAATGCACTTGATAATATCTTAACCGGCAATGCCGGCGATAACACCCTGGATGGTGGCTTAGGCACGGATACTCTAAAGGGTGGTTTAGGCAATGATACTTACCTGGTCAATAACATCGCCGATGTCGTGATTGAAAAAGCCAATGAAGGCATTGACACCATTATCAGTTCCATCACTTACTCCTTAGGCATCATCGACAATGTCGAAAATCTGACGCTGACGGGTACCAATGCGCTAAACGGTATTGGTAACTCGCTTAATAACGTATTAACCGGTAATGCCGGAGACAATAGCCTGAATGGCGGCTTAGGTGCCGATACCCTGGTCGGCGGCTTGGGCAATGACACTTATACGGTCGATAACAGCGGTGATGTGGTGATTGAAAATGCCAATCAAGGCACTGATACCATTAACAGCTCGATTAGCTATGCCTTAAGCGATAACGTAGAAAATTTAAATCTAACAGGATTGGGCGTTATTAATGGTACCGGTAACGCGCTTAACAACACCGTAACCGGTAATGCCAAAGATAATAGCCTGGATGGTGGTTTAGGTGCAGACACCATGAGCGGTGGTTTAGGCAATGACACTTATGTAGTCGATAACACCGGTGATGTGGTCATTGAAAATGCCAGCGCTGGAATTGACACCGTCAATAGCTCAATCAACTACACCCTGGGCGATAATGTAGAAAATCTAACCTTAACCGGTTCGGCCGCGCTAAATGGTAACGGTAACGCCTTAGATAATATCTTGACCGGAAACACCGGTGACAACCTCCTGGACGGTGGCTTGGGCGCGGATACCCTGATGGGCGGTTTAGGCAATGATACCTACCAGGTTGATAACACCGGTGATGTGGTCATTGAAAATGCCAATCAAGGCATTGATACCGTAAACAGCTCAATAACTTACACCTTAACCGATAACGTAGAAAATCTGACCCTAACCGGCACAGCCGCCCTTAACGGTACCGGTAACGCGCTTGGCAATATCTTGACCGGCAATGCCGGAGATAACAGCCTGGATGGTGGTTTGGGCGCTGATACAATGCTTGGCGGCTTGGGTAATGATACTTATAGTGTTGATAACGGCGGCGATGTCATTATTGAAAATGCCAATGCCGGCATTGATACCGTTAACAGTTCAATTTCTTATAGATTAACTGACAACGTTGAAAATTTGGTATTAACAGGCACAGCAGCTAATGGCGCCGGTAACACGCTTAATAACAGCTTGACCGGCAATGCCGGAAATAATACCCTGGATGGTGGTTTAGGTGCCGATACACTGATTGGTGGTTTGGGTAATGACACTTATGTTGTTGATAACATCGGTGATGTGGTCATTGAAAGTGCCAATCAAGGCATCGATACCATTAGCTCCTCGATTAACTATGTTTTAAGCGACAACGTAGAAAACATGCAGTTAACGGGTACCGCAGCTATAAATGGTACCGGTAATGCACTTGATAACAGCTTGATCGGTAATGAAGCAGCCAATAGACTGGATGGTGGCGCGGGTAACGATACGCTAACCGGTGGCGACGGCAACGACACGCTCACCGGCGGTGCCGGCAACGATACCTTTAACGTTGACTCGGGAACCGACACCATCACTGACCTGTCTGGCGGTGATAACCTGATTGTTAGCCCGGGTGTAACGGTCATTGCCACCGTAGCCACTGCTTTTACAGCAACAACAGCAACCAGTAACGCAGGCACCGCTTACCTGAACAGTGCCGGCTTGAGTGTAGACATGACGGCTGCGACAGGCGGTTCAGGTTATAACGTAACCAATACCTCCAGCATAGCTGCAACATTTATAGGCAGTATTAATGCCGATGTCTTAACCGGTGGTACCGGCAATGATATGCTAAGCGGTGGAACCGGCAACGACACCCTCACCGGCGGTGCGGGTAACGACACCTTAACGGGTGGTGCAGGCAACGATACCTTCAAAGTAGATGCAGGTAACGACAACATCACAGACCTATCCGGCAATGATAATCTGGTGGTCAGCGCAGGCGCTACAGCCAACGCGAACGTATCCACCGCATTTACGGCAACAGCAACAACGACCAACAATGCCGGCACTGCCAACTTGGCCAGTAACGGCTTCGCAGTAAACCTGTCAGCCGCTGCCGGCAGTGCGGGATACCAAGTCACTAATACGGGAGCAGGCACGACACTGGTAGGTAGTAGTTACGCCGATACGTTAACAGGCGGTACCGGTAACGATCTCTTAACCGGCGGTGCCGGTAACGACGTGCTAACAGGCAGCGACGGTAATGACACCTTAACAGGTGGCGCGGGTAATGATACCTTAACAGGTGGTGCAGGAAACGACACCTTTAACATTGATGCAGGTATCGACACCATCACCGACCTGGCTGGCAGTGACAGCCTGATAGTCAGTGCGGGTGCTACAGCCAATGCCACACTATCCAATGCGTTTACGGCGACATCAGCCTTTAATAATGCCGGCAACGTTAATCTGAGTAGTGCCGGTTTCGCTGTAGATTTGTCTGCAGCCACAGGCAGTAACGGCTTCACGATAACCAACACCAGTACAGCCACTACCTTAACGGGTAGTGCTAATGCCGACGCGATAATGGGCGGTACCGGCAACGACGTATTGGCAGGTAACGCAGGCAATGACACGCTAAATGGCGGCTTGGGTGCCGATACACTGAGCGGCGGTACAGGCAATGATACTTATAATGTCGATAACGCCGGCGATGTGGTCATTGAAAATGCCAATCAAGGTATCGATACGGTTAACAGCTCAATTTCTTACACCTTAACTGACAACGTAGAAAACCTGAACCTAACCGGTGTAACGACATTACCCAATACGACCTACACTTTTTCAGCGGCCGATTTTGGTGTTTCTTCAGCGCAACAGGCGCAGGCGCAGGGCGCAGGACTTCAGCGCAGCATTTTTAGCGGTTACTTTAATGATAATGTTAATTGGTTTGACACG
>SESD01001894.1_pt1 | contig 11015 bp, 9 predicted proteins | sample 3171411 | NCBI WGS metagenome assembly SESD01 (sample SAMN06051880, study PRJNA518727) | freshwater metagenome | biome: subpolar coniferous forest; feature: holomictic lake; material: water; isolation source: holomictic Lake 442, 16.5 m depth | place: Canada: near Kenora, Ontario | collected...
AATCCAAATGGCTAAAGCCATGACAGATAAGCCAACCATGATTTGCTGCAAAACAACTATTGGTTTTGGTTCACCTAACAAAGCAGGCAGTCATGCTTGTCATGGCGCAGCACTGGGTCAAGACGAAATTAATCTGACTAAAGCAGCTTTGGGTTGGGATCATGAAGCATTTGTCATTCCTGCTGATGTTTATGCTGGTTGGGATGCTAAAACCAAAGGTTCTAAAGCTGAAAAAGAATGGAATGATAAATTTGCAGCTTACCAAGCAGCTCATCCTGAATTAGCGGCTGAATATCAACGTCGTATGGCGGGTGATTTGCCTAATAACTGGAAAACAGATGCGGAAGCATTTGTAAGTGCGGTTAATGCTGAAGCCAAGACAACAGCAACTCGTCTATCTTCATTGGCTGCTATCGAAGGTTTTGCCAAGATTTTACCTGAAATATTTGGTGGCTCAGCTGATTTAGGCTGTTCAAATATGACCGAATGGACCGGTTACAAACCTATGCGCGCTGACAAACCTGATGCTAATTACATCAATTACGGCGTCCGTGAATTTGGCATGTCTGCAATCATGAATGGCATTGCTCTGCATGGCGGCTTAATTCCATTTGGTGCAACATTCCTAATGTTCTCGGAATATGCTCGTAATGCCTTGCGCATGGCTTCTTTGATGAAAATTCGTTCAATCTTCGTTTACACTCATGACTCTATTGGTCTGGGTGAAGATGGTCCGACCCATCAACCCGTTGAACAAATTGCAACACTACGATTGATTCCAAGCATTCAAGTTTGGCGTCCTTGTGATGCTGTTGAAACAACCGTTTCGTGGAAAGCAGCCTTTGAAAGACAAGACGGTCCTTCCATTCTGGTTTTTTCTCGTCAAAATTTACCTCATGTTCCCCGTACTCAAGCACAAATTGAGGCCATTTCACGTGGTGGATATGTTCTAAGTGACAGCGAAGGCCAACCAGAAGCCATCATCATTGCTACTGGCTCTGAAGTTGAACTTGCAATAAAAGCAGCTGAAGTTCTTAAAGCCGCTGGTAAAAAAATTCGCGTTGTGTCTATGCCGTCAACTAACATTTTTGATGCACAAGATGCCATATATCGTGAATCAGTATTACCTTCTGCCGTAACCAAACGTGTTGCAGTTGAAGCAGGCGTGACTGACGGTTGGTGGAAATATGTAGGAACAAACGGTAAAATTGTAGGTCTCGACCGATTTGGCGAGTCTGCACCAGCAGGTCAGCTTTTCAAAGAGTTTGGCTTCACCGTTGAGAACGTAGTCAAGAACGTAGAAGCAGTACTTTAATTTTAAAGAAAAATTATAGAGTAGTAATACACATTAAATTTGGAGAGAGAGCCCGTCAGTTTTATGCTATCTGAAATATGGCATGTCGGGCTCTCAAACCACTTCTTCCGACTTTTAGGTGAACAACGTGAAAAAGAACAATTTAACCAGAGCAGCGTTTGCAGTACTACTATTATCAAGTGCTGTTGCAGGCGCAGATCAACAGTATCCAGCTGCAGACTTCCAACCAGAAGTGCTATACCAAAACAGTGACTATATCGCCAAGAGTAGTCCACAACCAACTACGACTAAAGCAGCCTCTAGTGAATCAGCTACAACTGCTCATGATGAAAAATATCCTGCTGCTGACTTCAAGCCAGAAGTTTTGTACCATGATCCCAATTACAAACATATCGAATCTGTTAAAGCTACTGCATCAAAAACAGCTACCTCAAGCCCAACAGAAGATCAAAGCGTAGGTACTAAAGAAGCAACTGAAGAAACATCTTCTATGTCAAGTTACTTGATTGGCTTGTTACTTCTTGCAGGAGCTGGGTTTTATTTTTTCAAAAGAACAGCTCTTACTTCTGTACAAAAAAATGCTCCTGCACCAGCCAGAAAATCTTATGCCGTTAATACTGGTGTTGCGAAGTATTTGAACAAAATATCAGGCACAGGTGTTTCCAGATATTTAGATTCACATGTGAAATCGGTATCTGCAGCAACTGGTGTAGCAAAATACATGGCAAAACAATCAGTATCTTCAAAAGAAACTGCTGGTAAAGCTACAACTGGTGTTGACAAATACATGCGTGACCGAGGCTAATAATGAACAAGAAAAACTCGAATGGCTTTTTACCTGCAGTTGCGGGTTTGTTCTTTTTCATGAATAAGCCTAATTCTGAAAACATTTACAGAGATGAACCCGTATATCCAGTCTATATCAAAGATGAATCTGGCTTTACAGGCGTATCAAAGTATCTGAAACATCAGGAAGCACTATTACTTGAAAACAGCTTAGCAATTGAGCCCACTCAATTGCTAAGTGGTGTCGCCAAATACTTGGACGGTCTCGATCAGTATCCAGCCAGTGGCGTTTCCAAATATGTTTTAAGACAGTCTATAGCAGAAAAGCAAAAAAGACAGTTAAGTGGCGAACCCGAAGTAACTGGCGTTGCAAAATACCTGAAAAATAAAAAACCGGCACCAGAACTGACTGGCGTTGCAAAATACATGAAGCATCAGGCCACCTTGCCACAACCCAGCAATGTTGCCAAGTATCTGTCAAAACAAGCTGCTTTAAATGCCTTGCAAGTTAAGCACTCAAAAGTTGAAGTTTCTGGCGTTGCCAAATATTTGCAAAATCAGGAAAATCTTCCACAACCTAGCAAAGTTGCAAAATACATGGCAAAACAAGCCGCTATTGATGCTTTAACTGCCAAAAAAATAAAGCAACCTTCACCATTAACAGGTGTAGCAAAGTACCTTGATGATCAGGCAAGCCAGCCACAGATCAGCAGAGTCGCTAAATACATGGTTAGGCAAGCTTTAGTTGAAAAACAAAAAACCACAGCGATTGAAACTGGCGTTGAAAAATACATGCGTCACCAGGCTTAACCAATCCCTGTGTAACAAACCACAGCTTAATTGTTACTCAATAACAACTTAAACTGTGGTTTGTTTCTCCCGATTTTCAGTAGACTTAAATAAAATTAATCGTTTTATTTAACTTCCTTACTAAACTTAAATTCAGAAAATCGCTTAAGACGATTAAACCAATTTCTCAATTACAAAATATATAGGCACCTCTCATGACAAAAAACTTATTGGAACAACTAAAAGAAGTCACTGTTGTTGTGGCCGATACTGGCGACATTCAAGCAATTGAAACTTTTAAACCACGTGACGCAACAACTAACCCTTCTTTAATTACAGCCGCTGCACAAATGCCACAATACCAAGGCATTGTTGATGATACATTAAAAGCAGCTCGCGCCAGTTTAGGTCAAGCGGCTTCTGCTGCAGAGGTAGTTTCTCTTGCATTTGATCGTCTTGCCGTATCTTTTGGTCTTAAAATTCTAGAAATCATACCTGGTCGTGTATCAACTGAAGTTGATGCTCGTCTATCTTTCGACACTGATGCAACAATAGCAAAAGGTCGTGACTTAATCGCACAATACAGAGCAGCAGGCGTTGACAGCGACCGTATCTTAATCAAAATTGCTGCTACTTGGGAAGGTATCCAAGCTGCTGCAGTTCTTGAAAAAGAAGGCATTCATTGTAACCTGACACTATTGTTTGGCATTCACCAAGCAATTGCTTGTGCTGAAAATGGTATCACTCTGATTTCCCCATTTGTTGGTCGTATCCTTGATTGGTACAAAAAAGATACCGGTCGTGATTCTTATGCTCCTGCTGAAGATCCAGGTGTAGTTTCTGTTACAGAAATTTATAACTACTACAAAAAATTTGGTTACAAAACTGAAGTTATGGGTGCCAGCTTCCGTAACGTAGGTGAAATTACTGAATTGGCTGGTAGTGATTTATTAACGATTGCTCCTTCTTTATTGGCTGAATTACAAGCAACAGAAGTCGAACTACCACGTAAACTAGACCCAGAAAATGCATCTAAACTGTCAATTGAAAAAATCTCAATTGACAAAGCTACTTTTGAAGCCATGCATGCTGAAAACCGTATGGCTACAGACAAACTGGCTGAAGGCATTAGCGGCTTCGCAACTGCGTTGGAAGCACTGGAACAATTACTTGCTGCTCGCTTGGCTAGCCTTGAAGGTTAATTAAAGCGCACTCCATTTGATGGTGGTTGATTTTATAACCACCATCAGTAAGTTATGACTTTAATCTTCAACGAAACAGACTGATACAGGACCCCTTAAATGTCACAAAAAATTTTAGATGTAGTTAAACCGGGCGTTGTAACCGGTGAAGATGTACAAAAAATCTTTGCTATTTGCAAAGAAAACAAATTTGCAATGCCTGCTGTTAACGTAATCAATACAGATTCAATCAATGCAGTATTAGAAGCCGCAGCTAAAGTTAAATCACCCGTTGTAATTCAATTTTCTAACGGTGGCGCTCAATTTGTTGCCGGCAAAGGTCTTAAGCTACAAGGACAAGAAACGGCTGTTTTAGGTGCTATTTCAGGCGCACAACATGTACACTTAATGGCAGAAGCTTACGGCGTACCTGTTATTCTTCATACAGACCATGCAGCCAAGAAATTATTGCCTTGGATTGATGGCTTGTTGGACGCTGGCGAAAAACATTTTGCAGCAACTGGCAAACCTTTATTCAGCTCACACATGCTGGATTTATCAGAAGAAAGCCTGAAAGAAAACATCGAAATTTGTGGTCAATATTTAGCGCGTATGTCAAAAATGGGCATGACACTTGAAATTGAGCTAGGTGTTACCGGTGGTGAAGAAGACGGCGTTGACAACAGTAACCTGGATCATTCATTACTGTATACACAACCAGAAGACGTTGCTTACGCATATGAAGAATTAAGCAAAATCAGCCATCGTTTCACTATTGCTGCTTCATTTGGCAATGTACATGGTGTTTACAAACCAGGTAACGTTAAACTAACGCCTACCATTTTAGACAACTCACAAAAATATGTGTCTGAAAAATATGGCGTAATAGCAAACACTTTAAACTTTGTTTTCCACGGTGGTTCAGGTTCATCTGCTGCAGAAATCAAAGAATCAATTAGCTACGGCGTTGTAAAAATGAACATTGATACCGATACCCAATGGGCAACTTGGGAAGGTATTATGAATTTTTACAAGAAAAATGAAGCTTATTTACAAGGTCAAATCGGTAACCCGGATGGTGACGATAAACCTAACAAAAAATACTACGATCCACGCGTTTGGCAACGTGCTGGTGAAGAAGGTATGGTTACTCGTTTAGAACAAGCCTTTCAAGAATTGAACGCTGTCAATACGTTGTAATTAAAGCGCACTCTTCAACAAAAAAGCCGATGTTTTGCATCGGCTTTTTTGTTTCTAACTAGCAGCATTTATGACCAAGTAGTCAGGCTTTAAAGCTTTACCAACACTTCACCACGCCCCATTTCAGACATATCACCTGCATAACGTTGCACACGATTAAAAGCGATAGAGGCATCAGCAAAGCGCGAATTTAATGACTTAAATGAGGCAAACAGAATGGGTAAAAAGGCCAAGGTATGGGCGCCACAATCATTAAAACTGGCTGACAACGACGGTTGATTCCATAATAACAACGTCCCACGACGCATCGCATAGCCTAAATGGCGACCTGTTTGACCCATGACTGCAATTGTTCCTGCTGTCATTCTGGAACCGCAATAATCACCTGCATTACCTTCAATCAAAATATTACCACGACGCATGTGGTCACCGACACGCTCACCCACATTACCTTTAATAAGAATTGTACCGCCTTTCATGCCCATTTTATTGCCGGGCAGTGCCGCACCTAAAAAATTACCGGCATTACCAGACACTTCCAAGTAACCTTTTTTCATTTCACAAGCGGCATAAAGACCGACATTACCAGACACCTTAATTTCACCGGCATTCATGCCAAAAGCCAAATAAGCGCCTGCGTCACCAACAACTGAAATACTGCCACCTTCAAGGTCTTTGCCTATAAAGTCGAGGTTATCAAGACTATTTTTAATAACGATATTTTGCGTATCAGTCCCTTCAAGGGCAAATAACTCATCAACCCGCAACTTGCATTTGCCGCTTTGCAAAGTAATAGCATTTATATCCGCTAAGGCCATGCCAGTTAACAGATTACAAACCAAAGGCGACATATCAACACGTTGAGCAGGTTTGTGTTTTAACGTAAAGGTTAAAGCGCTCATGCCATAATCTCCTGTAAATGAAAATGGAATGGTCCTAACTTACCACCATAATTACCCGCACTAATGCGCTTAATCCCGTTCTTTGCGCCTAAATCACAAACAGCTTGCATACCGACTCGCATAGCCTTATCGATATCTTCTTTCGTCAAACCATCAATCACAATTTCCATCACCGATTCAATCTCGGATGACAACGCCGTTTTAGTCATTCCTTTTAAAGTAGGACAGAATGCATCGTTGGTTGATGCACCCAAGGTTTTGTATTTTGAACCGACTTTAGAACCAGAACGAACCACACCACCCGGAAAAGGCATAATCACATTGGGAATTTTACGCATCTCTTCAATCGCCGCTTCACAAGCTTCCAGCGCTTGCGGCTGTGATTCAGCCAACACTAAAAAGTTACCGCCACCAATCGCATCGACTTGACCCGTAGTCGCTTCAGCCAAAAATTCGCCATCCATCACCGGAATACGCCAGTAGCGTTTACCACTAATTTGCTTGGATACCTGAAAGCCATCACCGAAATAACGCAGATTTTTGCCTAATGGAATTCTAATTCCACCATCAATACCGGCAAATAATGCTGCTGTTGGCGACGTTAATACGCATTGCCCTGCCCTGGTTTCCAGTTGCTTTGCCAAACCTTTGCCGCCCATGGCAAATATCATAATTGATACACCGGGACGACCATCAGGGGTTTCTGATGGATCTAAAATTCGCTCAATGCTGCCTTCGCAACCACAAGCAATAACCGAAGTAGCAAAGCCCGTCATGGCCTGCGCTGAAATCAATGCCCACTTTTCATTTTGCGCCGTGATAATAGCGCGGGTGGCTTTCATTGGAAACGCTTCAGCAAACGTTGCATCTATGCTTACGCCGTTAATAATCATGCTACGTCTCCTTTAAGCGGATGCACAGAAATACTGCCACGCCCATCTTCGGTAATCTCATCATTACTGATTTTAAAGTTACCCAACTTCATGGTCATATAGCGATCAAAATAATCTTTTAAGCCTTTTTCAACCGAAGGATCAAAGTCTGGCTGCACCACATGAGTCGTACCCCATTTGGTAGAAACCACCTTGCCATCAACCACGACCAATTGGCCGTCTTTAAACACATAATCGGGCTTCTCAAACATTTTTTGTCTATCGTTATTATCCGTATAAACCGTAATATCTGCCCAATTGCCCGCGCTTAAACCGCCTCGGTCTTTTAAACCAATTAATTTAGCCGCACCCGCACGCGTCATAATGGCAATTTCTTGTAGCGTATATTCACGCTCAATAGAGGCCAACGTCGTCATTTTTTGCGCTTCAGGATGAATCGTTGACAACACCTCATTACGGAAACTTCTGTCCATTAACAAGCGTATCAAATGCGGATAACTGGTAAACGGTGCGCCATTAGGATGATCTGTCGTCAAGAAAATACGCCATGGATCATCAACCAGCAAAAAGGTTTCCAAACCAATCGCCCACTGCAGCGCATTAACAAAGTTTTTATCTTTATATTTAAAAGGCACAACACCACAACCTGCGTCACACTCAATATCCATGGTGACCCATTTATTCGGGCTGGCAAACTTATGATTGGCATGTTGCCGCATATTATCACCCGATGCGGTCACTGTTTGACCAAACAGAATTTGACCCACATCAATGGTAATATTTTTATTTTTGTTGATCGCTTCAGCAATCTGCGCAGCGCCTGATGAAAATTTAAAATCACCTTCAGTACCGTAACTATGGAACTGAATATGTGTTAAATGCATCGGCAAACCACCGATACCCTGAATGGTATCCAAGGTCGTTTGCACATTACCGGGCACACCCAAATTACAACCATGCACATGCAAAGGATGCGTGACACCAATTTCTTTAACTGCTGTTGCCAGAACTTGCAAAATATCACGCGGTGTTACACCGTAATAACAATTCTGTTCATCCAGATCCAGCTTGCGCTGATTAAACTTAAACGCATTAATACCACCTGGATTAACCACTTTAACCCCGATAGCTTTAGCCGAATGCATCGTCCACGCGACATAATCATTAATGGCTTTTTGATCTTTTTTGGCGGTTAACATACGCAGCAAATAATCATCACTGCCCAACATCACATAACCGCCTTTATCCAGAATCGGAATATCAGCCATTTCCATGTGGGCCTGACGGGCATTAACCGGTAACATAGCCGGTTCAAATCCGGCGGTATAGCCCATTTCGGCATAACGATAGCCCGTTACAAATGTACTGGGCATAGCATGTCCACAACCAGAACGGGTAATATCACTACGATGAACAGGATCATCCCTATGCTCTTCCGGCAACAACATTCTGGCAATATTCCCTTTACCACCACCAATATGCGTGTGCATATCAATCGCGCCAGACATCACTACCTTGCCTTTTAAATCGTATTCTTTATCAACGACTGCTTCAGTCGGCTTTGCAACGATACGTCCGTCCTGAATATAAATATCTTGCAGCTTGCCATCAACCCCGCTGGCAGGATCATAGACAGTACCACCTGTTAACTTTATCAACATTATTTTACCTGCAAAGCTTGTTCAATGGCATTCAGTACCTCAGCAGTACTGGGCAAACCGGAATCTCGACATTTTTTTAAACGAATGGCAACCACGTTATCCATACGATAAGCATGGCCCGCATGATCAATACCCGGTGTACCGACGGGAATAAACACAGCCGGTTCTTTTGCAAACGTCATGCCCGAACGACCCACCACAATCGTCGGTAAAGTCGTTTCCGGTGGCACCGCGTTCACATTAAACGCCTGCACCCAAACCAATGCATCGGCTTCTCCACTGGCCAGCAAAACACTCGTATCGTTTAAAAAAGGATCATACTCTGGATAGCCTCTTGAAAAACGGGTACGCGTCGGATAACCGGTCGTCCAGCCACACACCTGATTAGCGGTTTGATCACCTTCTTTACCCGCCAACGGCAAGCCGGAACAACGCGTATTAAGATCATTAATATCTTTGATCATTTCCGAAAGCTTCTGCACGGTCAACTCGGCATGGGCAAAAGCCAAGGCACCCGCCGCCCAAGTTACTACCCCGTATTTGGCCACTTTTAATTGATCAGCAAGCACTTGTAAATCGGCTACTGCAAGACCGCAAACCGAAGTAGCGCGTATTTGCTGGCCTTTAACCAACGCCCTTAATACCGCAAGCACTTCCGGCAAATCATCCGTCGCGCATTCTAATACTTGTGCTTTTTGACCATTGGGAGACGTTGACGCCTCACCACTAGGCGCCTTACCCAAATAAATAACGCTACGTTGGCTGGTATCCTCCACAAACATGGCTTCTTTATTCCACATATAACGCTCAAAAAAGCGCGGTGCGAAGCTTTCCAAATCAGTACCGACAACTAGTAACAAATCACAGCGATTTTTTACTTCCGCCAGCGTGGTATTCATCCACCCAGAATCTTGCAGTGCCAAAAAGTTATTGCGAGCGCCTGTAAAATTCATATTATCGACCACCGCACCGCAACGATCAGCCAAAGCCAACAAGCCCCGCATCCCGTTAACATCGGTTGCACAGCCACCAATCAAGGGCAACTTGGTATCTTTTAACAGTTCTGCCGCTTTGGCAACAGCCACTTCAAGACCCACGTCTTTGCCATCCACCCGGGCACTGGTATCAGTAATTAGCTGTTCAAAGGCCGGTGTATTAACCGCACAACCATTTTCAATTACTTTCAGCAATATACCATCAACCCTGATGGTCAGATCATCCGTGCCAATACCGCAAAAAGGACTCGGTACTTCAGTTATCTCAATCATTCAGCTGTCCTTTAATATAATTAACTCATTCAACAGGCCGTTGTCTATATGCCAGATGCCCTTGATGTTGTTGCGGTATTCTAACCTTAATTGTTAAGGCTGTCTCGATAATCCAAGCCTCTATTCCTTATACTTGGCTTTGTAAATTTCTTGCAAAGATCAGCACTTTTTACAATAGTGCGCAGGCTTGGCTAAAGAAAATCTCTCAGTCTTTTTTTACTGAGTTCATAAGAAATAATGGCGGGGATATAAAATGTAATATCTGCGGTTACTTTTGCCAAAAAAGTGCCCCAAGGTAAGCTATTCAGTAAAATTGGCAAGTAATACATCAGAAAAGGCCGTATTAACAAAGTATCAAAAACCTCGGCAATACCAAACTCCACACCTAAAGCTCTTATGTTTTTAAAGAATACATGAAGCGTATAGGTTTGCTGATTTAGTAAACAGTGTTTTCTGGTCACTTGAATATCAGTTAGCAAAATACAGCCAAAGTAAGCCGTATTTCCGATTACTGTCGCAACAAGCGCCGTCGTTAGCTTATTTTCAGTGTATCCAAAAGCTAGCTCAGCAGAAACCACCGTTAAAATCATCGAGATTATTTCAGCCGGCAGATAGCGCTTAAGCCACTCATTTATTTTGTGTTTCATTGGCGCTTAGGCATCAAACTTGATTGATCAGAGCTGCTTATTATACGCGCCACTTACGCTAGCTTGGTGTTAATACCAAGACCTCTTTCGTAAACATTTCCATAAACTTGAGATTTAATCGATCAGATAAATAAGCATAGAAAGAGCATGCAAACTGCAAACTGCAAACTGCAAACTGCAAAATTATATTTAAAATTAAAGAATAAGATGGTATTTTAATATCGTATTAATGTTGAAGAAATATGAATACATATTCTTGATATCTCATTGTCTGGATAAATATTCATACAGACACAATTTACTGAACTGATTCCCAGAAATTTTAGTGATTTGGCTTTGCCCAATTAAGTCGGCAATATTATTAATAATTCGA
>SESD01001895.1_pt1 | contig 11011 bp, 8 predicted proteins | sample 3171411 | NCBI WGS metagenome assembly SESD01 (sample SAMN06051880, study PRJNA518727) | freshwater metagenome | biome: subpolar coniferous forest; feature: holomictic lake; material: water; isolation source: holomictic Lake 442, 16.5 m depth | place: Canada: near Kenora, Ontario | collected...
AAATCAGCTTATGCCCCTGAAGATTTAGAAGGCAGATTAACATTAGTTATCGCTAATCTTGCGCCTAGAAAGATGCGCTTTGGCACATCTGAGGGTATGGTTTTGGCAGCAGGACCAGGGGGCAAAGATATATGGATTTTGAGTCCTGATGAAGGCGCCGTTGCAGGAATGAGAGTTAAATAAGAGCACAAGTTGTTCAGCAACAGGAGTGCAATAGCTTCAGATATTGTCTGTAAAAACAGCTAAAACTGTTTTACTCCTATAAAAGTGAGGAGGCGGTTTATTGCATCTTACCCACAACTTAACCCCCTCGTTTCTCTTAAAGAGAAACGAGGGGTATTTATTATTTATTTTGGTGCTGCTTCTGGAGCAGGTGCTACAGGCGCTGCTTCTTCTTTTGCATCTTCAGCCTTGTCTTTCTCAACCTTTTCAGATTCTGAAATCACTGCGGTATAACACTCCATTACACTTTCCGTGTAGTTAGCCCGCGCTTCAGCCAGATCTTTAGGTGAACCAAAATCAGTACGCAATTCTTCCAGTACCTTTTTAGGATCTTGAGCCTCAGTTAAGGTCAGCATTTTCGCATAGTTACGATAAGCCGTTAAGCGATTAGGATCAAAGGCAAAAATCCCTGGCATATTTTGAGCTGTCGTATCCACAACACATTTAGTCATATATTCCGGGGTGATTTTATAATCCTTTATATCCGTTTCTTTTTTCATTTGTTCCAGGACAGCCTGCTCATATTGATTTTTATCAGCACACGCGGGTAACAATAAGGCTGCTAAGGATAGTAGTAAAATTTTCTTCATGGGGTAAGTGACCGTTATTTATTTTATTGAGTTATTATTAATCGCATTATACGCAGTTACACTAAGATCAAGATAAATGCTTGGGTATCCTTTAAGTTATCCCATCTCTTTCATAGCTTGTCTTATCCAAGCCTCCGCTTCTGCATTGATATCGGCCGCTTTACGTCCCTTAGTTTCTATAGTAGGACCAATTTTTACTTTAATCACACCCGGATATTTAAAAAAGCTGTAACGCGGCCAATAGTCACCCGCATTATGAGCAATAGGAATAACTGGATAACCAGTCTTATGGGCTAACATTGCACCACCGATATTAAATTTAAGAACATCCCTGGTCCCTGCCCGCGTTCCCTCTGGAAAAATCAACACAGACAAACCCTCTTTTAAATAGCGTGAACCTTGTTTAAGCAAAGATTTTAAAGAAGCCCGTTGATTTTTTCGGTTAATAACAATCGATTTTAAAGCCAGTAATGACCATCCCCAAATAGGAAAATAAAGCAACTCTCGCTTTATTACCACAGAATGAGGCGGTAAAATATACCGTAAAGCTAACGTTTCCCAAGCTGATTGATGGTTGCTGAAAAAGATGGTCGGTCGTTGGGCATTAACCCGTTCTAACCCTTCTACTTCAAATGTCAAACCACAAAAAACTTTTGTCATCCAGCCAATAACAGCACACCAAACATAGCCTAACTTCCATCGAAATTTAAATGTGGTAAATAGCCCTAGAAGTATCAAGGTTCCGACCACGGTAGCGGTTAAAAAAATACCAATAAACAACAAGGTAGACCCTATATAATTTTTAGGTCTAAGGTCTTGCTGTGATATATTTTGCTGCGTCATATAAGTTCTCAAAAACAAGAATATTAAGTTGTGGATTATTTAATAGCGTGCTCTGACCTTTACCCGTTTTTACTAAAATCGGCTCTGCAGCTACCGCTTCAGCGGCCTGCAAATCACGTAAAGAATCTCCGATAACCGGTATACCCGATAAATCAGCATTAAAATCCTGTGCAAAGGACTTTAATAAGCCGGGCTTCGGTTTACGACAATCGCAATGACAATCTGGGCCGTGAGGGCAAAAATAAATAGCGGTAATTTGTCCCCCTTTCTCGGCGACTAATGCATTCATTTTTGCATGAATTTTTTCTAGCATCACCTCATCAAACAAGCCTCTTGCAATACCTGACTGATTGGTCGCGACAATCACTTTATATCCGAACTTCGTCAGTAACCCGATAGCATCAAGACTACCTTCTACGGGCAACCACTCTTCAGGCGTTTTAATAAACGCATCGGAATCCTGGTTTATCACACCATCACGATCTAATAAGATATAGCGTTGTTTGGACATTTTATTAATTGAATACTACGCTTGTAATTTAGAAATATCTGCACAAGTTAAAAACTGCTCAGATAACAGGTTTAACAACGCTAAACGATGAGCGCGTAAGTCAAGATCATCTGTCATGACCATGACGTTATCAAAGAACGCATCCACTGCACCTCTTAATTGCGCTAAGCGATTTAAAGTAGCTTGATAATCACGTTGTGCTAACAAGGGTTTAATGTCTTCACCAGACAAGTTCGCCGCTTCCAATAGTTGAATTTCTGTACTTTCAATTAATGCACCCACTTTATCAGCGGGCTGAGTATCCGATTTCTTCAATATATTGCGAATCCGTTTATTCGCAGCCGCTAGGCTTTCAGCTTCGGGTAGCTGCCTGAACGCTTTAACAGCAACAAGACGTTGGATAAAATCTAAAGGATCAACTGGCTTAACGGTAATCACCGCATCAAATTCATCAGCACTATATCCCTTATCCAGGCAATAACCTTTTAAACGATCGAAAATAAACTCAATCACCGCCGATTGTGTCGCTGCTTTATCAAAAGGATGTGTAAATAATGATAGAGAGAAAGTAATGGCTTCAACAAGATCGAGGGTTAAATTATTCTCAATCAGTGTACGTAAAATCCCCAAAGCAGCACGTCTTAATGCATAGGGGTCCTTATCACCGGTTGGAATTAAACCCGCACTAAAAATACCCGCTAAGGTATCTACTTTTTCTGCCAGTGCCAGCACTTGACCAATCTGACTTGAAGCCGTCTCACTACCTGATTGCTTGGGAAAATACTGTTCTTCCAATGCCCAGGCTACTTCTGGCGCTTCACCCTCAGCCAAAGCATAATAACGCCCCATTAAACCTTGCAAGTTACCAAATTCACCGACCATTTCTGTCATTAAATCGGTCTTTGCTAAAAGCGCTGCTCGCTTCGCCCATTCAACGTTAGCGTTCAAACGCTCTGCGATAAACGCCGACAATTGAATGACACGGTGGGTCTTTTCAGCCACTGTGCCCAGTTTCTCCTGGAACACAATGTTTGATAAACTATCGACTCTTTCTGCCAAGGTTTTCTTTCTATCCTGATTCCAAAAGAATTCAGCATCTGATAAACGCGGCGTAACCACCCGCTCATTACCTTGTTGAATCGATTCGGGTCGAGTGCTTTCAATATTACTAAAGGTAATAAAATGCGCTAATAAACCCCCTTGTGCATTCTTAACAGGAAAGTATTTCTGATTCGTTTGCATGGTCGTAATCAGTACTTCTGCGGGTAATTCTAAATAACGCGGATCAAAGCCCCCCGTAATGGGCACCGGCCATTCATTTAACGCCGCAATTTCTTCCAATAGATCTTCTTCAATATGCGCAATGCCGCCCACCGCTGCCGCTGCTTTTTGAGCCGCTGCTTTAATAATCTCTTTACGCTGTTCTATATCCACAATGACTTTGCCTTGCGTCAACAACACGTCCTGATAATCTTCAGGTTTATTAATGACCAGCTTGGTTGGCGCATGGAAACGATGTCCTAGCGTGGTATTACTGGTTTTTAAGCCTAATATTTCGGTATCAATCACTTGATCACCGTACAGTAAAACCGCCCAATGCACAGGTCTGACAAATTCGGTATTGAAACTACCCCAACGCATTCTTTTAGCGATGGGAAGCGCAGTAATACTTTGACGAATAATATCTGGAATCAGATTTTCAGTGGCTTGGCCTTTAACAACTTGAGTGAAGGCCAACCATTCACCCTTATCTGTTTTTAAACGGTCTAATTGTTCAAAGGTAGTTCCACAACTTTGAGCAAAACTTGCTGCCGCTTTACTGGGAGCGCCATCAGGCCCAAAAGCCGCCTGTATTGCTGGCCCGCGTTTTTCAACTGTTTTATCAGGTTGAGCCACAGAGAGGTTTTCAATTAACACAGCTAGACGTCGAGGTGTAGCAAATGCTTTGATTCCTGTAAAAGGAATTCCAGCGTCTTGTAAGCCTCTAGTTATGCCGTCTGACAAGGCATGACTCAATTTCACCAAGGTTTTTGGAGGTAGTTCTTCAGAACCCAGTTCAAATAATAAATGATTGCTTGTGGTCATGTTATGCTCCTTGCTCAGTCAACATCGGGAAACCCAATGATTCTCTTCGTGCGTAATAAGCTTCTGCCACTGCTCTCGATAAGGTACGCACTCTTAGAATATAGCGCTGACGTTCTGTAACTGAAATAGCATGACGTGCATCCAGTAAGTTGAACGTATGTGAAGCTTTTAATACCATTTCATAAGCGGGTAGAGGGAGATTGAGATCAATCAATTTTTGGCATTCCTGTTCATAAGTATTAAAGCATTGGAATAGAAAATCAACATTGGCATGATCAAAGTTATAGGCCGACATTTCAACTTCATTTTGATGAAACACGTCTCCATAAGTCACCACACCCGTTGGTCCATTTGTCCAGACCAAATCATAAACGCTTTTAACTCCTTGCAAATACATAGCGATTCGTTCTAAACCATAAGTAATCTCACCACTGACAGGACGGCACTCCAAGCCACCTACTTGTTGAAAGTAAGTAAACTGCGTCACTTCCATACCATTGAGCCACACTTCCCAGCCTAGTCCCCAAGCACCCAAGGTCGGCGATTCCCAGTTATCTTCAACAAAACGAATATCATGTTCCAGTAAATCCAGACCTAAATACCGTAAAGACCCCAGATATAACTCTTGAATATTATCAGGCGACGGTTTTAATAACACCTGAAACTGATAGTAATGCTGTAAGCGATTAGGGTTTTCACCAAAACGACCATCCGTTGGACGACGCGAGGGTTGCACATAAGCAGTGTTCCAAGGCTCAGGCCCTATAGCTCGTAAAAAAGTGGCTGGATGAAAAGTACCGGCGCCTACTTCTAGATCCAAAGGTTGCAATAAAATACAGCCCTGACTTGACCAATATTCTTGCAATGCCAGGATGAGTCCCTGAAAAGTTGATGAATCATTATTTTTATTCGACACGGTATCTTCACGTTAGGCAGTAAAAAGTTCGTAATTATAGCTTAAAAATGGCTTTGTAGTAGGGTTTGGAAAGAAGCTAAGAATGGGGTTTATAGAGTTAAAATAGACTAATCCAAGAAAATTATTAAATTAACTCAGAAAATTTAATTACAATAAGTCCCAATAGTTAAACACATAGAATTAAAAATTAAATTCATGAGCAAAGACACTATCCCTAAAGTAATCGGCTACAAACAACTGAAGAAATTGCGTACTGCACTGGCTATTTCTCAAGGCACAAAGCTCTTATCAACACTGCAGCAAGAAGCAGAAGGCACTGTCTCTCATGACCAAACTAAAAGAGTAACCTACCTGACTGAGCTATTTTCTCGAATTCATCGAGAAATGTATCAAGACTGGAAAGACCAACCCACCGTTTGTCATCGTCCCGGAACCATGATTGATCCGGATAAAAGAAAACAGTTTCGAGAAACCATTGAAAGTTTAGTTCTGGATGGCGACGTAAATAATGATACGGCCATTTTCGATAATAATGGGTTCGTTATCAAAACAGAAAATATTGCCGAAAGACTCGCCAGTTTTTACTACAAAATGCGCTGTGTAAGGCCCTACTCTTATGGAAACCGCTTAACTCTGGATTTTTTTATTACCATGCTGGGCAAATTGCCCGCCATTAAAAGCGTTTATGAGCAAGGTATCGACTTTAGACGCATCGAATCTTACGATGCATCAGTACTACACAATCCTAATAGTTCATTACGCGAAATCACCCTTGCTTTTGAACATGCACTAGATCCAACGCGTTGTAAAAGCTTACAGAATATACCCAACGCTTATGGAAAATGGCCAGAGAACAAACTGTTTATACACGGAATCCCTTTTCTATCTCATACCACCGAAACAGGCGTATTGTGTGTGGTCTCAGTCAATGGGGGGCTTGTGCCGTTGGATCGCATATCCCAAGAAATATTTGTAGTGGGAAAACATTTGGCAGATTACCCCATGTGTGCGTCCGAAAACATGATTGGTTATTTACCTAATACAGAGTCCTTACGCCAAACCGGTAGTTATGAAATTGATGGCATCAGCATCGGGAAAGATGGTGCCGCCCCTCTCTTCTGTCTTGATATTAATATGTTAACTGGATTACGCTCTCCGGCACATACCGAAGTAGTGCAACTTCTAAAGCAGTGTGAGGGTGAAAGTGCTCTGATCTTTGACTTAGTCTACAATGAAAGACTAAAAGATCGCATGCTATCAGCAGCTATTAGCGACAACCGATTACAGCGCGCCGTTGAAATTGCATACGAACGACTCAGCAAAATCACAAAAAAATTAGACAAAGCAAGAGACAGCGTATTTGAAGGTAAAGCACCTGTACGTCACCCCCATTTATTTATGTCAATGGGCGGTGCTGGTTCAGGAAAAACTGCCGTAGAACAAATAGCAAATGCCTATTGCGGTGATAACTTTGTCGTAGCCTCACTGGATGAGTTTCGTAAACAAAGTGATCTTTATCAAGTACTCACAGCCGCAAGCCACCACAGTGACGATTATGTTTATGTTGAGCCTTTTGCAAACAGATTGCGTGATGCTGTTGCAGAACACGCCAGATTAAATCATATCAACATTCTCTATGATGGTACGGGTATTCCTTATCAGCCCCGATATTCCAACATAGTCAAGCGTTTTAAAGACGAAGGCTTCTATACCCAGATCACTGGCGTCGATGCGTTTATTACTAAACCAGAAGGCAGAGAAAATGAATTGGTTCGATCCAATGTGATCACCAGTGTAAAGAAGCGCTTTGAGAAAAGCGGTCGTGCACTCCCTTGGGTGGTCACTGTCGATAAACATATTCGAGCACCCCGCTCTTTTTTAAATGCACTTGAACATGATGCCTTGGATAAAATCTCTTTATATGCCAATGATGGCGAAAAAGGCACCCATTACTTAGTCGCAGAAAGCTTTTACTTTTCAGATGAAGAAGTGAAAGAACTGCAACAAAGCCAACTCTCTGGCACTTTACTAGAGACCCTAACTAGAGTCATTAAAGAGCGCAAAGATTCTCTCTTGAGAAATTTAGTGGGCGATGATGACGAAAAACTTCAAGTGTTAATTAACAAAAACAGATCATTTGATGAAAGCAACGTGGCTTACCAAATTTACCAGAATAAAAACACCAACCGGGTCTTATTGATATATAACGCGCATCGGATGGTTGATTTCGTAGAAAAAAGACAACTTAATCCTAATGCTTCAGGTGAAGAAGGACTCTTACATAAATCTGAAGCACTGGCTTTTCATATAGATCCTTATTCTAAAGATCCCTGGATTACAAGGCTTCAGTATTAAGTTCTGTTACTTTACAGGTTTTCCATGAGCCGAAAAAATCGCCCATATCTTTTTTACAGTACGACCAGCTCAGTTTGCACTACTTGTTTGAGGCCAGTGGAGGCCAAAATCTTAATCAAACAAAACAAGGTCTATATGGACAAATGGTGTCCTGCACATGGTACTGAGCGTGTATTGATGAGTGATGATTCCGATTATTATCGACTCTGTCGTGAGGTTTATGTCAAGCCACCTGAAATGCCTGAACGCTTTAATACCAGCATGCGCTATGGCTGTCCTTATGATTGTGGTTTATGCCCGGATCACATGCAACACTCTTGCCTGAGTGTGATAGAAATAACCGAGCAATGTAATTTACGTTGCCCAGTTTGTTACGCTGAATCAGCCCCTGATCATGGTCGACACGCCAGTATGGAAGAAGTTATCGCCATGCTTGATACCGTTGTTGCCAATGAAGGCGAACCGGATGTATTGCAAATTTCAGGTGGCGAGCCCGCCCTGCATCCGCAGTTCTTTGAAATTTTAGATGCCGTCAAAGCGCGACCTATAAAACATTTGATGATTAACACCAATGGCGTCCGTATCGCCCAGGATACTGAGTTTGTTGCCCGGTTAAGTGAGTATAAGCCCGCACTTGAAGTCTATTTACAATTTGATTCTCTGCAGAATGAAGCCTTGCAAAATCTGCGTGGCGCTACGCTTGCTATCAACCACCAAACCGCTCTTGAGCAGTTAGAAGCACACGCTATTTCTACAACGCTGGTAATGACTGTTAAACGCGGTGTTAATGACCACGAAATTGGCGAAGTTATTCAACATGCCCAGCAATGGAGTTGTGTGCGTGGCGTTAATTTGCAACCGATACAAAATGCAGGTCGCGTAGAAGATTTTAGCGTCAACAATCGGCTGACAGTGAGTGAGGTTCGTCGCCGGGTAGCAGAACAATCCCATTTGTTCAGTCTGGAAGATATCGTCCCTGTTCCTTGCAACCCTGATACGTTGGCAATGGCTTATGCGTTAAAGCGAAACAATGAATTCCTACCTTTAACGCGCTGGTTTGAACCTAATGATCTTATTGCAGGGGCCAACAACACAATTGCTTTCGAGCGTGACCCCGTTATAAAACAACGTTTATTCAAGCTTTTTGCTACCAACTTATCGCCAGAAAACCAGGCCTCTTGCCTATCAGACTTACTGTGCTGTTTACCGCAGGTTGTAGCAGAGGAGTTAAGTTACAAAAACGTATTCCGCGTATTAATTGTACAGTTTATGGATACACATAATCTGGATATTCGTGCCCTTAAAAAATCCTGTATACATATGGCAAGACCTGATGGTACGCTGATTCCGTTTGAAGCTTTTAACCTATTTTTATTTTTGAATGGTTGGGCGTGCTATTGGGTGTTCAAGTTTATCGCTTGATTAAAAAGCGCAAAAAGCTAGAGGGCATCACTCAAGGAACCACGTTTACAGTCATACTGGGTTGTATCTTTGGGGCAGCCATCGGTAACAAGCTGATGTTTGTTATCGAGACTCCTCAGCTATGGATAGAAAATGGCTGGCTCAGCTTGCTCCAAGGCCAAAGTATCGTTGGTGGTTTATTAGGTGGCTTAATCGGTGTGGAAATTACAAAAAAGATCATTGGCATTAATTACTCTACAGGCGATGATTTTGTCTTACCACTCATTGTTGGTATTATTATTGGGCGAATAGGCTGTTTTTTGGCAGGTTTAAATGATGGCACTTTTGGATTGCCTACCACATTGCCTTGGGGTATTGATTTTGGGGATGGTATTTTTCGTCACCCAACGCAGGTGTATGACATGTTAGCAGTAAGCGTGCTGGGTTTATTACTATTTATAAACCGAAAACGGCTAGCTCAAGTTCCAGGCCTGTCCTTTAAATTATATCTCTCCGGCTACTTAGTGTGGCGTTTACTGATAGATGGGTTAAAACCCATTCCTTTTGCTTATTGGCTAGGATTATCGGGTATTCAATGGGCGTGCGTATTATCACTATTTCTGTATCTACCGCTGCTCTGGCGCGACTTAATGAAAAAACAAACTGAAAAATAACTCAAAGCTCATCGTCTACAGGCAATGCTGACAAAACATTGATCTTAAAACTTTGCCAGTCGCTTCGTGAAGGCTCTGTATCATATACGACGGTTTTGCCACCCTCTTGAGTATGCCAAACCAGACTTGACTTACCACCTTCAGTGCTAGAATGAAGGGCTAATTTATATGCATTAGCTGGCTGCACCATGGCCTGAAATCGATTAGCAACCTGTTGCGCCAGTTCAGGACTATGAATAATTAAGCCAATTTCGGTATTTAGATGCTTAGAGCGTTGATCAAAATTCATCGATCCAATAAAGAACTTTTTACGATCGAATACATAAAGCTTGGCATGCAGACCATAATTTCCATATCGTGATATTGCAGGACTTTGGCCACTACCCTTACTGTTACCTAACTGGGAGCGGATTTCGTAAAGCTCAACCCCATTCTCCAATAATGGAATTCGATAATGCATGTAGCCTGACTGAGCCATCGACATTTCGGCTGATTCCAATGAATTTGTGAGGATTCGGATACGTGCTTTACGTAGATGTAAGCTTTTAAATAACTCCATACTTTCTTCATCTGGTATCAGGTAGGGCGACACCATTAACAGTTCAGATTGAACTGCGTTTAAAGCATTAATGATTTCTGGCTGCATTAGCCTACCCGACAAAATACCATTTTCCACAGCCTTCTTATCAGGGCTGTCATAAATTAGTTGTGCTTGCGCCCAAACCACAGGCAAATGACCATTTATAATATCTTCAAACGGTTTGTCGCTGGTCAGCCGCTTTACAAACTCTAAACCTTCTGCCTCCAATTCACTGTGCGCATCTTTCAAACGCTGACGCTGTGCATTTAATGCATCAAGGGATGGCTGTTCATCCGATAGCAGTTCCATGGGAATTGACAGATTAAAATTCCAAAATTCGTCAAAGGTCGTTGATAATTTTTGGACAATCCTACCTGCAGCAAAGACATCATCATCAGCAAATTGAGAGTCTGGGTCTACCTGAAAATATTGATCTCCAATATTACGACCGCCCACCAACGCTATGGCATTATCCACTACCAGTAATTTGTTGTGCATCCGATAGTCTAACCTGGATGCATTGAAAAGGAATTCCGTAGATTTGAATAGCTTAACATGGCCACGATAAGCAAAAGGGTTGAAAACTCTAATCTCAATACCTGGATGCGCGGACAAGGCCGCAATCTGCTCATCGCCCGGCTCAGTTTCACCGTCATCAATCAGGACCCTAACCTTTACACCACGATCAGCTGCTTTTAAAACGGCTTCAGTCAGTAATTTCCCCGTTTTATCTCCGTGAAAAATAAAATATTGCAGATCTAGCGTGCGTTCTGCTGCTGCAATCATTTGCATACGCATTAAGAATCCATCTATACCTGCTTGAATAATACGAAA
>SESD01001898.1_pt1 | contig 10997 bp, 7 predicted proteins | sample 3171411 | NCBI WGS metagenome assembly SESD01 (sample SAMN06051880, study PRJNA518727) | freshwater metagenome | biome: subpolar coniferous forest; feature: holomictic lake; material: water; isolation source: holomictic Lake 442, 16.5 m depth | place: Canada: near Kenora, Ontario | collected...
AAATTGGATTGGGCGACGGACCCGCACCCAATGCAGGCCTGCGGCACTTCGGGTATCAGCAGATGCGAGCCCTCTACGCTGGCCTTATGGTGCACGACGTAGCCGTGCAATACAGGCGAATTGCATCGCTCGATGCATCGGGCGTCTTCGATGACGCGGCGAGGTTCGTAGGGTACTGGAGTCCGGAGGCTGCCGTTGCAACGACGACGCCGGCGGTGTACGCCAGCGCCTACTGCCTCGATGCTGCCACGCCTCCGCGGGCTGTACTCGTGATCGTCAATCGCAGCGGGCAACCAACGGTGGCGAATCTTACGGTCGATGCGGCCAGACTCGGCTTCAAAAAGCTGCCGTGGTCTCGCCTAGAGGCAAAAGACATCGACCTATGGCTCCCGCCTCCGGGCGAAGATTTGCGTAAACTCGTCAAACCGAATCCGCTGCTCGACAGAAATATCCTCTTCGACGCAACAACGGACCTGATCGATCGGTTGCGAGTCGATATCGATCAAATCGCCGCCGCAAATGGGAAATTCATTTTTGACGAGTCCAACCACGAACGCACTCCCGAAGGGTTTCGAGTTCGGGTTCGGCCTTGGGATTACCGTCTCATCGAACTCCGCCCGGCGGGGCCATCCCCGTGACCATTCTGCCTTGTTTTCAGGGCGAGAGGCCATCGGCAATGTTGACAAATTGCGGCCTGCGGCCATTAGCATAGGGTTGGCTTCGGCAGCACTATGCCGGAAACAATCGCGAGAGGAGAGTGACACAACCCATGCCTCAAAGCTCCTCTGCCGATGCTCCAGAAGCCTGTTCTCAGGACGGGTCGCTCGACGCTTTTATGCGTGAACTCTCCGGCCATCAGGCTCGGCTTCGTGGATTTGTGCGATGCCTCCTCTTTGACCGCAGGGATGTCGAAGACGTCTGGCAAGACACAAATGTCGTGCTGCTGCGAAAGGCTTCGCAGTTTCGTCCGGGTTCTGATTTCTGGGCGTGGGCCAGTGAGGTGGCGCGGTATCAGGTGCTGACGCACTGCAAGCGATTGAAGAGGGACCGGCTTGTTTTTTCCGACAAGCTTCTGGCTCTTCTGGCAACGGAATTAAAGGAGCGAGGCCCAGCCATCGATCATCGCCGCGAGGCACTCGACGGCTGCCTCCAAAAGCTTCCCGCCCCGCAGCGGCAACTGCTCGAAATGCGTTATGGCCCGAAGACATCAATCGACGAGATAGCCGGCAGTTTGAATCGCCCAGCCGGTTCGATTCGACAAACACTCTACAGGATCCGCGAGTCTCTGCTCGCCTGCATTGAGCGAACGCTTGCCAGCGAGGGAGTGCGATGACTGCCCAACGCGACTTTCGCACCAACCACATGCCGCCGGCCAGCACTCCACCGCAGACGGAGGCTGACGCCGACCTGACGGCACTTGTAATCGATTGCATCGATGGCAGCCTCACCCCTGCATCGTGCGCTCGTTTGGAGGCACGCATTGCGGTCGATCCGGCCTTGCGGAAATATTATCTCGATGTGTTGCTCCTCGACTCAGACTTGGCCGATGAATTTTCGGCCGCTGCCATCGGGGGCATGGTGGATCAGCTCTCGCACGCCACCGCTGAATCGCACAGCCTGCCAACGGGCGCAATCGCTACAGCCTGCAGGGGTATTTTTCCTCGATCGATGGCAGGAGCCATTCTGTTGACGCTCATGCTGGGAGGCCTGGTGGGCGGCGTGGCGGTTTGGATGGTGAGTTCGCTGGCGACCGCTTCCTCGTCCCCTCAATTCCAGACGCTTGCCGAGGTCACCCAAACGCGATTTGTCATTTCAGCCGATGCCAGACGGCCCGTGCACAAAGGCAGGCTCGTAGGTCGGGAGCGGCTGAGACTGGCCTCCGGGGCAGCTGAAGTGACATTCCACAACGGAGCCACGATCCTGCTGGTTGGCCCTGCCGAGCTGGAACTCGCCAATGACACGCAGGTCTATCTCCATGCCGGCCAGGCGGTTGTCCGCATTCCAGAGGACGTGAGTGGATTTCAGCTCGACACTTCCGCTGCGCACGTCATGGCCTTGCACTCTGAATTCGGCATCAAGGTTGACGATGGCCTCATCACAGACGTGCAGGTGTATGAAGGTGAAGTGCTCGCAACCGAAAAAGCAAAGCGAGCTTCCGGCCAATTCCCCCATGCTGTAACGGCAGGGCATGCGGTGCGATGCAATCCTCAGTCCCAGGACGATCTACTGCCAATCGAATATGCCGAACGGCGATTCATCCGGCGACTGCCTCCCGATAAGGGAATTGATTTGCAGGAATTTACCAACGACCTGCGTGAAGATGCCCGGCTCCTCGGCCGCCCGCGACTTGAATCAATCGAAGTAACGCGAGCGATGCGTCCCGTGATCGCCGACGGACTCCTCGATGAATGGAACCAGACGGGGCTGTTTCGACGCAGCCGGCACGATAAGCCGACCGATCGCGAGTGGATTGAGGGCCGAATGATGTTCGACGACGACAACCTCTACATCGGGGCCAGCATTGGCGATCCGCATCCGATGAAGAATGCGATTGACCCGACGCTCGATGCCAACCTGGCATGGCGCGGCGGTGCGCTGCAGCTTTTTGTTTCAACCGATCGGGCCATGGGGTGGCCCGCTGACGGCAACGCGCCTGGCTACTATGCGAGCCGCCATCTTGAAACCAGTGCCGTCGAACGTGCCCGCGCGACCAATCCGCGACTCTCAACGCTCATCATGTGGCATCACTTACCGTCCAGCACCGACAATCTCTACGTCGCACAACCGCTGACGAGTTCGCACGGCAGGCTCAATCCGGAAGGGTTTCGCGGCGCATGTGCGCGAAACGACGATGGCCTTGGCTACACCCTCGAATATGTTATCCCCTGGACGGTGCTGGGTGCCGCCGATGATCGACCGCGGTCTGGCGACAACCTCGCAACCTCGTGGGAACTCCATTTGAGCGATGAATCTGGAAAACTCTGGCGGGATCAGATCATCGAGGTCCGCAACCAAACGGAACCTTCCAGGATATTTCTGTTTGAGCGAGCCGCCACATGGGGCCGGGCAGAGTTTCGGTAGAGACGCTTTGCACGACGCGGCCTCAATGAAAAGGCCTTGGAAAAGGCCTTGGAAGAGGCCTTGGATAGCCTGCTGGCTCGACCGTACGATGCGTTTTAGTCGCGGTACTCAAATTTATATTTCCCAGGATTCGGCGTTGGGTACATGCCGTCGCTGTTGGCGAGCAGGATCGCTGGAGAAGCGTCGGTGAGCGTCGCCACGCCTGCTGTCAAATCATCGGGGCAGTTGAGCATCTCATCGAATGTCACAAGTTTGCCAGAGTGGGCTGCAAACCGCCCCATCGCCGTCGCGAGGCTCGCCTCGGCGCCTCGCACCGCTTCATTGTAAGGCTCATTGTTCATGATGGCCGCTACGAGATGCTCCCACTCCCGGCGGTAAGGATTCGGCTCGGGTTGCTCGGCCGTCCAAGCCATGTTGGCCTTATCCATCTTCTGGCTCTTGTAAATCGTGCACCGTGCGGGGGAATGGCCGCTGGCAGAAATCGTAAAAGCGCCTTTGGTGCCTTGGCCGAACACGCCAAACTTTTGCTGGCAGTCTTTCATAGAGCGGCCGGAGTAGAAGAATTTCGTGCCATCGGCAAACGTGTATTCAACGGCATAGCTGTCGAAATTCTGATCGTCTAACTTGCCTCGGTAGTGCCGTCCGCCGGTGGCTTCAGCCGACACAGGCCACGCGCCTTTCATCCAGCAGACCTCGTCGATGTGGTGCACGTAGTAATCGCTAAAAATTCCGCCGCTGGCCCAAAGAAAGCCATGGAATCGCTTAATCTGCCAAAGCAACTCTGGGATCTCTTGATGGCCCGGTGCCAGCTCAAAACTTTGGGCTGGGGTATGCATGCGGTAGCCGCGAAAGTCCATTAACTCGCCCGCTTCCCCGTCGTTGAGCCGATCAGAGAGTTCGCGGCGGCGGTCGCAGTGGCGGCACATCAGTCCGACGCCCACCTTGAGATTTTTGGCGTCTGCTTGGGCTGCTAGGTCGATGATCCGCTTCGTGCTCGGGCCGTCGATCGACACCGGCTTCTCCATAAACGTGTGCACGCCCCTCTGGATAGCTGCCGCGAAATGCACTGCCCGAAATGCCGGTGGCGTTGCGAAGATCGCAATATCCCCGGGTCGCAAACAGTCGATCGCCTGCTGGTACGCATACATTCCAGTAAAGGCGCGGTCTTCGGGCACATCAACCCGTTCCTTGAATTGCTCGGTGAGCGACCGTCGAACGATGTCGACACGACTGCGAAACACGTCGGCCATCGCCACGATCTTGAGTGGTGTATTGGCGACGGAGAGTGCGTCCGCTGCAGCCCCGCCGCCGCGACCACCGCAGCCGATCAATGCCACACGAATCTCGTCGCTGCCACCAGCGTGCACTGCCGGTACGGCATTTTCGGGGGAGGCCTTCTCAACGCTGTCCTCCGCCCGACTTTCTGAGAGCAGCGTGCCGGCAAACACCGCTGCGGCCGCCTGCGTGGTCGTGCCCAGAAATAGACGGCGGGAGCTGCCAGTGGGAACGTTTTCAACCGATCCTGGAAACTGTTTTTTTGGCAAGATCACAGTCGCATCTCCGTAGGTGATATCGAGAAGAGTTTTTTCAAGGACGGGATTGAGCTACTCGAGAAGGTCCGGGGTCTCTAGGAGTAGGCAGAGGCTGTGGAACTGCGGGCCATATCATCTTCGAGGAGGCGATGCGGCTGGATCTTGAGCTTTGCGAGCTCTGCATGATACTCCCGAACGGCCTCTGCCGCCGAGATGGCCTCGTCGGCCACTGCACGCAGCATTTTAACAAATGAGAGCTGGTGTTCTGCTGCGTTGATCTTGCGGCCAAAAAGCGCAACGCGTGCCCCGTGCTGTTTCGCGTCGGCGATCAGGCCAAATGCATCGTGCGTGGTGCCAGCACCGCCGCCCAGAATACCCACGACGAGCGAGGAATCGTAGGCGGCAAGTTGCTCAGTGATCTCGGGGCCTAGGTACGGAATCTTAAGGAATATCGGACGCCCAGCCCGAGGCACCCCAGCCAAGGCTCGCACCACGTGGTCAGCCAAAAAGCGGGCAATGTCTGGGGGCTTGTGGTCCGCCGCTTTTCCTGGCACAGCGTCGAGCGCATTCGGAAAAAAAACTTCCAAGAAATGACGAAAGCCTGACTGCTCGGCCTCGATCCGAAACGCTCTGTATGCCGCGAGCATGTCGCGGTCAAGCGTCGCATCATCATTGAATGTGAGCGAAAAGAGCCCGAGGTCTGCGCCGCCGGAGCCAGTGGCATGAGGCTTTGGATCGCCCTCCTCGCGGCTTCCACGCACGCGGCCTGATTGCGCCTGCGAGATCGTGGTCGTAGAAAATGGCAGCGCCGGCTGACGGCCATAGCTTCCGGTGCCGGCGGCCAGCCAGATATCGGTCGTGTCGTTCATCCGCACCGCTGGCGTCACAGGACTCTGGATAAAGAGGCCCTCGTCAATAGCCAGCACCTCGCTGGTGCTGGCGCTCAATAACATGATGTCCACCAACTGCTGCTTCACGATCTCGCGGATGCTGTCGCGGTACTCGGCCAGCGAGCGAAACGGCCCCGTCGCCGGAAATCCGCCGGGCTTGAGGCCTGGGGAGGCCAGCCCAAACGCCATGTCGGCGTCCTTGGCATCGGCCAAAATAAAGTCGCGGCACCGCGGATCAGCGACGATCCTCGCCAGCTTCAGATCGAGCGATTTGTGGTGGAAGGGAGGAGACGGCTTCAAAACAAGCACCCGAAAGGAATCCTTCACTCAGACCGTTGCGATAGGCCACGTGTGACCGCAGTAGCTTCTAAAGCTTACCAAGCCGCCATCGGCCCTCGCAACCGGCCAGCCCCAAAAGGCTGCACGACACAACGCCCTTTCCTTCAGCCGCCATAGGCAACGTTTCATTCATCGAGTGGCACGAGCCACACGTTGCGAAATCGAGTCGGGCTGCCGTGATCCTGAAGAAACAGCGGCCCCTTACCGGTTTCAATGAGACGCTTTTCGATGCCTCGCGAAAAGTCTGTAACGCCATGTTTGTACGGAGTGTAAGGCGAACGCGGTTCGGTGAATGCGATGCCGTCTTGAACCACTTTTCCATTGAGCCACGCCGTGATCGAACCGGCCTTGAGAAGATGCCCTGCTGTATCATGTCGCGGCGCACGAAAACGAATGTCGTACACCTGCCACTGGCCAACCTGTCTGGCGGCATTCACAAGCGGGGCGGCGAAACGGTAGAGGCTGCCCTCGCCCTGGTCGGTCGGGGGATCCGCACCCGCGGAATCATAAATCTGCATCTCATAGTGGCCGTGCAGGTAGAGACCGCTGTTCCCTTGGGACGTGGGCGAGACCATAAACTCCGCATGAATATCTGCATCCTGAAAGAGCAGGTCTGAGACAATGTGATTGGCGTGGCCCGGTGTTGCCTTCACTTCAAGCGTGACAAGGCGGTTGGCAAACCCCTCGGGGGAAGCCTCGCTGCCGGCATCTCCCAGCGGCCAGTCGATCGGTCTGCCGGACATGCCGACGAACTTCGGGGGTTGCCCGACGAAACCCAAAAGGACGATTGCGTTGTGAGGTGGTGGCACGGGCAGCGGAGCTTGCGATGGGCGAAAGCCGGCAGCCACGCCGTCGGGCTCGAAAGCCAATGCATTAAAAACAATCGGCCCACACCAGAGCGACAGCACAAAGCACGCTCGGAAAAACTTGATCATTGTACAATCTCACTGCACAGCAGGGAAAAGAGTCTGCCTCACAAAACCAAACCCATTCACACCCAAGCACATCCCGGCCGGGGACCACAGCATACTCACTCCTGCTCGAAAGTGGCCGCACCCAATTGCCTTGGGTCGCTCTCCAAAGCCATGCCACGCAATCGCGCCTTTGGTGTTCTACGCCGTGGTTTTGAAGTCGTGCCGCGAGTGACCATTTGAAGAAATTCTGCGCAGCGACTATGATCGCGCCGCTGGCACCCCGTTTGCATCCATATTTCAGAGGATTTCTTGCATGGCTGTTACCCCGTATCGCTTTTCTGTTGGTCCGTGGAACCTAGGCCGGGGAGCCGATCCATTTGGTCCACCGGTGCGACCGCAGGTAGCGTTTGCCGACGTGCTGAAAGCAGCGGTAAAACTTGGCTTTGAGGGCATCCAATTGCACGACGACGACGCCGTGCCCGATCTGGAAAAGCTCACTCACTCGCAGATTGTTCGCGAGGCCGAGGCCATGCGTGGCACACTTTCCGACCTGGGGCTCACGGCTGAGTTCGTCGCTCCACGGCTCTGGGAACACGAGTCCGGCGTGGATGGCGGCTACACGGCCAACGATCCGGCGGCTAGGAAGTGGGCCATTGAGCGATCCAAGCGGGCGGTTGATATAGCGCAGGCGCTGGGCACCAATTTGATCGTCATGTGGCCAGCACGCGAGGGCACCAACGTTCGCGAGAGTAAAAATCCTGTGGAGGCCTCTGGACAGATACTGGAGGCAATCAATGCGATTCTGGGCGCGCATCCCAAGGCCAGAATCGCTATCGAGCCCAAGCCAAACGAGCCGGTCGATCATGCGTTTGTACCAACCATCGGCCACGCACTGGCGTTGGGGGCGCGTTGTGCGGATCCCTCGCGAGTGGGCGTGCTCATCGAAAGCGCGCATGCGATTTTGGCAGGCCTCGATCCATCCGATGAAATGGGGTTTGCGGTGGCCGCAGGCAAACTGTGGGGCGTGCACTTAAACGACCAAAATGGCCTGAAGTTCGACCAAGACAAAGTATTTGGCGCTGCCAACCTCCGCGGCGCATTCGATCAGGTGCGGGTGCTGGAAGCGGCCAACTATGCTGCCACCGGCTGCTTTATTGGTTTCGATGTGAAGGCCCAGCGGACTCAATCAGCCGATGCTGCCACGGCGCATCTGGCCACCAGCAAGGCCGTATTTCTGAGGCTGGTAGAGAAGGTGCGATCGTTTCCACACACGGCAGCCCAGCAGTGCATCAAGGCCAGAGACTACGAAGCCCTCGAGCGGCTTGTGCTGGAACACTTGCTTGGAGGCTGAAGAGCGGGCATCGCTGTTGCCTCGCTGCATCCACAGAAGCCGAATGATTCAACTTTTCGAGGGTCGCGCTGCCCTTGATCCTTCAGGCGGCGCTCTTGAGAGGGTAGGTGCCTGTCTTATTTTGTTCGTCCCGAAGCGTATCGCAGGCTCTGTGAATCATGCTGCGGGCAAGTCGCTTGGCGACCAATTGATTCGCCTCTAGAAACGGCCGGCGATGCTCGTAGTCTCCGTGAGAACTCTGCAGAATTGCTTTGCGGATATCAGCCTGCGTCTCACAGACCACCACTCCGCGAGGATCAAAATGCGAGCCAATCGACGGGTCTCCCCAATAAATCGGAATGCTTGAGCAGAGCATGGAGTCGATCAGTTTTTCAGTGAAGTATCCGCTGCAACGCGAATTTTCTATAACGACTGAATACCGAAATGGTGCGTGTGCTTCAGCCTTGTCGACAACCGGCTCATAGGCATGGCCATACAGTTTCAGGGTTTCGTACGCTGTTCTCGACCATGCCGCAACGCGGTGTCGCAATCGATGACCAGGCAGATCGTTCTTTGTTGAAGCCACCAAAGACACCATCGATGTTTTCGTAAACGAAATCTCTGGGCTTGCCTTCAACGTCGTGCCACCGTGTTCCACCAGACGGGCATTGCGCAAAACTTTGCACAAGCTCATCTGGTGCGTAAATACACGATGGTATGAGCGGCCGCACCATCGCAGAAGTTTGTACAAACGTCCTTGCACTGCAGGTGGCTCCCATATCACGAGCGACACACGGCAGCGGACATTGCGACGACGAGCCCACAGCGACCGCGAACTCGCGCAGAGAACCAGATCGTTGTCGGCACCCAGATCACCCACGAAAGCATCGTCGCCATCTTTTCCGAGTCCATGGCTCTCGCCCAGCGGCCACCCGAGAGTGCGCAGCGGAATCCTTGCCAAATCTTCACCGTACGAGCGAATGACGCCTGGCGGTAGAAATCCAACTGACATCGCTGTCTCCACGAACGTGCGCGGGGAATACACCCGGCAGACTGCGCGACTGCAAAGGCCCCATGAGCAAGGACACCGTGTGCCTTGATCTCATTGCCGTGTTGTGTATCGACTGTGATGCCTGCGATTCTCAAACCAATAAAGTGGGCTCTTTGTGCCGCCTCACACTGGGGCGATGAGGAGATTTGAGAAAACACCCCTGTTCCTCAATCGATGCACCGCCCGCTGGATCCATCGACATAGCCCCTCTTTTCTGACGCCACGGTCGGTCGAAGGGGGCCGAAGACAAGAATTCAGGCGAACAATGGCCGAGGTGTAACCAAAACGAGGCCGTGACCATATCCTTACGATGGAGTGCGGGAAGACCCTCCGCGTGTTACACCTACACAGAGGTCCGCGTGTTGCACAAAGGTGAGTTCTGACTCCGTTTTCTCTCCCTCCGTCTCGGCCCTTGGCCACAAACCTTTCCGATGCCTGTGTATTTCAAAGCTCTCGCCTTCCTATCCGTGGCCATTGCAGTGATTGTCCCTGAGGCGAGGGCCGCCGACCCTCTCCTTTATACTGCGGGCTTTGCCGACGGCACCCGGGTGGCTGGCGGCCAACTGGTCAACTGGCACGACGCTGCTGCCTCGCCACAACTCAACGGAAAGCCGCTGTTCGACGCTGTCAATCCAGCCAGATGGCTTCTGGTCGACTCGCCTGGAGTCGGAAGCATCGGAACCACAGGCCTGCCCTCTACCGATGGCAACCGCCGGGACATCATCCCAGAGGCGTGCATTGAATTCGTGGGGGGCGATAGGCTGCCGGGCAACGTGGAAGAGTATTGCTCGGGCACAGATGACTGGCTGGACAGGCAACCGCCATACTTGCTTGTCAAGCCGAGGACGAAACTCGATCTGCCTGGCAAGCCCGCGCGTTCCCGCGTGCGAGTGGCCGTCGACGCAGTGTGCGGGATTGTGTGGCAGAATCGGAAAGGCCTGCCCGCCAAGCCCGCGACGCTCTATTTAAACGATGGCCGGGAAATTGCGTTTCGTTCGCTCCGTTTGAGTAGCGGTGGCGTGCTTCTCTTGCTCGACCAAGATACGACCCGCATCCCATTCGAAGATATCGCCGAACTCTGCATGCCAAGCCGCGAGAGTTGGGATGCTTATTTCAATACCATCGCTATGCTCTCGCCCGATGGCCTCACGCGGTTGATGCGGTCGGAAACATTCGACGGCCTCATCGCCACGACATCGCTGGAGCGTTTTCGAGCAACGGGAAACGCCAACGACGCTCGCTCGTGGCTCCATGTGATGCAGCCGGCATGGAGCCTCGAACCTCTGTGGATTTCCAACACCGACATTCGGATGCGGCGTTTCTTCATGCCCCACGATGTGCCACTGTCCATGCTCGAACCGACCACGGTTCATCGGGAGGCACAGTTTGGGGGCAGTTGGTCGTGGCAGACCGATCGCAATGTGCAAGGCGATTCGCTGCACTCCAACGGCATTCCCTTTGGCTGGGGCTTCGGTGTTCAGGCCCGATGCGACCTTTTCTTTCAACTCCCTCCCAGCGCCAAGGCATTCCGCTCCTCGGTGGGAATTGATCAAGCGGCCAGACGCGGTGGATGCGTGAAGGCCTCCATCCACACCAACACAGCGAAAGATCCGCCCCTGTGGCAAAGTGGCTATCTTGTCGGCTCTTCCGAGGTGATTGACACCGGAAGCCTGCCGCTGGTGGGGCCGGACGGCGGGCAACGGACCTTGGTGTTGGTGGCCGACATGGCGCACGATGGGCGGCCGGCGGGGGCCGATCCTTTCGACATCCGCGATATGACGGACTGGCTTGAGCCTGTGCTGTCGCTGGATTTGGATGCGCTCAAGGCCAGCTTGCCGTCGCGGCTCCCGAATACGATCC
>SESD01001899.1_pt1 | contig 10968 bp, 8 predicted proteins | sample 3171411 | NCBI WGS metagenome assembly SESD01 (sample SAMN06051880, study PRJNA518727) | freshwater metagenome | biome: subpolar coniferous forest; feature: holomictic lake; material: water; isolation source: holomictic Lake 442, 16.5 m depth | place: Canada: near Kenora, Ontario | collected...
GATGAGGAAGGGGGCCATCTGCGGGTAGACAACATAAAGACGTCCGGGGCTTTGGCCCCGGACGTCGGTTACTGGCATGTTCTGAGCACTGGACATCAGCAGAAATACAACCAACTGGCAGGGAAAGCGCAGTCATTCTGCCTGTTTTGTGAGGTATCGCAACCCGCTATCCGCGGGTTGCCAACTAGCAGCCTGGTCGGCAGACGGTTTGTGCCTCCAGAAGGCTAAGTCCGACAGGCTGCTAGGGGTCATGGCATCCATTTCGCCGCCGGTTCGGCGAGAAAGTCCGACAGGGGGATTCCCTGGGCGCCGACCAGCAGTTGGCGCTGGAGCGGAAAGGCCTTGGCAAATGCGGCCATGCCGGGAAGCGACGTTTCCCGGCGCCCGCTCTTGACTTCGATTCCCACCACCGATTTGCCAGCCGAGAGCACGAAATCAACTTCGCGGTTTGCGTCGAACCAGTAGCACACGTCCAGCTCCGTTCCGATCGAGCTGTTCAGCAGGTGCGCGCCGACGGCGGACTCGACGAGGCGTCCCCAGTAGTCGCGTTCGGTTTGCGCGGCAGCAAATGTGCGTCCGGAAAGGGCGCTCATCAGGGCAGTGTTCAGCACCTGAAGTTTTGGGCTGGAGGCCCGTTGACGCACCTTCTGTCCGGCGTATTTGGAAAGACCAAGCGCCAGCCCCGCGCCATGGAGTAGCTCGAGATAGTGGGCCAGGGTGACGGTGTTGCCGGCATCGTGCAACTGGCCGAGCATCTTCTGGTAGGAGAGGATTTGGCCGGAATACTCACAGGCCAGATGAAACATCCTGCGGAGCAACGCCGGCTTGTCAACCCGTGTCATGAGCAGAATATCGCGCGAGACGGTGGTCTCGATCAGCGAATCAATGATGTAGCGACGCCAGCGAGTCTCGTCATCGATCAGTTCCGCCGCGCCGGGATAACCGCCGAAATAGATATACTGTTCGATGGACCAGCCAAAGGCGCTTTGCATCTCTGTGAATGACCAATGCGGAACGGGCATGACCTCAAAGCGACCGGCCAGGCTCTCGGAAAGACCTTTTTGAATCAGCAGCGGCGAGGACCCGGAAAGCACAACGTGCAGCGGCACTTCCGCGGCCGTATCCTCATCCCATAAACGTTTGATTGTCTCAGACCACCCCATAACCTTCTGCACTTCGTCAATGATCAGGAGCGCTTTTGCTTCGGCTTTGCCTTTCCGGGTCGGTATTCTGGCAATATCCCATTGTTGTCCCAACCAGGCGCGATCTTGCAGCGTGGGTTCGTCAGCGGAAACATAGTGCACGGGAAAGGCAAGTTCCTTGGTGAGTTGACGGAGCAGCGTGGTCTTTCCGACCTGACGCGGACCAGAAAGAACCTGAATGAAACGTCGTGGCTCATGCATCCTGGCCAACAATTCGCGGAACATCTTGCGTTGGAAAGACTTCATTGCAGGCTCCTGATTTTACTCACAACAATGAGCAATATCACACATGGCAAAGTTTGCGTCAATCAGGATGTTGATTCGGACGGGCAGAAAGTACAATGGGACCAACGGGACCGTTGTTTCGTCTGCGCGACAGGGTGCGAAAATAGTTTTACCATCATCGGCCGCGCGCGGAGCGCACGGCCCACCATGGAAAGCGGCCAACACGCAGGTCGGCCCTCGGCCCGGGGCGGGCCGGGGCTACTTTCTGGCTGCCAGGGAGCTGAAATCAAGGTCGCCCAGACCCTGTTGCATTGCCTGTTGCAGCAGCGCGTGCACGTGGCAGGTGTGCGGGACGGGCACGCCCAGCTCCGCGGCGCGTTGCACGGCCAGGCCCATGTCCTTGGTCATGTGCTTGACGCTGAAGTGCGGCGAGAAATCGCGTTCCCGGAGTTTCGGCAACTTCATGGCGGAAAGCCCGCACCAGCTCGCGTTGGCTTTGTAGGCCTCAGTATAGACGTCCAGATCCACGCCAGCGGCCTTCACCAAGTCAAACGCCTCCACCATGCTCTGCATGATGTTGGCGATCATCAGGTTCATGGCCAGCTTCACATCGGAGGCCGAGCCGACCGGCCCGAAGTGAAAGACGCGCGCGCCGGTTTGCAGCAGCAGCGGTTCGGCCTGACGCACGTCCGCGACATCACCGCCCGCATAAAACACCAGCTTGCCGGCCTCGGCCCCATCCTTGCTCCCGGTGAACGGCGTCTCCACAAACCGCCCGCCCGCCGCGATCACGGCCGCGCCCGTGCGCTGGTTTGCTGCGGCATCCACGGTGGTGGCGTTCAACACCAGCTTGCCGACCAGGGAGGTGGTGGCAATGCCGTCGGTTCCGCTGACCACCGTGTCGAGGGCTGCCGGATCGGAAACCACGACCATGATCGCTTCGCAGCGCTCCGCCAGCGCGCGCGGAGTGTCGCACAGCGGGATTCCCAGCTCAGCCGCATGCTCCCGTGTGCGGTTCCACCCGACGACCTCATGCCCCGCCTTGCGCCAGTTGGCTGCCATGCGCGATCCGATGATGCCCAAGCCGACGATGCCGATTTTCATTTGGTAGCTCTCCAGAAAGGGATAGGGGAAGAAGATAGCATGATGCTGTCGCACAGGCCAAGCGCCCGCAGCAGTTCTCATGATGGCGCCAAAACGCCTTACGGCGTCACTACAAACGGCCTAGAAACGGCAAAAAGCCGTTCGTAGTGTGCCCGTAAGGGCATTCGTGTCGCCATACTGAGAACTTTCGTGGTGGAAGCCGCTAAAGTTGCGCTTCAGGAAAAGACCATGGTGGTCGGAGTCCGCCGCTACAGGCGAGCGTTCTTGTGATCTTGGTTTCCCGCCAGCGGCCGGAACCATGTCGGTACGGGTTTGTTCAGCCGGACGCGCCGGCCATTTTGGAATACGGCGATTTGGCGGAACGGAAGCCGTAAGTCGTTGTTGTCGAAGATCCAGACATGTGGGATGGTCGGAATGGCAGCCTGAAGATTCTTCAGTGTGCGCGGATAGCGGGCGAACAGTTTTGCCGAAGGCACGTCGTGCCCGCCCTGAGAAACACGCATGGCTACACGTTCTTCGGATACGTCCGGCCCGGAGATTCCGATATAGCAGAGCACAACGGTATAACCCGAACCCGCGGCGTCTTTCAGAAAAGTTAGTTTGTCGCCCACAGGGTCGGAAAAGACGGTTTCGAACACAAAACTCTCGCGCTGCGCGACCAGCTCCCGGCGCAGTTGATCGGCCATTTTTGCGGCCGCGTAGGGTTCAAGGCCCAATTCCCGTGTCAACACGTCGGTATTGACGAAGCGTAATCCCACCGGTTGAAGATGGGCGTGATAGAAGGTGGTTTTGCCGGCGCCGTTCGGGCCCGCCAGCGCCACGAGGAGAGGGCGATGATCCAGAGGGTTGTGCATCGTTGGCTCTGCAATTCTCAATGGCATCCGGCGGGTCCGGCGGCCCCGCCCTACCTGCCCAATCCGTGCGATCTCTGGTAGGGCGGGGCCGCCGGACCCGCCGCGCAACTTCCATGCTGCGAATTGCTGCATTTGGCTTGCCTGGCCTTGACCGCCTTGAACTGACGGTTAACAAAACGCCCTATCGTGCGCTTGCCTTCGGCGTCGATGCGAATCAGCAGGCCCGGTGCGTCTGGGGCGGGTTCGTAATGCGGATACGGCTGCGACTGGAGGAACGCGGCAACCTGACGCCGGCCGGCGGAAGAATCCACGGCTTCGAGGCAGGTGGAGAGCGGGCGGGCAGCGGCGCTGCGACAAAGGGCTAAGGCCTGCTCGCCTTGCAGCAGCGATTCGACGGCGCGTCCCAGCTTGGCCCAGAATTCCACCTGCCCCGCAATGGAACGTTCCAGCGACACGCCAGCCAGCCGGGCGTCGAGCACCAAGGCATCGGAGAGTTTGACGGGTTGACTCATGGGACGAGGGTAGCATTATGCTACCAACCGGGTCAAGCCGTGAAGCAACAGTTCTCTTTATGGCGCCAAAACGCCTTACGGCGTCACTACAAACGGCCTAGAAACGGCAAAAAGCCGTTCGTAGTGTGCCCGTAAGGGCATTCTCGTCGGCCATAACGAGAACTGCTGAGGCCGCAGGTACGATTGGCAAAGGTTTCGAATTTGGAACTCAGCCAGCCGCGCGGCTGCGCCGCGAACAAACACCAAGGTAACATGAAATTCGCCGCGTTGAGGAACGTGTCTTTGCCGCCAAAGAACGCAAAGAAGCACAAAAAATCACCGCATATTTTCAACCTGTTTTTTGCGATCTTTGTGTTCTTTTGTGGCAAACTTTTCTGTCCCCGGATTCCTCAGCATTTCCTTGGCGTTCGCGGCGCGGGTCTCGCGGCAGGCCGAGTTCCAAATTCGGCTTCATCCCGCCAGCCCCGCGTGTCGCAGCAGCGCGGCGACTTGCGGCGGGCGGCTGCGGAAGGCCTGGAAAACCTCCATGGGGTGCGTGCCACCGCCCAGGGCCAGGATCGTGTCGCGATAGCGCCGGCCCGTGGCTGCCACGGCCGCTTCGTCATGCAAACCGGCTTCCTCAAATGCGGCGAACGCGTCCGCAGCCAGCACTTCGGCCCACTTATAACTGTAGTACCCGGCCGCATAGCCGCCGGCAAAGATGTGGCTGAAGCCGCACAGAAAGCGGTCCTCGGGCAGCAGTGGGACCGGCAGCAGGCGCGCGGCTACCGCGCGTTTGACGGCCTCGGCATCTGCCCCGAGCGCTCCCGGATAGCGCGCATGCAGCTCCATGTCCACGGTTCCCAGGAAGAGCTGGCGCAGCAGGTCCGGTGCGGCGCGGTAGTTCTTTGCGGCCAGGATGCGCGCGAACAGCTCTTCCGGCAGCGCGGCGCCGGTTTCGACGTGCTGGCTGAGCCCCTGCAGTGTGGCGCGTTCGTAGCACCAGTTTTCCATGAATTGACTGGCCAGTTCGACCGCGTCCCATTCGACATTGTTGATTCCGGAAGCTTCGGGCTCTTCCACCGTGGTGAGCATGTGCTGGAGGGAGTGGCCGAATTCGTGGAAGAGCGTGGTGACTTCATCAAACCGCATCAGCGACGGCTGCGTCGGCGTGGGGAGCGTCTGGTTGCAGACCAGCACCGCCACGGGCAGGCGCAGAGCGCCGTCCGGCAGACGATCGCGGGTGCGGAACTCGTTCATCCAGGCGCCGCCGCGTTTGGTGGCTGGCCGGCTGTACGGGTCCAGGTAGAAGGACGCCAGCGGCGTGCCGTCGTTTGCCAGGACCCGGAAGAAACGCACATCCGGATGCCACACCGGCGCCTCGCCGTCTGCCGCCTGCACGCGGATGCCGAAGAGGCGTTCGGAAAGGGCGAACAGTCCATCCAGCACGCGCGGGAAGGGGAAATAGGCGCGCAGCTCTTCTTCGCTGTATGCGTAGCGCTGTTCGCGCAGACGCTCGGACCAGAAGGCATAATCCCAGGGGGCCAGTTCGGATTCCGCAAAACCGTTGCTGCGCGCAAACGCCAGCAGTTCGGCGTTGTCGCGCCGGGCCGGGGCTTGCGCAGCCGCAGCCAGGTCCGCGGTGAGCTGGTCCACAGCCTCGATGCCAGGCGCCATCTTGCGTGTCAGGCTCAAGTGCGCGTAGGTCGGATACCCCAGCAGGCCGGCCATTTCGCGGCGCAAGGCCAGGGTGCGTTCGAGCAGGCTGCTGTTGTCGAGTTCGCCGGACGAGGCGCGTGTGACGTGCGCGCGGTAGAGCTCCTCGCGCAGGCGGCGGCAACGGGCGTGTTTGAGGAAGGGGACCAGCACCGGCGCATCGAGTGTGGCGCGCCAGGGGCCCTGCTCGGCCGTGGCTGCGGGCTCGCCTGCTTCCTTGGCAGCCTGCGCTGCGGCGGCGCGCCAGGCGGACGGCAGTCCGTCGAGATCGGCCGGATCGCGAATCCAGAGCGAGTAGGCCTTGACCGCATCGAGCAGGTGGTTGCTGAAGGCTGTGGAGAGCGTGGCCAGCTCCTGCTGGATGGCATTGAAGCGCTGGCGCGGTTCGCCGGAGAGTCCGACGCCCGCCTGCTCTGCGCTGCGGATGGTGCTCTCGAGAATGCGGCGCTGGGGTCCGGTGAGCAGAGGCGTAGCGCGGTCGGTTGCGCGCAACTCCAGGTAGCGCTGGTATAACCGCGGACTTTGCGCCACGCGCAGGCCAAAGCTGACCAGCTCCGGCTGCAGTAGATCATGCGCCTTGCGCCAGGCGTCGCTGTTCATGACGCTCAGGAGATGTCCGACCAGCCCCCAGGCACTGTAGAGCGGATAACAAGCCCGGTAGAGCGGATCCATCAGCCCCTGCCAGGTAGGCGTGGCGAGCTCTTCCAGTTGCGCCACGACCGCCTCGGCTTCCGCCAGATGCGCACGCAAGGCCGTCTCGGCATGCTCCGGCGTCATCCGGTCAAAGGCCGGCAGATACGAGATGGCGTACAGGGGGTTGGTGGAGAGAGTGGGTGTAGACATAGGTAGAGCAGCATACCGAAACGGACACGCGGGGGCGAGTCGGCAGTGGGAGGCGCTCCGCGGGCGCGGGCGCAAGTCAGAGTTGACGCTTCGGCATCACACACCTCATGCTGTGTTCGATTTGTGCACGAACCCAGGTGGCCCGCGAGCTCCGCGCGCGGGCAGTTACCGAAACAGCGTCGGACCAGCAACTGCCCGCGCGCGGAGCTCGCGGGCCACCTTTCCAACAGCACCGCAAGTTACAACCCCGTCAACTCTGACTTGCACCCCAACGCCCCGACACGCACAGCTTTCTGGTTGTGCGAAAGGAACGTGGCAGTCTATGCTGTCGAGACCTGTCGAGGCCTGTCGTCTCCTGACGTTACCTTTCGAAAGGACTCGAAAGGACTCGACAGGCTTCGACAGGCCTCGACAGGCCCCGCCCCATACGCACCCCAGGAGCTTCGAATGAAAATCCTGATCGTGGAAGACGACGCCAACATTGTGCGCGGTCTGAAGGACAACCTCGCGTTCGAAGGCTATGCCGTGTCTGTCGCCTCGGATGGCGAGGAGGGACTGGCCCAGGCGCTGTCCCTGCAGCCTGACCTGATCCTGCTGGACATCATGATGCCCAAGCGCAACGGCTTTGATGTGCTGCGCGAACTGCGCGACCACAAGCAGACCGTCCCCGTGATCATGCTCACCTGCAAAGGCGAGGAAGTGGACAAGGTCCTGGGTCTGGAACTGGGCGCGGACGACTACGTGACCAAGCCTTTCGGCCTCAATGAACTCCTGGCCCGCATTCGCGCCGTGCTGCGCCGCCGCAATGCCCCGCCTACAGCCCTGACCGATGACACCTACGCGTTCGAGGGGATCGAGATCCGGTTTGCGCGCTGCGAGATCGCGCGCAAGCGCAAGACGTTTCCGCTCACAGCCATCGAGACGGCGCTGCTGCGCTATCTGGTCGAGCGGCGCGGCAAGGTCGTGACGCGCGAGGAGCTGCTGAACAAAGTCTGGGGCTACGACCGCTTTCCCAGCACCCGCACCGTGGATAACCGCATCATGGCCCTGCGCAAAAAACTTGGCGACGATCCGCAAGCGCCGCGCTATCTCGTGAGCATGCGTTCGCTAGGGTACCGGTTCGATCATGAATCGCGCTGAGGCTGGCTGGAGAGGCGGGGGAGCTGGCGGTCCCTTTCGAGGCCTGTCGGTGCCTGTCGGTTCCTTCCGACAGGTCTCGACAGGTTTCGACAGGACCCGACAGGCCCCGACCGCCCCCGCCAATTGCAACCGCGTGACCAACAAGTTACCCGGCCGTTACAGTTGCGTGACACAAGCGGCAGGGCGTTTCGGTACCGTGGGTCTCGTAACACACAACAGGAGGTTTCCATGATCGCGAGGCGAATGTTTCTTGTGGCAATCGGAACGCTGGGTCTGGCCTGGGCCGGGACGACAAGCGGCGCGGCCACCAATGCGGCGTCGGCGGGTTCCGACGAACGCTTCCTTGGCGCGCTCTACCAGGAACTCGCCCTTGGCAACGTCACCAACGCCGTGGCGGAATACGAGAAGCTGGCCGAATCCGCGCAAGTGGATGCGCGCGTCAAAGCCCTGGCCCTGTTCCGGCTCGCTTCCACACTGGCCGAACAAGGCCGGACCGAACAGGCCACCGGCTACTTCCGCCGGATCGTCGAAACGTACCCCGACCAGGCCGTGGCTCAGAAAGCCCAGGCGGAACTCAAGCGGCTCGAAAGCGCGCGCCCGGGTTTCGATGCCGTGGCGCAGGAGTGCTTTGCGCGGTTCGTCGTGGCCAAAGCCGATGAATACAATGCAGCGCTTCTGCAATTGACCATGCTGGGAGACCGCGCTTTGCCGACAGTGTTGGAGGGTTGCAAGAATCGCGATAGCGAAGTTCGAAAACGTGCCGCACTTGCGCTGGCCCGTTTTGGGGATGAGCGGGCCTTTCCAATTCTGCTGGACATCGTCGCGCAGGAAGACAGCGGCAGCGCGACTATTGCGCGGAAAGCGCTTGTTCAACTAGCAAAAGAAAACGCTCGCCATCTGGCGCGACTGAAGGATGCCTGCCTGGAAACCCAGTTGAAATATGGGATACTCAGGCTTTTTTACGCTCTCAAAGAAGCGGAAGGGGTGGGACCGCTTACTACGGAGGTGGCTAGAAAGATGCTCTACTCCTATGGTGTGGATGAAGCTCTGGCCGTCAAGGAGGTATGGTCCGCCGTCGAGTCTGACAAGTCCAAACTGCTTCGGCGGCTTTGGGAATTGTGGGAGAAGAACGCTGACGAAAACAAGTATGACTCCTTGGCCGATATGATTTTTACGATAGCCGCGAAGAACGACGCGGAGTCGTTCGGAAAGACGTTCGACAAACTTGTCACTTCGGCTCGACAGAAGAATCTCAAACTCCCCATGACTTGGCAGAATGGCCGATCTCTCCTCTCTGCGCGGATTTGCCGTATTGGAGATATTGACGACGATCTTCTTAGGTACTCCTGGGCTAGCAGGGAGGGCAATATGGTTTATGGAAGTATTTGCGCCTTTTTTGAGCAAAAAGATGAATATAACCAACCTTACTTCTCGCTATCCGGCGCTAAGACGATTCTACAAAAACTTCTGCGATCTGGAAATCTGCGCGGTTCTCACGTAGAGAACATTATCGAACCTTTTCTCAAGCGCACAAATGGAGCAGTGGATGACGATTGGTATGCCCTCTTCCTGGAAGCGTTACCAGATATGACAAAAGGATATTCGTGGATAAATAGCCTCTCCCCCGAATGCAATTCGAAACTGGGCGAAAGGCTGATTGCTTCCACCGGGGACAATTCGGTTTGGATAAGGGCAGGCAAAAATGCGGAGGATGCGCTTCAAACCATATTCATGTATATATTTTATGAGCGTGGGACGGCAGAGCAATATGTTCGTTCAGAGCTTTCTCCTCCTCCTCCTCCTATGCCTGGTGTAGTCAGAGCGCCGCCACTCGTTGATAGGTCTCGACCTATCACAATGGCTAGCGGCACACCCTTGAAAATACTGGCTCTTTCGCTCATCGCGGACAGTCCTTCGAATGGCGTGCCGCTTTCCGTGCGAGTCAGCATTATGGCCACGACTATTTCGAGGAGCACATCGGCGGTGCTTGACGCCATGCTTGCCAGCACCCACCAAGAGTTCCGCCGCCTTGCGCAGAAGGAACTCCTGCGCCGTCAGGATACCCCACAACCCCAGAAGGAAACCCTCTGTCTTGCTCTTCTTTCGGAGACAAATGGCGTGGACGTTGTGGTGAATCATATCGTCGCGGATACTGACCACGACTGGTCGAAGGTTCTTCCGGAACTGGCGCGGCGGCTTCCCAAGGGGGACGAGGGGCGGATTCTGGAGCCCATGGAGAAGCGCCCCTCGATCCAGTACGTTCCCATGTTGATCGCGCTTCTGGATAGCAGCGATGTGCTCACGCGCGAACGGGCGACCAAGGTTCTGCAGCGCATCCGGGAGACGCAGAATACGAAGGAGGGGTGGTCCAAGTGGTATCAGGAGGTACAGTCCGGCGCGGCCGCCCCGACCAATGCCGCGCGCGCCGCCGGCGAAGCGCCGTAAGGAAAGCGGGCCTGTCGAGGCCTGTCGAGACCTGCCGGCACCTATCGGACCCAGGAGAGAAAGGTGGTTGTTGCGGGCTGCGCTGAAGTGCGCTAAATATATGCCTTGGCGGGGCCGCTCGGCAGGTCTCGCCAGGTCTCGAAAGGCCCCGACACAAACCCGCCATGGAGCCCTCCCACATGAACTTCGACAAAACCGGCGGCTTCCGCTGGCTCGACTCGTGGGTCATGGGCAGTATCGTCCAGCTTGCCACCTTTCGGTTCTGCGAGCGGTTTCTGCCGCACAAGCTCGATCCGACCGGGCGGCAGTACGACCAGATGACCCAGGCCGCGCGCTCGGGCGTGATGAACAACGTGGAAGGCAACGAACGGACGAGCACCTCGAAAGAGACCGAAATGAAGCTCACCAACGTTGCCCACGCGAGTCTGGCGGAACTCAAGGGCGATTACGAGAAGTGGCTCCTGCGGCACGGACTCATCCCCTGGAGCGTGGATTCCGAGGACGCGCAGCTCATCTACAGCATCCGCCTCGATCGACCGAACTACGGCAAGGATGTGCTTCGCGATTCCTGCGCGCACATTCTCGCGCAGAGCGCCAAGTTCTCCCGCTGGCTGGAATCCGAGGACCACGAAGTCGTGGCCAACTGCCTGCTGATCCTGTTGAGCCGTACCATCAACATGCTGTCGCATCAATTGCAGGCACAGGGCGACAAGTTTGCCGAACAGGGCGGTTTTCGCGAGAAACTAACCGAGGTGCGCGTGGAAGCCCGCGCCAAACAGGAGAACGCCCCCGACTGTCCCGACTGCGGCAAGCCCATGAAAAAGCGAAAAGCCACCAGCGGCAAGAACGCCGGAACCGAGTTCTGGGGGTGCACAGGGTATCCGAATTGCAGAGGAGTGCGGCAGGTGTAGCGGCGGCTGGCGGGTCCTGTCGAGGCCTGTCGGTGCC
>SESD01001900.1_pt1 | contig 10967 bp, 9 predicted proteins | sample 3171411 | NCBI WGS metagenome assembly SESD01 (sample SAMN06051880, study PRJNA518727) | freshwater metagenome | biome: subpolar coniferous forest; feature: holomictic lake; material: water; isolation source: holomictic Lake 442, 16.5 m depth | place: Canada: near Kenora, Ontario | collected...
GCGGCTGCTTCCTATTGCTGCAACCAGCCATTGGCCTGCTCGATGTCGGCCTCCAGCAGATTGCCCGTGACGGCCTTCAGCCGCAGCCGCGCCATGACGTAATCGGCGCGGGCCTTGGCCAGATCAAGCCGGGCGCTGGCCGCCTGTTGCTGCGCATTGAGGACATCCAGGCTGGTGCGGGTGCCGGCCTGCACGCCCTTGCGGGTCGAAGACAAAGCCTGCTCCGCTGAGAGGATGGCCTGTTCCAGCGCCCGCACCTTGGGCACGCCCTGGGCGACGGAATTGAATTCCTTCGACACATTGACCTCCAGTTGCCGCCGCGCCGCCTCGAGCTGCTGGCGCGTCCTCTCCTGAACGGCTAGCGACTGCCGCACTGCCGAATTTACTTGTCCGCCGGAGTAAATCGGAATATTGACCTGGATTCCCAGCGTATTGGATTTGTTCACATAACCGAAGGTGTTGATGTTTTCACTGTCGCTGTAGCTTCTGCTGACAACCAGGTCAACGGTCGGGAGGTGGGCCGCGCGGTTCTTCATGACCTCCTGCCGGGCGACCTCAAGATTGGCGCGCAAGGCGCGCAGCTCGGGATTCTGTTCTTCCGCGCTGGAAATCCAGGCCTCGACGGAATCCGGCTCGGGCAAGTCGAGCTTCAAGCGCTGCGGATCGATCGGGCGCAAGCTCGCCGCCACGACCGGCTGATTGAGCACCGCCCGCAGACTGCGTTCCGCGGCGCCAACCTGGTTGCGCGCCTCGATCTCCTGCGCCGCCGACATGTCGTAACGCGCCTTCGTGTCATCGATGTCGATGCGCGTTCCCGTCCCTGCCTGCAGTGCCCGCTCCGCCATCGCCTGCTGGGCGAGGTAGAAACCCTTCTGGGCGACCGCCAGATCGAGCCTGTCAAGCGCCAGCACCACGTCGAAGTAGGCGCCGGCAGCGCGCACCGCGAGATCCTGGGTTTCCTTGTCGAGGGTGGCCTCTGCTGCGGCCACCTGAGCCTCCGCCTGAGAATACTGGGCGATGCCGGCCAGGCGCAAAAGCGGCTGGCGCAGGTTCAGCGCGTAGCCGCTCGAAGGATAGTCGAAGCTGTTGCTGGTGCTGCCGCCGGCAAAGCTCGACCGCTGCTGTTCCAGCCTGTTTCTGTTCTGACTTCCTGAAATGCCCAGCGAGGGCAGCAAGCCGGCACGTGCCTGCGGCACGGCCTCGCGCGAGGCCTCGGCCGCCGACTGCGCGGCGAGATAATTGGCGTCGCCGCCGACCGCCGCGCGGTAAGCCTGCAACAGATCCAGCGCCGACGCCGGGCCGGCGCAGCAGGCCAGGAAGAGCATGCCCGACAGCCGCAAACGGGGCGACAGCCCCCCTGGCGGACGCCGCTGCAGCCTGAATTGAAATAAATGGATCATGTGGAAAACCTTGGAACGTATGAAAACGGGGAGCGCTCGATGAGCAGTCAATGCCACGCCGCGATTCTAGCCGAAAAATTCATATAGTAAATAACTTTCATATAAGAAGATGATATACTCTCCTATATGAACATGACTGTGCACGTCCCGCTCACCACCACTCCCGAGCAGTTGGTCCGCCTGCAAGCCTTGCAGCTGGCCTTTGCGGAGTTGTGCAATGCCTTGGCGCCGATCGTGCAGCAGACCCGTTGCTGGAACCGGGTGGCACTCCATCACCTCACCTATCGCATGCTGCGCGAGCGCTTCCCGCTCATGGGTTCGCAGATGATATGCAATGCCATCTATTCGGTATCGCGCACCTGCCGCATCGTGCTGCAGCATCCGAACAGTCCGTGGAACCTCACCCGGCAGGAGGGGCAACCCTTGCCGCTGCTGCACTTTCAGCCCAGCTGCCCGGTATATTTCGATCGCCACACCCTGAGCCTCAAGGACGGCTTCCTCTCGATGTACACCCTCGACGGCCGCATGCGCTTCCAGCTCGGGCTGCGCACCGAAGACGAGGCGCGCTTCCACCACGACAAGTTGCGCGAGATCGTGCTCGCCTCCATCCCGGCAGGCTTCCAGCTGTCATTCCACTTTTCTGCCGAAGAAGGGGCGGACGAGGCTGCAGTGCCGGCCGCGGACACGGCGGCAGAACTGCCGGAATATCTGGTGATCGTTCCCGGCGCCGCCGCTTCGCCGCAGCTTTTCTCGCACGTGCCGCCCCCCTCGGCGGATCGGGCTCTGAACTCGCTTGCCACACTTCCCTAGCAGACCATCACCGGACCGTATTCCCATGATCAGGCAAAACCCTTCCGCAACCCAGCTCCAGCCGGCGCTCGAATCGCTCAAGCCGGCCTTGAAGCAGGCCATGCTGTTCGGCCTGCTATCCAACCTGCTGTCGCTGGCACCGACAATCTACATGTTGGAAGTCTATGACCGGGTCGTCAACAGCCGCAACCCGGGTACCCTGCTGATGCTGACGCTGCTGGTGCTCGGCATGTATGTGCTGATGGAAATAATGGAATGGGTGCGCAGCCAGATCCTGCACAACGCCGGTCTGGCGTTCGAGGACAAGCTCAATGTGCGCACCTTCAATGTCGTCTTCGAAGCCAACCTGAGGCGCATCGGCGGCGCCACCAACCAGGCCCTCAGCGACCTGCGCTCGCTGCGCGAATTCCTCTCCTCGCCGGCGATTACCGCGGTCATGGACGTGCCCATGGCGCTGCTGTACCTGTTCCTGGTGTTCCTCATCAACCCCTTGCTCGGCTGGTTCTCGGTCGCCGGGGCCCTGATCCAGGGCTATCTCACCTACCTGACGGAACGCAGCACGCGGGCTCCGCTGATCGAAGCCAATCGCTCCGCCGTGGCTGCCACCAACTATGCCAACAGCGCCCTGCGCAACGCTCAGGTCATCGAAGCCATGGGCATGCAGGACGGCATCCACAAGCGCTGGATGGAAAAGCAAAACCGCCTGCTCTTCATGCAGGCCGTCGCTTCCGACAACGGTGGCGGCAAGGGGGCGACCTCGAAATTCGTCCAGAACGTGTTCTCGTCGGGGCAGATGGGGCTCGCCTGCTGGCTGTCGCTGACCAACCAGCTGAGCGGCGGCGGCGGCATGTTCATCGTCGCCTGGATACTCGGCGGCAAGGTTCTGGCACCCCTGGTCCAGGTCATTTCCCTGTGGAAATACACCGTCACCGCGCGCGACGCCTACCAGCGGTTGGACAAGCTGCTGCAGGCAATACCGGCACGCGAAACCGGCATGGCGCTGCCGCCGCCCGAGGGCGCGCTCAGCGTCGAAGGCGTCGTCGCCGGCGCGCCGGGCACCCAGGCCGCCATCATCCGCGGCGCCAGCTTCGCCCTGCCGGCCGGCGAGGCGCTCGCCATCATCGGCCCCTCGGCAGCGGGCAAATCCACCCTGGCCCGGCTCCTGGTCGGCATCTGGCCGGCCTTCAGCGGCAAGATCCGGCTCGACGGCGTCGACGTCTTCTCGTGGAACAAGATAGAACTCGGTCCCCATATCGGCTACCTGCCGCAGGGCATCGAACTCTTCGACGGCACTCTGGCCGAGAACATCGCCCGCTTCGGCGAAATCGACGCCGCCAAGGTCGAAGCCGCCGCGCGCTCGGTCGGACTCCACGAAACCATAATGGCGCTGCCCGAAGGTTATGACAGCCGCATCGGCGAGGACGGCTGCTTTCTCTCCGGCGGACAGCGCCAGCGGGTCGGTCTGGCCCGCGCCATCTACGGCGAGCCGCGCTTCATCGTCCTCGACGAGCCGAATTCCAGCCTCGACGAAGCCGGCGAACAGGCCCTGGTGGAGACCCTGCGCATGCTCAAGGCCGGGGGCGCGACGCTGGTCGTCATCACCCACCGCACCAGCGTCCTCGCCGTCGCCGACCGCCTGCTGCTGCTGCGCGATGGACAGGTGCAGGCGTATGGACCGCGCGACGAAGTCCTCGCCAACATCGCCCGCGCAAACCAGGCGACCGTGGCCGCGGCGGCGCCTGCGCCGCTGCCGGCAGCGGTATGACATGGAAATGATCGGGAATCCCACATGAAAACCCCTGCCTTCTTCCGCCGCAGCGAACTCGCCGAAACCCTCTGGTCGTTCCGCCGCGAGTTCCTTGTCGTCGGCATATTCAGCCTGGTGGTGAACCTGCTGATGCTCACCCCCACCCTCTACATGCTGGAGGTCTTCGACCGGGTGATGGGCAGCCAGAGCGGTTTCACACTTATCGCCGTGTCGCTCATCACCCTGTTCCTTTTCGCCATCATGGCCTTTGCCGAATGGTCGCGGTCGCGCCTGCTGGTGCGTGTCGGCGTGCGTCTCGACAAACAGCTCAACACCCGCGTCTTCAACGCCAGCTTCGAGTCGGCCCTGACCCAGGCCGGACACAACCCGACGCAAGCCTTCAGCGAGCTGACCCAGGCCCGCCAGTTCCTCACCGGCAACGGCATCTTTGCCTTTTTCGATGCGCCCTGGACGCCGATTTACCTGCTGGTGCTGTTCATGCTGCATCCGCTGCTCGGCTGGCTGTCGGTGTTTTTCGCGCTCATGCTGGCCGCCCTGTCCTACCTGAGCCACCGCCTCACGCGGGAATCGACGGCGGGCGTCATCGACACCTCCACCCAGGTGAACGCCTACATCCACAGCAAGCTGCGCAATGCCGAAGTCATAGAATCGCTGGGCATGCTGGACAACCTGCGGCGGCGCTGGCTCAATCGCCAGGTCAAGCACATCCTTGCCGTATCGACCTCGCAGGAAATCAATCAGCGCCTCCAGGCGGTCAGCAAATTCGTGCGCTATAGCCAGCAATCGCTGATGCTCGGCGCCGGCGCCATGCTGGTGATACAGGGCGAACTGACGCCGGGCGGGATGATCGCCGCCAACGTGCTGATGGGCCGCGCCCTGGCGCCGATCGACCTCATCACCAGCAGCCTGAAGAGCTTCATTACCGCCCGCACTTCGTTCGAATCGCTCGAAGCTCTGCTGGCGGCCTACCCTGACCGCGCCGCCCGGGCGGTACATGGCGACCCGCAGGGGCACATGCAGATCGAGGACCTCGTCGCCACCGCGCCGGGGCGGCAAAGCCCGATCCTGAAATCCCTCAACGCCGACTTTCCTGCCGGCGACATCATCGCCATCATCGGCCCCTCCGGCTCCGGCAAATCGACGCTGGCGCGCGCCCTGGTCGGCATCTGGCCGCACCGGCAGGGACGCGTCCTGCTCGACGGCGAGCCGATCGAAAGCTGGGATCGCAGCGAACTGGGCGCCCATATCGGCTACCTGCCGCAGGACATCGAACTGCTCGAAGGCAGCATCGCCGAGAACATCGCCCGCTTCGGCGAAATCGACCCGGAGAAGGTCATCGACGCCGCCAAAAGCACGGGAATCCACGACATGATCCTGCACTTCCCCAAGGGCTACGACACGCCGATGGGCGAGGCCGGCAATGTCCTCTCCGGCGGGCAGCGCCAGCGTATCGGCCTGGCCCGGGCCGTCTATGGCGCGCCGACCCTGGTCGTCCTCGACGAACCCAACGCCAATCTCGACGATGCCGGCGAAGCCGCCCTGGTCGAAACCCTCGGCAGGCTCAAGGCGCAAGGCAAGACCGTATTTCTGATCACCCACCGCACCAGCATCATCAGCGCCGTTGACCGCATCCTCTTGCTGATCGACGGACAGATCAGGCTCTATGGCCCGCGAGCGGACGTGCTCGCGGCGCTGCAGTCGCCGGCAACGGCACAACCCTCCCCTGCGGCGAACGCCCCGCAACCCGCTTGACGCATCCGATCAGGACTCCCGACATGAAGATTCAAAATGTTCTGCAAAAGCTGCAAACCCTGCCGGCCGTCAAACCGGCCAACACCCTCGAGGGCGATCTGGTTCTGCCCGCCGACACCGGCCGGCCGATCCGCATCGGCCTGTGGACGCTCGGCATCGGCTTCGGCGGCTTCCTGCTGTGGGCCGCACTCGCCCCCCTCGACGAGGGCGTGCCGACACAGGGCACGGTAGCCATCGACACCAAGCGCAAGGCCGTGCAGCACCAGATCGGCGGCATCGTGCGCGAAGTGACCGTGCGCGAAGGCCAGACCGTCGCCAACGGACAGGTGCTGATGCGGCTCGACGAGGCAAACGCCCGCGCCAACTACGAATCGATACGCCAGCACTACCTCGGCGTGCGCGCCATGGAAGGCCGGCTCATGGCGGAACAGGCCGGCGCCGCCAAAATCGTGTTTCATCCCGACCTGTTGCAGAACGCCGCCGACCCGCTCATCGGGCAGCACATTGCCAACCAGCAACAGATCTTCAATTCGCGGCGCCAGGCCTTGCAGGCCGAGACGCAGGCGATAGGGGAAACCATCCAGGGCCTGGAAGGCTCGCTGCAGGGCTATAGCGGCCTGCTGCAAAGCCGCAAGGGCCAGCAGGCGATGTTCCAGGAAGAGCTCAAGGGCCTCCGCGACATGGTGCAGGAAGGCTATGCCCCGCGCAACAAACAGTGGGAACTGGAAAGGCTGACGGCGGAATCCACCGGCAGCATCGCCGACCTGCAGGGCAGGATCGTCAGCACCCAGCGCAACATCGGCGAACTGAAGATGCGGGTCATCCAGCGCCGCCAGGAATACCGCAAGGAAGTCGATACGCAACTTGCCGACGTGCGCCGCGAAGTACAGGCCGATGCGGAGAAGTTCAAGGCCAGCAGCCAGGAACTCGAGCGCACCGAAATCCGCGCGCCTGCGGCCGGCCAGGTCGTCGGCATCAGCGTGCAAAGCGTCGGTGCCGTGATCCAGCCCTCGCAGAAGCTGATGGACATCGTCCCCGCCGACCAGCAACTGCTGCTCGAAACACGGGTGCCGCCGCACCTCATCGACCGCATTCATGCCGGGATGGTCACCGACGTGCGCTTCTCCACCTTCGCCCACACGCCGCAACTCGTGGTCCAGGGCAAGATCGTCTCCGTATCCGGCGACCTGCTGGCGGAACCGCAGCAGGCGCCCTACTATCTGGCCCGTGTCGCGATCACGCCCGAAGGGCTGAAGGAACTGGGCAAGAACGAGCTGCAGGCCGGCATGCCCGTCGAAGTCATCATCAAGACCGGCGAGCGCTCCATGCTCACCTACCTGCTGCATCCCCTGGTCAAGCGCATGGCCTCGTCAATGAAGGAAGAATGACGAAGCACACCGCCGCAAGATGCCTTCAGCACGGGGTCGGTTCGAATCCGGAGCGGTTGCCGGCATGAAGCCACATATTCCGCTGCTTGCCCTCCTGCTCGCAATCGCTACCGGCATGGCACGCGCCGGCGAAGCGGGCCATGAGGCCGCCATCGCATTTGCCGACCTGCCGCTGGAGATGGCGGTAAAGCAGGTGCGCGGCAACGGCAGGCGCCTGTTCGCCACCTTCGAGGACCCGAACTGCATCTACTGCAAGCGTCTGGCGAAAGATGTTGCCGGCATGACCGATGTCACGATCTACACCTTCCTCTATCCCGTCCTCTCCGCCGATTCCATGGACAAGGCGAAAGCCATCTGGTGCTCTGCCGACCGCGAAAAAGCCTGGAACCGCTGGATGCTGAACGGCACCGTCCCGGCGCCGGCCAAGTGCGATGCCGGCGCCATCGACAAAGTGGTCGCGCTTGGCAAGAAACTCGGGGTAAGAGGCACGCCAACCATTTTCCTGGCCGATGGCGAACGCATTGCCGGCGCGGTTCCCGGCATGGTGCTGGAAATGGCGATCAGCTCGCCGAAAGTGCTGTCGTTCCAGGCCGACCTGGAAAAGCGCCGCTAGCCGGCAAGGTCGTCGCGGCAATCTTCAATGCCACTTCAACCACAGGATTTCTGGCGATCTGCTACTGCTCGGTCTTGGGCAACTCGCTATTCAGTGCGGCGGCGTAGGCAACACGTGCCGTCTGCGCAATAGCCATCTGAATCTGCAGGCGCTGGATCTCGGAATCCGTCGCCTGAATATTTGCCAGCTGCTGCTTGGCAGCATCGCTCATGGACATCATGTCATAGGACTTGCCGTCGATCGTAATCGCCGTCATGGAATTGATAGCCATAAATTCTCCGTTGTGTATTGCCCGGCCGGGCGTGTATCGAAAGTGTGCGCATTATAAGCGAATCACTGCGCCCCAAGGCCCGCAAGCGGCGCATGGCAAGGTCCCTCCGGCAGGGGCGACTGCCGCTTCGAGCCCCGGCCAGATGAGCGTTGCAAGCAAGCAAAGCGATCATTAAACTTCAGTACGACATTCACTTGTTCAGGCATACCGCATCATGGCCAACTATGTTTCCTTTACCCCAACCACAATCATCGGCAAGGCGATGTTCAACTTCGATGCCATGGGTGGAACCGATTTCATGCTGTCGGGCACAGTCGCCGTTTCGGTTTCCGACGCTTTCACCTCCGCCCAATATCTCGCCTTTCCCTCATCTATATCGCCGAACACCTACACAAGCCTGAGTTCCGGGAAGGGCGGGTGGACTACCGCTCAACTCGCCAACATCGATGCCATTACCCACGCCTATTCGCAGTTCATCAATTTAAGCTTTTCGCCGGTCTCGAACTATTCCGGATATACGCCGGCAAATGTCGGCAATTCATCCGACATCAACATCAGCCTCATCCACCGCACCGATCTGCCGTACTCGGGAATCTCGGCACTGAATACGGATGCCAGCTTCCTTTATGCGGGAAGCAGGGGCGATGTCGTGCTCAATGTGGATGGCTTCGGATCGACGGGCCTGTCCAATGATTCGTCACTGACCACCACAAGCTTCGGTGGCCATACCTTGATGCATGAAATCGGGCACTCGCTGGGGCTGTCCCATCCCCACAGCGCCATCATCAACGGCATTCCAACCCTGACGTCCGATTACTCCGCCACCACCAGCGTCGGATTCGACAAGCTCGGTTTTCATATCAGCAGCCCCGCCGGCATGAACAAGGAATATTTCACGATCATGTCATATGACGACGAGAAGCCCGCTTCGGGGCCGGACACCTTCGCGCAAACGCCCATGATCCTCGACGTCATTGCCTTGCAGGGTGCCTATGGCGAAGGAAGCGGCACCTCGGGAAACGCAAACGACGTCATCACGCCAGGCGCGAGCACGGGCGTCACGTCCTTCAGAACCTATTTCGACACCGGCGGCACGGATACCATCGATCTGTCGAACTATGCGCAAGGTGCCTACCTGCACATGGGCACGACCATCGCCGGAGCCACGCATCTGGTCGGGGTCTCGATGAGTGCCGGCGACTTCGACACCATGGCCAATCTCGCCGGCGATCCGTCGAGCCTCAGGTGGTTTTATGGTGAATTCGAAAATGCCACCGGTTCGCCGGGCGCGGACCGGGTTATCGGCAACAGGCTCAACAACGTCATCAACGGCGGGAACGGTAACGATTTCCTTGTTGGCGATGCGGGCAACGACACGCTGGACGGCGGCGGCGGCGTCGATATCGCCGCGTATGCCGGCAACCGCAGCGCCTTCACCATGATCCACAACAGCGACGGCAGCTACGCACTCAAGGACAACACGGGATCGGAAGGAACCGACACCCTGACCAATATCGAGCGCCTTCAATTCGCCGACAAGAAGATCGCCATCGATCTATCTCCGGCCGGCAGTGCGGGCAAGACAGCGGAACTCATCGTCGCCGCCTTTGGCGCGGCCGCGCTGGCCAATACCCAATACGCGGCTATCGGTCTGCGTCTCTTCGACGGCGGCTATTCCCTGCAGCAGGTCGCCCGGATGTGCATCGACAGCGGCCAGATCAGTGCGCCGGACGACACCTCGTTCGTCACGGCCGTCTGGCTGAACGTAGTCGGATCACCGATCGATCCGGCAAACCTCGTTTATTTCACCGGCCGGCTGCAAGGTATAGAACCCATGAGCCAGGCGGCCTTGCTGGAACTCGCCGCCACATGTCCAACCAACCAGGACCATATCGGCCTGATCGGTCTGGCCAGCACCGGGATCGAATACGCCTGAACTCCTCAGGCCAGCCAAATCGGTGCGGATCGTTGAGTGCAGATGCGCGGAACGAACAGGCTCACCAAAGCCACAGAGGTGGCTCGGCAAAATAGGACCCACCTACAAGAACTCAAGCCCCGTCTGCGCCAACCCGACCAGGTTGATGTGAGTTTTGTTCAGATCCAGCTCAGCACAAATCTCCCCCAGAACGCCAACACTGTAGGTGTTTTTATCAAGCATTTCGACATAGTGTGCGGCCTGTTCTGCAGTGGGGGCTGAGCCCACCAAGTTGAACCAAAGCAAATTGACTACGGCGGCATGTGTTTTCGCTCCCGCTGCATCAAGAGCAACCGCCATCAGATTTTCGTACGTCCACCCGGCATCAAGGCAACTCAAGCCAATTCCAACGTATTGCTTGTTCGCAACAGACGCTGCGCCGAACACCACACCCAGTATCTTGGCCGTGATGCCGGCGTTGCCATCCAGATCAAGCGCAATCCTGGCGTCTGAAAACTGAAGCCGCTCGACGTTAACAAGGGTTTCTGTACCAATTGTGAATGAGCCATCGGCGTTGTGAGTTATCGCTTGTTTTGGACCGGAGTACTGGACCGTATCGATTCCACCGCCACCATCAATAGCCCGGCCTAGACCGCCAATAAATGTATCGTTGCCGGTACCACCATAAGTGCCAACGCCAGGTGGTTCAGAATAAATGGTAGGCATCTTGTTTTCCCTTTTAGCGATTATGGTTTATACACCCGGCACCCGACCATGGCTGCTACCGACAATGTAAAAGATTGAATACACCCGTGCAATAGGGCGCGGTGTCAAGAGAGGGTGTAAGAATATTTGTGTCCTGCCACGGCGTCAGGCATGTGCTGCTTGCCGGAGCACCCGCTCCGCCCAGCGCTTCAAGCTCTGCCCGTCGTGTGCCGCAAACGTTGAATCAGACGTTGGGTCAGCCAGAGCCCGTTTTGCGATTTATTCACCACTACAGTCGAGAGAAACATTCGCTTGAACACTATCGTAGGGAGCACGAATACCTTG
>SESD01001903.1_pt1 | contig 10962 bp, 7 predicted proteins | sample 3171411 | NCBI WGS metagenome assembly SESD01 (sample SAMN06051880, study PRJNA518727) | freshwater metagenome | biome: subpolar coniferous forest; feature: holomictic lake; material: water; isolation source: holomictic Lake 442, 16.5 m depth | place: Canada: near Kenora, Ontario | collected...
GCCAACAGCTAAGCCTGCACCTGTTGCAAAAGCTGTGGTAGCAAAAGCCGTCAGCAAAAAACCAACAAAACCAGAATAGCTAGCCGTCAATATTGTTAAATAGCGTTCTTTCCTCGAAAATAAAAAGAACATACATTAACAAAAATTTAAGGTAGTTATCCTGAGCATAAAAAGTAAAAAGGCCAATTCCGTAAGGAACTTGGCCTTTTTACTTTCGTGGTTTGCCAGAGGTTATTAAACTCAATTATAAAAATATTTTATTAATCTTGATTGAGTGTCCGGAACGGGCCAATAGCGGTCATTAGACATCACTTAAGAATATCAGGATTAAGATTAGCTTATCCGCCAGTATGCGACATAAAGCGTATCACCGCTGGTGTAGCACGCTTTAAATCAAAATCATGACCTTTAGGTTTAGCTTGCATACTAGCTATAATCACTTGCATCAACGGGCCATCGTCATGAGGAAAGTCTCTTAACAGAGGCCTTAAGCTGATTTTATTTTCTTGACCTAAGCAAAGATGCAAATCACCTTGGCAGCTAATGCGCACACGATTACACGATTCGCAAAAGTTGTGGCTATGTGGAGAAATAAATCCAATTTTTGTAGTTTTATTTGGCACCTGCCAATAGCTAGCAGGTCCACCTGTCGACTCTAAGCTTCTAATTAAATCATAGCGAGCCCTCAGCAACATGAGTGTTTCGTCATTACTCACATAGCTTGCACCTCTAGAATGATGCACCGCACCTAGAGGCATTTCTTCTATAAATGAGATATCCAAGCCTTGCTCAATTGCGAATGCGGTTAAGGGCAGCGCTTCGTCATCATTGATGCCACGCATGAGTAAGGCATTGAGCTTAATGCTTTCAAAGCCAGCTTGCTGAGCAGTAGCGATGCCACGTAGCACTTTATCTAACTCACCTACTCGCGTTATTTTATGAAAACGTGCTGAGTTTAAACTATCAAGACTGATGTTAATGCGACGTACACCCGCTTTCTTTAAGGCAAGGGCTTGGTGCTCCAATTGTGAGCCATTAGTAGTGATAACTAATTCACGCAGACCTGACAATTGACCAATTTCCTCGAATAACTGCAGTGCGTTTTTACGCACTAACGGTTCACCACCGGTAATACGCACTTTACTCACCCCTAGTGAAACAAAAACTTTAACCAAGCGCGCATATTCCTCTAATGACAATACTTCTTCACGTGGCAAGAAAGTCATCTCTTCACTCATGCAATAGACACAGCGAAAATCGCACCTGTCAGTAATTGACAGGCGAATATAGTCTACTTTGCGACCAAATCGATCAATCAACACGCTAGGATAAGTATGGCTTTTTGGCATGCCTAGTCTAAAATTTACGCTTGCTACGCACTATTTGATAAGGACGGTTAACATAACCAAATGGCGCACTCCATACATGTACCATACGTGTGAATGGAAACACTAAAAATACCGTCATACCGAAAAATAAATGTATTTTAAAAATTGTATCCACGCTATCGAGCAAAGCTGGGTTGGGGTGTAGATACACAATACTTTGTACCCATTCTGCCAGTGCTATCATCACACTAGGGTTGCCATGGTTGGCATGCCCTATCGACACAGGAATAGTCGATAATCCAAGCATTAGCGTCACTAGTAGCCAGCTAAGAATAAATTTATCAGACCCGCGACTTGCGGCCGACACTCTGGCATTAAACATGCGACGCACCCATAAAATGGCACCGCCCGTTAAACACATGGCGCCAAAGATAGAGCCAGCCCAAATAGCAACCATTTGGTGCGTCATGTCGCTTACCCCTAATCCAGTAAAGATGCCATGCGGTGTCAATAAACCGACGGCATGCCCACCAAAAATAGCGAGTATACCTACATGGAATAAATTACTGCCTAAACGCATATTGGCTTTAGAGAGCAACTGACTAGAGTCACTCTTCCAAGTATATTGCTCACGATCAAAGCGTTGCAAACTGCCTAGCAGAAATACACTAATCGCAATATAGGGATACACACCGTAAAGAAAGTTGTGTAAATTCATTGTATTCTCCTTAAATGTCTTTCGCTTAAGCCGCCAACTTAGTTAACGTTGCCCGACTATCAATTATTGACAGTAATGCTGCGTAAGGACTACCTGCTTTTTGTAAATTTTCAGTCAGTACACCTAACACTTTTTTAGCATCCGATAAAAACACCGTTGCCTCATTGTCATCTAAGTAAGCAGTAAATTCTAGGATTAGCGGCAGATAGTCAGGCAACTCATTGGTCACCACCTCTACACCATAGTCCTTATAGAGCTCACCTAAATCAATCAATGCTGGACCACGATTTTTATCGTCGCCAAATAAATGATGCGTTAGATGCAAACTGTGTTCCGCCGTCATATCAAAGGTTTGAACGTAATCTGCTTGCAACTCTGTCACGGACAAACTTTGCAAGTGACTTAAAAAGTTTTGCAAAGCTTCTCGTTCCGCATGGTCTATTTCTATGCTTTGTGCGACAAAATCACGCAAATCCGGCAGGTGTTCAATTAAATCCTGATTTGGGTAATCAAGTAATGATGATAATAATTTGTAGATTTGCATGATGCTATCCTGTTAATTTTAAGTGTCTTAACTATTGTTGCTAGAAGGAGCAAGCTCTTTAGGCTCTACCGTATCTTTTCTTCGACGCGGGAATAGGGTGATTTTTGACACCCCGTGTGAACTATCATTACCAAAGTTAAAACCGTTTTGACCTTGAAAACCGAAAGAATCATCCAATGTTTCTTCAGTATGTCCGGTCGGAATCACAAAACGATCTTCGTAATTAGCAATAGCTAAGTAGCGGTACATTTCCTTTGCTTGGTCCTCAGTGATACCTGCGGCGTCAATCGCACGAGTATCTATCTTGCCTTCTACGTGAATTGAACGTTGATAGCTACGCATCGCAATCAATTTATTCAAAGCACTTTCAACTGGCTCTGTTTTACCTGCCGTGAGCAAATTAGCAAGGTACTGAACTGGCAAGCGCATGGCGCCCGCCACAGGGATAGCTCCATCTGGGCCCACGGGTAAATTCCCTTGGTCAATTTGTGATTGCACAGGAGACAATGGCGGCACATACCACACCATCGGTAAGGTACGGAATTCCGGATGGATAGGAAAAGCAATTTTCCAATCCATCACCATTTTCCAAATCGGAGAATTACGAGCTGCCTCAAGCCAATCGTCATTAATCCCTTCAAGACGAGCGGCTTTAATCACTTCAGGATCATTCGGATCTAAGAAAATACTGCGCTGTGCTTCATATAGATCTTGCGTATCTTCCATACTAGCGAATTCTTCAATGCGATCCGCATCGTACAGCATAATGCCGTTATAGCGTATACGTCCAACACACGATTCAGAACAGACCGTAGGCATACCAGATTCAACGCGTGGATAACAGCCGATACATTTCTCAGCTTTGCCAGACTCCCAGTTGTAGAATACTTTTTTGTATGGGCATGAGCTGATACACATACGCCAGCCACGACATTTATCCTGATCTACCAACACAATACCATCTTCTTCACGCTTATAAATAGAGCCGGATGGACAAGCAGCTACGCAAGAAGCATTCAAGCAATGATTGCAAATTCGCGGTAAATACATATGAAAGGTATTCTCGAACTGACCGTACATCTCCTTCTGAATGTTATCCATGTTTTTGTCTTTACTACGCTTGTGAAACTCACCTGCCAAATCGTCTTCCCAGTTCGGACCCCATGTAATCTTTTCCATGGATTTCCCGGTAATCTGTGAAATTGGTCGTGCAGTTGGCGTAGCCTCTGACAACGGTGCATTTTGCAGATGTGCATAGTTGTAAGTGAAGGGTTCGTAGTAGTCATCTATCTCAGGCATATCTGGGTTAGCAAATATATTGAGTAACTTATTTGTGCGACTGCCAGACTTTAATTCTAGTTTGCCGTTTTTAAGCTCCCAACCGCCGTGCCAAATATCTTGGTTTTCCCATTGTTTTGGATAACCAACACCAGGCTTAGATTCCACGTTGTTAAACCAAGCATATTCCACACCCTTCCTGTTGGTCCATACGTTTTTACAGGTGACCGAGCATGTGTGACAGCCGATACATTTATCTAGATTAAAGACAAAGGCGAATTGTGCGCGTACTTTCATAATGTTCTCCTAATGTCCTTTTACTTGGCGCTAATGCCAACAGGGTTGAGTTGTGCTTCACGCTCTGGGGTAAGCGGACGCTCTAACCAATCAATCTCTTTATCCGCTATTTTGTGTAATGCCACCATCGTGTCGCGTTGGCATCCAACGGTGCCGTAATAATTAAAGCCGTATGAAAGTTGTGCATAGCCTCCTATCATATTGGTTGGCTTCATGATGACACGCGTTACTGAGTTTAAAATCCCGCCACGCTTGCCTGTTGATGGCGATCCTGGAACGTTTACATTCTTCTCCTGCGCGTGATACATCATCGCCATACCGCGAGGAACACGTTGCGAAACAACTGCGCGTGCTACCGTAGCACCGTTATGATTTACAGCTTCCACCCAGTCATTGTCTTCAATACCAATTGATTTAGCATCGTCTTCTGATATCCATACATAAGGGCCGCCACGGAACAATGTCAACATCCGTAAATTATCTTGGTAGGAAGAATGGATACCCCATTTAGAATGCGGTGTAATCCAGTTCAGTGCAAGATGTGGCTTGCTGGTAACGCTGTTAGGTAAGGAATTTAACTCCCCTAAATCTACCATAGGCTTATAAGTGCAGAAGCCTTCTCCAAAATCTAACATCCATTCATGGTCTTGGTAGAAATGCGCCCGGCCAGTAAGTGTGCGGAACGGAATATGCTCATGGATATTGGTATAACCGGCCGTATAAGACACATGCTCTGACTCAATCCCTGACCATGTTGGCGCAGTAATAATCTTACGCGGCTGCGCTTGAATATCCTTGAAAGTAAATTTATCTTCATGTCGACCAGCATACAAATGATGATGGTCAATACCGGTTTTTTTCGATAAAGACGTCCATGATTTATGTGCCACTTCACCATTAGTTTCTGGTGCCATGCGCATTACAGAATCACACACCTCAATATCCTCAGTGAGCGATGGCATGCCAAAAGAAATGCCTGGTTCTTTCACCGTAGAGTTATGTTTTTTAAGCTCTTCGTATTCTTGATCAGTATTCCAATCAATGCCCTTGATGTTATTACCTAGCTTGGTCATTAATGGGCCTAAAGCAATAAATTTACGATAAGTATCACCATAAACTCGTTCGACCAGCTTGATAATCGCCATAGTTTTACCTGGAATTGGCTCGCAATCACCTTCTTTCCAGTTTTTAACTTCGCCAAAAGGTTGTGCTAATTCTGCTGCCGAATCGTGTTGCATCGGCAAGGCAACAACTTCTGTTTTCGTACCTAGGTGCTTCTCTGCCAGTGGCGAGAATGTTTTAGCGAGTGCCTTGAAAATCTGCCAATCAGATTTAGATTCCCATCCTGGTGACACCGCCTCTGATAACGGATGAATAAATGGATGCATATCCGTAGTGTTAAGGTCATTCTTTTCATACCACGTTGCTGTCGGCAAAATAATATCCGAATAGGCGCCGGTAGAATTAAGGCGGAAGTTGATATCTACCATTAGATCTAATTTACCAATTGGCGCATCTTCGTGCCATTTCACTTCTTTGTTAATGCGTCCTGCACCAGATTCCTGTAACACGCCGTTTTGTGCGCCTAATAAATGCTTAAGGAAATACTCATGTCCTTTTGCAGACGAACCAATCAAATTAGCACGCCAAACAAACAGGTTACGTGGCCAATTAACAGGATTATCAGGATCAGCATACGCCACATCTAGTGCGCCAGATTTAAACTTTCCTGCCACATATTTTGCCACTGAAGCTTCGTCGGTAGCGCCATTTTTAAAAGCCTCTTCTGCTAATTCAATCGGATTGCAGTTAAAGTTAGGCGTGGAAGGTAACCAACCCATACGTGCTGCCTTAACGTTGTAATCGGCAATTGAATTGCCCTTATTCTTGCCTTTACCTGCTGGTGATAATAAGCTGTCCGCGTTAAGTGTTTCATAACGCCATTGGTCAGTATGGAAATACCAGTATGAGGTAGAATTAGTGTGACGAGGTGGACGCATCCAATCTAGCGCAAAGGCAATCGGCGCCCAACCCGCTTGTGGTCTTAACTTTTCCTGACCTACATAATGGGCCCAACCACCGCCAGATTGGCCTACACAACCACACATGTGTAACAAGTTCATGATAGAGCGATAAGCTAAATCGTTGTGGTACCAATGATTAATAGCAGCCCCCATAATAACCATAGATTTACCCTTGGTTTTAGAGGCATTATAGGCAAACTCACGGCCAGTACGCTCGATGTCGGCAGCCTTAACCCCAGTGACTTTTTCCGCCCAAGCTGGCGTGTAGGCAACATCTGCATCATCGTAGCTTTTAGCGATATTTTCTCCACCCAAACCGCGGTCTATGCCATATTGTGCAACCTGCAAATCAAACACAGTAGCCACCAGCACCTCATCACCATTTGACAGCTTTACTTTACGTGCTGGGATATTGCGATAGAGTAAGGCAGATTCACCTTGAGTAAAATGCGGGAAGCCAACAGAAATCACTTCATCTCGGTCATCGATACAAGATAGTTCAGCGATAATTTCTTGACCACTAGACTGCTCTAACAAATTCCACTTGCCGTCTTCTCCCCAGCGAAAGCCAATACTGCCATTTGGCGCTACAAATGCACAAGATTTACGATCAAATACGATGGTTTTCCATTCAGGGTTATTCGTTTCACCTAAAGCACCATCAAAATCAGAAGCACGTAAAAAACGATCTGACACATAAGCATCACCATATTTACGCAACATTACCTGCATAGGTAAATCAGTGTATTTACGGGAATACTCTTCGAAATAAGGGTCTTGCGCGTTGATGTAAAATTCTTTTAATGCGACATGCCCCATCGCCAAAAAGGCAGCAGCGTCTGTGCCCTGCTTGATTGGCATCCATAGATCAGAAAACTTACAGAACTCAGCGTAATCTGGAGCCATTGCAACTATTTTTGCACCTTTGTAACGCACTTCTGAAGCAAAATGTGCGTCAGGCGTACGTGTCATAGGTAAGTTAGCGCCAGTAATAATAATGTAAGTCGAGTTATACCAGTCAGCGGCTTCTGGTACGTCGGTTTGCTCCCCCCAAGTTTGCGGGCTGGCCGCAGGTAAATCACAATACCAATCATAAAAAGAACCGCAGGCCGCGCCGATGAGGGAAAGGTATCGGGAGCCCGCGGCGTAAGAAATCATCGACATAGCGGGAATTGGTGAAAAACCAAAAATGCGGTCAGGCCCCCATTTTTTGATAGTGTAAACATTGGCCGCAGCCATTATTTCATTCACTTCATCCCATGAGGTACGCACAAAACCACCCAGGCCGCGCACTGCTGTGTAGGACTTGCGCTTATACTCATCTGCTTGAATTGCTCCCCAAGCTTCAACTGGATCTTTGCCGGCCATGCGCTCAAGACGATAGAGATCTAGCAATCGACCGCGAATCAACGGGTGTTTAATGCGATGTGGGCTATATAGATACCAAGAAAACGATGCTCCACGTTGACAGCCGCGAGGCTCATGGTCAGGCAAGTCATCACGGGTGCGTGGATAGTCAGTTTGTTGCATTTCAAATGACACCAAACCATTTTTAACAAAAATTTTCCATGAACAACCGCCGGTACAATTTACGCCGTGGGTAGATCGCACCACTTTGTCATGCTGCCAACGATGGCGATAGGCATCTTCCCATTGCCTGTCTTCGTTGGTAACAATGCCATGGTTATTAGAAAAAGTCTCTTTAACCTTGTCAAAAAATTTCAATCTATCCAAAAAGTGACTCACGTTTTTCTCCTTGCAGTCGCCATGTAGCGATGATCGTTAGTTTGTAAGCAGGCAAGCTATACCCACCTTAATGTTTTTAGTTACGGATTTTTTATTTCAGAGCCTGCACGTAAATAGAACCACCAGTTCAATATCAAGCAGAGGGCGTAGAACACTGCAAAGCCGTACATCGCCATTTCTGGTGTACCTGCTTTAATTTGCCCCTTAATAACCTCTGGTGCGATGAAAGAGCCATAAGCTGCAACAGCAGATGTCCAACCTAATACTGGGCCAGCTTGTACGCGATCAAAGATAACGCCTACGGTTCTAAAAGTAGAGCCGTTACCCATCCCTGTAGCAGCAAACAACACCACAAAAGTTAGTAAAAATTGGGTGAAGTAGATCTCTGGTGTCGCTGAGTGGTAGGCCAGCATCATGATATATCCGGCATAAATAGATGCCGCAATCATGACAGCCGAAATCACTTGGGTAACGATAGATCCGCCAACTTTATCTGAAACCCAACCACCTATTGGGCGAATGAGCGCACCAACAAACGGCCCGATCCAAGCGTACGTTAAAGCAGAGGGTCCATTTGGATTTTTGACATGTGACCAAAGGCCTGTCGTGGCATCAAACAGATGCTGATCACCAAAAATTACTGTAATGGATAACGGCAGTGCCATAGAAAAACCGATGAAAGAACCAAAAGTCACCAAATATAAAGCGGTCATCGACCACGTGTGTTTGTTTTTAAAAATAGCAAACTGCTTAGCTATATTTTCTTTCATGGTGCCGAAGGCTGCTAACTTCATCACCAATAAAGTGCTGGCAATAATCAGTGGCATGGCTAACCACATATTCAGCAAACCTAAGCCAGTAGGTGCTGGTAAATATAGGTATAGTCCAACAATAGCTGGTAAGAAAGCCAAGGTATACAGCCAAGTTATTTTTACAAAGGCCATTAAAGTACTGCGTGCATCAGCCGAAATTGGTAACAGATTGTTCATCCCCCAATAGCAAATTACCGCTAATGGCAACAAAGACAATACCCAAGCAAAACCGGCATTTTGTATAAACGTTGGCGTGCCTGCAGGAATTTTTCCAAAAATCCAGCCGCTATCTTTCACCAACACTGTCGCGTCACCTCCCAATGCACCAAATACACTGACAGTCATCACGAGTGGAATCAGAATTTGCATCGTAGTCACACCAAAATTACCTAAGCCTGCGTTAAGACCTAACGCAGTACCTTGGAGGCGCTTAGGGAAAAATGTACTGATATTACTCATTGAGCTGGCAAAGTTACCGCCACCTACGCCAGACCAAAGTGCCATCAATTGAAATGACCATAATGGCCAGTCTGGGTGTTGCAGAACAATACCTGTACCAATTGCAGGACTTAGCAGCATAGCCGTGGTAAGGAAAATTGTGTTGCGTCCTCCGGCAAGTCTGATAAAAAATGAAGCGGGAATACGCATGGTCGCCCCGGCTAGTCCTGAAATAGCCGTTAGTGTAAACAGCTCATCTTTACTAAATGGGAAACCAAGATTACTCATTTGCACGGCAATAATGCCCCACATGAGCCATACAGCGAAACCACAAAGTAGCGCAGGGACGGAAATCCATAGATTGCGATAGGCGATTTTTTTACCGGTAGATTCCCAAAAATTATTGTCCTCTACATTCCATAGTTCTATATTCGTTGGCATGCTGCTCCCCTTAGATTGATAAAGCTTGTTTTGTAGCTTGACGTTCATGATGGCGACCAATTTTTACAGGACGCACTTCTGTCCAATACATCCAAATGAGCGACACCCATACAATGCCAAACATCAACATAAATGCAGATGATCGCACCCCAGTTAAATCTACTAAGGCACCGAATATAATAGGCATCAAAAACCCACCCATGCCTCCAGCTAAACCAACCACACCTGAAACAACACCGATGTTGTGTGGATAATCATCAGAGATATACTTAAATACTGAGGCTTTACCAATCGCAAAAGCGATGCCCATAGTGAACATAATGATGGTGAAATTGGTTGCATTTAGGCCTATGTGGAAGGTTTTCGGGCCATTGATGGTAATGATAGAAATATCTGTTTGTGGATAAGAAAGAAAGAATAGACATACCAGCGATACCCACAAGACCCACCAAGTAATGGTATGTGCGCCAAACTTGTCGGAAAAATAACCGCCAACGGCACGTAACAAACCGCCTGGAATACTGAATGCGGCAGCCATAAATGCCGCTGTTTTAAGATCAAACCCATACTCGGTGATGTAGTACTTAGTCATCCACAGCGCTAAAGCGACATATCCGCCAAACACAATCGAATAATACTGACTATACTTCCACACTTTAGGATCTTTAAGTACGGAAAGCTGTTCTCGCATCGTGACAGTTTTACCCGCTTTATGTGCTGGGTCTGAGAAGGTAAATAGCCAGAATAGAATTGCTGTCGCTAACATCAAAACCGCATACACTTTCGGCACCATAGCCCAACCGTAGCCCAGCACAATGATAGGCGCCACCAACTTGGTGACTGCTGCACCGGTATTGCCGGCACCAAAGATGCCCATAGCTAGGCCCTGCTTATTTTTTGGAAACCAACGTGCACAATAAGCAATGCCTACCGTGAATGCTCCACCAGCTACACCAACAAATAAGCCTGTAACCAAAAACTGCCAATATGCTGTACAGCGTGAAATCATGAAAATTGGAATCACGGTTGAAAGCATCAAAACAAAAAACACGATGCGCCCACCAAATCTATCGGTCCACATACCCAAAGGAAGGCGGATTAGAGAACCGGTAAGTACCGGCATAGCAATCAAGATACCAAACTGTGTCTCGTTAAGTCCTAGTAAAGCCTTAATTGGAATGCCAATCACGGCAAACATCATCCAAATCATAAAGCACACAGTAAATGATAGTGTGCTCATACCAACCACTGACCAAGCCTTATATTGTTGTGTCGCCATAATCCATACCCTCGAGCTGTTATTAAAAAACCAGCGCTAACTTTTAGCTGGTTTATT
>SESD01001906.1_pt1 | contig 10960 bp, 6 predicted proteins | sample 3171411 | NCBI WGS metagenome assembly SESD01 (sample SAMN06051880, study PRJNA518727) | freshwater metagenome | biome: subpolar coniferous forest; feature: holomictic lake; material: water; isolation source: holomictic Lake 442, 16.5 m depth | place: Canada: near Kenora, Ontario | collected...
ATGCCCTTAGCACTCAACGCCGGAGAGTGCTAAAAGCACCCTCAATGATAATAATAATTCTCTTCTTTCCAAAAAATAATGATGCAACAACTCTATGCCACCATCGGCAAAATTACCCTCGAAAAACTGACAAGTATCCAGTCAAAAATGAAGGACAACACGGCAACAACCGAAGATCGACAGTTTGAAGCTCTCCTGGTTGAAATTACCGCAGTTGCCAAAAACCGCCTCTCGGTAACAGCAAACGAAAGCGAGTTCAGCAAAGGGAAATCGGTATGGGTAGAGCGCACGGCGCAAACACATTTCCCTCATATAAGGCTGCACGGCGGTGCGCTCGAAGATGATCCAATAAAAAGTTGACGAGTGTAAAGAGCCCCGTCACCGCTCAAGCGCAGGCTTGAGATACCTGCCGGTCAATGAATCCTCCCTGAGCGCAATCTCTTCCGGCGTTCCTTCAGCCACAAGAGCACCGCCTTTATCTCCCGCGCCCGGTCCAAGGTCAATAACCCAGTCGGCCTGGATGATGATATCGGGGTTGTGCTCAATAACGACAAGAGTGTTATTCTGTGCAAGAAGTTTTTCAAAACAGAGAATCAACTTGTTGATATCCTCAAAATGCAACCCTGTTGTCGGCTCATCAAAAATAAAGAGTGTGTGGGCTGTATCGGCATGGGCGATGAAACTTGCCAGCTTGAGGCGCTGTGCCTCCCCGCCCGAAAGAGTGCTTGAAGACTGGCCAAGCCTTATGTAACCGAGCCCTACCTCATCGAGTACCATCAGTTTTTTGGCAATACCCTTCTCATTGCTGAAAAAAGTGATCGCCTCCTCAACCGTCAAATCAAGCACCTCGGCAATAGAGCACCCCTGATACTTAACCTCAAGCGTTTCAGACTTGTAGCGCAGACCACAGCAATCCTCACAAACCGCTTCGATATCGGCAAGAAACTGCATCTCAATGTGAACACTACCCTCACCAGCACAGGTTTCACAACGGCCACCCGGAATATTGAAGGAAAAATATCCCGCCTTCCACCCCTTCAGTTTCGCATCCCTGGTCAGGGCAAAAAGGTTGCGAATATCATCAAATATTTTCAGATAGGTAACGGGATTACTGCGGCTTGACTTGCCGATGGGCGACTGGTCAACATGCTCAACACGATCAACAAGCCAGGAGCCAGAAAGAGATCGATGGGTACCAACACTCTCCTTCAAACCCACCTTTTCCTTCATAATCCCCTTGTTGAGAATATCGTTGACCAGTGTCGATTTGCCCGATCCACTCACGCCAGTGACACAGGTCATAACATTGAGGGGAAAACGAACATTGATATTCTTCAGGTTGTTCTGCATGGCGCCAGTAATTTCGATACAGGAGCTGAAATCCGGTTTTCTGCGTACCTGTGGCACCGCAATCCGCTTTTCACCATTCAGATATTGGGCCGTAAGCGACGTGCCCGACTCCTTCATTTCCTCCACTGAACCATGAAAAACCACATCGCCTCCAAGACGCCCGGCATAGGGGCCAAGATCAATAACTTCATCAGCAGCTTCAATAATTTCGCGGTCGTGCTCCACAACCACCACAGTATTGCCAAGGTCGCGCAACTTCCGGAGCAGCGTAATCAGACGCGCCGAATCACTCTGATGAAGTCCAATGCTCGGCTCATCAAGAATATAGATTGCCCCCACCAGAGGAGATCCAAGAGAGGTTGAAAGATTGATGCGCTGAAATTCGCCGCCGCTCAGAGTATGCGTCAGCCGATCAAGAGAGAGATAGTTCAGCCCCACATCAAGAAGATAGCCAAGGCGCTTGATGATCTCCTCCAAAATAACTTCGGCCACCTTGCGGTCAAATGGCGAAATATCGAGGCTACGAAAAAAATTGGAGGCCTCGTCAATATTCATCCGCGAAACCTCTCCGATATGGCGGCCCGAAACCCTGACCAGCCGCGCATCATGGTTAAGGCGGCTCCCGTCACAATCAGGACAGATTGCATAACCACGGTAACGGCTCAAAAAGACCCGATAGTGCATCTTGTAGCCGGCATCCTTCTCTATCTCTGAAAAAAATTGACGGATCCCCGAATAGCGTCCATCCGCCATACCCTTCCAGACCATCTCCTTTTGCACATAGGAGAGCTTTTCATAAGGAACACGAATCGGAACACCCATATCGTCAGCATATTCCAGAAGCGACAAAAGATTCCATCGGTACTTTTCCGAGTTCCAGCAGGCAATGGCACCCTCTTCAAGCGTAAGCGATTTATCGGGCACAACCGCATCCTCATCAATACCGGCAATACGCCCAAACCCCTGACAGGTTGTGCAGGCACCTATCGGAGAATTAAAAGCAAAAAGCTGGGGAGAGGGCTCCTGATATTCAATGCCATTCAACTCAAGCCTGTCACTGAAGAGATAGGTTTTTCCTCCCACAACCTTCAGCACGGCATACCCTCCCGACTCGTTGAAACAGCTCTCCGCCGCTTGCGAAACACGGCTGAAAACCTTTTCATCATGCCGGGCCACAAAACGGTCAACCAGCACAAGAAGCGTAGCCCGTTCAGAGGGAGGCATCTCAACCACCCGCTTGCAGGCTGCCGCCAGGTTGAGATCAAGAATCTCCTCCCCTGCAACCACTCTGAAAAAACCCTTTTTCAGGAGATTTGCTATCTCATCCTGCGCCGAACAGCTATGGTGCACGGCATCCTGATGAGCGGGAAAGAAAAATCCTGCATAAAATTTTGTTCCATCCTCAAAAAAACCGGCCTGCAAACTCACATCGTCGGGAGTGTGCTTCAGAACAAGCTCATTGGTATCGCAAGAGTATATTTTGCCAATACGGGCATAAAGGAGACGGAGATAGTCATAAATTTCCGATACCGTGCCAACTGTGGAACGCGGATTTTTGGGGATAGGTTTCTGCTCAATGGCAATAGCCGGAGCAATTCCTTCAACACTTTCAATATCAGGACGTGGCATCCGTTCAAGAAACTGCCGCACATAGGCAGAGAGCGATTCCACATAGCGACGGTGGCCTTCAGCATAGAGCGTATCAAAAGCAAGACTTGATTTACCAGAACCGCTGACCCCGGTCAACACCACAAACTTGTTGCGGGGAATACAAACTGAAATATTTCGGAGATTATGGGTATTAATACCTTTGAGGACTATATCCGGCAGAGTTGTTTCAGCAACAACTGAATGCCCGGGCGTATGACTGGTCATAGAGGTCAATATCGTTTTGTTTCAGTAAATAATCGGATGAAACTACTTCCCCAACTGCTGCAGAAGCGAGTGAATGGTTGTCGCCTCCAAAAGGTTCTGGATATTATTCTGCAGGGAACCCATATAATCGCGGTGGTGGCACAAAGAAAAAACCTCACAATCGCGCGAATCCAGACCACAACGAACCAGGTGCGGCTTACCCTCAATGGCAATCGCAATATCAGCAACCGTAATTTCATGCGCTGTTTTGCTCAGCATATACCCTCCTTTCACGCCCTGAACTGAGTTTGCAATACCTGCCCGTTTGAGACTCTGTACTGCCTTTGAGAGAAACAACTGTGAAAAACCAATGTCATCAGCCATCTCCTTCACCGTAACTACCCGACCAAGACCCTTGGTCGCAAGATAGGTAACAGCATGAAGTCCGTATTCAAATTTTCTTGATACCTGAAGCATTGCACCGCGATTGAAATTTTATTAAAATCGGATAGATTTAAACCTGTTCCTCAAATTAACGAATATCTTTTATATTGATGCTATAAGGATCTCCTGATTTAAAAGTTTTTTTCCCTGAACATATTCAATGATCTCCAACCATGAGCAACACGCTGAAAGATCACTATTTTCTATGGCAATTGTCCCCGTCAATTGAGGCTAAAATCAGGTATCAGGAGTCTGGAGAAGATAACCCCGAAAAAGCTCCGCTTCTTTTTCTTCACGGCTATGGTGGAATGATTGAACACTGGGATCTGAACATTCCGGAGTTTGCCCACAACCACAAAATCTATGCCATGGATTTGATCGGATTTGGCAACTCACAAAAGCCCAATGTGCGATACTGTCTTGAACTCTTTGCCTCACAAATTGAGACTTTTCTCCTGCTGAAAAAAATCGATTCGGTCATTATAGTCGGCCATTCGATGGGTGCGGCAAGCGCCATCTACTTTGCCCACCATCAGCCTGAAAAAGTAAAGGGGCTCATCCTTGCAAACCCCTCAGGTCTTTTCGGAGACACCATGGATGGCATGGCCAGTATTTTTTTCGGACTTGTTGCCGCCCCGCTCATTGGTGAAGTACTTTTAGCCGCTTTTGCCAATCCCGTCGGTGTGAGCCAAAGCCTTATGCCAACATACTTTAATCAGAGTAAAGTTGACGACAAGCTGATCAACCAGTTTACCCTCCCTCTGCAAGACCGGGGCGCTCAATTCTCCTATCTTTCCCCCTCCAAAAGACCTCTCGACTTCAGGCTTGATCACCTTCCAAAGCCCTGCGCCTATAAAGGTCCGGCATTTCTTGTCTGGGGGGCAGAAGACGTAGCGCTACCGCCACACAAAATCATCCCCGAATTTCAGCAACTTCTGCCGCAGGCCGGTGCGTTCATTATCCCGAAAGCATCCCATTGCATCCACCACGACGCCCATGAAGAGTTCAACAAACGGCTGGGAATTATTCTTGACCTGATTGACCACCCTGTTTGATTCCAAAAAAAATTTGCGGAACAGGTTAAAGGGTTTTCAGACCAATCTGAACGGCGTAGCTTTTGAACGCCCCGGAAGGTACCCACTGAAAACCCGCCTGCCAGCAATGCAGGTCGCGATAAATCTGCAGCATGGGAAAAACAACTCTCTTGTTCTCAAGATCATACCCGGTAGTAACACCAGTCTGCCAATTTTTTGAGAGCGCCACTTTAGCCGCCATATTGAGGAGCCTGTCGTGAACTGTTTCGAGAGCATTACTCCTGTCTTCCTGCAAAAAAAGAGAGAAGCGAAGCTGCCACTCCCTTGTGTTAAACGGTTCACGGAAAAGCGCCTGCTCAACATTTGAGGCAAACGGCACAGCAAAGGTTGAGGCGTAAGATGCCGTGGATCCGGTTTGTTTGTCACTCTGAATGCTCAGGCTCATGTTCAGAAATCCCTTGATAAATCGAAGCATCCCGCGACCATCTTCCCTGTTGCTCCGGTTAACCCTTTCGCCAGTCAGCGGGTCATAGCTGTAAAAATCGTACATGGCCCCAGAACTGAAAAAAAAGTTGGGGGCAAGAAGATTACTTGACGTTACAAGGGTCAACGGCGCCAGCCGAAAAGCCTCGGCGGCAGTATTGCAGGATGTTGATGCTGTCACTGAAAGCAACTGATCGGTATGCTCCCCGGCAGAAGAAGAATCCTCTTCTCCCTGCAACAAAGAGCCTCTGAATCTGCCCTGAAAAAGATTTTTGAGAGTAATCCCAACCGTACTCTGCCCTGCTGGAACCCCGGCATCACTCGTTTTTTCAAACGGCAAAAAAAAACGGGAATCCCCCCAGTCATACGCCTTCCCCGCATTATACCCGATGCCAGAAAACGCAGGGTTCCACGTATAGCTGATAACCGGAATAAAAGTATGACGCATTGCCTTGAGTCCCAAAACATCCTCCAAAAACCCGGTTTCAATGGTACCATAAAGCCTTGTGCTTGCATCCACCGACAAAACTGTGGTCGAAAAATCCTCTCCATCTGTTCGCAGTGAGCGCGAATAGGTGATGCCTGGATTAATATTTAAATGATGAAAGAGTGTCGATTGCATGCGTAGCGGAAAAAGCACTCTCATGCCGCTGTATGTGTTGCTATTATACGCAGGGAGAGGTTGCATACTTCGGAAAGCTATTCCCTGCGTGAACAAGGCCTTGTACCCGTCAGTAAACTCCCTGTACAACCCTAACTCTCCATTGGCATGAAGCAAATAGCCTGAAGAAGAACCATTGACCTGCGACACTGACTCTCCGGTCAGGGAAGCGCCAGTAGTTACGGAAATATCTGATTGCCACCCACCATGAACATCGGAAAAATCTGGACGAAAGGGATAGATACGGTTCTGATAGAAGGAGCTCCCGACACTCTGACGGTCATTTTGATTGCGAAGATCATGAGAGCGATTATAGGTAAGGTCAACAACAGCATTCTCATTGTTGAAGGTTTTGGCCAAAGAGAGCGCGCTGTTGGTTTGTTCTGTCAAAATGGTACCAAAATTCATGGTATTCAGATCGTCGTGACGCTCACCACCCTGAAACCTGAAGTTCACGTCAAGCTTTGCCGAAGGATCAACAATCTGGTTATGAACAATGCTCGCGTTCCAGTCAGTAAAATGTTGACCACCATAACCGTCAACATAGCGCTTGTACTCCCCGCCAATCTCTCCCGAAAACGCATTGCTTTTTATATAGCGGAACCGCTCCCCGAGTCGCCAACTGCCGTTGAGTGCTACATCGCCCTCTGTTCGGAGATCCGCGTAGTCATTAATCGCCCAAAAATAGCCGAGACTCGACAAAGAGCTGCTCCCGCCATACATAGCAAGATGGGGAGTAAGAAAACCTGAAGAGCGGCCCTGTTTTATCGGAAAAAACATATAGGGGAGCGCAAGAATCGGAATTGCAGGAAGTCGTTTCGAAAAAATCTCCGGCCTGATATACATAATCAGAGGCCTCGCAGTTACCCCTTTGTCGGGGCTAAAAACCATGCCGGAAGAGGAAAACCAGTAGTGAGGATCAGGCTCATTACAGGTGGTCAAATCGCCATCACGAACAATCATCTCTCCGTTTTCAAGCCTCGAAACCTGCCCTCCCGTGAACTTTATCCCGTTTGAAGAGGAAGAGACCCTGGTAGTCTCTCCCCTTTTGGTCAAAAAGTTATAGCTCATTGCCTCAGCGCTGAAGCTCCCCTGCTTGTCACGAAAGAGCGCAGGCTCTGAAAGCTTTTTTGCCGGATCTGTGGTGCCAAAAGCATGAAGCAGGGAGCTATCAACATCAAGAACAATTTTTGGAGCCTTGACACTGGCACCCTCATGGTCAATAGTCGCCTCTCCCCAAAGTTCCATGCTTCGGCTGCCAAGATTGTAAATAACCGAATCCCTGGCCGTAAACTTCACGGTGCTTTTAACCGATCCCCCGGGAGAAGGTGGCTGAACTCCCTGCATATCGGCGGCATACAGCGCCCCCTGAAAAAAAAGAGAGAACGCCAGCACAATGAGGCGGAAAGTGTTCAAAAACAGGTTTTTTTGCTTGATAAACGTCAATGCAGTAATACTCAGCTACTATTGTGTTATGGTCACTAAAAGTCTGAATATATCAAATTGTGGTGACGGGATACAGAGAACCGTTGCTATTGGTGCATTATCTCGTTGCCCTCCCGGCATCATCCAGCCTCATCCAGCACCGGATAGTCCGTATATCCCTTCGGCCCGGGGGTATACAACGTCTCCGTATCGGGAGCGTTCAGGGCGGCTCCGGTTTTCCATCGTTCGACAAGGTCAGGATTTGCCAGAAAAGCCATTCCAATGGCAATAAGATCACCTTTCCCCGCAGCCAGATCGCTTTCGGCGCGCCTGGCATCGTACCCTCCCGAAAGAATCAATGTCCCCTTGAAGGTATTGCGGAAGGTCGCCTTCATACTGTCGGGCACAATCGGCGCACCCATGGAAGAGTGATCCACGAGATGGATATAGGCCGGAGCTGCAAGATTGAGCTGCTGGGCCAGCCAGGTGTAATCCTCCTCCATACTGTCGTAGAGCGGCATGTCGTTGAAGACACCGAATGGAGAAAGCCGGATGCCTACCCTCTCTCTGCCAATCGCCGCAGTCACGGCATTGAGCACTTCAAGCACAAAACGTGCGCGGTTTTCAATCGAACCGCCATAACTGTCCGTGCGGAGGTTCGAATTCGGACGAATGAACTGTTCAAGCAGATAGCCGTTTGCTCCGTGCAGCTCAATGCCGTCAAACCCTGCTGCAACGGCATTTTTAGCTGCCTGGGCATACTCGGCAACAGTAGATTTAATGTCCTCAAGGGTCATCGCCTCCGGAACAGGAAAAGGTTTCATCCCCCCGGCGTCTGTGTACATTTCGCCGGAAGCAGCGACGGCTGAAGGCGCAATGACGCGAGCGCCAGCAGGCATATTCAGAGGATGAGAAATTCGCCCGCTGTGCATGATCTGCAGAAATATCTTTGCTCCCTTCTTGTGCACCGCTTCTGTAGTGGCTTTCCATCCCTCAACCTGGGCCGCAGAGAAAATGCCCGGTATGCGCGCGTAGCCCAAACCATTCGGCGAAGGAGATGCCCCCTCGGTAATGATGAGCCCGGCCGTTCCGCGCTGTGCGTAATAGTCGGCCATGAGCGCATTGGGAAGGTTGCCAGTGGCACGGCTGCGCGTCATCGGCGCCATAACCATACGGTTCTGTAATACAAGCGAGCCGAGAGTGGTCGGGGTATAAAGTAATGACATGGTAAAATCCTTTAAAAATGTTTCAACAAAAAGTCACTTCAATAAGGTTACCGCTTGCCCCATGCTTTCAGGCAAGATAAACTGTATTCGGACAAGAGCCGACAACGTGCGTATCCCTTTACTCTATACGCACATTACTTGTGAATATACACATTTATTAACTTTGGAGCATCCGCCCCACGTAACTCTCCTCGTCCTCCTCCTGAAACAGGATATTGCGCTGCTGCATCTCCGGCTTTGCCATGTTCCACTGGAGGCTCATTGCTGCGGATGATGTATTTGAAACAATGAAGGATTCGAGGCTCACCTCCGGGTCATTGAGACGCTGCTCAATCTCTTTGATGGTTTGGTGAAACTGGATCTTGGGGTCGTTGGATGCAAGGTTGCGGATGCCCTTGGGGTCAACAAAAATGATGCGCTGTTTGCCATCCTCGATGAGCCAGAGAATGAAGTCGGGGTGGAAATTGCCTGCTTCAAAAAAGCCGACACCACGGCCACGGCTCAGGTTGCGGAGCAGGTAGAGCTTCCTTGAGTTGAAAAAGTCTGGGTTGCCATCATGAAAACGTTTGAGATCTTCAACGAACTGCCGCTCGCCCTTGTTGAGCGGGGCCGGGCTGATATCGACAACCTTCTGATCGAGAGCAAGCAGCGGCTGGTAGAGATGATGATCGAACCAGATCGCCTTCATGCCCCTGAACTCCCAGTGCTTGAGCTCGCCCTTCTCGATAGAGCGCTTAAGCTCCTCAAGTTTGGCCACAATCTCCTCCTCCGACTTGTTGACCATAATCCGGTAATAGCCTTCATCCGGCGACTCCTTCAGAGAGAGAAAGTTTGGATCGTCACCCTCAAGATCACGATACTCCAGATGCGGCAGCTCCCACTCGCGCTTGCGGTAGGTGTAGTAGCGCTCGGTGTACCTCTTCAGCAGGGAGAGGGCAATCTCCTCCCAGAGCCGCACATTCTCAAAGCTCCTGAAGGCCAGCTCCCCGGCAGGAATCAGCAGCTTGTACCAGCTCTGATCGGCCAGCAGCGCCTCAATGGCTGCGCGGGTGAGGTTCAGGTTATACCAGCCGCGCTCCGCCTTGAAACGCTCCAGCTCAAAGGTGAGCCGGTCGAGGTCAAGAAAGGCAACATGCTTCGGCGCAAGATGGGCCTCATTCGGCAAAGCCTCCTCATCTCCCCCTTGTAGACCGCGCGACCGCATTGCCTGAATCTTGGGGTACCAGTTGAGCACCACCTGATTTTTTTGCAGATACTCCTTGCTTGAATCGTCCGGTTTGGCAACAGTCGGAACCGGCCCAAGCGTGCGGAAGGCATCGACAACATCGGTGTTCATCCCGTTAATGCTCCTCTTGAGACGAACCATCCTGAGCTTCTGCATCCCGAGGTTTTTGATCACCGGCAGCAAAAACTCGATGCGATCATCATTGGTGGGCAGCCCCTCTTCCTCAAGAAAATCGCGGAACTGCGCCATATAGTCCGCATGAATACCAAAGATACCGAGTGTCTCCAAAAGAGCGATGTGCTTTGGCCGTTCAACCCCCTCCGGCAACTGCGCCTGGCTGCTGCGCTTCAAACTCCGCCCATACCCCTTCAGACGCACCCCGCGCCCGAAAAGCTGGATAATCTGCGACCCCTCCCCTTTGCCGACATTCATCAACCCCATTGTCGAAACACGCCAACTGCTCCACCCTTCAGAAAATTTCTTGGAGCCAATCAGCAGATTCACCGGCGAATGCGGCTTGTTGATGTCATGGAAAAGCGAGCCCCTGAATTCACAATCGGCGGTGGCAATGCCATGCTCCTCGCAAAGCTTCAGCAGTTTGGCATCTTCGCCCACATTGATGACACCGAAAGGCTCATTTTCAGCGCCCAGCCGCAATGCCAGCTCGCCAGTCGCCCCCTTCAGGTTTTCCACAGAGAGATGGCCACCGCCCGGCGCATTGAAAAGAGTCGAAAGCGTCTCATCGAACACCTGCGCCGGGTCAAGCCCGCAGGTATTGAGATAAACAAAGCGACCGGCAAAGAGATTTTTACCCGTTGCCGTGTCGATGCCCTGATGCAGCACACGCTCAATCCGCTGCATGGAGCCTGCTCGATCGGCCACATAACGGGCAAGAAAGCAGAGAATCTCCACAATATCGGTAGCATCCCGCGTGGGCAGCGATGCCGTTACACTGCCGCCGACAAATATCCACAACGGTTTCTCGATGTTGAAAGGACGAAAGGCTGCCTCATGCTCACGAAAAAGACGCTGCTGCTGGAAAAAGGAGAGCAGGCAAGCCACCATATAGAGTTCAAGATGGTTCCGCTGCGTCTCCTCATCAAGATTGAGAATCTGATAATCCTTGCCAAACCCGTCGCCATAAAAGTAACGGTACGAGTAGTCAAACAGCGTGCTTCTGGCATAGAGCGCAATGAGTTCAGGCCTCCCTTTCACCGCCTGCCCGAAGGTTGCCGAGTACTCAAAAGAGAACCCCTTT
>SESD01001910.1_pt1 | contig 10946 bp, 7 predicted proteins | sample 3171411 | NCBI WGS metagenome assembly SESD01 (sample SAMN06051880, study PRJNA518727) | freshwater metagenome | biome: subpolar coniferous forest; feature: holomictic lake; material: water; isolation source: holomictic Lake 442, 16.5 m depth | place: Canada: near Kenora, Ontario | collected...
CATTGCCTTGTAGTCGTTGGCTTTGGATAATAGGCCTCATGAATTTCCGTTTTTAGATGGAAATAATCTGAATTATTTAAATAAGCTTTGTTATAACAAAGCGTGAGTAGAGGTTATGCAGAAAAAAGAATACCCACTTCAGCCCGGAAATCCTTACCCTTCAGGCTCGAGTACCAAAAATAAGGGCGTTAATTTCTCAATTTTCAGTCGTTATGCGACTCAGGTAGAACTTTTACTTTTTAATACTTCAGATTGTGACGAGCCGTTTCAGGTTATAACTTTACAGGAAGAAATTAACCGTACCTTTTTTTCCTGGCATGTTTATGTAACCGGATTGCCGACTGGAACATGGTATACCTGGCGCATGGATGGCCCTAATCAAAATCGTGAAGCGGGTTTACATTTTGATAGATACAAGCAACTGGTTGATCCCTGGTCACGTGCAATTAGTGATAAGCGCTGGAGTCGCAAGGCTGCCTGTATCCCAGGTGACAATAAACTGAATGCCATGCGCTGTGCTGTCGTCAATGATCGTTATGATTGGGAAGGCGATGTGCCGTTGCGTATTCGTAGCGAAAGAGCGATTGTTTACGAATTGCATGTAGGTGGTTTTACCAAACACGCTTCTTCAAATGTCGTCAATCCGGGTACATTTTCTGGATTGATTGAGAAAATTCCTTATTTGCAAAAATTGGGTATAACCCATGTTGAGCTTTTGCCAGTGATGGCATTTGATGAACAGGATGTTCCACAATATACGGCCGATTTAGGTTTAAGAAATTATTGGGGTTATAGCACGCATAGTTTTTTCAGTCCGCATCCCGGCTATTGCGTTACTCCGGAACAGGGAACTCATGTTCGTGAGTTTCGTGATCTGGTCAAGGCGCTGCATCAAGCGGGCATCGGCGTGATTATGGATGTGGTGTTTAATCATACTTCTGAAGCCGGAGCTGATGGCCCGATAATTAATTTTAGGGGCATAGGCGATGATATTTTTTATCATCATGACAAGTACGACAAAAGTATTTTTCACGACTATACCGGTTGTGGAAATACAGTAAATGCTAACCATCCTTTGGTTGCAAATTTTATTATCAGTTGTCTTGAATATTGGGTCAGGGAAATGCATGTCGATGGTTTTCGCTTTGATCTTGCCAGTGCTTTGGCGCGAGGTGAGGGAGGTGAAGTCTTGCAAGATCCTCCATTGCTCTGGGCGATTGAGCTTTCAGAGCCGCTGGCAAAAACCAAGTTGATTGCAGAAGCCTGGGATGCAACCGGATTATACCAGGTTGGCAGTTTCCCCGGTTATCGCTGGGCTGAATGGAATGGTAGATACCGGGATGTTATTCGCCGTTTTGTGCGAGGTGATCAGGGGTTGGTGAGCGAACTTGCAACCCGGCTTTGTGGAAGTAACGATCTGTATGAATATAACGGTCGGTTACCGATTAATAGTATTAATTTTGTGACATGCCATGATGGTTTTACTTTATACGATTTGTTCAGCTATAACGAAAAACATAATTATGCCAATGGTGAGCATAATCGCGACGGCTGTAGTAATAATTTAAGTTATAACTGTGGCGTTGAGGGTCAAACCCAAGATTCTAATATCTTGGCGCTGCGCAGTAAACAGGTGAAAAATGTATTCGCCATGTTGTTACTCAGCCAAGGCGTTCCGATGTTGTTAGCCGGTGACGAATTATTAAACAGTCAGTCCGGAAATAATAATTGTTACTGTCAGGATAATGAATTGTCTTGGATAGACTGGAGTATGACTGAGAAAAATACCGATATGTTGCGCTTTGTAAAGCTAATGATAGCTTTGCGTAAAAGACATGCATCAATTATGAGACGCCGTTTTTTGACAGGAAAGCTTCTGGAGAGTCGGGGTATTGCAGAAATTCAATGGCATGGAACTGAGCTCAACAAGCCTTTATGGAATGATCCTGAGGCCAAATTTTTGGCTTTTACTTTAGCCGGTGCTGATGTTAATGAGTCAGACCTGCACGTGGTTTTGAATATGTCTGATCAGCAAATAGTTGTTGATTTGCCGGCAATTGCTCATCGTCAGTGGTGCGTTGCCATGGATACATCTTTAACTTCGCCGCATGATATCGTGTTACCGCAAGACCAAACGTTAATGCGTGAGAATTTTTATTCCGTAAATAGCCGTACCATAGTTGTTTTCGAAAATATTTGTCTTTTGAATCTTAAAAACGTAATGTTTAAAGCGTAGTCTCTATTAAAACTCAGACTAGAGTTCCTATTGAATCAATTTAATCTTGGTAGCTAAAAACATATTGGTTTCGTCATTTTAAATTGCAGCAGTGATGCTCTTGCAATGGACTCGCGTTTAAAGAGGCTTAGAGTACTAGACCCTGCTGGCTTAACTACGTATACTTGGGTTAAATTTTTTTCGATATGATTTTTAAAGATAGTAAAAGGGAAGGGCAGCTCTATTTATTTAAATATAGGGATATGTTTTAGATAAGGAAATAGCAACATTTAAGGGCGGTGATGGCGTTTTTGCATTCAGGATACAATTCTAAAATCAATCTATCGGCGAAACAGATGCTTGCAATCAGCCAGGAAATCAGTCGAGAGTTTACTCCCTGTTTTTTTAACCAGATGCCGATGCTGGATGAAAAAATAAGGCTTACGTCCAGGGAACTCCTCGATATTGGCGAGGAAATTCGCCGGGATTTTGCTCCCAAGGTTTCATTTGATACTTCTGAATTAATTCTTTTACCGGTTGATCCTGGACATCTTCATGTATATTGGAGTATTTCCGGAAGCAATGAAGCGGAGATCATTTCTAACGATGGTAAAGAACATCTTACTTTAAGGATTTATGGACAAGCGGACGAACCAAATCAGTCTTCAGAAATTGAGCGATTGATTGAGATCCAAATTGACAGTCCTCATTCCCGGCAACAAGTTTTTTTACCTGTTGTCGATGCAGAAACCGCATATACCGCAGAGATTGGTAAATATGACGATGTAGACGATAATTTTGTCGTCTTGGCTCATTCCAATATTATCCACGCAAATCGTGGATCGGCTACGTGGCATCAAGTTCATGAAGATATTGATGTTTGCCTAGCTAAACATGCCTCAGGCCAAGGAATCGGCAAACAAGCGAAATGACAAAAACGTTACCTTTGAAAGGATTTCTAAATATTATCCTACACGCCCATCTTCCTTATGTGCGTCACCCTGAGCACGATAGTTTTTTCGAAGAGAACTGGCTGTTCGAGGCAATTACCGAATGCTATCTGCCGCTCATTGGTCTGCTTGACCGTTTAGAAACCGATCAGGTTAATTACCGGTTAACGCTTTCATTGTCTCCAACATTGATATCTATGCTTTGTGATGAGTTGTTGCAAACCCGTTATCTTAAGTATTTGCATAGTCGACTTGAATTGGCTGAAAAAGAAATCATCAGAACTCGCAAGCAACCTGAAGTTCAAAAATTAGCCAGACTCTACCGCCGTTTTTTTTTAAAATCGTTGAATATTTATTCTGAGCGCTACCAAGGTGATTTATTGGCAGCTTTCAAAAAACATAATGCCACTGGTAAGCTGGAGCTAATAACTAGCGCGGCTACTCATGGTTTTTTACCGTTGCTTAATATCAGTGAAACCGCTGTTTTTAATCAGATCAATGTTGGCATTGCAACGTTCAAAGCCTATTTCGGTGTTGCGCCTAAGGGTTTTTGGTTGCCTGAATGCGGTTATTATCCTGGTCTGGAGACAGTACTTGCAGAGGCCGGCATTAAGTATTTTTTTGTTGATAGCCACGGAATTACCGAAGCAACTCCACAACCTGTTAATGGTGTTTATGCGCCGATAGTTTGTGGCAATGGTGTTGCGGCGTTTGCGCGTGACCCTAATTCATCGCAACAAGTCTGGAGCGCCCAGGAAGGCTATCCCGGCGATGTTGACTACCGGGAGTATTACAGGGACATCGGGTTTGAGTTGGATTCGGATTATATCGCAGCTTATATTCTCGACCAGAAAACCCGAATCAATACTGGTATTAAATATCATCGCGTGACTGGCGGTGATTTGCCCAAAGCTATTTATAATCCAAGGCAGGCCTGGGAAAAGGCCTGTCAACACGCTGAGGATTTCTTATTAAAATGCCAGCGACAATTTGAGCAACTAAGTTTAGGTATGGATCGTACCCCGATTATTGTTGCGCCTTACGATGCCGAGTTATTCGGACATTGGTGGTTTGAAGGAACGTATTGGTTAGAGAATGTTTTAAGGTTGGCCGCTCAAAAGACGCATGGTATTGAGCTTGTTAGTTGTGGAGATTATTTAATACGACAAAAAGCTCATCAGGTTGCAGAACCCTCAGTATCAACCTGGGGTGACCATGGATATTCCAGTTACTGGATAAATGAAACCAATGACTGGATTTACCCCTTGCTACATAAGGCTGAGTTGGATTTGGAAAAATTGGTGTGTGATGTCCGGAGTTTGACGCTATCTGATATACAAATTAGAGCTTTGAATCAGGCAGCAAGGTCTGTTTTATTGGCTCAAGCTTCTGACTGGCCTTTTATCATGAAATCCGGGACTACCATTGACTACGCGAACAAGCGGATTACTGATTATTTAGCCAGATTTAACTATTTGCACGACTGTATTCGTAAAAACAGGATTAATGAGCGCTACTTGACTGCTTTGGAGATCATGGATAATATTTTTCCTGAACTTGATTTTCGGAATTACAATCCGTCTAGGCTGGGAAAGGTTTAAGACGTAAGACAACAGATAGTCTTTTTTTTTGCTCGCTCAATTTAGCGTAGCATCTAAGTTTACAAAAATATTTCAGGCCTGTCATCACGGAGACAAAGGATGGACAAAATCCAACTGCTGTATGTTGAAAATGTGATAACCCGAAAAAAGACAGACGTTCAACAAACGTTGCGTTTTTTTATGCACTTAGAAAATGTCAGTTATGACAAACAGATTGATGTTTTTTGGTCAGGAGAAGATGGCGTCTGGCAAACGTTGTCAGCAAGTTTTCATGGCAAAGTTGAAGGTAATATTGAGTGCTGGCAGGCTCAGGCGATTTTTAAATTAACAGCGATCCAATCATTGCCCGGCAATATACAGTTTGGCTTGCGTTATCAAGCTGCGGGCAACGAATACTGGGATAATTGTCAGGGTTCTAATTACTTGAGTCAGGCAGATTCAGGTATTCAAGTGTTTTGTGGTGCACCGGTTTTAAATTTAGACTTTGCAGACACGTTTGATAATGAACAAAAAAATGTTCCTATCACGGTTGCCGTTGATAAGTTTAATTTTACAGATAAAGTTACTGTTTACTGGACGACAGATGATTGGCGACATACCCATAAAACATCTTGCCATTTAAAGCGAAGCTATTGGGATAAAGAATTTCTTAGTAACGCTAGAAACCCGAATCAGTATGGTACGGCAATCTGGAAAGGCTGGCTCAGGATTGCTAAGGCATATCGCTTGCAATACAGTATTGCTCTTGAACGTGATGGTCAGATTTTTTGGGATAATAACTATGGTAAAAATTATTCACTAAGCCGAGATCCGCTAAAAGTTTTGATACTTAATCTGCATTGTTATCAAGAAGACAATCAGGATTACAAGTTTTCCCAAATCGCCAAGGCCATTAACGAACTTGACGCTGATATAGTTTGTCTCCAGGAGGTAGCTGAGTTATGGAATGAAGGTGCTGGAGATTGGGAATCAAATTCCGCTAAAATTATCAATGACCGTCTGGAAACACCATATCACCTTCATACTGACTGGGCGCATCTGGGTTTTGACAAATATCGTGAAGGCGTTGCCGTATTAAGCAAATATCGTTTTATAAAACAGGATTCTAGTTATGTTTCAGACAGTCATGATGCTTTTAGCATACACTCCAGAAAAGTGGTCATGGCGCAAATTAAAGTGCCGTATCTTGGGCTTATAAATGTTTTTTCCGCGCATTTAAGCTGGTGGGAAGATGGTTTTGCCGGACAGTTTAACCGCTTATGCGACTGGGCCGAGACTAAAAATTCCGCACATATTAATGCTACGCTGTTATGCGGCGACTTTAATGTTGCTGCCGGATCAAAAGGCTATCATTTGGTTGTAGATACCCATCAGTATGAAGATCAATACTTGGCGGCTACTTCCCAAGGCGTATTTGATAGGGTTTTTAGGGTTAATGATGCTCATTGGGATGATTATTTGACTGATGACTATCGTATTGATTATATTTTTATGAATAAAGATAGTGACTTGAAAGTTTGTTCGGCAAATATTTTGTTTACTGAACAGGATTATGGCAGGGTTTCAGATCATTGCGGTTATTTTATGACGTTTGAACCTAAATAAAACTATATCAGGTAAGAGGTGACTCGTCGTCTTTTTACCTTGGAGATAAAGAGAAATGCAGATAGCAGAACATTATGCCGCGCCTACTCATGGAAATTTGGGTGGTTCTTTTGAGCGGGTAAATGATTTTAATCATAAATTTTACATCCGCTGGGGCAAAATAGATTTTGATGTTTTTTTTGGCGTTCAGGCCAATGTAAAGGTCATTTTGAGAGTCTATCGCGATGTGGTTTGCGAAACCTATATAGTTGATACTGATGCCTATGATATTCACTGGGATCGACATAAACGATGCACTCGGGATTTCTATATACATCCGTTTTCCAATAACTTTGGTCAAATCAACTGTATCAAGTTTGCCTTTATTGTTCATTTGGACGAACACTCCATAGCATCACAAAGTGAATATATCTTTATGGATTGGCAACAGCTTCACGGCGAACAGTCACAATATCGTCGGATTACTGCCGACTGGGCAACAGCCAATCGTTATCGTACTTATGAATTGAATGCTGGTGATTTACAAAGTGACGTGGACTGGTATAACCATCATTTTGAAGCTCTGCAATTGGTGCCAAAATTCACTAAAGGACAGCAACATCACCCCTATCATCCCAAGCGCTATATTCACGATCTGATTGAAAAAGTCATTCGTTGCAAGCATCAAAATCCTGAACGTTTATGCACTATAAAAGTAAGTGTTGATTGTATTGATGATTATGATTTTATTACTCATTTGGTACATGCCAGTGAACAGGGGGTTTTTGTTCAGTGTATTGTCGACTGGCGAAAAATGACTTTGACTAACAGTGACAACTATGCTCGCTTGAAGCGTGCCAGGGTAGAGCTGATTGGTGTATTTTGCAGTCCCAAGCACCATTTGATTGAGGTGGAACCGGATATGCACACCAAATTCATTATTTTTAATGATGAGGACAGTATTTTGGGTTCTTTTAATATCACCTTCGATCGCTGGTGGGCAAATTGGGAATCAGGAATGACGTTTCATTCCAAAGGCATTTGTCGTCTGTTGGATAATATTTTTCAGAGTCAGCGTGGCGGTGTTAATCAGAAATATGGAATTGACCCGCTAAGTCACTTCAACTTGCTTTATACGTTTGGCCGGCACACTATGCTCAACGGTAAGCCTTATCGTCCACATCATGCTATTTTGGCTGAGATTGACAGAGCCAGGCATTCTATAAAAGTATCTTTGTTTCTAATAGGTGATTTGTTGGGCGATCATCACGATAGTGTGGTCAATGCCTTAATTCATGCCAAGGACAGAGGTGTTAATGTTCATCTGTTGTTGAACGGACATTTGGCCAGAGAAGGGCGAATTGGCGTTGAACGACCGATGGCAGAGGAATTGGCACGTCCGTTATTGCCAACAGTTGACCGGCTAAGGTTTGCGGGAATACCGGTAGGCCTGGTTTATGGTCAGGATGACCATCCTGTACCTTATTCACCGATTCATTCCAAATATTGCATTATTGATGATTATATTGTTATTGAAGGCAGTTTTAATTGGTACAACACTTCGGTTTTTTCTCATGATTTATTGGTAGTGGCTGCAAATTATGAAGTCGCGAAGCCTTATTTGTATGAGTTTGAGCAAATACAGAGTTCTTTCAGGGTCTATTATTAAAACCTTAAAAACTTGTTTTTTGAAAATTGAAATTAATGAAAGAACAAATACGTCAAATAAATAAAGACGCCGAGTTTTATACGGCTGAACATTGTTACATCAATGAGCTTTCCAACTGCGATGATGATCCGGATGTATCAATAGCACAGGCTAGAGTATTAGCCGGTGTTACAACCCGATGGCATTACCTTAATGAGATTACTGAACGCTACGTGATAATTGAGGGGTGTGGTCTTGTTTGGGTTGGAAATTCAGTAGCGCAGCAAGTCGGTCCGGGTGATGTGGTGATAATTCCGCCGCAATGTAATCAGCGGATAACAAATACTGGAGTTAGTGATCTGGTCTTTCTGGCTATCTGTAATCCCCGTTTTAAGCTGGAGGCCTATAACGATAGTGAGGACGACCTTCAATCTTATTAACAGATAATTAATTTATCGCCTTTTGATTTGTATTCACCGTAGTTAATGACCTTTGAAGATAATGATTGAAATTTTTACCTGTTTTTATCGGTATACGTTGATTAATAAAATAGCTGTTGCCGGATATTTTTTTTGCCATTTTTTTTGCCTCTGACGCTAAATCGGCAATATTGACATGTGATTGACAATGGCTAGTTGAAAGCTGATCTACTAACCCAATGGAAAGACTGGTCAGCGGAAAAAAACATTTCTCTCCTTTCCTGTTTTCAGTAAGAATGCCTTGTGCTTTTATATCATTATCATTGTAATGGGATAAGATTTCTTTTTTGAAGGTATCCAAGATGTTTTTGCAGCGCAATAACCAGTCATTGCACGTAAAGATTACAATGAAATCATCCCCCCCAATATGACCAACCCGACCGCATTCTGGCGGAACATGGTACGTTAGTGTTTTTGCAACAGCTTTGATGATTTCATCGCCGGCATCATAGCTGTATACGTCATTAAATGGTTTAAAGTTATCCAGATCAAAATACCCGAAACTAAATGGAGTTTTGTTGGAAAGCAACTGATTAACATGATTATTAATAGGAACGCTGCCTGGTAATAAGGTAAGTGGATTGGCGTGTTTGGCATTGTCGATTTGTTGGCGGGTAAATTCAGCAAGTAAGTCTAATACCGTTCCTATACCCAAATATTCTCGATTATCGGTAATAATAAAGGCCGGATCACTACTCATTGATGTGGTCAGATGTTTGCTGACTAAATCAATCGGCATGTTTTTATCAAAAGATAAAGGGGGCGTTTCAATAAATGTATTTATTGGATGTTTTCCATGTAATTCAATGCCGTATCGACTCGAAAATAGTTTGTTCAGGAATTTGTCCCGGAAAATAATGCCCGTAGCTATATTGTTGTCAACCAGAGGCAAGATATTAAGTTCTCGGTCGTTATGAAATAAATTCATAACATTACTAATAATGGTGCTTGAAGAAATTGGCATTATTTTTTGAATGAGATATGCCGCAGTGGTCGTGTTAAACGGATTATTTTCGAAGTTGTGAGTTTGCTCCTCACTAGAAGAAAATAGCGATTGATCAATATGAGCAATAGGTGTAGCTATAGGTTTGGCAAAATAATACCCTTGAGCATGTGTGATTCCGATTTTTTGTATGGCTTGCAGTTCAGCCTTAGTTTCAATACCTTCAGCAATGACTTTGCAGTTCAGTGAGGTTGCCATACCTTGGATTGACCTTACAACATTTAGCTTAACCCGGTCTTTTTGGATGTCTCGAATAAAGTGTTTGTCAATTTTTACATATTCAGGGAGTAACTCTGCCCATAACCGTAATCCGGAATAGCCTGCACCCAAGTCGTCAAGGGCTATTTGAAAGCCCATACTTCGGTAGTATTGGGCAGAGGTACGCATGATTTCATAGTTATCAGCGGGAGTATGTTCTGTGAGTTCAATAATAATTGACCGTGGATTTATACCATAATAATTAAGCAATCTAAGAGTTTCGCCTTTTTTAAACTCAGATTGTAATAATAGGCCTGGACTGGCATTAATAAATAGTTTTTCTTTAATATCCAACTCGACATAACGTTTAAGAGTTATTTCTCGGCAAAGGAATTCGAGTTTTGTACTTAAATCGTATTTCTCGGCGGTAGTAAATAAGCTGAATGGTGTATGCAATATGCTATCTATTGGACCACGGATAAGGGCTTCATACCCCATGATTTTTTTTTGTGTCAGTGAAACGATAGGTTGGAAATGAGGTGTTAATTGCTTTCCATCGAGAATCTTGTTTAATTCTTTGCGTAGTGCTGACATCAGATAGTTCGCCTTAGCATGTTGCTATTAACATAAGAATAGTTAAGTTTTATTACGTAAATATTTCAATTCATAAAAAAGTCATATTTCCAGATATTTGTTCTGTGCTTAGTAATGATTTAGCGATTGACGCTATGTTGAAATAAATTTTAATTATAGTTTTAATTCAAATTTTTTGAGCTTTAATGGGTTGTCAAGATCGGGATATAAGATTATTTTTATACAATCAGTCTTATGCTGATAGTTTTTAATTGTTTTAAAGATATCCAATTCTCCTGAATATAATTCTTTATTGCCCCATTCCGGCATTTCGTGACAATGGATATGGCATCCTCTGCAGAGATTCCACAGGTGCCATCAATTCCATCACTGCCAACAAGATCCACCAAAAGTCTTGTCGCAATTGTGCCGGTCCATCCCAATCCTCCCCGACAATGAATCAATATTTTCTTCCCATTCCGCAGATGCATTTGCAATTCCTGACTGAGAACATCGCGCCAATACATTGAGGAGTCAAAATCCGGAACACCGCCATCAATAATAGGAAACTGGATATAGCAGATATTCGGAATCTTTCTTCGAATGGCTCTCTCAAGTTCTTCCGGATCAATTCCGACAGAGAACATATTGGTAATTTCCATTGTATTGACCCAAATATTCGCACTCCATTTCTG
>SESD01001911.1_pt1 | contig 10944 bp, 11 predicted proteins | sample 3171411 | NCBI WGS metagenome assembly SESD01 (sample SAMN06051880, study PRJNA518727) | freshwater metagenome | biome: subpolar coniferous forest; feature: holomictic lake; material: water; isolation source: holomictic Lake 442, 16.5 m depth | place: Canada: near Kenora, Ontario | collected...
AGCTCTTTCACTCTCGCGCCGTCGATTTTCCTCGCGGTTAGAAGCTCACTCACGACGAGCTTCATTTCTGAAAAATAAATATCGAAAATGGGGGCAACACGCGTTATAGCGTAGTTCATGAATTTTTCTTTTTCCTCCTTTGTGAAATCATTGTCTTCAGTTACCGCGCGACCGATGAATTTCTGATGGTCGTCCCAAGCATTGCTAAAAACCTGGTCGCTAACCGCTGCGACGACATCACGGTCATTTAAGTCGACCCCCTCGATAAAACCAGCCCGCAACAAATAGAACTCGGCAGCGAATCCGCCGCACGCAACGCTTCGTTCCGTGTCCGGCATAACGAAGCAACCGCGAGTAACTGCGAAGCCTCGGACATCGCTTTCAAGAAATTCGATGCCTCTTATGTCACCACATAGATGCAAGCAAACAGTAGCGTGGCCGACTTCGTGCCACGCTTTGAACTCGTCGCTGTTGAGAACAATCTTCATATAAATCTCATTGTGACGTTACCGATGCAGCCGATGCCAGGAGGGATCTTGACAAACTGTTGGCCGAATTGCCCGAGCACCATCGTCTGCCCATCTTGCACATCAAGTTGGAGGGGCTATCGGTGGCAGAGGCAGCACAACGCACAGGCATGTCCGAGTCAGCGATCAAGGTTGGCGTGCACCGGGGATTGAAGGCTCTGGCGGCCAGAATCAGGGGATCCCTATGAAGACCGATGAACTCATCTCTCTGTTGGCAGCCGACCCTGTGCCAGAGCCCAACGCAGTGACCCGTCGCTTCACTGTGGCACTCGCATTGGGGATAGCTGGCGCTTATCTGCTGATGGTCGTGACCCACGGCATCCGAGCCGACTTGGCGCAGGCAACGCTTGAGGCGATGTTCTGGGGAAAGTTGATCTTCGCCGGTAGCCTCGCGTTGGCGGGTTTAATAGCCACCCAGCGGCTCGGCCATCCGCTTCACAACATTGGCATTTCATGGTCACCGGTGGAGGTGTAACGGCCCCACTGCTTTCACCATCTGCAGCAATCCAACGGATGCGGCACGAATGACTTGGGACTCGGATGTATACCGAGCAAATGTCTAACGATGCGACGGGCCATGCGGATTTTGCGGATCGAGGTAGCGTTGCTTAAAGTATTGCCGTACGGTACTCATTGATGGAGTCATGAGTGCGTCGGCACGCCAAGCCAAACCAACATTCATACTGGGAATACTCTCCACAGGCTTGATGGTCTCAATTCGCTTACCCTCCAGCGACCAGGGGCGATAAACCATGTCAGACAAAATCGCCACACCCAGATCATTGGCAACCAGGCTACGCACCGCTTCTATCGACTTGGTATTTAACGTGACATTGGGCTCGCAGCCATGCAAGCGCCAATACCGAAGCGCTGAGTCAGCCGCTTCATCGACAGTCAGCATGATGAACGGCTCTTGCGCTATTTCCGCAAAACTAACCTGTCGCTTAGAAGCAAATCGATGCTGTGGGGAAACCCACAACCGGCGCTGTGAGCTAAACAAAGTCTCTGTCTGAATAGCTGGGTTGCGCACATTGGACGTCAGCAACATTGCCATGTCATAGCGCTGTTCAAGCAAACCAGATTCGATCGCCTCGCGGTCTAGCTCAAGCATGCGTATGTGCAAAGCTGGATAGAGCAACGACAAGCGCTGAAAATGATCCGGCAAAAAGTAGCCCATCACCGTATAGGTGGCGGCCAGTGTCAGTTCTCCACTGACAGGAGCAATCTGCTGCGGCATGTTACGCGCATCATCCACCGCGGCCAAGATTGCGTAGGCACGGGTCAAAAAATGTCTGCCGTTGTCGGTCAATTCCATGCCATGGGATTGACGAACAAATAACTTGTACCCCAAGCCTTCTTCCAGATCGCGTATTGAAAGTGTGACTGCCGATTGCGACACCGATAGCTCAACGGCAGCACGGGAGATCTGCCCCAGTTCGGCGGTTGCCGCAAAGTATTTGATTTGCCGCAGTGAAAAACGCATTTCAGATCGGCCGTAAATACATGGTTAGTCGGAAAAGGACAGGTATTTAAAAAACTAATACTAGCACCTTAAAAAATAAAATTATCTTTTCTTGTCGCAAACTCTTAACTTCGCGTACTTGTAAAGAGGTTTGTCTTAAGCGAACGGCAATTCAAGTCAAGTACGCGAACAACGATGGACGAAACAATGAAAAAAGTGATGGATTTGAATTCCGACATGGGAGAGGGTTTCGGCCCCTGGACCATTGGAGATGGAGCAGACGAAGCCATCATGAGTCAGATCAGCTCGGCCAACATTGCGACCGGTTTTCACGCAGGCGACCCAAATATCATGCAGCGAATGGTGTCCTTTGCCAAGCAGTATGGGGTCGGCATTGGTGCACACCCCGGTTTTCGCGATCTGGTTGGATTTGGTCGTCGCGACATAAAGGCATCTAGCAGTGAGCTGCTTAACGACATCATTTACCAAACCGGCGCTTTGCGCGAATTTGCACATTGGCAGGGTTTACGTCTGCAGCACGTCAAATTACACGGCGCACTGTACATGAGAGCCGCTCGCGATGAAGAGTTTTCAATTGCCTTGATCAAAGCCCTGCAAGAGATCGAACCCGGCCTCTATCTTTATTGCATGGAAGCCTCGGTCACTTACCAGGTGGCCAGGAAAATGGGACACCCAGTGGTGCGTGAGTTCTATGGCGACCGCAACTATGACAAAACCGGCTCCATTGTCTTCACGCGTCAGGTCGGGCAACTCGACCCCGACACAGTCGCCGCCAGGGCTTTGCGCGCCTGTACGCATGGAGTGGTTAAAACGGTTGAAGGTGAAGACATCGAAATTGATTTTGATTCCATTTGCATTCACAGTGACACACCGGGCGCGTTGGCCTTGATAAAGGCTACAAAAACCGCGTTGACCGGCAACGGCATACAAATTGCATCGTTGTCGGAAGTGATGGCGCGCTGAATCAGTCGGCAGCCAAAGACCTTGTAACCACATTTTGAATAGTTTGACCGCACTGCACAACCTAGGAGCACATAGCATGGCTGAAATTTTGTCCCCACTTCCCGGCACTTTCTACAGGCGCCCCGCCCCGGATGCGCCGAGTTACAAGCAAGTCGGAGACAGTGTTGCCGTGGATGAGGTGATCGGCCTGGTTGAGGTCATGAAGATGTTCAATGAAGTCCGTGCCGATGTCAGTGGCAAGGTGGTGCGCTACATGATTGACAACGAAGACCCGGTTGAAGCAGGACAGGTCTTAATGATCATAGAGTAGCCGATCGCAATCGGACATTCCTCAACTCAAAACAAAGTCCGCCAATGACAACCAAGCATAAGGTATTGATCGCCAATCGCGGAGAAATTGCGGTTCGCATCGCACGAGCAGCACAGGAACTCGGACTGCAGACAGTGGCAGTGGTGAGTGACGCCGACACTACGAGTTTGGTGGCACAAATGGCCGATGAGGTCGTCAACATCGGGCCAGCACATCCGTCGAAGAGTTATTTAAACGCTGACGCCATTTTGCAGGCGGCACGTTCGTCTGGCGCCACCATGGTGCATCCAGGTTATGGTTTCTTGTCGGAAAGCGCTGCGTTTGCTCGTCAGGTCACACAAGCCGGGCTCATATTTGTTGGACCCAGCGCAGAAACCATCGAGTGCATGGGCAACAAATCGGTAGCGCGTGAAACCGCGCTCAAAGCTGGAGTACCGACCGTTCCGGGAAGTACCGGCACTGTGGCTGATGTAGAGGTGGCGGCCAAAGTTGCAGTTGAGGTTGGCTATCCGGTAATGATCAAAGCTTCTGCCGGAGGTGGTGGACGCGGCATCCGTGTTGCCTACAGTGAATCTGAACTACGTCAACAGATGCCTCTTGCGCGCAGCGAAGCGCGTGCGGCGTTTGGTGACGACGCGGTCTACCTGGAACGATTTATCGCCAAGGCTCGACATATCGAAGTGCAGGTCTTGGGTGACGGAAAGCGGGTGGTTCACTGTTATGAACGCGAATGCTCACTGCAAAGAAGGCGGCAAAAAATTTTTGAAGAGGCGCCGTCACCTGCATTGACCCAGATGAAACGCGACTCCCTTTGTAATTCAGCCGTTCGATTGGCAACAGCTGTGGGCTACAGCGGCGCCGGGACTTTGGAGTTCCTATATGACGACGATAGCGGTGAGTTTTTCTTCATTGAAATGAACACCCGAATTCAAGTTGAGCACCCGATCAGTGAATTGGTAACAGGCGTTGATTTGGTGCGCGAAATGCTACGGATTGCGATGGGCGAGCCGCTTCGGTTCAAACAGGAACATATCGTCCTTAAAGGGGTGGCGTTCGAATGCCGCTTGAATGCGGAAGACCCAGAGCACAACTTCATGCCCAACCCGGGTAAGCTCAGCACGTTGCGTTGGCCAGGTGGACCAGGGGTACGCGTTGATACCCATGTGTACGCCGGGTACACCATCCCACCGTTTTACGATTCGCTGCTGGCAAAGCTGATTGTCTGGGACGAGGACAGGCCAGCGGCCTTGCAGCGGATGCAACGAGCTTTGGCAGAGACGACCATTGAGGGCGTGCACAGTACCGTCGCACTTCACCAGCAATTGCTGGCCGATCCGGCTGTCCAAAGAGGTCAATTTCACACCGGCTACCTTGAGCATTGGATGGCTGAGCGTGCTGCCGCAAAAGCCAGGGCACATGCATCCAAGCCGACTGCCGGACTAGCTGTTTAACCAACCTTTGAGCCTTTACCTAAGGAACACCGATGTCACTCCCACCAGCACGATATTCATTTGGCGGAGACGAGCATATTTTTGTGGAACTCAACCACGAGATGTCTCTGGAAGCGTTCTTTAAAGGCATGTCGATAACGAATGCGATAGCGAAGCGCAAGATTGACGGTGTTACCGAAATTTGTCCCGCCAACGCTTCCTATCAGGTGCGTTTTGATCCTGATCTGATTGCACCAGACAAATTGTTAGATATTTTGAAATCGATTGAAATCGAGCTAGGTGACGGCGCGCTTGAACTCAACACACGCATCATCGAGATTCCCGTTCTGTACAACGACCCCTGGACTAACGAAACGCAACAACGTTTTCGTGAAAGACATCAGGACCCCACCTCAACCGATCTTGAGTATGGAGCACGCATCAATGGATATGCGAATGTAGACGCCTTCATTGCGGCGCATGCCGCATCTCCCTGGTTTGTCTCCATGGTGGGCTTTGTCGCGGGGCTGCCATTTATGTTCCAGATGGTTGAACGCGCCAGGCAGATTCAGGTTCCAAAATATCTCAGACCACGTACCGATACACCCAAACTCACGATTGGGCACGGCGGTTGCTTTGGCTGTATCTATTCTGTCCGAGGGGCAGGTGGTTATCAAATGTTTGGCATCACACCTGCGCCCATTTTTGATCCTCAACAAAGTCTGCCTTACGTCAAGGACTTCATGGTGTTTTTTCGCCCAGGTGACATCGTCAAGTTCAAGCCTTTGAGTCGAGCAGAGTACGACGCGGACCTGGCGAAAGTACAAGCCGGAACTTTTGACCTGCGCATCCGCGAGGTGAAGTTCTCACTGCAGGACTTCATTAAAAATCCGACCGCTTACAACCAACAACTGACGGAGACTTTGTATGGCAATTAAGGTACTACAGCCTGGACTTGCGACCACCGTACAGGACGCCGGTCGAATTGGTTATTACCACTTGGGTATCCCACTTTCTGGCGCACTCGATCAGTACTCTTTTCGCGCTGCCAATCTGCTGGTCGGAAATTCAGAAGATGCCGCCACCCTCGAGATGACAATGCTCGGCCCCAAGCTCGAATTCCTGCACGATGCTGCCATCGCGCTGACAGGCGCGAACCTACCGGCCAAGCTTGACGGTGTGCCCATTCCCAACAACCAGGTCGTCGCTATCAAGGCGGGCAGCGTGCTAAGTTTTGATTTTCTTAAAGACGGAGTGCGTGGCTATCTCGCAGTGGCTGGCGGTATTGATGTACCGCAAGTGCTGGGCAGTCGTTCAACCTACACGTTGGGTGCCATAGGCGGTTTTTGTGGCAGAAAGCTCCAAGCTGGTGACGTGTTGCCGGTGGGAGTTTTTCAGGGCAAATCGCATATAGGTAGAAAGCTGCCAGATCATTTGAAACAAGTATTACCCAAGCTGGTGCAGGTTCGCGTTCTTCCAGGCTTGTATTTTCACTGGTTATCTGAGGCGTCAGGCAAGTCGTTTTTTGAAGATACTTGGCGAGTTGCAACCGAAGCGGACCGCATCGGTTATCGATTCAGGCAGGGTCGAGCGCTGGAATTTGAACCGCGTGAGCGTCCCTTTGGCGCTGGTTCTGACCCTTCCAACATCGTTGATGCGGGTTACCCCATTGGTTCGATACAAGTTCCGGGCGGGTTGGAGCCCATCGTATTGCATCGCGACGCCATCTCCGGCGGTGGCTACGCCATGATTGGCACTGTCATTAGCTCAGATATGGATGTTGTAGCGCAACTGCAGCCAAATTTCCAGACCCAATTTGTCGCGGTTGATATGGCGCAGGCCCTGAGCGCGCGCGCCAAAAGCAATCAGCGTCTGGTTGATTTGCGAAAGGCCTTACCTGATTGAGTTCTACATATTCCCGCAAGTAATTCCATTACTTGTTTCACCCACCTTCGCACTGGTGCGAAGTTTTTTCAACCTTGACTTTTATTATTCGGAGACTTCATGAAAAAAATATACGCACCCACCTTGCTCGCCGGTGTCTTACTGTCTGCTTCTTTCGCAGCGCAAGCAGCGAATTGGTACCCTTACGCGGCTGAGCAGACAGAGCCTGCGTTTTCTGACACGGGCACAAAAAAGCCCATCAATTACAGCCCACTGCCCAAAGCATCAAAGAAGTGGAAACTCTGCGTGTCTTTCCCGCACATGAAAGACGCCTACTGGTTGGGTGTTGACTACGGGGTGGTTGAAGAGGCCAAGCGGCTGGGTGTATCCGCACAGGTACTCGAAGCCGGCGGCTACACCAACCTGAATAAGCAGATTTCACAAATTGAAGACTGCATCGCGGGCGGCGGTCAGGCAGCGGTCATTGGTGGCATTTCTGCAGATGGACTGGCCAATCTGGTCAAGTCCCTCAAGGCCAAAAATATCCCCGTGATCGATTTGGTGAATGGCATCAACTCAGCTGACTTGACCGCTAAGTCACTCGTGTCTTTCTACACGATGGGCCAGGAAGCGGGAGCCTATTTGGCCAAGAAGCACCCTGCGGGAAGCGCCAAGGCTGTTGTAGCCTGGTTTCCCGGACCGGCTGGAGCTGGCTGGGTGGAAGCGGCCAACAAGGGCTTCGCCGACGCAGTAAAGGGGAGCTCCCTGGAGGTGATGGCACCGATGTATGGCGATACCGGCAAAGAGGCGCAAGCCAAGTTGGTTGAAGACGCATTGCAGTCCAACCCAAATATCCGCTATATCGCAGGAACAGCCGTCACTGCGGAAGTGAGCCAAGGCATCGTGCGTGCGCGCAATATCAAGGACAAAGTGCAACTGGTGTCGTTCTATTTGACTCCAGATGTCTACGCTGGCATTGAAAAAGGCACGATCATGGCGTCTCCTGCTGACGCGATGGTGATTCAAGGCCGTATGTCTATCGACCAGGCGGTGCGTGCTTTGGAAGGTAAAGACCTGATCAAGCACGTTGGTCCCAAGATTGTCACGATCGACAAAGCCAACTTGAAGCAAATTCGCCGTGATGATGTCTTGCCACCTGCATCGTTCAAGCCATTGTTTGAAGTCAAGTGAAGGAAGCCTGAGGTTTGTACAAGGCACTTTTTGAACTTACTTTTCTGGCTAGATCAAAAAGTGACCCTGTTCAAACAGCAGGCTAACCTGAGATGAGCGATGTTTTATTGTCCATCGAAGGCCTGTCAAAGGAGTTTCCTGGTGTCCGTGCGTTGGATGGAGTGGATTTCGAACTGCTCGCAGGCGAAGTACATGCACTATTTGGTGAGAACGGCGCCGGCAAGTCCACACTGATTTCGATTGTTGCGGGAGCGCAGCCACAAGGTAGTGGGACAATTCGGATGCACGGCGAGGAGCTTCATTTTTCATCGGTTGCCGATGCCAGGCGACAGGGCATCAGCGCTGTCTTTCAGGAATTTTCCCTAGCACCTCACCTCACGGTTGAAGAGAATTTGTGCCTGGGCGAAGAACGACTTCACCAACGCTTCGGCTTGATGCAGTTGTCAGCCATGTCGCGCCATGCAAGTGCACTCTTGCAGCGACTGAATTTCAAGATTGATCCCAAGAGAGTCGTTGCAACCCTGTCGCGAGCAGAGCAGCAAATGGTCGAAATCGCCAAGGCCTTGCGCGGGAAGCTCTCAGTGTTGATTCTCGATGAGCCAACAGCATCGCTGACAGAAAGAGAAAGCGAACAGCTATTTTCAACTGTACGAAGTTTGAAGCAGCAAGGCGTAGGCATCATTTACATCACGCATCGCATTCAGGAGATCAAGCGACTGGCCGATCGCGTCACCGTATTGCGTGATGGCAAGCACATTGGTGTCGTGGATGCTGCGACCACTACCGAGGCCAAACTGATTGAAATGATGGCTGGGCGCACGGTTGAGAAAATTTATCCAACCATTGCGTCCAATCCGGGGCGCAATATATTAGAACTTTCAGACATGCGCGGCGGTATTGACGTTTTCGTAGACCAATTTGTTGCACGCGAAGGTGAAGTCGTTGGTGTCGCTGGCTTGGTTGGATGTGGCAAATCAGAATTGCTACGCATGGCGTTTGGCATCGAACCCATGAATTCTGGCATTGTCAAATTGGATGGGCAAATCGTTAAAAAGCCAACGCCACGTCGCATGCTCGACGCTGGTGTGTTTTATCTTCCCCCGGATCGTCGAGAAGAGGGATTGATGCTGTCTGCCAGCACCGCCGACAACATCTCACTCAATGCATTGACGCAGCAACCTATTCGTTTCCGGTCCGGGTTTTTATCTCTTTCCGCAGAGAGAACCGTAACACGCGACATTGGCAGACGCGTCGACATCCATGCATCCAATTTACTCCGTGCCACAGCACTTTTATCCGGCGGAAATCAACAAAAGGTTTTGTTCGGTCGGGGTTTGACACGGTCCATCAAGCTGTACATCTTTGATGAACCGACAGTAGGAGTTGATGTCGGTACGCGCAGTGCAATTTATTACTTGATCAAGGATCTGTGCGAAAAGGGCGCAGCCATCATTTTGATCTCGTCAGATTTACCGGAAATTTTGCACATGTCGCACCGCGCGTACGTGATGCGCTCTGGTCGTATAGCCGCTGAAATCGATCGCAGCCAACTCACTGAAGCGGCAGTGCTGCAACACTTTTTTTAGCCGACCAACAGGTCATTTAGGGCAATTCAGAATGAGTTCAATCGATCCAGAGAACAATCCGGGCTCAGCTCACAGGTCCTCATTTCGCGACTGGATGCTAAAGATATTCTTGCATTGGGGTGTCATGCCCTTTCTGCTCGTAATAGCAGTCATCACTTTCAGTCTGATGTCGTCTCGTTTTCTCACTACCGAGAATTTAATCAATTTGTTTCGACAGTCGGTTTATCTTGTGCTGGTGTCCTTGGGTCAAATGTTGGCGCTGATTTCTGGAGGATTTGACTTGTCGGTCGGCACCATTGTTGCCGTCTCATCCGTCGTATCAGCTTTGACCATGGGCGCGGTGACTCTCAGTTTTCCTGATGCCATTTGGCTGGTTATCACTTTGGGTTGTATGGCCGGTTTGGGTGCGGCAATGTTAATTGGAATTGTCAACGGTACTGGCGTTGCAATGTTCGGCGTGTCCCCGTTCATCATGACACTTGGCATGCAATCCATTGGTTTTGGTATCGCGTTGTTTTTAACGGCCGGTGTTCCTGTTTCAAACCTGCCGGATGCACTTGGAGATGTTTTCGGTTTTGGCGTGCTGTTCGGAGTTCCTGTGCCAATTTTGGTGATGCTGTTGATACTGGCGTTGATGTTCGTCTTGTTGAACTATTCTGCTTGGGGCAGGCATCTATATGCGGTGGGTAGCAATCCAAAAGCCGCTTTGCTTTCCGGTATTCGAGTCAAACCAGTCCTTATCAGCGCTTATGTTTTATGCGCATTGATTGCTGGCGTCTCGGGGTTATTGTTAACGGCAAGAACCGCGTCTGGTGATGCAAACCTGGGTGGCTCAATGGCACTTGAATCTATTGCCGCATGTGTTATCGGTGGCGTCTCACTGCGTGGTGGCATTGGGAGATTGGAAAACGTGGTGCTGGGCGCCATTTTTATTGGATTAGTACAAAACGGAATGAATTTGGCGCAAATCGGCTCGTACCTGCAAATTGTCGTGCTTGGTGTGCTGCTAATCATTGCCGTCGTCTTCGATCGTATTCGGCAAAAGCGTTTATACCGGCTTTAGGACGGTGCAACTCAATCCGCTGGTCATGTAAGACATTGCTTTATTTCTGTTTTTGAACCACCGCAAACACCTTCTTGAGTTCCATGCAACGGGAAAGGCAATTTCATGACAACAACATCAAATCAATCAAATCCAAAAACAACACGTCCTCAGGCTGTTTCTACTGTGCAGGTATCAAACGAACATGTGATCGTTACCGAGTGGCGATTTTCGCCAGGCGCCGAGACGGGTTGGCATATTCACGGTCACAACTACGTGGTGGTGCCTCAAACCGACGGCGAACTTCTATTGGAAACGCCGACGGGTTTGACAACTGCGCGCTTGGTAGCTGGGCAGTCCTATGCGCGCGCCGTTGGTGTGCAGCACAATGTGATCAACAACTCGGACCATCAGGTAGTTTTCATTGAGATTGAAATTCGATAGTATTTCATTGCGGAAGACGATTTCATCTTGGATTTGGGTCATTGTTGAAGGTCGCTGATTGAACGACTGCTTCGGCTTCCAAGA
>SESD01001914.1_pt1 | contig 10929 bp, 8 predicted proteins | sample 3171411 | NCBI WGS metagenome assembly SESD01 (sample SAMN06051880, study PRJNA518727) | freshwater metagenome | biome: subpolar coniferous forest; feature: holomictic lake; material: water; isolation source: holomictic Lake 442, 16.5 m depth | place: Canada: near Kenora, Ontario | collected...
GCAAGATATGATTTTTAAAAATAAAGCTAATGGCGCTATTCTTGTTGTGCCAGACATGAACTGGATGACGATGTCGATCGAGGCACGTAACTTGGCGTTCAATAATGTGGTGCATGTCGGATCCGAATTTGCTCGGAATAAAACTGAAGGCTGGGCCGCCGCCTCCAAGACCTTGCGCCAACAACGACCTGGGCACCTCGATTTGGCTTATGCTCGAGGTGATCGGACTAAGTGGGATCTGTTTCCCGCTACCGATCTGAACGCGCCATGCTATGTTCACATTCATGGCGGTTATTGGCAGCGTGGTAGCAAGGAGATATTTGCGTGTATGGCTGAGGGTGTTCTTGCACGCGGCTGGTCGGCGGCGTTACCCGGTTACACGTTAGCGCCTGATGCGAGCCTGACCCAGATCACGAAAGAACTGCTAACGGCGCTGGACTGGTTTACCGAAGAGGCGGGTAACCATGGGATTACGGGTCCGGTCGTTCTCTCCGGTTGGTCGGCCGGAGCGCATCTAACGGCATTCCTGTTGAAGCATCCACGGGTGTCGGCTGGGTTGGCGATTTCTGGCTTATTTGAGCTCGCTCCGCTGCGCGATTCCGCTCATGTGAACGACAAGGTTAAGTTGACCGAAGTCGAAATCGAAACCCTCTCTCCAATGCGTTTACCGGGTGTGGACAAGCCACTTTCCATAGTCTATGGAACGGGCGAATTGCCCGCGATGATTGCTAGCAGTCGGGAATTCCATGCTTACCGTTCTCAGGCTCATCTCCCAGGGGACTTGATTCCAGTCGTGAATACAAATCACTTCACGACTTTGGATGAACTTAGATTACCTAACAGTCAGTTAACACGCGCGATCTTGCAATTGGCAGGATCGTAGACAGACCCAAGCGGTTTAACCCTTTAGGAAATCTGAAGGTAAGAAGCAGGGCTTGTATTTTAAATAAATTCAAAAATGCATGCGTTCTACCAAGCTGGAGCAGACGGAGGTTGTTACATACTCTGGCTTGATAACATTACTCGGCAGAAGATGGTTAACCCGTCGGGCACAAAAGACGGTGCCCGACGCAACTAATCTGCGCTTAACCATTTACTGTCGCGCTAATAATATCGCTCCATTGTCCTACTCGTTCATCATGTAAAAGATAAATGGCTTTATAGCGCCAGATCTGACTGCTGCCCGGCGCTGGCAAGTCACCCTTATCAACTGTGTAAGGTTCAGTGTTAATCGCCAACAGAGCAAAATTTCCATCACCTCGATCGACCCATATTTCCAAAGCGGCTGCATCACCCTTTGTCCAAATAATCAGGGGATGATCTGCCTGTAGACGAATGCCTAACACCGGTTTCCAGGTGCTGGGATCAATTACTTGCTTGCTGGCAATTATCCATAAATCTTTGCCAATGGCTTCGGTGTAGTTTCAATGGGCTTTGATTTGCGCAATCAATCAATAAAGACAGTCTAGGAATAATGCCCGGCTTAATGGAGACAGAGGGCGATTGCGGTGGCACAAAAGCAACCGGCCAAGGTCTGATGTCGCCGCCGCCATCACGTAAGAGATTTTTAAACGCCGTCCAACCTTGCCCAAAGGCTTTGGCATCATCTGAAGTATTAAAAGCAAAACGAAAATCGCCAGCGTCTGTGGTCAGTGTTGTCATGGCTTGGTCGCTAATCTCCAGTAGCGCTTTATAAAGGGGTAAGGTATGAGCAAGATGATCTAGCAGATCAGCTTTGCTGCTATCGGTATTGAGCATATAAGAATTGGTGGTCATGGTGCTATCTCCTGGTAGAGGTTATTTTTTAAAACGTCATGCAACGTGTGCATGGGTTTCAGAGGTTATTACGGGTTGCTTTGCCAAGCCAAATTGAGGCTTGATTTGCTCTATTTGAGCGCTGTTCAGTTTGTTATGACGGTTTACTGTTGATTTTTGAGTCCTCCATTAGTCTTAATGAGGTGTTAATAAGCAATAACGTGCGTTTATGTATTCTTATGATGTGCTCTAACGTTCTGATAGAGCGCTTATGTCAGCTTAATGAGCCTTGAGGTAGCGGTAGGGAGTGCTTACTAAACAAGGCTGAGTGCGCTATGAATAATAGAGAGCGCTTAGCATTTAATGCTGCGGCTCATGTTATAAAGTTAACTATTCTTTAACAGCGATAGAGAGCCTGGCATTTTTAACAGAGGACTCGTTACTATTAACAGAGCGCTCATAGCGGTTGGCTAAGCACTTGATAAGTATTCAAGAGTTCTCGGATACTATTTTTAAGCTGTTACTATTATTAAATAAGTTAGGCAGTGTGTCTGATAAATAACACCGGTTATTTTTAATAAACACAGTTATTCTTTTAAACCTTTTTAAATAAAATTTCAAGAAAATATTTTATTTTTTAGGCGGGTTATTTAGATCCGATAAACCTCGATTTCAATTTGTTCCATCGAGGCTACTTGCTAAAGAATAGTAGATAGCGGTTTATATGGATGGAATCAATTTAACCTGATCCCATCGATTTTCGCATTAGGTTATTATTTAAATCACTGTCATTAGTGGGTAATAAATAACGGTCATGATGAAAGTGATTATGAAATTAATTTTTTTGTAGTCATAACGATACTATTTCAAATCATCTGATGGGAGTCTATCCAAATGAACAACAGAAGCCATTTTATTTATTCATCATTAGCGGTTGCGATAGCAACTGTCTTAAATGGTGGCGTAGCCTTTGCCAGCAAACCAGTAACGCCCATTAAACACGTTATCGTCGTTGTTGGCGAAAACGTCACTTTCGATACCTTATATGGTGCGTATCAACCGCCTAAAGGTCAGACCATAAAAAACCTATTGTCACTGGGTATTATTAAGGCTGATGGTACACCAGGAATAAACTATGCTAAAGCGATTCAACGAGAAGGTTTCAATTCAACAGATGAATACTCTGTAAAACCGAAACGAGGTAATGCTTATCCAAGTTTACCGCAACCTTTGCAAATAGGTATTCTCACTCCATCTTTTCAGTTTTTGGGTGCTACACCCGATATGCGTTTCCCATCGGATTTAGCTAACGGTCCGTTTCAAATTACTAAATATGTGCCTTATGGTTCTGCAGGTTCTGCAACCGGTGATCCAGTGCATCGCTTCTTCCAAATGTGGCAACAAACAGGTGGTAATAATCGCGATTTGAGTCTGTTTACTTGGGTAGCAACTACCGTCGGTACGGGTGGTAATAATGGACCTGACAGCCCGACCCCTGCTAATCCTCAGCAAGGTGGCGAATTAATGGGCTTTTTTAATATGGCTCAAGGTGATGCGCCAATCTTTAATCAATTGGCTAAAGGTTACGCTTTAAGTGATAACTATCACCAATCAATTCAGGGTGGTACAGGCGCAAACTTTTTTGCTTTAGCGACAGCTGATGTGGCTGTTTATAATAAAGATGGACAATTGGCTATTCCGCCCGATAATCAAATAGAAAATCCTGATCCACAAGTAGGTACTGAAAACTTTTATACACAAGATGGTTATGCTGGCGGTTCCTACGTAAATTGTTCAGATGCGAGTCAGCCGGGTGTTGCTTCGATTTTGAATATTTTAAAAGAAAAAAAACGGGCCAGTCGCTGTGAAAAGAATGCTTATTATCTGGTCAATAATTACGATACACCTTATAAGGTAGATGGAACGGCTAAAGCACTGGGTGCCGACAAATTTGTCTATCCTCCACAAACAGCGCCTACCATTGGCGAAGCGTTGTCTGCTAAAGCCGTTAGCTGGAAATGGTATACGGCGGGTCGTGATCAAGCAGACGTATTGAATGATTCGTTGTATCCTGTGGTCCGTTATTCGGTCAATGCTCAGGTGCCTGCTGGTATTCCAGAGCCTTATCGTACGATAGCTGTCGATAATGCTACCTTCGATGCCACTCGAGGCGTTGTTTATAACAGTCTTGGTGATCCGTTGAATGGCTCGTCAAATGTGGTTAATACACCCACTTTGCGTGAACATTTAAAAGGTATGGAGACCTTTAAAAATGATATCGCTAATGGCACTTTACCAGAAGTTTCATTCGTAGTGCCCAAGAATCTTGCCAGTGGGCATCCCGGTTATTCTGCACCGGTTGCTTATGAGATGTTTATTAATGAACTGATTTCCTCCGTTCAGTCCAAGCCTGAGTTATGGGCAGATACGGCCATTATTATCACGACTGATGAGGGTGGTGGTTATTTTGATGCCGGTTCAATACAAAATGTTGACTTTTTTGGTGATGGTCCACGAATCCCTTTATTGGTTGTTTCGCCTTATGCTAAAAAAGGACATGTGGATCACGTTTATCATGATCATGCTTCAATCTTGAAGTTTATTGAATATAACTGGAGTTTGTTGCCTTTATCAAAACGTAGTCGTGATAACTTGCCTAATCCAAAACAGGACGACAGTTCTTATTTACCGAGTAACCAGCCGGCAATTGGTGATTTAAGAACGATGTTTAATTTCAAGGGTAATTAAACATCTTGTAATTTTTTAAAAAACAATAGCCTTAAACTATAATTTTTGTTCCGATAAATTCTAACAAAAATTATGCAAGGCATGATTGGTTATTAAAAATAAAAAAGTAAATTTTTTTATAGTAATTCAGGGTAAACAATATAACAATTGCTTACCCTGTTCTTATAAGACGTAATGCTAATGTCTTTTTGATAGAGTAACAGGAGGTCATCAGCCGCTGATGAAATACGTTTGAGCTAGGTTGCTTCATTTATACATATTCTCTTCATCATTTTGTAATCAATCGTTCATTATTTTGTCATTAGTTGCCATTATTATCTTAGTCTCACCCAAATAGATTAGGAGCCATAATTATGTCCAGCTTAGTTAAGAATTTCCTGTATTTAAAAAGACCTGTTCGCTTGACTGCTTCAGCCATTGCTGTATTACCGTTATTATTATCAATGACTGTAAATGCAAGGGCAGACAATGTGCCTTTGATGGAGCAAGGTATACAAATAGGTGATTTGGCGCCTGGACGCGCTATTGTATGGAGTCGTTCCGATAGACCTGCAAGGATGTTTGTAGAATATGCTTTTAATGAACAGTTTGTTGATGCTGTTACCGTTCGTGGGCCTTATGCTATGGAAGGCACTGATTTTACAGCGCGTCAGGATTTGGCTAATCTTCCCGAAGGTAAAGATGTTTTTGTTAAAGTCTGGTTCGAGGATTTAACCAATGCCCATGGCAAAAGTGAGCCAGTCACGGGTCATTTTCATACCTTGGGTAAGCAAGAAAATATCCGTTTTGTTTGGGGTGGTGATACCGCCGGACAAGGTTGGGGAATTAACGAAAGCTTTGGCGGCATGAAAATCTATGAGGCGATGCGTCAAGTTGAGCCGTTATTCTTTATTCATAGTGGCGATAATATCTATGCCGATGGCATCATTCTTCCTATAGTGACGGCCGAAAATGGTCAGATATGGACTAATTTGATCACTCCAGCCGTTAGTAAAGTTTCAGAGACTCAAGCTGAATTCCGTGGTCGCTATAAATATAATCTACTCGACAAAAACCTACGTCGTTTTAATGCCGAAGTGCCGCAAATTCTGCAATGGGATGATCATGAAGTTGTTAATAATTGGTCCGATTCTAAAGATTTGAGTAAGGATAGTCGCTACACCATTAAAGATGTGTCGTTATTGGTAGCGAATGCATCTACCGCTTTTCATGAATACGCGCCATTGCGTCCACATAATGCCGAAGAATCTGAGCGTGTTTACCGAAAAATTTCTTACGGTAAGCTGTTAGATGTTTTTGTGCTGGATATGCGTGCTTACCGTGGACCTAATACGGCTAATTTGCAAGCAAAGCAAAGTGCTGAAACAGACTTTTTAGGTAAAACACAAGTGGCTTGGTTAGAGAAAGAATTAAAAAATTCTAAAGCGACTTGGAAAGTGATTGCCGCTGATATGCCGATTGGTCTTAATGTGGGTGATGGTAAAACTGCAGATGGGCTTGATCGCTGGGAGGCCGTTGCTAACGGCAATGATGGTCCAGCTGCAGGTCGTGAGCTTGAAATGGCTGATCTGTTAAGTTTTATCAAGCATGAGCATATAAACAACACCGTTTGGTTAACGGCTGATGTTCATTATGCAGCGGCACATTATTATGATCCTGCTAAAGCTCAAACAAAGGATTTTAAAACGTTTTGGGAATTTGTTGCCGGTCCTTTGAATGCCGGTTCTTTTGGACCTAACACCACTGATGGTACTTTTGGTCCGAAAGTCATTTTCTCCAAGGCACCTCCAGCCGGAAAAGTTAATCTGTCACCTTTTGCCGGATTGCAGTTTTTTGGAGAGGTCAATATTAATAATAGTGATGAGTCTTTAACGGTTGATTTTAAAGACATTAACGGAGATAGAGTTTTTAGTAAAACCTTAACGCCTGAGTTAGAAAAGCACCGCAATTGATAACTAGCACTGGGGCGATATAGCGTCGCTCCAGCCATTTATTGTATTAAGCCAATTCAAACAACTTAAAATGAGGAAGTAATCAATGTTGAATCAAGTAGTTAAAATAACGGTATTAACGGGTGCTGTATTAGCCACTCTCGGCGTTCAAAATGTTGCTCAAGCCGAGGAGACCCAGTTTAAGATGAAAAATACACCGCTTGTCATTGGTCATCGTGGTGCTGCCGGTTATCGTCCGGATCATACTATCGCCGGTTATACACTGGCTATTGAATATGGCGCTGATTTTATTGAACCTGATTTAGTTCTGACTAAAGATGGTCACATGATTGCCCGTCATGAACCCATGATAGGCGGTACTACAGATGTTGGTAACCATCCCGAGTTTGCTGATCGTAAAAAGATTCGAATGGTTGATGGCGTTAAATATGACGATTGGTTTGCAACTGATTTTACCTTGGCTGAAATTAAAACGCTCCGAGCCATTCAACCTTTAGCGCGACGTGATCAGGAATACAACGGTCAGTTTGAAATTCCTACTCTGGATGAAGTTATTGCTTTAGCTAAAAGCAAAAGTAAAGTAACCGGAAGAGCTATCGGTATTTATCCTGAAATAAAACATTCTACTTATCATGCCACAGTAAAAGATAGTAACAATAAGCTGTTATTCGGGGCGAATGTTTTCGAAAATAAATTGTTAAGTACGCTACATAAGGCCTATGGTAATAGTGCTTGTGCACCGGTCTTTATTCAATCGTTCGAAGTCAGCAACCTGCAATATCTGAGTAAAAAAACTGAGATACAATTGGTACAATTGATTGATGCTGATGACGTTAATAAAGATGGCTCTATATCACTGGTTGAGCCATATAAACAACCTTATGATTTCGTAGTTAAGGGTGATAAACGTACTTTTGCAGATTTATTAACGGCTAAAGGCTTGGATTTTGTTAAAAGCTATGCTGATGCAGTTGGACCTTGGAAACCATATCTGGTTAAAACTATAGATGATGGTATTGATCGCAATGGTGATGGTAAAATAACGATCAACGATCGTCAGGTTCTTGGTAGTACGGGTGTGTTGGAAATGGCGCACGATAGAGGTTTGATGGTACATACTTGGACTTTCCGTAATGATGCCAGTGGGTACGGCTTTACTAATTCCAAAGAAGAAATGAAGTATTATTATGATCTTGGCGTTGATGGTTTATTTACAGATTATGCTGATACCGGTGTTGAAGCGCGAGATGCTTCAGTTAATGCCAGCAACGTCATTGCAAATAATCGATGCAAAAATCCTCAAAAAGAACGTGAACATAAAGCGAGTTTTAATGACAAATAAGTTGTAATCAATTTGTATTTACAAACTTGGTGCTAGCACCAAGTTTGTAGGTCAACAAAATACAATTGTTTGCTTTGGCTGAATAGATTAACGAAGCCCTTCTTTTTTCTATGTTGATTGTGAGGGAGTTGATCTTCAGACTTACTTCAAGAAGAGGTAGTCAGTTTATTTGAATAGTGTACAAATTTACTTTTATGCATATAAAAAATATGGTCGCAAATATAACAGGCATGATCTGCAATTTTTTCTATAGCCCGAACAACCCAAATAACGTCTATTGCTTGGCTAATGTTTCTCGGATCTTCAATCATTTGACTGATTAATTGTCTAAGGATGTTTTCGTATTCACGATTTACATTGCTATGTTGTTCAATAATGTCAGGTATATTATCAAGCGTCATATCAGCAAAGGCTTTTAATGCATCGCTCAGCATTTTTCTGGCAATAATAGCAATATGTTCTAACTCATAGTGGTATGTATTATTGCCGGTAGTCGATAGTTCGATTGCCATTTCAGCAATACGCTCAGCTTCTTTACCCGTTGATTCAAGCTCATGGATAATTTTAAATACTGTAATCAGTAATCTTAAATCAATTGCAGTAGGTTGTCTGAGTGCTAAAATTTGAGTGCATTCATGATCAATAGATGCTTCAAGTACATCTACATCATTACCTTTTTTTATAACCTTTTTAGCCAGTTGCAAATTACCTGTCGAAAAAGCTTCGATGGCAAACACTATCTGTTGCTCAACCAGTTCATTCATTAATAAAACTTTCTGACGAATATCTTCAAGTTCTTTATTAAACGGTTTAGATATGTGATGCCCAATAATATCGTTATCCATAGCATGCTCCTGAGCTTATTAATAACATGTTGATTTTTTTTGCGAGAAACGTAGTTATTTGTAATTATTTCGATAAACCTATTAAACCATCAAAACATTTTACAATTTTTATATTAATAAGTAGAGCATTTAAGCTGTTAAAAGGTGTATTCTGAGAATGTTTCAGATTTTGAATGAAGCGCTATATAGCGCTTTTTCAATAGTTTTGATAGTTGATAGATTTAGCTAGGATTAAAATGGTTCTTATTTTAATCCTAGTTCTTGTAGGTTATTGTTTAGCAATTACTTTCCATTTTCTGTGCAAATTCAAGCTGCTGATTTGTCATTTGACACACTAAAATTAAGTCAATACAGGTGGAGTTGAAGTTTCAGGCTAGGTAAGGACTGTCTGCCGTAAAAATAAAATTCAACTCCGAAGTATTACTTTTTACTATTATATTAAATGATATTACGTTTGTTTAAAAATCAATATTTGTATTACTCTGCCTCTGAAGTGCTGGGTCTGCCGGTTTGAACTTTTTCAACGTTTTCAACCGCGGTTTTAAGATCGGCTAATTTTAGTCCTGTTAGTAAATGTAAGCCTGCACGAAGAATTTCACTTTTTTTAACATGAATTCCTGCCGCCAAACAGGTTTTTTTGAGTTCTGAGATTTTTAGGTAATCATGTTCCGGAAAAGAAAAACTATCCCTGATCACTTTTACTTTGGCACTTTTTGTTTTTTTAGAGGCTGTTTTTATTTCTTTTTCAGCGGTCTCATCAGTTTTTTTAGCCTCAATAACAGCTTCGAACTTTGCTGCAGGTGCTTTTTTAGCGACTTTTTTATCGTCTTCTTGTAGTATTGGGGGCTGAATAGCTGTTTTTATTTCGGTGCTTTCAGTTGTTGTTTTTGTTGATTTTGACTTTGCTTTACTCATGTTAGCCTCGATTAAAACGTAAATAAAAAAACAGTATATACTGTTTATACGGTTTTTCAACTATGCTTGTAAATAAACCATTAATTTAATAATAAGGATGAGAGTCATGAACAAGTTTTCAGTATTACTTTTATGTAGTGCGTTACTTTCAGGGTGTGTCAGCAATGAACCAGTAAAACAAAGTAACCAAGATGCTAATGTAGATTATTTTTCAGATGCCACTGCATGTAGTGACTCTACTCAACCTAAACAGACGTTTAACGTACCTACCGGACGAACACAGAGTCAGGTGCAAATGCCGGTCGGTCGAGATAAAAATGCTTATGTGGCCTGTATGAAGCAAAAGGGCTGGTCAGTATTACGTGCAGATCCAACTGAATATCAGACGGTCACCAAGGCTTGCCATCTGAAGGCGCAAGGCGCTAAAGACTTTGATGAAAGTTATGCCGACTGTATTAGTCGTAGTCGCTTGAATGTTGAAGTGATCACAGATAAATAAACGGAGCTTAGGGCTTGTTGGTATCAAATTGCTGATTAAAGCCTGTACATTCCATTTTTATAATACAAATCATTAAAATGAAACATAACTATCATGTAAATGACATATAACTGCGGTATTTTAATATTTCTTCTAAATAACCGTATTGGACTGTAAATATGTTTTACTTCAAAAGTTCTGCTGTAAAAAAGCAAGCTATTCTTGCCGCCTCATTTTCTTTGGTTACTGCCATTTACTCGGCACCTAGTTTTGCTGTTGTAGCAGATCCTGTTATCCTGACTTTTTCAACGGTTGGTGATTCAAGACAGGATCCAGTAAACATTGATCCCAGTGTTGTAAAGACGGTTCAGGATCCCACGCTTCAATGTCAAACACCTTCAGGTACTGGCTTAACAAATAACCCTGGATTATCAGGTCAGGATTGTAAATGGCTGCAAAACACAACCGCTTGGGCACGCATCATGCGTACCATCCAGTCACAAAAAGCTAGTCTGTTGTTTTTTAATGGCGACATGATTATGGGTTACGGCAAAGCAGGCGTGCCGGTTACCAGAAATTTACTCAATACAGCAGTCGCTGCTAATGCCGAAGCCGCTATCACAAGCCCTATCATCAGTGATGTCCTTAATTCGGATGCCATGCAAATCTACAAACAATATGGTTTCTGGCGTGGCATGGTTGCAACCTTAATGGAAACAGGAACTTATGTAGTTCCTGTGCCAGGCAACCATGAAACACAATGTAAACGTTGCGGTAAAGCGGCTCAAGTAGAAAACGAAAATGCTTGGCGCGACAACATGGGCGACCTGATTCTTGACGTACCTCGTTTCACTAGTCTGGTAGGTATAGCTGCAACAAGCTTTTCTAAATCCA
>SESD01001915.1_pt1 | contig 10927 bp, 9 predicted proteins | sample 3171411 | NCBI WGS metagenome assembly SESD01 (sample SAMN06051880, study PRJNA518727) | freshwater metagenome | biome: subpolar coniferous forest; feature: holomictic lake; material: water; isolation source: holomictic Lake 442, 16.5 m depth | place: Canada: near Kenora, Ontario | collected...
TGTCATTGAAATCTAACCAGCGAATCATTGCGCCAATGTTGAAAGCACCTTGGACTGGGTCCAAAACATAGTTGGTACCAGGCACTTTAACGCCATTAGCGACGCTAACACCCTCGACAACTGGGCCTAATAATTTTGTACAGGCTTCGTACTCCAAAGCCTCTAACCCACATCCCAATGTATCCATGAAGCAGTTCCAGGCAGTCTCATAGGCCACTGGAGATTTGATCTCATAGTGCTCTACATAATCAACGATGTCGATGATCTCTTGGTCATATGGTTGGTTTGACTTGGTGATGTGGCTAGACATTAAGAGAGCACCTATCGCTTTTCTATTGGTTGGAACGGCAAATCATCTGGACCGGTGTAGTTAGCACTTGGACGGATAATCTTGTTGTCGATTCTTTGTTCAATTACGTGGGCCGACCATCCTGTTGTACGGGCAATAACAAAGATAGGTGTGAAAAATAAAGTAGGAATTTTCATTTGGTTGTAAGCAACTGCTGAGAACCAGTCTAAATTAGGGAACATATTTTTAGCATCCCACATGACCGACTCAACTCGTTCAGCAACTTCATATAAATCTGTATTGCCATTATCGTTTGAAAGCTCAAGAGATATCGCTTTGATAATAGCGCTGCGTGGATCAGAGACCGTGTAAACGGGATGTCCAAAGCCAATCACAACTTCCTTTGCCGCTACACGCGCACGGATATCGGCCTCGGCCTGATCAGCATTGGTATAGCGCTCTTGAATTTCAAGGGCTACTTCGTTGGCGCCGCCATGCTTTGGTCCACGAAGAGCGCCGATTGCACCGGTTAAGGAAGAGTAGATATCAGAACCCGTTCCAGCAATGACACGGGCGGTAAAAGTTGAGGCGTTGAATTCGTGCTCGGCATATAAAATAAGCGACGCATGCATTGACTTAACCCATAACTCACTCTGAGGTGCTCCGTGCAGCAGATTCAAGAAATGTCCACCAATTGAATCATCATCGGTCTCGACAGTAATTCGCTTGCCCGAATTTGCAAAGTGATACCAGTACAAAAGCATGGAGTTCAAACAGGCAATTAACTTGTCGGCAATTTCTTTGGCGCCATCTTCGCTATGAGCAGCACCTTCTGGAGTAACGCAGCCAAGGGCGGAAACGCCAGTGCGCATAACATCCATTGGATGTGCGCTGGCTGGAATCTGCTCAAGAATCGCTTTGACTTGATCAGGCAGGCCGCGAAGGCCTTTGAGCTTAGTTTTATAGGCATCGAGTTGGCTCTGTGTAGGCAGGGTCCCATGAATTAATAGATGAGCCACTTCTTCGAACTCGCAGTGAGCAGCTAAATCCGCGATGTCATAACCACGATAGTGAAGATCATTGCCGCTTTTGCCAACGCTACAAAGCGCGGTATTGCCAGCAGGTACACCAGAGAGAGCTACGGATTTCTTGGGTTTGAATTCAACCATTTATTCTTTCTCCAAGTACTTATCAAGAGCCTTTTCATATTCGTAATAGTTAATTCGCTCGTATAGCTCTTCGCGCGTCTGCATAGAATCGATCACGTTGGCCTGAGTGCCTTCGCGGCGAATTGCTTCATAGACATTTTCTGCCGCTTTATTCATAGCACGAAAGGCCGATAGTGGATACAAAATCATTGCAACTCCATTAGCGCCTAGCTCGTCGCGATTAAATAGCGGAGTCAAACCAAACTCAGTGATGTTGGCCAAGATGGGCTTTGAAACTGCGGCACTAAATTTATTATAATCTTCAAGCGTGCGAATCGCCTCAGGGAAAATTAAATCGGCACCGGCGGCAATGTAGGCCTGTACGCGCTCGATTGCCGAATCGATTCCCTCGATTGCAATGGCATCAGTTCGTGCCATGATTGAAAAACTATCATCAGTGCGGGCATCAACGGCGGCCTTAATACGATCAACCATTTCGCTAGTTGAAACAACCTCTTTGTTCGGGCGGTGTCCACAGCGCTTTGCACCAACTTGATCTTCGATATGCATTGCGGCAGCACCAGCTTTAATCAAATCTTTGACAGTACGGGCGATATTAAATGCCGAAGTACCAAAGCCAGTGTCTGCATCAACTAGCAAAGGCGTGTCACACACGTTTGTAATGCGACGAACATCGGTGAGAACGTCCTCCAGCGTAGTGATCCCAAGGTCTGGAATGCCCATCGAACCTGCGGCAACTCCCCCGCCTGAAAGATAAATAGCACGGTAACCCGCGCGTTTAGCTAACAGCGCGTGATTGGCATTGATTGTTCCGATGATTTGTAACGGGACTTCTTCACTCAGGGCTTTTTTAAAGCGAGCACCGGGTGAGGTCATGGGGTTGAGTCTAACCAGGGCTAACTCCCATGCAAGCCGTGTTGCCATTATGACGCTCGTCACGAGGCAGGTATGTGAATGTAGTTGAACTTTCAACTACTATCGTGTACCGTTTAGCCATGAACACAATGCCGGCCCTTTACATTGGTCATGGCGCACCCATGTTGCTCGATGATGCGCTGTGGACATCGCAACTTCGTGGAATTTCAGAAAGTATTCAAAAACCAGAAGCGATTCTCATTGTTAGTGCCCACTGGGAATCAGAGCCTGTCACATTAAGCAATCCCGCAGCTAGTGCCCCTCTTGTTTATGATTTCAGCGGCTTTGATAAAAAGTTTTACGAGATGGAGTACAACTCTCCCGATGCAACTGGCATTTCACAACTTGTTGCATCAATGATGCCTGACAACGAACCAGTGCATCAATCAGATCGTGGTTTAGATCATGGTGCCTGGGTCCCCTTGAGAATTATGTATCCAATGGCCGATATTCCAGTTGTCCAAATGTCTATGCCAACGAGTGACCCTGCAAAACTTCTGGAACTTGGAAAGCGTTTACAACCATTACGCGATCAAGGTGTTCTCATAATCGGTTCCGGATTTATGACGCATGGCCTACGTTATTTACGCAATTGGTCCACAGACGCAGTTGCCCCAAGTTGGTCGAGCGAATTTGATGCCTGGGCGGCCGACGCACTTGCCAGTGGTGATGTCGATGCACTCTCGAACTATCGCGAATTAGCACCTGGCATGCCATACGCCCATCCAACAGTTGAACACTTCACTCCACTTTTTATCACTTTAGGCGCCGCCACTGCCGCCGACGCGGCTCCAGAAACCCTTATAGATGGCTACTTTATGGGCCTTAGTAAGCGCAGCATTCTCGTTAATTAGATTTCTACATCGGCCAAGCCAAACTCCGCAATACCTATTTATTCACGAAGTGACTACCAGTAACGCTCAAGAGGCATTAGCCTCTGGGGATGCCTAAGCCCGATAGTTTTGAAATTTATGCCGCAATTGGCGATGACCAATTAGAGTCTTTAGCGCCTTTAGCGATGGGCGAACTTTCTAGAGAGAGTTTACGGGTGGCTTTAGTTCAAGATTACTGGCACGGCTCAATCGATGCTCAAATGCAATCTCTCGAGAGTGCAATCGATTCGTGCATGCAGTACGAACCTGATCTCATCGTCCTGCCCGAGCTCACGCTCTATCCATACGCATGCTGGGAGCCAAATAGTGATGCGAGCAATTTTCATTCAGAGGATTTAATTAGCGGCCCGTCCTTTGCATTTGCAAGCAGAATGGCCAAACTCGCTAAAGCCAGCGTCGTAATTTCTCTCTATGAAAACGGCGATGATGAAAGCGAGCTCGGATACAACACCGCAATTACGCTTTCACCTGCGGGAGAACTCGTAATGCGAACTCGAAAAACACATCTGCCTCAAACCGAGGGTTATTTCGAAGATACATATTTCTCTTGCGGCAATGATGGAACTCCCACTGCCTACGTTGGCGAGGCATTAGTTGGCACACCGACATGTTGGGATCAATGGTTTCCGGAGTTAGCACGCGCTTACGCTCTCGATAGCGCCGACGTACTTATCTATCCCACCGCGATCGGCTCTGAACCAGATTTCCCTAACTTTGATACTGCCCCTCTTTGGAAGGCCACCATGGTCGGGCATGCAATTGCAAATGGTTTATTCGTTGGTGCAGCGAATCGCGTAGGCACCGAAGGTCCAAATACTTTTTACGGCTCCTCTTTCATTGCCGATCCATTTGGGCGCACCCTTGTTGAAGCTGGAAGAGAAGAACAAGCCATCTTGATTGCCGATTGTGAACTCGATCAACGAAGAGATTGGCTCATGCTATTTCCGTTTTTCAAGACGCGACGTCCCGAAATGTACTCAACTCTTGCTTTCCAAGATGACGAAAGTATCGATGAGAGTGGAGAAAACCAATGAGCAGCACGGTCTTTATCAACGGCAGCATATGGACTGGAGTTCAAGACGGCGTAACTGTTGATGCACTTGCCATTGAAGGTCAAAAAATTATTGCCCTTGGCCAAGCAGCTAAAGCGTTAGCAACATCTGCCGGCACGGTTATCGATCTCAAAGGTGGAATGTTGTTACCGGCCTTCGGTGATGGCCATGCTCATCCACTCTATGGAGGCTTAGAGTCAATTGGACCAGAAATTAAAGGTGCGCCAACTTTAGAAATCCTTCTTGAGCGTGTGCGAGTCTTTGCAATAGAAAATCCCGATAAAGAATGGATAGTGGGTGCCTCCTATGAATCTTGGCATGCACCTAACGGCGAATTCGATGCAGCGTGGCTCGATGCCGTTGTACCTGATCGGCCCGTCGTATTGCGTGCCAATGATTACCACACAATTTGGTGTAACTCTCGAGCCCTTGAAATTGCAGGTGTTACAAAAGATACGCCGCAACCACCGCTTGGAAAGATAGTTCATCGAGCCGATGGAACGCCAATGGGCACAATGCGCGAATGGGGCGCAGTTAATTTAATTATGGATCATCTCCCTGAAAATTCACGTAATGAATTTCGCGAAGGTTTCCGCGTAGCAACCGAAACACTTGCCGCATCTGGAATTACATGGGTTCAAGATGCATGGATTGACCCAGGAATGCCAGAGAGCTACTTAGATGCGCTTAAAAATAACTTATTGGGAGTTCGCTATAACTTAGCTCTTCGTGCAGATCCATTTAATTGGCGAAACCAATTAGAGTGGTTTGCCTCAGCTCGCGAAAGCATCGGGATACATAGTCACCTTACGTGCAAAACAATTAAATTCTTTGCCGATGGGGTAATTGAAGGCGGGACTGCTGCCCTCAAAAGCGACTACTCAGATGCACCTGATTCGAAGGGAATGCCTTGCTGGGATTGGCAAGAGCTAAAAGAGGCGGTCGCAGCCGTCGATGCCATGGGTTTCCAACCACATATTCACGCGATTGGCGATGCAGCTATTCACGAAGCACTCAACGCTATTGAATATGCGCGCTCGGTTAATAAGGAAAATTCGCATTCAAGGCCGGTAATAACTCACGTTCAACTCCTTGATCCCGTCGATTTGCCGCGCTTTGCAAGACTTGGAGTTATCGCAAATTTCGAACCGTTGTGGGCGTGTGATGATCCGCTACAAAGTGAACTCACAACTCCACGACTTGGTTCAGAGCGTGCAGCTTGGCAATATCCCATCAAATCTCTTCTTGACGATGGAGCTGCGGTTTCTTTTGGCTCTGATTGGCCAGTTACAACGCAGCGACCTTTGGATTGCTTAACTATTGCGATTACCCGAGAGCATGCCTCGGCGAAAACTCCCTCACCTTGGATACCGGATCAGCGAATCACTGTTGAGCAAGCGCTCTCTGCATATACCGCAGGGCCCGCCTATCAAGCCGGCGATGAAAAGGTACGTGGCACTCTTCAACTGGGCTTTGAGGCCGATTTAGTCTGGCTCGATCGCGATATTTGCGCAATAGATCCCAATCTGATTCCATCGGCGCGCGTGCTTGGTACTTGGTGCTTAGGTACGAGAGTATTCACGAACACAGACACCGAAAATTAGAGGGCGGTAGCCAGATGAGTTTAGATTTATCGTTGCCGACCGTGCACGATGACTCAAAAGCCCCTGGAAAGACCAGTAAGTGGTTGGCAGTAGCGCCAATGCTCTTCCTCTCCCTAACTGTCGCTATTCCGCTCATCATTATCGCTGTGTATTCATTTCTGGCACGACCCGAACTAGGCGCCGGAGTCGTATGGAAATTTGATCCAACGCATTACGTAAAGATTTTTATTCAGGATCGCTTAGATGGAACACGCAGTTTTGATACACGCTATTTGAAAGTCATTTGGAACTCATTTTATTATTCGGCAATCACCACGGTAGTTACCTTGGTTCTCTCAATTCCCGTTGCTTTGTGGATAGCCACAAGAGATCCGCGCAAACGAATCCTCTTGGTTTTTCTTGTCACGCTACCTTTTTGGACAAGTATCTTGATCCGCACCTATGCAATTACGCAATTACTTGACGAAAAGGGAGTTCTTGGCAAGATTGCCACAACTCTAGGAATTAAATCTCACTTTCAAATTCTCTACACCCCAATGGCAACGGTGATTGGTCTGATTTATACATTCCTACCTTTTATGATTTTGCCGATTTACGCATCGGCTGAACGATTTGATTTTAGATTTGCCGAGGCTGGTTATGATTTAGGTGCCCGCAAAATGCAAGTCTTGTTTAGAATTGTTTTGCCCCAAATTGCTCCCGGAATAATGGCCGGCGTCGCACTTGTATTTATCCCAGGTCTTGGCTCCTTCCTTCAACCTGACATGCTAGGTGGAGGAAAGACCAACATGATCGCAAATGTTGTAGCTAATAATTATGGTCAGGCCCGTAACTGGCCCTTTGGTTCGGCGTTGTCCGTCCTGTTGTGCTTAATTACTTTAGTTGCAACTCTGATTTTGTCTTCAGCGGCTAGAAAGCGCAAGGAGTTACGCAAATGAGCGTTTTGGGTTTGCCACGCCGAAAGAAGTTAGTGAACTTGAGGAATTTTCCATTTTTTACGTCAATCTCATATTTCGTTCTCTTTGTTCTCTATATTCCGCTCGTTCTGGTAATCATTTACTCCTTCAATGACAATAGAACGGCGCAGATTTGGACTCATTTTTCAACGCGTTGGTATACCGACATCTTTACTAATACCGACGTTGTACGCTCATTAAAGAACTCGCTCATAGTTGGTTTGGCCGCCACTATTTTATCCACGGCTCTAGCAATTGCGGCGGCTTTGGGGCTCTTGCGAATGGGCAGAAAGGGCAGTGCTTTTGCTATCGCTCTTTTAGGGGCACCACTCATTATTCCTGAAATCGTTTCTGCTGTAGGTACGCTTGGATTTTTCTTATTCGTTCACATTCCATTGGGCCATGTTGCATTGATTCTGGCACACACGGCATTTTGTGTGCCCTTTGCCATGCTCCCAATTCGTGCGCGGCTAGTCTCCCTGGAACGTAGCTCCTTTGAAGCCGCCGCTGATTTAGGCGCGAATGAGTGGAACATCTTTACGAGAATTACCTTGCCTTTACTTGCACCTGGCATTATGGCAGGGGCTCTATTGGCCTTTGCCATCTCATTAGATGACTTCATTACCTCTTTCTTTATTGCCGGCCCTGGTTCAACGACGCTGCCCGTATATATCTTCGGCATGATTCGATCGAATGTGACACCTGCAATTAATGCCTTATCAACCTTGTTGTTATTGGTCTCAACCCTTACTCTGGTCGCTTCATATCTCGTTACCACCAAAAACCAGAATAGGAAGTAGTAAATGAAGCTCTTCACTTCAAAGGTTGGTATTGCAATTGCACTTGCAGCAACAGTAAGTCTTGGACTTTCTGCATGCAGTAGTAAATCGGCGACATCATCCACATCAAGTTCTGCTTTTCCTACCGCAAAGGGCGGAGAAGTAAATGTTTACAACTGGACTAACTACATCGATCCAGCACAACTAAAAGCATTTACTGCCGAAACTGGTATCAAAGTTAATCTTGATACTTTCGATTCAAATGAAACTTTGCTTGCAAAGCTACAGGCAGGTGCAACTGGTTATGACGTAATTGTTCCAAGTGATTACATGGTTGCCCAGATGGTTACACTCGGGCTACTTGAGAATGTAAATGTTGCCGGTTTCCCAAATGGAAAAAACATTGATCCAAACTTTATGGACGTCTATTGGGATAAGGGCCGTCAGTACACGGCTCCCTACATGTATGGAACCACTGGCATCGGCGTGAACATGAAGGATCCAATCGCTTCCAAAATCACTTCATGGAAAGATTTCTTTGCCGCCGCCAAGGGCACATCAGTCGATGTCCTCAAGGATCAGACTGAAGTTGTCTCAGCCGCGCTCCGAGCTACAGGGGTAGCCCCTGCAGACCTGTGTACTACGGATAAAACCAAGTACGCAGCGGCGCAAAAACTCCTCAGTACCTTTAAGCCCAAGGTTATTAACTCCGATGGCGGTATTGAGCGCATGGTCAAAGAGTCGAGCATGGTTCGCATGGCTTGGAATGGTTCTGTTCACCGTATGACCGTTGATAATAAAAATATCAAGTACATCTTCCCAAGTGAGGGTTTGAATTTCTGGGCTGATAACTTGGCAATTCCAAAGAGTGCAAAGAATATGGACAATGCGAAAATCTTTATCAACTACTTCTTAGATCCTAAGAACGCCGCCAAGGCAACCAACTTCACTGGTTATGCCAACGCAGTTCTTGGCTCTGGTCCATTCTTAGATCCAGCTATTAAGTCAGATCCCGCAATTAATACCACTGCAGAGAATGCAAAGTTAGGAACTCCAACCCCTAACTGCCCAACTGCGGCTCGTGATCTATACACCGAAGTCTTTACAAGTTGGACTTCATCTCAATAAGGCATTAAATACGCAAAAAAGGGCGACCGCAGTTAATGCGGTCGCCCTTTTTTAATAAATTAACTATGAAGCTAGAACTCGAATAGTTCCGTCGATTGCGTTCATGTGTACCTCTTGGCCGCGCTCCGGAACGGCAACTCCATGGGATGGCAAGACGGCAACAATTTCCTCATTACCAATCATCACGTGGATACGAACTGCACTTCCGGTGAAGATAATGTCGCGCACAATTCCAGTCAATATTCCCCTATTGCCTGAGATTACAAGATCTTCTGGGCGAATGGCAACAACGGATGTTCCATTACTTCCAATGACTGCATTCTCGGCAAGATAGTTTGTAGAAATGTTCTGGCCCTTTATTGAAACGCTACCTGAATTAATTTCACATTCAATAAGATTAGTTTCTCCAATAAAATCTGCAACGAAGCGGTTAGCGGGATTTCGGTACATTTCCCGAGGTGTATCTAGTTGCACGATTTCACCCTCATTAAATACCGCAATGCGATCGCCCATCGACATTGCCTCCTCCTGATCATGGGTTACAAAAACAAATGTGATTCCGGTATCTTGCTGCAACCTTTTCAACTCCACTTGCATTCCGCGTCGAAGCTTAAGATCTAGCGCCGATAGTGGTTCATCAAGGAGTAAAACACGCGGTCCCTTGATTAAGGCTCGGCCAAGTGCCACTCGTTGTTGCTGACCACCCGAAAGTTGTGAAGGTTTGCGGCGACCGTAGCCCTCAAGCTTGATTTGAACTAGCGTTGCTTCAACGCGCTTGGCAATCTCTTCCTTGCTTAATTTTTCCATCTCTAGGCCAAAGGCGATATTTTCAGCAACACTCATATGAGGAAAAAGAGCATACGACTGAAAAACAGTATTTACTGGACGCAAAAACGCCGGCTTATCATCGATGCGTTCGCCCTCTAAATAAATCTCACCGCTATCTGGATACTCAAGCCCGGCAATTGTGCGAAGCAAGGTCGTCTTGCCGCAGCCAGAGGGTCCAAGCAAAACAATGAACTCACCTTGATTAATATCTAAGGAAACGCCTTTAAGGGCTTGGACTGTGCCGCCTTCTGGAGTCGCATATGTTTTAGTTACGTTTTGAATCGTAAGTAGCGGGGATCCAGTCTCTAACTTCATTTGGCCATCATAGACACGTCACAGGCAATTTAAGTACATTTCACACGGCTGATTTTCCCTTTAGGGGTTGCAACCGGCTTGTTTCTTATCAACTGCTGCCGTCGCATCAGCACCAGTGAGTAAATGAGGTGCGCCGGTATTTGGGTCAATACGAGCCGGGAGAAACTTATAGTCGAGGAGTTCGCCGTTTGGCGTCAGAGTTAATTGGCCAATCCCACTATTGAGGCTCTCTTCACTTCTGGAATAGAAAGCGAAATTGCCTAATGAATAATCAACGATCTTGCTGCCGTATCGAACTACAGGTTGTTGGCGATGAGGATGACTTCCGATAATCACACTCGCCCCATAGGCCAACCATTTCTTGGCATCGTTGATTTCGGGCTCGGCAGCGCAGGTTTGTTCTTCAACGCCCCAATGCACGTAGATGATTACTACTTTTGCTTGGGTCAGTGCGGTTTTGATCGCATCTTCTATTGCTTTCGAATCCCACCCACTAGTTGTTCCTGCATAATCCCCGCTTGCAACCGTACCTGCGCCTCCGTTAATTTTTGCAATACCCAGCAGAGCAACTTTGGTACCTCGGATACTAAATATCTTTGCACCCCAAGCCTCCTTGGCACTGTTGCCTGCGCCAATGACGCTTAAACCTGCGGCCTGCGCCGCTTTAATCGTCTCTTGAACTCCAGGACGCAGAAAATCTCCCGCATGATTATTAGCTAGATTTACTACATCCACACCAGCGTCTTTGGCTTTTTTAAGAATTAATGGATTACTACTAAAGACATACTCCTTAACTTGGTGCTCAACCTGCGTTGTGACCGCCGTTTCTAAATTGATTACAGAAATATCGGCAGATGTTAGCTCATTTGAAACACCTGCGAATGGGTCTCCCCCATTATCTAGAAAAGAAGAGATTTGATCTACGCCATTTGTGTCCCCGCCAAAATCAATCACGATATTGCGGGATTGATTTATTTGTGGTGGCGGCTGCGGTGCTGG
>SESD01001916.1_pt1 | contig 10919 bp, 9 predicted proteins | sample 3171411 | NCBI WGS metagenome assembly SESD01 (sample SAMN06051880, study PRJNA518727) | freshwater metagenome | biome: subpolar coniferous forest; feature: holomictic lake; material: water; isolation source: holomictic Lake 442, 16.5 m depth | place: Canada: near Kenora, Ontario | collected...
AAGACTAATTACAGTGCCAAATTATAGTCAGGAAAAAAAGAAGAATTGATATATTGCGAGGTGTGTCGTTGTTTGAACTCTTTCATTTATAATCGGGATGGCATGAAAAATAAATTTATCAGTAAGGCAGTGAGTGTATGGGTGCTTTGCGCTATCTTGATGGCTGGTGCTTATGGTACGGTGGTTGCCGCTCCGCAATCGGCGGTGCTGGAGTTTGCGGCAATTTCTCTTGACGGGAAATCAGTGTCGTCAAGTCAGCTTCTCGGCAAGGCTTATATTGTGAATTTTTTTGCCTCATGGTGTCCCCCATGCAGGGCAGAAATTCCTGATATGGTTGCTCTTCAGGCAAAATACAGCAGCAAAGGGTTCACCTTTATTGGTGTCGGCTATAAAGATACAAACCCTGCAATCCGTGAATTTGCGGCGAAAATGCAGGTGAATTATCCTGTTGTGATTGCTGACGATAAGTTGTCGACTGTTTTCAGCGGCTATACCAAGGGTGAGATTCGCGCTATTCCCACCTCTTTTGTTGTTGACTCTACTGGCCGGGTTATACAGGTTATTACCGGAGGACTCAGCAAAGAGGCTTTTGAGAAAATAATTGTTGAGGCACTAAAAAAACCTGTTCGCCCGAAATAAAGCCTTCATTCCATGATTGACAGGTTTCTCCGCCGGCGGAAGTTACCTCCGGACATCATTCTCTCTCCAACACGTTCGCGGTCAGTGGTGATTGCGAACGTGTTTTTTTATAACTCCAATCCAATAAATAAACGATCATGACGCTCATGTCTATCAATCCCCCAGACTATGTGAAAAACAAAAAGCTGATCCAGTGGGTGCAGGAGACGGCTGAACTTTGTCGCCCGAGCACTGTGCACTGGTGCGATGGTTCCAGTGAAGAGTACGATATCCTGGCGCAGCAGATGGTCGAGAATGGTACGTTTATCAAGCTCAATGAAGAGAAGCGCCCAAACAGCTATCTCTGCCGTTCGGATCCAAATGATGTCGCCAGAGTTGAAGACAGAACATATATATGCAGCATCCGTCGCCAGGACGCTGGTCCTACAAACAACTGGGTTGCCCCCAAGGTGATGAAAGAGACTCTCAAGGGGCTTTTCAGGGATTGTATGAAAGGTCGTACCATGTATGTCATTCCATTCAGCATGGGCCCGCTTGGTTCTCCTATTGCGCATATAGGTGTCGAAATTTCAGATTCGCCTTATGTGGTGACCAATATGCGCATCATGACGAGGATGGGACGCAAGGTTATTGATTTGCTGGGTGAAGGCAGTGAATTTGTTCCTTGTCTCCACTCTGTCGGTGCGCCGCTTCAACCCGGAGAGCAGGATGTCGCCTGGCCTTGCAATGATACGAAATACATTGTTCATTATCCTGAAGATCGTTCCATTGTCTCTTTCGGAAGCGGTTACGGCGGCAATGCATTGCTTGGCAAAAAGTGTTTTGCCCTGCGTATTGCCTCTTCAATGGCGCGTGACGAAGGGTGGTTGGCTGAGCACATGCTGATTCTTGGCGTTGAATCTCCGGATGGAGTTAAAACCTATATTGGCGGAGCATTTCCGAGCGCCTGCGGCAAGACCAACTTTGCAATGCTCATTCCGCCCGCCTCGTTTGAGGGGTGGAAGGTGACCACTATCGGTGATGATATTGCCTGGATCAAGCCGGGTGAGGATGGGCTTCTTCGTGCCATCAATCCTGAGTACGGTTTTTTTGGTGTAGCCCCAGGTACCTCGGATAAATCCAATCCGAATGCCATGGCGACGCTGGCAAAGAACTGTATTTTTACCAATGTTGCCATGACTCCTGATGGTGATGTATGGTGGGAGGGTATGACGGATGAGGCACCTGAGCATCTTATCGACTGGCAGGGTCATGCCTGGACTCCTGATTGCGGGCGCCTCTCTTCTCATCCGAATGCCCGTTTTACCTCTCCTGCAAGTCAGTGTCCTTCGCTTGATGCTGACTGGGAAGATCCGAAAGGGGTGCCGATCAGTGCCTTTATTTTTGGTGGTCGTCGCGGAGATACTGTTCCGCTTGTCTATCAGTCGGCCAACTGGAATTCCGGTGTTTACCTTGCAGCAACAATGGGTTCTGAAAAAACCGCAGCGGCTGCGGGCAAGGTGGGCGATGTACGCCGCGATCCTTTTGCCATGATTCCTTTCTGCGGTTACCACATGGGCGACTATTTCAACCACTGGCTCCATGTTGGTCGTACACTGCCAGAACTACCAAGGATTTTTGGTGTCAACTGGTTCCGCAAGGATGAGAACGGCAAGTTCCTCTGGCCAGGTTTTGGTGAAAACATGAGGGTGTTGAAGTGGGTTGTTGATCGTGTGCATGGAAATGCCGGGGCTGTAGAGAGCCCGCTTGGCTGGATGCCGAAGTACGATATGATTGACTGGACAGGTCTGGAGGAGATGACGGAAGAGAAGTTTATCAAACTGATGTCGGTCGACCGTGAAGCATGGAAAAAAGAGCTCCTTTCACACGAGGCGCTTTTTGAAATGATTTACGACAGGCTTCCCAAAGAGTTTCCTCATATCCGTGAACTGATGCTCTCGACACTCTGGATGTCTCCCGCACACTGGTGTCTGGCACCTGAAAATTACTCTTCAGAAAGCTGACAATCGTTGTCTATGAACAGAATAGAAAAGGGCGCCTGCGAGGGTGCCCTTTTTTTATTGCTCACCAGTCAGTTGCAATCAGTTTTCGTCGAGGGTGAAGCCAATTTTGACGGTAACCTGCCAGTAGGCAATTTTCTGCTCCTCAACATGGCAGCGGGTTTCAAGAATCTCAACCCAGCGTATGTTTCTGATTGATTCAGCCGCTTTGGCGACAGCATTACTGACGGCATCCTCAATGCTTGTTGCCGAGGAACCTACCAGTTCAATTTTCTTATAGATATGAGCGCTCATGGCGTAAAGTTGGTTTAGTGCTTTTAATAAAAGGCAGCGATGGTCTTTGCGGCCTCATTGTAAGGCCAGCGTTTATAATAGCAAATCAGGCGAAATCTGCAAAAAAGTGCATTCAGTCAGCGCTTATTGATGCGATTTTTTCTTGTTCGGCGGTTTGGATGTCGATTATTTTTTCGGCGAAAAGAGAGGCGTGGGCGTACGTTGTCTCCATGGTACTCATAAAGTTTTGGGAGGAGCGCCAGTAAGGAATTGAACCGAGCCGTTTTACCATTGAGGCATGTACTGTTGGTGACGTATGGATAAACGCCGGATCGGGTGAAGGTGTATACCCCCAGAACGTACCATGTTCGGAAGGCAGTGGCTCGGGTATTGGCGGAGGTTGATTCCCTCCTGCGCTCTGGCGTTTGTAACCGATTTTTTTGAGAAAAGCCTCCTTCTCTATCCCGCGCAGGGTGAAGAGAAGAAAAGGATCCTGGTCAAAGGCCTCTGCCATCAGATAAAAGACTGCGGCAATATGTTTGCAGGGGTTTGAGTAGTCGGGGCAGGAACAAGTGGTGGTCAGATCGTTGTATTTGCCGGGAAAGAGGGAGAGCCCTGCGGTTTTGAAGAGTCGCTCAAGATTTTCAGGCATCTCTCCACTGAGAAGCTGTGCGATGTATATTTGTTTCGAGGTAAGCTTCTTTGCCAAAAGCTCTTTCTGCTCTTTTGTGTAGGGCGCCAGAGTGATGGCGACCTTGTAGGGGCGTACCCTTGAACCCTGCACTTTTGCCGAAACACCCTTTTTGGCCGTAATGACAAGGTCAGTTACCTGCCCTTTTCTGGCATACGATTTTCCGCGAGTAACCCTTTCGCCGATATCAAAGTTCTCAAGCGTGGTAATCCACAGCTTTCCCCACCAGGTCTGGCCAAATGCTCCCCGTTTGTTCTGGGCTTTTATGCCACCAGTCACCGATTTTGGGGCTGACGATGTAGCCCTTTTATACCAATAGTATGCCATTGCCTTTATTCTCCTATTGCGTCCTGACTGAGCATAATCAGGCTGCGCAGATCATTGTTCGATAGTTCGGTCAGCCACTGTTCACCAGTTCCGAGAACCTGGCTAGCGAGCGTGGTTTTTTTCTCAATCATTTCATCAATGCGCTCTTCGAGGGTGCCTGTGGTTATAAATTTATGAACTTCCACATTTTTGTGCTGCCCAATACGGAAAGCGCGGTCTGTTGCCTGATTCTCCACCGCCGGATTCCACCACCGGTCGAAGTGAACGACGTGATTGGCACTTGTCAGGTTCAGGCCGGTTCCTCCCGCTTTCAGTGAGAGGATAAAGATTGCCGGGGTATTGCTGCCCTCCTGCTGGAAGCTCTCTACCATCTCATCCCGCTTTTTTTTTGTTACTCCTCCGTGCAGAAAGAGCACCTCTTCGCCGTAGAGATCCTGAAGATAGTGCTGGAGTATCGCGCCCATTTGTGTAAACTGGGTAAAGAGCAGTGTTTTTTCGCCTGCTTCGCGGATATCGCCGAGCAACTCTGTCAGGCGCTTTAGTTTGCCCGAGCGATGTTCAGTGGCTGAGTTGTCTCCGAGAAAATGGGCAGGGTGGTTGCAGACCTGTTTGAGTTTTACCAGCAGCGCCAGTACCAGTCCCCGCCGGTCAATGCCTTCGGTGCTCTCGATTTTCTCCTGCAGTTCATCCACAACAGCCTTGTAGAGCGATGCCTGCTCTTTGGTGAGCATGCAATACTCTTTCATTTCAATCTTTTCTGGCAGATCAGAGATAATCGACTTGTCGGTTTTCATGCGGCGCAGAATAAAGGGGCCGGTGAGTGATTTCAGCCGTGCTGAAGCCTCAGTGTCTCCATACCACTGTATCGGGAGATAGAAGTTCTGCCGGAAAAAGTGCTGGGTGCCGAGAAAACCGGGATTTAGAAAATCCATAAGCGCCCAGAGGTCGCCGACATGATTTTCAACGGGCGTTCCGGTCAGGGCAATACGGTAATCAGCCTTGATTGTTCTGGCAGCTTTCGACTGTTTTGTCTCCGGGTTTTTGATGTTCTGTGCTTCGTCGAGAATAATGCCCGCCCAGGGAACCTTCGAGAGAAATTCGTGGTCTCGCTGCAAGAGCCCATAGCTTGAAATAACAAGGGCCGAAGCACTTGCTGCTTTGCGAAAAGCGGCGGTTTTCATTCTGTCGCCGCCGTGATGTATCAGCACAGTCAAATCAGGAGTGAACCGTTCAGCCTCCTTTCGCCAGTTGTTGACGACGGAGGTGGGGCAAATGAGCAGTACCGCCCGTTTTTCTCCCATCTCACGCTCCCGCTGCAGCATTGCAAGAGTCTGGATGGTTTTGCCAAGACCCATGTCGTCAGCAAGGCAAGCGCCAAGTCCCCACTTGCGGAGAAATGAGAGCCATGAAAACCCCCGCTCCTGATAGGTACGAAGCGTTCCCTGAAAATGGTCAGGAGGTGGAAGTAGTTCAAATTGTCCCTGCCCTGAAAGCTTTTCAAGCAGCTCCTGCAGCCACCCCTCAATTTCCACTGACCGAATAAAGAGAGCCTCATTCTTATTCTGTGCCCCAAGCGCTGTTGAGAGCAGCTCTCTGGCAGAAAGCTCACCCGTTGGATTGTTTTCAAGAAAATGGAGAGCTTTGACAAGATCTTTATGGTCAACCTGTGTCCACTGCCCGCGCACTCTCACCAGTGGAGCTTTCATGGAAGCCAGTGTTTTCAGCTCCTCCAGATCAAGCTCATCATTGCCGAGTGCTGCGGCATAATCGCAGGCAACCATGCTTTCAAGCGTGAGACCGGATCCGCCACCCTGCATGGAGGGAAGTTTTACTTTTGTCTTGATTCCGATGCGGTTGAGCCCTCTGCGGCTGCTCCACCATGCGGGAAGCATGACCACAAATCCGGCGCTTCGCAACTGCTCAGCATACACCAGCAAAAATTGGTAAGCGCCCTCTGTATCAAGATCGAAGCCGCCCGGATTTTTCCTTTTCAGGCTTTGGGTGACTGCGGGGCAGAGGCCGGAGGCTTGCCCCAGGGCAGTGAGCATGAATTCGGTAGTATCGGAGGTGTATGATGACGCGTGCTGCGATGCTGCGCTCTCCGGGTTCCAGAGATCTCCGGCGTTGAGAATCAAGCTTGGATCAGCTTTCAATTGCAGTTGATAGCCGACATGCCAGCGTTCCTGTTTTCTCCCTTTCTGTGGAGGCTCACTCAATTGAAGGCAGAACCTGAAGGGTGAGCGTTCATGGATCTCAATTGGACGGCGCCACGCATTGAGCTGACAGGCAAACTGCTCAATCTCCAGCTCATTTTTCCAAGTCACCCGTGCATCACTGCTCGACAGCGCATGAAGCCATGCGTCATGGATGCTATCAAATTCGGTGATTTTTGGTGTGCCCGCTTTTTCGGGTGGCCGAACCAATGCATTGACAATGAAAGAGAGGAGACGGCGGAGTACCAACCCTTTTTGCACTTCCGGCGGTTGGGTGTTGGTACGGCTGAGCGAACGGCATACCGCTGGCATGGTTGCCGCAAGTTTTTCAAGCGCATGGGATGTCGCCGTGTCGGGGAGTGGCTGCCACAGGGCTTCCCTGGATGTTTCGTTTTTGACCATCGAAGGCAGCAGCGACTCGCTTCTGATGATATTAATTGCAATTTTGCGCACCTGCCGAGTCCATAGGATAGAGCTTCCAAGGATGATGCCACTTCCGGGGATATTGCCTTTTTCCGAGAGCTGGGAGAGCTCGAACAGAGAGGTGGAATTGAGCCTGAGCGCGGTAATCGGAAACGCTTTGAGGCTCTCTTCGCCGTCGATGTCGGGCATGGTGCCGATCAGCGGAGATGATGGAACCGGCTTTTTCCCCCTGCTTGGCAGCCAGACACAAAACTCTTTTGTAGTGTTGGTGCGCAGTGAAATCATGCCGATGCTATCCATGGCCAACCGAAGCTCTTTCAGCATACCGATCTTTTTCCCCTCACTCCAGAGTACCGGGGTGCCGTCAAGTATGGAGATATGCAGCGCAATCATCAGTTATTTTGTTCGGGCAATGTTCTTTTTTTCATTGGATCAGCTTTTTTGCCTCGTTGAAACACAAGAAAGATTGCCAAAATAAGCAATTGAATCCAGTAGTGTAAAAAGATAATCAGGAAGAGGTTGCTTAACTGAAAGGTGGTATCGGTGTAGCCCGAAATAGCCGTAAAACTTATGGCTGTTTCGGGCAAGATGGGCGACAGGGTTACATGCCCAAAGATTTGAACAGAAGCGGAAGGGCGCAGAGGCCGATGGCAACATTTGTTGCTCCGCAGATTTTTGTAATAATGGCGTTCTGCTTGTACCAGGCAAACGGCAGCAAAATGGTCAGCAAGTTGATGAGCAGCAGCACTGTGGCTAAAGGCCAGATTTTACCAAGAAGAATAGCCTTGTAGCTGAAAACAGCCGTGATAAAAAAGATACCCAGAAACATGTGGGCATAGATTTTCTTGTCGCCGGGGTTATAGAAATGCATGGCGACAACAACCCAGAAAAGCCCGTAGGTTGCAAAGATGGTGCCGAGGTAAACCCTTATATCTGCGGGTAAACCCATGTCGAACAGATACATGCAAACTGCAGTGAAAAGCTGCGCCACACCGCCGAACCAGAGTGCAATATGGGCGAGATTGCGCCCCAGTTTTACGTGATCTGTCTCCTTGTCAAGTCCGAATCCCAACTGTTCAAGCCCAAACACCCAGACGGTGATGATCAGCCCAAACAACCCGATAGCTTCCGGATTAACAACATTCATTGGAATAGCTCCTTTTTTATTGGTGATAAATAGTCAACACAACGACCACCACAATTATAACGGTCAGGGGAATGTACGGCTATTTTTGTTGAAAGAGGAAGAGTATTGCTTCTCTGTTATCCGCTGAAAATCAGCAAGAGATTCCGCATTCTTTTAATACCTTTAAAAGCCGAAAAATGAGATAACTGAAGACGTTATTATGCGATGATTTTACCTGATGAAACTGCCACCCCAACCAATCCGAAGCCTCAAGGGCTCCGAGGCCTGTCCGTCCAATTACTTTCAGCTTTTCCCGCCTTTGAGAGCCAGAACTTCCGTCGCTATTTTCCGGGGCAGGTGATTTCCATGATTGGCACCTGGATCCAGATGGTGGCGCAGGGGTGGCTGGTGCTCGAAATAACTGGCTCGGCATTCGATGTGGGGCTTGCCGCGGCAGCCTCCACACTGCCGCCACTCTTTCTCTCCCTTTTGGGCGGAGTTGTTGTTGATCGCTATCCAAGGCGCAACATTCTGCTCTGGACACAATCTGCGGCCATGCTGCTTGCTTTTGTGCTTGGTATTTTTGCACTGACCGGCACGGTGACTCTTTGGATTATCCTTGTCCTCTCCTTCCTTCTCGGATGCGTGAATGCCCTCAATGTGCCCGCACTTCAGGCTTTTTTGAGTGAAATTGTCGAGCGGGAGCATCTTCCCTCGGCCATTGCCATGAACTCGGCAATCTATAATGGTTCGCGGATTATCGGCCCCGCCATTGCCGGATTTCTTATATCAGCAACCGGCACGGGAAGTGCCTTTCTGGTCAATGGAGTCAGTTTTTTTGCCGTCATACTCTCACTGCTCTCCATGAAGATTACGAAAAAAGAGCCGCTTGCAAAAAACACCCAGCATCCCCTGCAGGCGATCAAAGAGGGTCTGCTCTATTCCTGGAACCATCCGCTGATCAGAACCAGTATCTTTTTTATTGCGATAATTTCTATTTTTGCATGGTCTTATGTCACCATGCTACCCGTTATTGCCAAGCACACTTTCGGCATGGACGCGTCGGGCATGGGCTACCTCTATGGTGTGTCGGGTCTTGGCTCGGTTGTGGGTACCGTGCTGCTCTCCATCTACTCCAGAAAAATCGACAGCCTTGTCTTTATTGCCGGCGGAACAATACTCTTCGCTCTCGCCCTTATCGGCTTCACCTTTACGACATTTCTGCCAGCCGCGCTTTTCTTTCTCTTTGTAAGCGGTTTTGGACTTGTTTCAGCCGTATCAACTCTCAGCGCCACCATCCAGAGTACGGTTGACGACCGTTTTCGCGGAAGAGTGATGAGCCTCTACATGATGGTTTTCATGGGCTTCATGCCGATCGGCAACATTGAAATCGGCTATCTCTCCGAACATTTTGGTACAGGCATTGCAATCCGGGTCGGATGTCTGGTGACTATCCTTGCTGCCACGGTTCTCATCATCTCCAGCCGGGGAGTGCGCAAGGCTTACAGCAATTACAAAGTGTCGTAAGACGCAGGGAAATGATTTTCTTGCTCCTTCGATTGTTTAGCAGCTCAATGTATATACGCTCCTAACTTCTCGTTATATCCACAGAAAACCCCCTTTGAAAGGCCACTTCAGCCTGCGGCATTTTTATTTCCCCATAGAAACATCTATGCTCACAATATCGGCAATGTCATTAAAAAGACTGAGTCCTTTCGCAAAAGCTTCTCGTCCAGAGTGGACAGATATTTGCTGAATGTTCCGATAGGTACTCTCCAGTTTTACAGTGATAACTCCATTTTGAGGAACACGTATTCTTTTGCCAATAATTCCAATTGATGTTGTGGCATCAGCACCTTTGGGCAGCAATCTGACATACACCCTTTTGGCTTTGCCCCGCAGGGTAATCCTCAACTGCTCTCCCTTCATAAAGTTACGGGGAGTGTTTAATTGCATATAACTGGAGTACCAAACTGTTCCGCCTACCGAATTGGTACCCCTTTTTAAGCCATCAATTTGTCCTTCAAGCGGCACTGCATAACACGATACGTAGCCGAGAAGAATGATGGCTGCTATAATCACAAGGGTGAAAATATTTTTCATCAGAAGATGCTCCTGTCGATTAATGACCGAAAAAAATGAAAAAATCTTGGAACTCCTGAAAAACGATACCATTAAAAGTGGTCATAAGCAAAACTTGCAGCCACAAACACGTTAAAACAGCGAAAGAAATTAAAAAATTTTTACGTGAAAACAAAGAGCGTTTTCTTTGATGCAGCAGACTTGACGTATTGGAAAGAAAGGTGTATGAACGAATGGGCAGCCTATTATCGGCGAGGGATTGCAAAAAGTAACCTTGGTGATGAGGCAGGCGCTGTTGTGGATATGCAGAGTGCAACACAAGCTGGGTTGAACAGCGCTAAGCTGGTGCTCAAGAAAAAAGGAATAGCCTGGTAAGTTTTCTCCTCTGTGGAGAGTTCCGCGCTACTTTTAGCAGGGAGCGTCATTATTCGCCTCAATGCGCCCCCGACAAATCAGCCTTCACCTCTTTTTTTATCTTGATAAAGAAAAGCAGTGGCAAGGCAATTGCAAACAGCAGGGCAACAAGCATAAAGGCATCCATGTAGGCCAGATGGTGGCTTTGAACTGTCAGTGTGCCTTCCAGCGAGTTCAATGCCGCCAACTCTGCGCCAGCGGGAGAGAGTCCACTTTTCATGGTAGCGGTCTGCTTTATAGCATCAAGCCTTGCAACGGCCGCCGGGTCGTAAGGTGAGAGATGGCTGAGCAGCTCCACCCGATGTTCTCCTACCCGTTTGACAATAAAGGTGTTAATGAGCGCGATGCCGAAGGAGCCGCCGAGCTGGCGCACCATGTTGTTGAGGCCGGTAGCCTGTCCGATGTCTCTGCCGTGCAGGCCCGATACCGCAAGCATGGTGACAGGAATAAAGATAAACCCGAGAGCCAAGCCACGAAGGAGCAGTATCCAGAAAAAGTCGGAAGCCCCGGACTGCATGGTTTGCTGGCCAAGTGTCCAGCAGAAGATAATGAAGGCCACCATCCCGATGGCCATCACCTTTTTTGGCGAGACCCCTTTTTGCATGGCCATACCGAGTGGCATGGAGATCAGGCCGGTTACCATGGCGCTCGGGAAGAGTACCAGTCCGGTCAGCACTGCCGTAAATCCGAGCAGGCGCTGTACAAAGACAGGAAAGACAAAGAGCGAGCCG
>SESD01001918.1_pt1 | contig 10908 bp, 10 predicted proteins | sample 3171411 | NCBI WGS metagenome assembly SESD01 (sample SAMN06051880, study PRJNA518727) | freshwater metagenome | biome: subpolar coniferous forest; feature: holomictic lake; material: water; isolation source: holomictic Lake 442, 16.5 m depth | place: Canada: near Kenora, Ontario | collected...
GCAGATTGGAAGATTACATATGCGAGAGATTCTCGTATAGATATTGCTCAGAGAGCTGCTGCTCGTGCGGCTAAGGAACTTGCTAATTACGAAGAGGAATGCGGATGGAGAGTTATTATGCCTGCTGCAACATCTTCGTTTTCAGGTAAGGGTCTTTTAGGCTCTCGACCTGCTCCGATTTATGAAATCGTACCTGCATCTTCAGGTGCTGGTTATCTTTCTAAGGAGCTTATTAACAAGATGATCGTAGGTTTTAAGAGAATTGGTCGTACATTTACTGATCTCTACTTGTCACCAGAGGATGCGGCTGATATTAGAGAGTGGACAGATACTGATATTGATCCTGTAACCAGACGTGAGATTTTTCAGGCTGCTGGTATGGGTTCTATCTGGAATGTAAGACTTCACGAAATTCAGCACCTTGGTGCAACTGGGCTTTATAACATTAATGGTCACGCTTCTGCTTACGGCAAGTTTATAGCCGACGCTGGAGAGAGCTATAATGCTTATACTATTGAAAACCCAAATGTAACAAATGCTGATGGAACAATTGGTACTTTAGGTGAAACTCAGGTTATGGGGTTTGATATGACGACTAATGATTCACTAGTAATGCCCATCAGAAAGGAATTTGAGGCTATCGATGATCCGACGTTGCTGCGTATGCAGAAGCAGGGCTTTTTTGGTTGGGCCGAATTGGGATTTGCATGTTTGGATTCCAGAATTTTGGCGCTAGGGGTTATTGACAGGAGTTTATAATACTTTTATAAACTATATTTAATAAGGATAGGGGTTATTTGAGATTATTTTATCTTAATAATCCCTATTTTTATATTGACATCTTTGAATATGTGATTATATTGTGTATACAACTATAATAGGAGGTATACAATTTGCAAAATTTTAAATCTAAGTTATGTTTATTATGTAGTACTGATTTTTTTCCGACTAGCCCAAAACAAAAATATTGTGAAAAGTGTAAGGAAGAAGGTAGAAGAATAGCGGATAGAAAAAGAGATTTGAATAGATTTAGAAAAAAGTTTAATTATTGTGAGTTCGATAGAATATGTTTATGTTGTGGTATAGAATTTAAAACTCATTATTCTAAGAAAGTTTATTGTGGTGCGTCAGTATGTGATAAACATAGATTAGTATTAAAAAATAATAGAGTACAAGCTACCAGAAAAACTTATTTGATAGAAAAAGGTAGAAAGTATTACGCATTAAATAAAGAAAAATGTTGTCTAAGTAAAGCAAATAAATATAGAAAAGATCATCCTGAAGCTAAAGAATATATTTCAGGTAAGATTAATAGGCATAATATAAATTTTGTAAAAGAGTATGTAGAAAGTCAAAATTATGCATTAGTTTCTGAAGAGTATACTAATAATAGAGATGATATAGTACTTATGTGTCCACATAATCATGCATGGACTACAAGTTTTCATAATTTTAAAGATGGTGGTGCTAGGTGTTTTTATTGTTATTTAAATAATAATTATATCTCTAAATTTGAGTTAAGTGTTAGAAATTTTGTTAATGAAATATATAGTGGTTCTATTATATATAATGATAGAACTATGATAGTTAATACACTAACTAAAAAGAATCTAGAATTAGATATATTCTTTCCTGAACTAAATAAAGCTATAGAATGTAATGGTATATATTGGCATTCATCTGAGCAATCAATAGTTAAAGATGCAATAAAAATAGATCAGTGTAATAATAATAATATAGAATTGTTGACTATTACAGATGAAGAATGGTTTTGTGGTGATGGTAAGGAGTTAGTGTTATATTTTTTAGATGCAATGCTCATAAATATATAGTTTTTAATTACTAACATTTTAAATATAGGAATAAATTATGGTAATAACATATAATGATGACGGATTGGAGAATTTAGATAGTTTTTCATATATCTATAGTAGAGATATATTTAAAAAATATAATCTTTATTTTAAATTTGTATTAAGTTGTAAAGAATGTGGTGAATCATTTTTTATGAGATTAACTTATCCTACTAATTTATGTAGTAAAAAATGTGCTCATAATTCCAAAGAAGTTAGGGCTAAAATATCTAAATCATCAATTGGTCGTATAAAAAGTGAAGAAGAAAGACGATCTATATCAATAAGAAAGTCAAAGGGTGGTGTAGTAGTTAATAATATTCCGCTATTCAAAACTTATAGTAATCAACTTGTAGGTATTGAAGAGATAAGAGATAATGAAGGGGTACTTCAAGCTAAATGCTCTGTTTGTAAAGAGTGGTTTAGTCCAAAAAGGACAACTGTGGAAGCTAGAGCACAGTTTATAAAAGGTAATATTAATAGAGAAAGTAGATTTTATTGCTCTGAGGAATGTAAAATAGCGTGTCCAATTTTTAATAAACATACATATTCAAGAGGGCATAATCCAAGAAAAAGTAGAAATAACAATATAGTAACTGAAAATCAACTAAGAATATGGTCATCTGAGGTATTAAAAAACAATGATTATTTATGTGAATTTTGTGGTCAAACTGCTACTGAATCACATCATGTAATACCTAAGAAATTAGCGCCATTTTTTGCATTAGATCCAGATAATGGAGTAGCTTGTTGTCAGAATTGCCATTATAAATATGGTCATAATGGTAGTTGTTCTACTGTTAGTTTATCACAGATACAATGCTCATAAATTAATTTATTTTAAGCGAGGAAACAAAAAATTATGGGTTTTACAAAATTAATTACAGAAAGCCATCAGTCCTTATTTCAATTTTATGGAAATAAATTAATATCACCAAGTGATGAGGATATATACAATTGGATTTTTAAGGCTGATAGTAATGGTAATGTAAATAATAAAACTTTATCTAATTTTAAAACTTTTGATGACATAATATCAAATAGTCAAACTTTAAATATATTATTAAGTTCACCAAAAGTTATGAATTATATAGTGTCTTTACATAGTTATGCATTTACTACTATCTGTAGCAATAGTAATTCATTTGCAAATGTATTAGCGTCATCTACTGCTATGAATATTATAGCAAGTTCTAGTGCTGCTATATCATATATTATTGATAATCACATAACTCGTAGTGCTTTATTTGAATCATCGTTAGCTATGTCTATTGTTGTTAAATCATCGGTTGCGATGTCTGTCATTGTTAAATCTTCAACTGCTATGGCTATTATTGCTTCATCAAGTATTTATATGGATTATATAGTAAAATCAATAAATGCATTAAATGAAATTAGTAAATCTACTATAGCTATTAATTCAATCACTTTATCTGATACAGCTCTTAAAGCTGTAGTAATGAATATTACTGCCGCTACAGTTCTTGAAAATTCATTACAATCAAACGTGTCTAAAATAGTAGCTACATTGACTGCTTCAAGAACTTTATTTATAAAATCATATACGTCAGCATCTTTAATTAAAGATAAGGATAATATATGGCATACTGATTCTAATGTATTTATTATTCCTAGTTATTTTATATTAAATCATGGACCAGTAACATATAAATCTATTTTTTATTCTGTATTAAATACAAATGCAGTATTAGGTTCAGCATCATGTATTGGTACTAATTCAAAAATATATTATAATATTTTAGTATCATTAAGGGGTAGTAGAATTACATTTACATATTCTGGTAAGTTCAATTTAGCTGGTGCATGTTTTTATACTATGTTTACAGTAATTTAACTAATTACGTACGTTTAATATTTAACTAACATAGTTAAGGTATAAGTATATATTTTTTGGAGCGCCCAAAAATAATTAACTAACCTGTTAAGGTAGGAAACAATGACAAATATTTATATATTGATAGTGTTTGTAATGTCAGTTATATTAACTGAGGCTATTACTGAGATAGTAACTAAGTCTGAACTCTTTGAACCATTAAGATCTAAAGTATTTAAATTAGGACAAAGTAATAAATTTTTTAAATGGTTGCATAGTTTATTAGATTGCGGTTATTGTTTTTCAGTATGGTCAGGAATATTAATTGCTTTATTATTTTTTAAGGATATTGATTTATTACATTGGAGTATGGACTGGTTTTTTGTAGCTATAGTTTTACATCGTTCATCTAATTTATTTCACAATGTAATGGATAGAATTCATGGAAATTAAGGACAAGGTATAAATAATTATTATAGAAAAGGAGAAATTATTATGAAAGGTTATGTTATTAATTCTGCAAATACTTGGATGCACGCTATGAAAAGATCTATAGGACCAGGAGCTAAAGTTCCTTTGTCTGAGTTATTTGAACAGTATGGTGTTAAACATGATTTAGCTGAAGGTGATGAGTTTATTACCTGGCTTAAGGACACAAAATTAAAGGGTAAGGATAATTGGAGAATTGTTTTAGATGATGAAATTATTATAGAAGATATAGCGTCAAAAAAACCGTCAGTTCTACAAAGAAAAAAGTTAACTGGTAGTAACGTAGCTCCTATGGTACAAACTAAAATAGCTGTAGAAGATGTTGTAGAAATGTCTGTTAGACAGGCTAGAGAAACTTTACCAAAGATAAAAGATTTAAATTTATTAAAGTATGCTTTTCAAGAAGCTAATCAAAGAGCAGGTAAAGATAGCTTGTGTAGAATTCTTAGAAAAAGAATAAAAGAATTACAAATTGCTAGGTAAAAATAAACTATATTTTAATTATCTGGAGGATAATATGAACGTATTAAAAAATGGATATACTTGGTTAGAAAATGATGATCAGATGGGTAGTATTCCTGATATTGATAAGAGTGAGGTATTGTCAGATTCATCAAATACAGGATTGTATTCTTATACAGTAGGCACTGGTAGAAGTAAATTAATACGTGCCAATAAAACTCAGTTAGATAGCCCAGTTACTATGGTTGATGTAGACTGTAATGGGTTTAAAGTATTTACAAATACAGACGCAGTTTCTGAAACTATAATGTTACTTCCTAATGGTGTTGATGGGGATAGAGTTAATGCCATCATAACATCAAATTCAGGTTTTACATTTAAAGCAAATGGAACAGAAACAATACGTTATCTAAGTACAGTAAGTAAACCTGGAGGAAGTATTACTTCATTAAGTATTGGTGATCAAATACAACTTGATTGGAGTGGAACTCAATGGTTAACAAGTGTTCTTGGAACCTCTTGGCAATTAGAAATATCTTAATATTTGGTAGTATTTTTTATATTATTAATAGGAGATAATACTATGGTTTTTATTCAACTTGAACAATCTAATAAAGATTTATATTGTATGACAATAGCAGAAAATATCAATAATGCTTCAGTAGAATGGGTTATAGTACAGTCAGGAGTTGAAGGAATAACTGGTGCTGTATTTAATGATGCTTTTTCATTAAATACTCCAATATTAGATACTTTATCTACTATATCATCAGTTTATGCTAATACTACTGCAAGAGCAGCAATTTATGCAAATACTTCTGCAAGAGCAGCAATAGTTGCTTCATCAACCGCAACATCTTTGGGTACATGGGGGTAAAAAATGGCTTTTTCAACTTTAAATTATTTAAATTCTTCAAATAAACAAATATATGCATTAACATTAGTAAAAGCAGTAAATAGTAAGTCTACTAACTGGGCATTGAATAGCACAGATAAGAATAAAATAACTGGAGAAGTATTTAATACTGCATTTGGATTAAAAAATTCAACTTTTAATTCTTTACAAACATTGGATTCTATAATTAATAATTCAGCTGCTATGACTGCTGTAGCTGCAAGTTCAGCTGCTATGACTGCTGTAGCTGCAAGTTCTACTGCTATGACTGCTGTAATTGCAAGTAGTACTGCTATGAATGCTGTAAATGCAAATAGTACTGCTATGAATGCTATTAATGCTAATGATCAAGGATTACGTATTTGGTTATTAGCTGGAACTGGTCAATTATATTCTACATTCGCTAATATTGCTGCTGTAGTTGCAAGTTCTACAGCTATGACTGCTATAATTGCAAATTCTACTGCCATGGCTGCTGTAGCTACAAATTCTACTGCTATGAATGCTATAGCTGCAAGTTCTACTGCTATGGCTGCTATAGCTGCAAGTTCTACTGCTATGGCTGCTATAATTGCAAGCTCTACTGCTATGACTGCTATAATTGCAAATTCTACTGCTTGTGACACAATAAGAAATAGTAGTGTTGCATATCCTTTATTTTCGAATCCTACGTCTAAATTTCAGACATCTGGAACATTTATAGTTCCAGCTGGAAAAACGTGTGTAACAGCTATTGTAGTAGGAAGAGGTGGAGATGGTGCAATTACTGGGGGAGTTCCAGGTTTAGCCGGTGGATATAGTCAAGGCGTATTTTCTGTAACTCCTGGTGAATCAATAGCAGTTACTGTTGGAACTACATGTGCGTTTAAAACTATTTCTATTCCAGTAGGAGCTGGAAGACCAGTTCAAGCAGGAAGGTTTTATAAACTAGATACTTTAGGGGTTAATGGGACTTACGGTTACAGCGTTTATAGTTATTCTACGTGGTACTATGGTGGAGCTGGTGGAGGTGGAGGATATAGTAATGGAGCTAATGGTCAAGCTGGTCAAGCTGGTGGAGCTGGTGGAGCTGGTGGAGCTGGAGCAGTATTATTAATTTACTAATGTAATAATAAGTGTAATAATATTTTTTAAACTAAGGCGGACATAATGATAATTTTAAGAAAACTTGGGAGTCAAGAAGTATGTAGAGTGATACTTTCTGATCCACTTATTGGTATAAGTGATGAGTTTAACCAAGTTTTTTCTACATTTTATGTTTATACACCTGGTAGAATAGAAATAGTACACGATGGTAAAGTTCTTACTAGTCCTATAGATTTTGAAGAAACCGGCGCAAGAGAAATAACATTTAAAAATTTTAGACCAAAAGATTTAACTTTATTCAGTGCTAATTATGAAACGTGTTACTATACTGATACTACAACAAATGTTCAAGAAGGAATAACTAATATACCAATAGATTCATCGTCAGTATATATTGATTTTGCTAGCCCATTACCAGATAGTGAATATATATTAACTGTTAGTTTAGAAAATAGAATAGACACTAATTCATCAGTATATCCAGTTTTGGTTAGAAGTAAAACTATACATGGTTTTATAGCAGATTTCTCTGGTGAGATAGATTCAAGTAATTATTATCTAAATTGGAAAGCTTCTTATGCTAGTATAGGACCAGGTGGTTTAAATATTACAGAATTATCAGAAGATACTAGTCCAGAATTATCAGGTAACTTAAATATAGGTGACCATTTAGTAATGTTAGATTCATCTCCAACTGGATTAGATATTTATGGGTGTGTAATTGGATATAGTGGTGAAGCTTCAGAGATGTATGTAGGTGGTAATTCTACTGGTTTTGCTTGTCCACTATATATAAAAGATGATGGTGGATGGGAATCAGCATGTGCAGCAAGTGGTATTTATCATATGCCTTGCATGGCTTTAGCTTTAGAAGAAGGATATGGAGAAGTTAAAAAGATCTTCTGGAAAGGTAATATAAGGAATGGACTTTGGAATTGGATTCCAGGAAGTAAGATTTATGTATCAGAAACTGAAGGTTTATTAACCAATTTGAAACCTTCTGAAGGTTCTTGGATACAAGTTGTAGGAGTTGCTATATCACCAGATACAATAAGGTTTAATCCAGATTTAACTTCGTAAAATACTACTAAAAGGAAAATAAATAAAATGGCAAAATTTACAAATAAAGATACACATCTTAGGAGTGATGAGAAAGTAATTTTAGGAACGTCACTAGATGCTAATTTATTTTGGGATGGTGATAATAGTCAACTTAGATTAGATACTACTATTAGCGGTGTTACACCAACCCAAGATTATCATTTAGTTACCAAATCTTATGTAGATGATACATTAGCTACATTAAGTGGATCTATTGTTTTAGATCACGGAGAATTTAACGGACTTGAAGATGATGATCATTCTCAATATACATTTGCCGATGGGTCTAGGGGTTTTATTAACACTATTTCAGGTGTTGATCCAACACAAGACTATCACCTATCCACTAAAGGATATGTTGATTCAGAACTATCATTGGTTGATGGAAATATTATTCATGAGCATGATGAACTTACTGGTCTTTTAGATGATGATCATACTCAATATACTTTAGTTGATGGAACTAGAGCATTTACAAGCACTGTGGGTGGTATTACACCTACTGCAGGCTCACATTTAACAACTAAAGATTATGTTGATTTACTTGTTCAGGGTATCGATTGGCAGGAAAGCATTAAAAATTTTTGGACACCATCTACCGGTCTTCCTATTGCCCCAGTCGATGGTGATAGATATATAGCAATTGATTCTGGTAATGGTTGGACTTCTACTTATATTTACACCTATGATGGAACTCAGTGGGTAGAATTAACTCCAAATGAAGGTTTTTCAATTTGGTTAGAGAGTAGTGATGGTACTTATGTTTTTAATGGTGTAATGTGGATACGATTTGGAAGTACTATATCTCATAATACTGCGAATGGTATCCAAGGTGGTGAATTAAATGAGTACTATCATTTAACCAATACTCAATTTAATGCATTAACTATTAGCAGTGGTATTAGTAATGCTTCATCTGAGCATATTCATGATGATAGATACTATACCGAAACTGAAATTGATAGTACTGTTTCAGGTCTTGAAGCTGATATAACTACTTATAGTGACCATGGTAATCACACTGGTCTAAGTGATGATGATCATACTCAATATATTTTAGCAGATGGTTCTAGAGCGTTTATATCACCTGTTAGTAGTATAGATCCTACAATAGATTCACATCTTACAACTAAACTATATGTTGATACTATTAGTGGAACTCTACAGATAGGTATTGATGATATTTTATTTGGATATCAGCATGATGCTCTTGGTGGTTTGGGAGACGATGATCACACTCAGTATATACCTGTTAATGGGTCGCGTGGATTTACCAATACTGTATCAGGTACACATCCAGTAAATAGTTATGATTTAGCAACAAAAGCTTATGTTGATATTGGTAATATAGATAGACGTGGTAGAACTTCAATAACTAATAATACTTCCATGTTAGTAATTAATTTTGATGATTTAGGTCATACTAATTACACAGTAAGTGCTTCCATTAGAAATATTGTCGATATTGAACCGTCTAACTATATGTTTATTATTACTGGAAAAACATCGAGCAGTTTTACTTTATTGTTAACTGAAGATGTGGATTCAGATAATTATGTTTTTTGTTGGACAGTTATAGAAGAAACTATTTGGGATAGTGGTTATGACAACTTTACATTAATTAATATTGATCAGATCGATAGTCCAGTAACAATGATAGCTTCTGATTGTACAGGATTTATAATGTTTACGAATACGGATGCAACTTCAGAAATTGTAATGCTTCTTCCTCCTGGGGCGGATGGATATCGAATTAATATTTTAGTTACATCAGATACAGGTTTTACATGTGCTGCATATGGAACTGAAACAATTCGTTATCTAAATTCAGTAAGTATTCCTGGAGGTAGTATAATGTCAACTGGTATAGGTGATCAACTACAACTTGACTGGAGTGGTACACAATGGATTGCAAATGTACTTGGAACTTCATGGCAATTAGAAACATCGTAAAAGTGTAAAAATTATTATGGATAGGATCCAATTTATTTAGTAATAAGTTATGTTAATATGGAATAAAATAAGGAAAGTTAAAAATATTTAATGGAAAGGTAGTACAAGGAAAGGAATTTTAGTATGCAAAATGTAGTTAGGTTAAGTTTATATAAATAAAAAAAATTAATTAAAGGAGATTAAAAAAAATGGCAAAATTTACTAATAAAGACCTACGTCTTAGAAGCGGAGAAAAAGTAACTTTAGGAAATGCACTAGATGCTAATTTGTTTTGGGACGGTGACGCTAGTCAACTTAGAGTTGATGTTACTGTTAGTGGTGTTAATCCAACTCAGGATTATCATTTAACCACTAAATTTTATGTTGATGATCAGTTAGCTACATTGAGTGGTTCTATGGTTTTGGACCACGGTGGTCTAACTGGACTTGCTGATGATGATCATACTCAATATACCTTGGCAGATGGATCGAGAGGTTTCACCAATACTATTTCTGGTGTAACTCCTGTTCAAGCTTATGATTTGTCTACCAAAGGTTATGTAGACTCAGAATTGGCTATCGTTAATGGTAATATTATTCTTACCCACGATGGACTAACTGGTCTTTCTGACGATGACCATACTCAGTATGTACTAGCTAATGGTACTAGAGCATTTACTGGGGTTGTAGGTGGTGTTACTCCTACTGCAGGGTCTCATTTAACAACCAAAGACTATGTTGATCTACTTGTTCAGGGCATCGATTGGCAGGAAAGTATTATTAATTTCTGGACTCCTTCTACCGGTCTTCCAGTTGCACCAGTTACTGGAGATAGATATGTAGCTAGTGATTCTGGAAATGGTTGGACTGCTAACTATGTTTACACCTATGACGGTACTCAGTGGGTTGCTACTGTTCCAAACGAAGGTTTTTCAGTTTGGGTAGAAGCAAATGATGGTGCTTATGTTTTTAATGGTACATCTTGGGTGCGTTTTGGTAGTACTATGTCACACAATGTTATGAGTAATATTCAGGGTGGTACTACTGATGAGTATTACCATTTAACAAGCGCTCAGTTTGGACTTTTGACAAGTACTAGTGGCATTAATAATGCTTCATCTGAGCATATTCATGATGACAGATATTATACTGAAACTGAAATGGATGCTACCATTTCTGGTCTTACTTTAGGTGTTAATACTTATAGTGACCACGGTAATCTTACTGGTCTTGGTGATGATGATCATACCCAGTAT
>SESD01001921.1_pt1 | contig 10906 bp, 8 predicted proteins | sample 3171411 | NCBI WGS metagenome assembly SESD01 (sample SAMN06051880, study PRJNA518727) | freshwater metagenome | biome: subpolar coniferous forest; feature: holomictic lake; material: water; isolation source: holomictic Lake 442, 16.5 m depth | place: Canada: near Kenora, Ontario | collected...
TGTATGGTTGGGTCTTATGACCGCAACCCACTCGGTATGGCGGAAAATTCCAGAAGCCGGTTGGGCGCATGGGTATGGTGGTCGGCGGCGTTGCTCGCGCTGATCGGCATGACCATTGTGGCTGCCATGCTGTACCACCGGCTGATACTGCACGATGCACGTGCCACGGAGCGGGAGAACCTCGCCGCCATCGCCGACCTGAAGGCCGGGCAGGTTTCCCGCTGGCGCCAGGAGCGCCTGTCCGATGTCGCCGCAATCTCCGCCGACTCGGCCATAGCCCGGGTGGCCATGCGCTTCTGCGACAACACCAACGCCGCGGACCGCGCCATCCTGCTCCCCTGGCTTGGCGCGCTGCGCCGGCACGCCGACTGCCGGTCTGCCACCCTGCTGGATGCCAGATTTCAGCCGGTCCTCTGCAGCGGCGACGAGGAAAAGAAGATCGGGCCGTGGACGGAGCGCGCGGCACGCCAGGCGTGGATCCACCGGGAACCCTCGCTCTCCGACCTGCATCGCGGCGCCGATGTCCAGGAGATCCATCTCGACCTGATCGCGCCGCTGAACGTTCTGGAAGGCGCGACCACAACCACTGTGGCAACACTCCTGCTGCGCATCGACCCCTACCGGACGCTCTACCCGATGCTCCGGCGCTGGCCCACGCCCAGCCCGTCCGGCGAAACGCTGCTCGTCCGGCGGGATGGCGACCTGGTCCTCTACCTCAGTGAACTGCGCTCCCGTCCCGGCATGGCGCTCGGCATGGGCTTCCCGCTCACCAACACCCAGTACGCCACGGTTCGCGCCGTCAGCGACCCGGGGTCCGGCCGCCTGCTCGCCACGGCCCTTGACGAACGCGGCGAGCGGGTGATGTGGGCGGCCAAACGCGTGCGCGAATGCCCCTGGTATGTGATCACCCGCAAGAACCTGCGCGAAATCGATGCGCCGGTCCATCGCGAAACCCTGCTGGTCAATGCGACCGTGGCCGGGCTGGTGCTGGCCCTGCTGGCCGTGATCGTCGCGCTCTGGCGCCGCGACCGCTACCAGGCCGCCCTGGCGCACATGGCCGTCAAGCAGCACCTCGACCTCTGGCTGCGCTTCGCCAACGACATCATCCTGCTCATGAACGAGGACGGCCAGGTGGTCGAAGCCAACGAGCGCGCCGTGCTGTCCTACGGCTATCCGCTCACAAAACTGCTGCGCATGAATGTGCGGGAGCTGCTGGCGGCAGAATCCGACGCCGACTGGCGCCGGCACGACCTGATCTACGAAACCGTCCACCGCCGCAAGGACGGCCAGCTGTTTCCGGTCGAGGTGAGCGCGCGGCGCATCGAGGTCCAGGGGTGCGCCTACCATCAGCAGATTGTCCGCGACATCACCGAGCCGCGCCGCCTTGAGGCCCAGCTGCGGCAGTCGCAGAAGTTCGACGCCATCGGCCGGTTGGCAGGGGGCGTGGCGCACGATTTCAACAACATCCTCACCGCCATCATCGGATACAGCGACCTGCTGCTCGACGGCCCGATCGATGACGCCACGGCGCGGCCGCAGATCGAGGAGATCCGCAAGTCCAGCGAACGCGCCGCTAACCTCACGCGGCAGTTGCTGGCCTTCAGTTCGCGCCAGCCTGCCCAGATGCAGGTGCTCGACCTGAACCGGATCGTCGGCGAAATGGAGAAGCTCCTGTGCCGCGTGATCGGCGAGCACATCCACCTCGAGACCACGCTGCCGCCCGACCTCGGCTGCGTGCAGGCCGACCACGGCCAGATCGAACAGGTGGTGATGAACCTGTCCATCAACGCGCGCGACGCCATGCCCGGGGGCGGCCACATCCGGATCCGGACAGCCAACATCACGCTCGGCAGCGACCATCTCCGCCTCCACCCGCAGGCGCAGGAGGGCGAACACGTGCTGCTGGAGGTGTCCGATACGGGGTGCGGCATGACCCGCGATGTCCTCTCGCATATCTTCGAGCCGTTCTACACCACCAAGGCGCAGGGCAAGGGAACCGGACTGGGGCTCGCCACGGTCTACGGCATCGTACGCCAGAGCGGCGGCCACATCACGGTGGACAGCGAAGTGCCCCGGGGCACCACCTTCCGCATCTACCTTCCCCGCTACACGGGCACAACCGTACCCCAGGCCGCGCGCACCGAGGCTCCGGCGCCGGCAGCCAACGGCCACGAAACCATCCTCGTGGTCGAGGACGAGGCGTCCGTCCGGAAACTGGCCTGCGGCTGCCTGCGCCGGGCCGGGTACACCGTGCTGGAGGCCGCGGATGGCGAAGAGGCGCTGCACGTGGCCCGGCAGCATGGCTCCGCGCGCATCGATCTGCTGTTCACCGACATGGTCATGCCGGAAATCGACGGCCAGACGCTCTCCGCGCGACTGCGACAGCACTGTCCCGGCCTGCGCGTGCTGTACACCACCGGCTATTTCCGGGAAATGCCGGACAAGGACGCTGTTGACCGCGGCGAGGTGCGACTCCTGCCCAAGCCCTATACCACAACGCAGCTGACTTCCTACGTCCGGGCGCTGCTCGACCCGGCTGCTAACCGGGCTTGACGACAGCGCGAAATCGTATTACAAAGGTTCGCATTTATCGCTTGTCCGAATGCGCGTGGAACAGAACCGTCCCGCCGGGTAATTCAGCATGGCCGAAGCAACCAACGAGCAGAACGCCCAGCTGGCGCAGACGCTGTTCAACAAGGGCTTTGCCACCTTTGAGCGCGGCAACCTGGACATCGCCATTGACCTCCTGCTGCGCGCCGTGGAGCTCTCCCCCGGATTTACCCGCGCCCGCCGATTCCTGCGTGCGGCCGAAATCCAGAAGATCAAGCGGGAGCCCCCCAAGTCCGGGATTCGGAGCCTGCTGGCCGCACTGGCCTGTCTGCCGGCGTATCTCAAGGTCACGGCGCTCTTCCGGGCAGGGAAGGTGGACCTGGCCTTTTTCGAGGCTGAAAAGCTGCTGAAGCAGGACGCGCTGCAGCGCCGGTCCGTGTTCCTGTATGCGGATGTGGCGGAGGCGGCCGGACAACTCGACGCCGCCATCCTGACCCTGGAAGCCGTTTCCGAATTCGACCCGGCGGACATGGATGTGGAGAAGCGCCTGGGCGATGCCTACATGAAAACCGAGGACTACGGCAAGGCCCGCGACTGCTACAGCAAGGTCCTGGCGGAACGGCCCACCGCCGCGGAGGTGCTCAAGCTGCTGAAGGACGCCGAGGCCCACTACTCCATGAAGACCGGCGGCTGGGATTCAGAAAAGCCGGCCGAAGGGCAGTCCTTCACCTCGCGCATCGACAACCAGGAACAGTCCCGGAAGCTCGACATCCAGGCCAAGGCGCAGGTGATCGGCTCGGACGCCGACATCATGATCCGCGAGTGGCGCGCTAAGATCGCCGTGGAGCCCAACAACCTGAACTACTACCGCGCGCTGGCCCGCACCTTCCTGCAGCTCAAGCGCTATGCCGAGGCCATCGAGACGCTGGAGCAGGCGCGCGCGTTCGCCACCGCCGACCCCGAGCTCGACCGGTCGCTCACCGAGGCCCGCGTGCGCGACTACACCGCCCGCATCGAGGCGCTGCGCACGCAGAACGACCCGGCCGCGGCGGACGCGCTGGAGCAGGAGAAGAGCCGGTTCGTGTTCGACGACCTCGTGCTGCGCGTGAAGAACTATCCGAACGACCTGCGCCTGCGGTACGAGCTGGGCGTGATCTACTGCCAGCGCGAACTCTACGAGGAGGCCATCCAGCAGCTCCAGCTCGCGCAGCGCAGCCCCAAGGAGCGCACCGACGCGCTCTACTTCCTCGCCCGCGCATTCCGGGCCAAGGGGCAGAACGACATCGCCCTCATGCAGCTGGAGACCGCGCTGGACCTGCTGCCGATCATGGACGACAGCCGGAAAAAAGTCCTGTTCGACCTCGGCGAGGTCTACGAAGTCACCGGCAACCACGAGAAGGCCTTTACCTGCTACCGCGAAGTCTACAGCGCCGACATTGGCTACCAGGACATCAGCGCCCGGATGGAGCGCATCTTTAAGCTGCGGCAGCAGGCGAAACAGACCTGAACGCGCGCGCTTGCGTTCCAGGCGGTCGTTGACGCCCCATGTCAGTGATCCGTGCCCGGTGATCGGTGATCAGTGATCGGTGTCAGAAGAAGCTGAAATCCTATTCATCGAATGTCACGTTCTGACTTTCGTAGTAGTGAGTTCATGCACATGCGAACGCGGCCGTGCTCCGTCGGCCGAAATCGTCCCTGGCGAGGCCCGGCACGGGGTATTGATCGACGACCTGCGAACCGCCGATTGACGAATGTCCAGTGCCGATTTTTGAAGTCAACGCCGCATTCGCGGAACGATTCCTTCATGATTCAGACCGCTTCAATCGTCAATCCACTGATCACCGTTTGCTGATCACCGATCACCGGTCACCGATCACCGGTCACCGATCACCGATCACCGATCACCGGTCACCGGTCACCGATCACCGGTCACCGGTTTCACACGCGGCGGCTCCGGGAAGACGCCTGCCAGGGCGTTTTCGGCGATCCGCCGCGTATCGAGCGGGAAGTCGTTCTTGACGATCCACTTCAGGAACCCGGGATCTTCCTTCGCCAGTTCGCGCAGCCGCGCCCCCTTCTTCTTGCCGAAGTTCACCGTGATCTCGCCGTCCACCCAGCGGAAGCGTCCGGTGCGGTCCGCATGGAACGGATCGCGCGGGTTGATCATCCGGTCGATCTCCTCCATGTCGGTCGGCAGATCGGGGTATCTCCTGTATTGGCCGAGCAGCACCTCGCGCGTGGCGCGCACATCGCCCTCGGCGCCGTGGGCATCCACGTGCGCCTGCCCGCAGTAGAAAGCCAGCGCCGCCGAGAGGTCACGCGGCTCGCGCGTGTGAAAGATGCGCTGCGCATCCAGCACCCGGCGGCTGTCCGCCTCAAACGCCACGCCCGCCCGCAGGAACTCCTCACACAGCATGGGCACGTCGAAGCGCCCGATGTTGAACCCGCCCAGGTCGCTGTCGCCAAGGAACGCCCGCACGTCACCGGCCACCTGTGCAAAGGTCGGGCAGTTCCGGACCACGTCGTCCGTGATGCCATGGATCGCCGTGGTCTCAACCGGGATCGGGACGGTCGGGTTCACCAGCCAGGTGCGAAGCGTCTCCGTGCCGTCCGGGTCAATCCGCAGGATGGCGAGCTCCACAATCCGGTCCGCGCGCGGGCTGATGCCGGTGGCCTCGATGTCGAGGATGGCCAGGGGACGGTCGAGCTTGACGGGAAACATGCTGCCTTTCAGGTCCAAGCGGTTTCGCACGGACTGCCCGCAGCATACCCTCTCCGCCTGCCGCGCGGCAAGCGCCACGAAGTAGATTTCGCGCCGCGAAATCTACGCGAAATCTACGGAAACACCGTCACCACGCCGAATTCGCCGTCATACCCGCCGCGGCGGAAGACCTTCTCCGCGCGCAGGCGGCGGATAGCCTCGCCAATGCGCGGCGGGCCGTGCGCGTCGAGCTGTTCCGGCGGCACGCGCAGCAGGATGTCGAGCTCCGGGCCGCAGGCGGCCAGCAGTTTCCGGTAGGCGGCCTGTACTTTTTTGCTGCCCGCGCCAGCCTGCAGCAGCTCCCCGAGCAGTTCGCACAGCGGGATGATGTGCCGGCAGGGAAGCGCGCCCGGCGGTCGCTCGCCTTCCGGGCGGTCCGCGAGCGCGAGCACGCGGTGCAACACGCCCAGGGTCAGCGGCTGGCCGCACTTCGGGCAGTTGTTGCCGAGGCGCCGGCTCTCCTCCGGCGTGCAGACCACGCCGCAGGCCCGGTGCCCGTCGAGGTGGTACTTGCCTTCTTCCGGGAAGAGGTCAATGGTGCCGCCGCAGACGGCCGGGTCCTTGCGGCGCAGCCCATCGAGCATTGAAAAATAGTCCGGCGCCCCGAGGAACACGCTGGCGTTGCGACCGAGGTTGGCCGGCGAATGCAGGTCGGAGTTGGAGACCAGCGCCACGGCGTCGAGCGAGCGCACGCGTCGGTTCATGGGCGGGTCGGAGGAGAGTCCGGTCTCCACGGCGAAAATGTGCGGCGCGAGGTCGCCGAAGCACTCGGCCAGTGAGTCAAACCCGGAGCGCGACCCGAGCATGGCGAACCACGGCGTCCAGATATGCGCCGGGATGAGCGCGCACGCGGGGCTGGCCTCCAGCAGGATCTCCAGCAGGTTGCGCGGGTCCAGCCCCAGGATCGGCCGGCCGTCGGAGCGGAGGTTGCCGATGGCGCCCAGGCGGCCGTTGATCTTTGCGACGGTCTCCAGGTCCGGCGCCAGCACGAGGCTGTGCACCTTGCGCACGCGGCCGGCGCGCTTGTAGATGCTGCTGATCTCGCCGGTGAGCATGAACCGCACCGGCGCGCGGCAGGCGTCCGGCACGTCCGCGTCCGCGGCGGCCGCCGCCTCCGGGCGCAGCTGATAGAGCCCCGGCGCGGCCGGGACCAGCTTCGTCGACAGCTCGCTGAGCCAGCCCGGGTGCGTGAAGTCGCCGGTGCCGGCCACGGTCACGCCCTTGAGCTGCGCCCAGTGGTGGAGCCCCTCAAGCGTGCAGTTGCGGCTGGTGGCGCGCGAGAAGCGCGAGTGAATGTGCAGGTCGGCGAGGCAGATGCGTAGTTGTTCGCCAAGTATGTTCATTTGGGCGGCCCGCCGTTGTCTCAGCACTCCCAATGCTCGTGCCGGACTGGCAGGCGGTTGAGCATTTCCCGGCAGAAGCGCCACCTGGGCATGAATCGATCCTTCAGCGCGGTGAAGCGCGCATTGTGGCTGGGTTCCAGGGCGCACGCGCAGGGTAATACCCCGGTGGCTCAACTCCACGGCGGCTGGCTGGTCGCTCTCGCTGAGGGTTAGCAGGTAGCGCCGCCCCCAGAGGTAGTGGCTCTCCCGGTCCAGATACTCGCGCGGCGTCTCGCGCTCCTGCTCCCGGAGCTTCTGCTGTTGCCGCTGAATCCAGGCCACCTTGGAGATGGCGAACACGCGCACCGTGTCCAGGCTCAGGCGCGCCGGAGCCGAGATTCGCACCCGTGGCCTGGTAGAGGGCCACGCGCTGGTGTTCGCGCGCCGTCAGGTCGTCGGGGATCTCCGTGTTGCCACAGAAGTAGTGGATGTGCTCCAGTTCGCCCTTGGGCGGCTGCACAGGCTCGCACAGCAGAGCCAGCGTCTGGAACGCCTGGTCGAGCCGCTCCCGCCCCTTCTTGAGCCGATCCTGCAATAAGACTTCTGATGTGCCATCCCCCGCGCTGTGGTCGAGCTCGGACGTGTAGACGGCCAGCGCCCCCTGCACTTTCTTGAACAAGTCCTTGTAGTCCACGATGTAGCCGAAGGGCTTATCTTCACCATCCAGCCGGTTCGTGCGGCAGATGGCCTGGAACAAACCGTGGTCCTGCATGGACTTGTCGATGTAGAGGTAGGTACACGGCGGCGCATCGAACCCGGTCAGGTAGGCTGTGAGCAGCGGTTCATCGATGTTGCTGTTCGCGGGGCGGTCGGACCCATCGCCGAGATCGCGGTAGCGCAGTTCATCGCGGAACAGGGCAATCACCCGGTTCTGCGTAGCGCGCTCGGACTTTCCGACCTGATTCATTCCGCGATCTCCCAGCAGTCGACGTCTTCTTAGGTAGTTTCTTGGGCGGTTTCTTGGGCAGTGGTTAGCAGGGAAGTGCCCGTGGCGGTGAGGCGATATTTCTGGAGACGGCTGTTGGGTTTGTTCGGAATCGCCATTTCGATCAACCCCATCGCCAGCAGGCGTCTGACCTGTTTATGAAGTTCGCCGGAAACGGTATGGTGTCCCAGTTCGCTGGCCAATCCCGACCGGCCCAGTGCCCCGCCCTGCAGGATCATAAGGGTCTTGGCGGCCAGTTTTGACTCTAGCCGTGACTCTAGCCGTGACTCTAGCCGTGACTCTAGCCGTGACTCAGGCTGTTTCCCCTTCGTCCCCGCCTTTTGCTGGGCAGCCCCTTTACTCTGCGCCTGCGCCGCCGCTTGCAGGTGTGCCGGGTTGGCGCGGAAGGTCAGCATCAGGCCTGCCATGCCGAAATCGTAGACCGGCGGTTCGATGTCGTACTCGCGGCACTCCCGCTGGATCTTTTCGATCCCGCGCCCCCATGACTCGATGTATCCGGCGCGGAAGAAGGCATTGGCGAGCAGCGGGTTGAAGGGGCGCGACGGATGTTTACCCAGCAGCCGCTCCAGGGTCCAGTGTTCCGGCAGGTCACCGGGGTTCCACAAGACGATCCGGTCGTCATACACGCTGATCTGGATGGGGATGCCGCTGCTGTAGTCCTTGTGCACCACGGCGTTGAGCAGGGCCTCGCGCAGCGCGGCTGTGGGAAAGAGGAACCGCTCCCGCCGCTGCAACCCCTGGTAGCTGATGTAGGCCTTGAGATACTTGGTTTGCAGGAGATCGAGCGTCTTTTCTACCTGTTCAAAGAGGTTTCCATGCATCTCGTCCTGATAGCGGAGGTCGTCGTCGGTCACGAAAAAGCCGATCTTGATCCAGGCCCCGCTGACAAACTGCTCGGGACGGTCAGAGAAGAGCAGGCAGGCGGCGCGTTTGAGGCCATGCCGTTCGGTCAACTCCAGGTTGCCGAGGATGACTTCCCGTGTGTCGCGCAACACTGCCCGGTCCATGCGTCCGCTCTCGGTGGCCCGCTGCTTGAACAGCCGCAGGGCGGCGGCGCTACAAGACCGCGCCGTGAATGATGGCTCCGGCGCATCATCCCAGTGACGACCGCGTTTTTTCAACAGAAAGCGCTCCAGTGCTGCGCCCTTCAACTCCTGCTTGGTGCTGCCGCTGCGATAGAAATACTCGCCCTTGTAGCTGATGGGGCTGGGATATGGATGAACCCGGATTTCGACCAGTTCCTTGCCCGCCTGCCGCACGAGGCGAACATCCACCATGATCCCCAAAACGTCCCGCACCTTGTTGGGGGTGTCTTCCAGCAGTTTGGCTGCGTTCGGCACACCGACGACCACACCCTGATCATTCCGGCCAATCTGCAGCACACCGCCCTCGGCATTGGCAAAGCCGCAAATCCACTTCAGGTACTCGTCCCGCCAGACCTCTTTCCATTCGGCGTTCTGATTTTCTTTCATGCCAGCCTGGCCCTTCTCGTGAACAAGACCGCATCATACATACCAGAGTTGAAAGTTGAGAGTTGAAAGTTGAGAACGAAATGTCACTTCCCGCTCTCCACTCTCCACTTTCCACTCTCCACTCTCCACTTTCCACTCTCAACTCTTCCCCGCCAAGTGTCCCTTGGACGTTTTTACAATGGCGACTAGCAGTTTCACAAGTTCTTCGCTGTCGGCGTGAATAGGCTCGAACGTCTGGCGATCCAGATATTCGGATTGATGGAGCAAGTCCAGCCAATAGAGTGTTTCGTTCGCCTCCTTGAGGGCAATGGTCATCTTGTGAATGAAATCTGCTTTGCTTTCGGCATGCTCCGCTTCCCGCACCAGAGCGCCTATGGCTGTTCCCGACCGCAACACTTGTTTGCTGAGAACGAACTCCCGCTTTTGGTCGCAAAGGAACCGACACAACTTCACCACCCGCAAGGCAAACGCAAAGGATTTTTCATAAATCGGTCCCTTAGCCATTCGTGCTGTCCCCACTTTCAATTCTCAACTCTCCACTCTCAACTGATTAACCGGACCCTCCCCGTCAGCAACTCCTGCATCATCCCCTGTTTCAGGGCGCGGGTCTTCTCGCGGCGCTGTTCCAGCGCCGCGATTTCGGCGTCCATGTCGGAGAGCACGGCGGCGATGGCGGTTTGTTCGGGGAGGCTAGGTATAAGCACCGGAAGCTCGCCAAGTGCAGTCTTATTTATCGAAGCAAGATTTGTCGTTTGCTTTCCGGCAAGAAGAAAATACCGCCTTGCGGTTGAACTAGCTGACCAAATTGTCAGATAGTCTGGAATTACACTACGGCCACATCTAACAACGAATACGTGGTTCTGGTGTATGCAGGGTTAGAATTCTCCCCGCCAGATCGAGCCGCGTCCTAGCTTATCGCGGTCACCTCCTTCATTCATCAGGACGTCGCCTGGCAATACTGCAAAGCGCTGAAGGTCATTCCGTGACACTTCGATTCTGCTCATCTCGGACAGATCCAGGAACCCATCTTGCACGTTGGCGACGCGCAGGTAGTGAACGAGGACCGGATCTGTCGTTGCGGTGTTTGCGTTTTTAGCAATACCCGAACGAATTTGAGTAACTTCGCGAAGCGAATGCACCTCCCATTCCACCGGGATCACGCCCACCTCGGTCTGTTTGTAGCCGGGCTTCATGTTCATTGCGCGCCCATCCGGTGGTGTGCGCATCCCGCAGGGATGCCAGCCATTAGCCGGGGGTTGAGGCGCAACGCGCCGACACCCCCGGACCACGACGCACCCCGAGAATGTCGATCCCGCAGGGATCGCAGCATTTCCGGTGGATTTTCGAACATGACATCGCCGCTCGTTGGCTGGCATCCCTCCGGGATGCCATACGTTTTGTCCCCCGCAACCGGTGGTATCGGCGCGGTGCGCCTCAACCACCGGCTAATGGCTGGCAAACCTCCGGTTTGCGGGGACGTGCGATGTGTCCGGTCCGATGGTGTTTTCGTTGCGCACCATAACCCCCTGCGCATGATTTGCGGGAAATGCATCCCGGAGGGATGCGCGCCATTATACAGCAAGGTCAACAGCCGGGCCACCCTTCCTGTATCGATGGATGACTGCCCGGCGAAGATCCTGGCGTCCGTCCTGCAGGTGCTCGACACGCAAATCCGCCGTCTGTGCTCACGGATGTCCGTCCGGCCGTGCCTATGCCCTACGCGTCCGCCATCCGATCCGGCCTTGCTGGTGGAGTGGCGCTGGTTTCATTCGCCCACGCCTGGACATACCAGGTC